>OBEQ012056679.1_pt1 | contig 23489 bp, 19 predicted proteins | sample 1670901 | NCBI WGS metagenome assembly OBEQ01 (sample SAMEA104232315, study PRJEB22302) | groundwater metagenome | biome: forest; feature: aquifer; material: groundwater | place: USA | collected 2011-08-07 | depth 5.4 m
AGGTTGATGCTCGTTTCATCCGGGTCTTCGTCCACGAACGGCTCCTGCTCGAAATTCCAGACCGGTTGCTCCATATTCCGCCTCCTGTGCCATGACCTTTCAAACGCGCGGCACGGCTTCAAACCGCACGCGTAATTAGTCTTCCTGTAGGTAAGGTACACTCGAATATGTGAAAGGCCGCACGCTCATCGTCGGCTCCGTCCTTGTCACCGCGGTATTCCTCTCAGGAGCTGTGAGCGGGCAGTCGCCCGGTGTCCCGTCCGCCGCCGGCAGCCAGCCCGAGGCACCTCTCGAGTTCGTCTGCCCGATGCACCCTGATGTGCATTCTTCACAGCCCGGCCGCTGCCCTCGATGCGGCATGACACTCGTTCCAGGCATCCCCAACCGAGTGGAATACCCGGTCAGCATTAAGCTCGATCCACCGAGGCTCCGAGCTGGTCGCAAAGTGCAACTCGCCTTCATCGTAAGCGACCCGAAGACCGGAAAGCAGGTCACGGATTTCCAGGTCGTACACGAAAAGCTTTACCACATCTTCTTGGTCAGCCAGGACCTGCGATATTTTCTCCACGACCATCCGAGCAAAGGCCCGGACGGCGTATTCCGATTCGATGCGGTGCTCCCGAAGCCGGGCATGTACCGCATCCTGAGCGATTTCTATCCGCAAGGTGGCACGCCGCAACTGATTGTCCGCACGATCGTGGTCCCCGGCGCTGCGGTCGCGCCAGGAGCGGAACTTGAGGCCGACTTGGCGCAGAAGCACTCCGGCAATATGGAAGTCTCTTTGACCATGGAGCCTCGGCAGGCCATCGCCGGCATGAAGACTCTGATGTTCTTCCATCTGAATTCCGCCGAGGGTCTTGAGCCCTATCTGGGCGCGTGGGCACACATGCTCGCCGCCAGCGATGACCTCGTCGACATGATTCACACCCATCCCTTCATCGCCGACGGCGGACCCCAGGTTCAGTTCGATCTGATCTTCCCGCGGGCGCGTGTCTATCGAGTATGGGTGCAGTTCCAGCGCAAAGGCGTCGTCAATACGGCCGTTTTCAACGTGCCAGTCTCAGAACTGAAGTAGTCGCACCAAGTGTGGTCGCCGCACGGACCGGCCGTCTCGCTCACTTCCCAAGGACAAGCGCGACGCTCCCTGTTGGGGGGGTAACCTCGATCTTGGTCCGGGCCGGAAATCGCAGAGCGTCGCGGAAGTAATATGTCCCGTTGTACTTCGGATTGAATTCCTGAATCCAGACGAGGGGATCGATCGTGCCATCCGGCCGGATGGCAATCGCCTGGAGCTCGCCCGTGGCCGGCATTCGCGCCGGCTCAATCCCGATCACCACGGCCGGGTGCTTCAGCACTGTCGATCCGGAGATGGCAAGCCGGTGCCCGCCATTCGAGTTCTCCCCCTCAACGCTGAAGTTGGGCTTTTCGGGCATGTAGAGCGGATTCCCTTCGGGCGCGCCGCCCACGGCCCAGGCCGCGATGATCTCAATGTCTTCCTGCGTCAGCCCGCGGTCATTCTTGAATTCTCCGAAGCCTTTCACCGCGTTCCACGGCGGCATCCGGCGCGCCAGAACCTCTTCCTTGATCGCGACGGCCCATGGCCTCGCCTCTGCGTACGTCACCAGCGAGAACGTGGTTCCCCCGTCGCGGTGGCACGATGCGCAGTTCTTATATACGATCCGCGACACGTCCCGCGACCAGGTTAACTTTGTGCTGATGATGGTGTGCGCCATGAGCAGCGACCCCAGACATAGAAAGGCAAGAACCAGGGCCGAGCAGCGCAGGAGGCTTCGAATTCGGTCATCGCTATCCATGCAGATCTGTGGCCGTTGAACTCGGCGTCCCTCCCCACATCGTCGTTGGCTTCGCCTCGCGTGCGATGCGTCGGTTCGTTTGCCCCAAACGTCTCTCAGCCTGCATTGGCTACTCGCGGCAATTCCACACCGTCGGATGCCAGGCGATCGAAACGGACGCTCCGCGCAACGCCCTCGCGCATTCGTGCGTCAGATCGTTGCCCACGCTTATCGGAGTGAGGACTGGCGGAGGAAACGGCCTTGTCAGCGCCGGACCCATAAGGCGGGCGCCTCGGCATTCTCGCTTGTCGGCGCCAGAAAATTTGGCACAGAACCTACCTGGGCCGTCTCGCCGGCAGAGCAGCGACACCAGCGGGGATCCTAAGTCCTTTAGAGCGCCGGGCCCTTCGAATTTGCTCCCGGCGACATGCGCACCAACGCCCTTGGGTCGTCCTTCGTGCTGGCCTCGACGGAGAACCAGCCGATCATCATCTCTTCCCAGCTCTGTTCGCCCCATCGGACCAACTTTGTTGGATCCGGATTTGCCGCATTGTTAAGCGAATTGTCGAAGTGCGCGATGCATTCGATCCGCGCGCCTTTTGGCAGGTCGAGCGGCTTGGCCAGTTTGTACCTCAGCTGCCAGTTGAAATCGTATTTCGACACCTTAAGCAACGTCTCGGATTCACCCGTGGGATACACGACCCGGTACTCAAAGTCTTTCCCACGCAGGTGCATGTGGGGCTTCAAAGAAACCAGCTTCGCCGGCTCCTGGAAGGTGACTTGCGACTTCACCTCGTAGTTCGAATCGCCCGGTGGAATCGCCAACATATGATTTGCGGCCAGCAGGGTGACGTACTGGTGCTGAGGCGGTTCCTTCGCCAGCACGAGGCCGATCCTAGTCCTGTCCTCGGCCGGAGCGCCGTTCGTCGTATAGTGGATCTGGAAGACAATGTCGGACCCTGCCGGGATCCGCTCTGCCGCGCTGCCCATCGTTTCTGCTTGCGAGCCCGGCGCAAATCCGACGAGATACTGCGCGCCAAGTATTCCTCCGCCCGCGCTTCGCTCCTGCGCGGGCCCCGAGGCTCCCAATGCTGACCGCTCGCCCGGCACGCCTGGTTGCGCATCCTTCAGCCACGGCGACCCCGGCGGCCGTATAAACGCGATCACGTGGTGCACCACGGCACGGTTTCCCGGACGAATTTCGGCTGCCTTCACCCAGGCATCCTGGGTGAACCCTCCTGTGAGGACGACATATTTGTAATCGACGGTACCTTGCGCAGGCACTTGAAACGCCTTCGGCATTTCGATGACCTTGTCCGGCGTGCCGATGCCCCATCCTTCTACGAATTCCACCGGGGCCGGCTTGTCTTTCGCGTCGCCTTCCGGAGCGCCATTGTTCACCCACAACACCAGCGTGCGGATCTCTTCAGGCGTAAGTTTGCGCTCGTTCGAAAAATGTCCGTATTCCGGATCGGCGAACCACGGCGGCATCTGCTTGGTCATCACCTGCGTCTTAATCGACCTGGCCCATGGCCGCGTCTGTTCGTACGTGAGCAGCGGCATCGGAGCCACTTCGCCGGGGCGATGGCAAGTCTGACAACTCCTCTGAAGGATCGGCAGCACGTCCTTATTGAACGTGACAGGTTTGGATGAAGGAGCTTCGCCCCCTGTCGCCATTCCCGCCAACAATAGACCGGCTACAGCGATCGTCTCTACAAGCAGCCGCTTCATGCTTATCCCTCCCCTTCGGCGCTCCTCAGCTAGAGAAGGTCACTCGGATTCTATCACCGCTGGCCCTACATCCAAATGCGGCTATTCTATTGCAACTCTGGCGCTGAAACCAACCCCTTTTCAGTTACGCTCCCGTGGATGAGCATTTATTTCGTATCCGTCTCGAAACCCGCGGCCCCCATTCGGCCGCAGTTTCGTCGTCCGTTCTCAGCAACGGGCGCGGTCCCATTTACAAGGTCTGATCTGCTACCAGCTCAATCTGGACGTTATCCGGTCCCTCGATGAAAGCGTTCTTCCTCTTGCCCCCAACAATCCTGTGCAGCCCATCGGTCACTTTCACGCCATCCTTTTTCAACCGCACCAGCGTCTCTTCCAGATTCTCCACGCTGAACGCGAAATGGTCCATCACGCGTCCTTTCGGCGACTCAAACGTCTTTCGCCCCGTCCATTCCTTGGGCATTACGGTCCGCGCGAATCCAATTGGAAAAATGATGAAGTTGATGTCGTCCATCATCAGCGATATGGACGGGCCGAGTTGCCGGCCCTTAAAGAAGTATGGCTCGCGTGACAGCGCTCCCTGTCCTCGCCGCGCCATCCCGAACTCCTTCATGTACCATTCACCCGCCGCGATCGGGTCCGCGCTCAACATGTGGATGTGGCCGAAATGATGGTGATTGGCCGTGTTCAGTTCGATCATCGCGTGGTCCGGCCCCTCCACGTAAGCGTAGTAGAACGCGCCGGGCCTTCCCCAGCCGGTGGTCTCGTTGATATCCGTGATCGGCGCCCGGAACGTCGTGCCCATGTCGACCTGTTTCTGATAGGCCGCCTTCATGTCCTCGGCGCCCCAGCCGAAGTGATAGAGGGCCGAAACAATCTCCGAAGGCGGCGGCTGATCCACCTTATTGAACAGAATCCACGAGTTCTGCGCCCGAACGGCATCCATGGTGCCGTCGAACTTCGCCCTCTCGCAATCGAAGTGGGTCGTGTAGAACTTGATCGCAGCCTCGGGGTCGGTGCTATTGAGGTGAAGGTGATGGAAGTGGGCGAGCTGCCGAGGCTGCTGCTCCTGTGGTCGAGCCGCTATTCCCGCCATCAGCAGCGCGCACGCAACTGCAACGAAAGTGGCAAACCGGCATCGGTTTAGGATACTCATCGGGAGATTATACTCTGTAATCGCTCGGGATTGACCCGCAGTCCTTAGTAGATTACTGCACCATGTCAGGAGCAAAGATTCCCAAAGATTCCAGACTAACGCGCAATCCGGGAGTACTTCAATCGGCGCCCGCGCTGAGGGCCGATCTTCCGTGATCGTTGGCTTTCCCCAGAATTTGTTCTTGGGGTCATTTCCTCCGCCACGAGCTCCCCAGGTTGACTTTTCTCGCAGACGAGTGGTATCGTGCGCGCATGAAAAGAGCAACCGCGATATGCGCGATTATTGTTTTCACGGCGACGTCACTCTTCGCTTCTGATTTGAGCGGCACTTGGAATGCCAAGGTAGTCTTGGGCGACCAGACCGGTACGCCCACGTTTGTCCTGAAGCAGAATGGCGAAAAACTGACCGGTACTTACTCCGGCGCATTAGGTGAAGCGCCGGTCACCGGCACGGTGAAGGGAAAAGAGGTAACCCTCGACTTCGAAGCATCGGGGCTCAAGGTACACTACGCCGGAAAACTTGACCGTGAGGACAAGAAGATCGAAGGCACCGTTGATTATGGCGGGCAGGCGAGCGGAACTTTCACCGCTACCAAGAAGCAGACACCCTAGCCTGTCTCACAACCATTTCCCGGAGCAACGCCAAGTCATTCTGAGCGGTGCGTGAAACGGTGCCGTTGGCCGCGGCCCAATAACGAGAAGAAAGGTTGTGAGCTACTGCCATGCGCGATGCGCGCGCACGTCGGCGCGCCGTGCGATCAGACCAGGTGAATTTCGAATCATGGCTCGTGCCAAGATCTCTCGAACCGCTTCGCCCGCCATCCCGCCGGCCAATGTCCAAAGGCTCCAGGGCTCGCCCAAGCGGGGACGGCCTGTCCAGACCAAGACAGCCGCGCGCCCGGAAGCACCCGGCCTTCGCGAACGCAAGAAAGCACGACTGCGCCAGCAGATCATCGAAACTGCCGTCCGGCTGTTCCGCAAACGCGGCTACGAGGAGACCCGAATCGATGATATTGTCCAAATCCTCGAAATCAGCCAACCCACTTTTTTCCGTTATTTCCCGACCAAAGATGCCGTTCTGTATGACGTCGGCAGGCGCGGCTTCGACTGCATAGCCGAACATCTCCAATCTGAACTTTCCAGCAAGGCAGCAACCAATGAGCGCTTGCGCCGGTTATATCAGGCGCTGGCCAGCGAGACAGAGGCCGACCGGCCGTTGTGGAAAGCAGTGGTGCTGGCGGGTGCCATGGATCCCGTGCGTTCGCCGACCCTGCGCGGACGCAGGGAAGCCGCAATCGGCCTGCTGCAAGAGGTTCTCATCCAGGGCCAAGAGCGCGGTGAGGTGACGCGCACCTTTCCTGTCGTTCATCTCGCCGAGTTCATGGAGGCGCTATACCACACCGTGGTTCGTCAATGGGCCGTGGATCTCAACGGGCCCCATCGATTGACCGAGCGGGTGGCCAGCGCCGTGGAATTTTTCTTGCGTGCCTGCAAGCCCTGACGCGTACGGTCCTTATCGTGAAAGCCGCCATTTTGCATGAATTCAAGAAGTCGCTGTCCATGGAGGAAGTGGACCCGCCGAAGCCTGGGGCCGAGGAAGTCCTGATCGAGGTCGAAGCGTGCGGCGTGTGCCATTCCGATCTGCATGTCGCCGATGGGGATTGGACGCAGTTGGCGGCAATCGTAAAGCGACCATTGATTCTCGGCCACGAAATCGCCGGTCGGGTGGTCGAAAAGGGTGCGACGGTTCAAGACCTGCAAGTGGGCGACCAGGTCGGAGTGCCGTGGGTTCATTGGACCTGCGGCGAATGCGAATTCTGCCGGGAAGGGAATGAGAACCTCTGCCTGCGGCAGAAGATCACGGGCGTAACCGTGGATGGAGGTTATGCGGAATTCGTGAAGGCGCCGGCGAGCCATACGATGAAGATTCCGGAGGGGCTTTCATCGGTGGACGCAGCACCCCTTTTCTGCGCCGGAGTTACCGTCCATCGCGCACTCAAGCACGCTGGAATTTCGCGGGGTCAACGCTTGGGCGTTTTCGGCATCGGCGGCTTGGGACACATCGCCGTCCAGATGGGCCGGGAGCTCGGCGCGGAAGTCACGGCGATTGATATATCGCAAGAAAAGCTGGACTGTGCAAAATCTCTGGGTGCTTGCAGCACTCTGAATGCCGCAGCAGTTGACGTGGTCAAGGAATTGCGCGGCCGTGGCGGTGTGCACGTCGCGCTCGTCACTTCGGCCGCCAAGTCAGCCTACGAAATGGCATTTTATTGCTTGCGGCCTACCGGAATGCTTCTCGCTGTCGGATTGCCCGCCGGCAATATTTGTTTTCCGCCGATCGTGATGGCTGCGGGCGAAGTTCGTATCCAGGCCTCTGCAGTGGGTACTCGCCAGGACTTGCGCGAGGTCCTCGCCATGGCCGCAGCGGGGAAAGTTCGCTGCCAAGCGACCTCGCGTCCTCTGTTCCAAGCCAACGAGGTCTTGGAAGAATTGCGTCGCGGTCAAATCTCCGGTCGAATAGTCCTCACACCCCATTGAGGTGCCCTCCCGGTGGAGGCAAGCCGTATCGTACCCGATGCGCCCCTCCAGCCGAGTTTCCGGGCGGCCGAATCATACAGCGCTTTGCGTTGCGATTTTGCCTTGACATTAGTCACTATTATGTGATACCTGCCATCATAATTTTCGACGGAAGCGGGCGGAAACTGCCTCGGGGCGATGCCAAAGATAGAAAAGACGGAATGGAGACGAACTCCAGTTTCTGCGGCCGGAACTATAGCCTCAGCCGGTCCGAGTCCTTCGGGCCGAAAGGCGATCAGAAACCATAAGAAGGAGGAAGTCATGTTTGACCGCAGCAAGTTGAGTTATTTAATCCTGTTGTTTCTTGTTCTGGCCGTGGCTCAGTCGGGGTATGGTCAGGTCGACTATTCGACCGCTACCCTAAAAGGAACCGTGCTCGACCCGCAAGCGTCGGCCATACCCGGAGCGACGGTCACGGCGACGAACCCCAGTACCGGGATCAGCAAGGTCGTTCAGACCGGCGGTGACGGGACCTATCAGGTTCCCGCACTGGCGCCGGGGACATACGAGGTCAAGGTCGAGGCGCAGGGATTCCAGAAATCGATTGCGAAAAGTGTCTTGCTGACGGTAGGCCAAATTGTGATCTATGACTTCCATCTCAAATTGGGCTCTATCAGCGAGGTACTGGAAGTGACGACGGAGGCCCCGCTGATCCAGGTCGAACAGACTCAGCAAGCCAACACGATCAATGAGGCCCAAGTCGAGAATCTTCCCAACATAAGCCGGAGTTTCACCGCGTCGGTTTTCACTCTGCCCGGGGTGTCCAGCTCGGCGGCGCCGCGCGTTCAATTTCCCACCGGTAATGCGTTTGGAACTTCGGGGTTTTCCATCGGCGGCAGCAACGGGCGCACGAACCTGGTCATGATGGATGGAGGGGAGAACGACTCCGGTGCGGGAGGGCTCAGGACAGCCAACGTACCCCTGGAGTCCGTCCAGGAGTTGCAGGTCAACCGGAATTCTTTCAACGCGGAGTTTGGATTTACTGCCGGGAGCACCGTCAACGTCGTCACCAAGAGCGGGACCAATCGGTTCCACGGAAGCGGCTTCATCTTCTTCCGAGACCAACATACGCAGGCGAGGAACTACTTCGATACCGATCCGCAGAAATCGTTTAATCAAAATGTTAATTCCGGAGGCACGCTGGGCGGGCCTATCGTCAAAGATAAGCTCTTCTTCTTCACCGCTTACGAGTTTCGGAAGGCGGATGTGGCACGGTTCCGGCGCCTTCTCACCGACCCCGCCGTGCAGGGGATCACCGGCCAGACCAACGGGTATATCCCCGCAAGCAAGACCTGCCCTGCGCCCGTCACTCAACGGTGTTACGCGGCACAACTGGCCGACTCGGGGTTTTCGACGCTCGCGACCTTGGCCGCAAATCTCATTTCCCCGACCAACACGACGCAATCCTTGAATCTGGTTACCAACTTGGCGAACCAAAAGAAGGTGCTTGACCTGCTGACACCCAACGACGGGACTTTCGATGATCCGACCCGATTCCACAACTGGGTGACTCGCGTAGACTATCAGCCGACGGCGAAGGATTCGATCTTTTTTCGGTTTTTGCTCGAGCACCAGGATATGAGCACGATCGGCGCGGCCAACCCGGGAAACATTAACCAAAGCGACCGATCGACTCTGTTCCAGAGGGATTACGATTTGGTTGCGAATTGGTACCACGCTTTCACTCCGCAACTGGTCAATCATCTCCTGGTGCAGGTGGTCCCTCACAGTCGTGCCGATTTGACGCCGAATCCTCCCAATGTTATGGCGGAGTTGAACGTCGGTAATTTCGGCACGTTCGGCCAATCTTTTGGCGTGCCCTACCTCGCTCTCCAGGATCGTTTCCAATACGAGGACAGCCTCGCTTGGACGAAGGCGAGCCATAGCTTCAAATTCGGGGCGTCCTACCGCCCCGTGAATTACACGACGACAAACGGCCTGTGGTCCCCAGGGCAGTTTGGCTTTCCGAAGGGGTCCGTCGCCCTCAACAATAGCAGATTCGTTGGGTTGCCCAGTTCTCAAACCGCCACAGACCTGAGGACGTTCAACACCGCTCGCGGATACTGCGCCCAACCGACACCCGCGTGCGTCCCTCCTGCGTCGACAAACCTGAGCGAGCTGCAGGAGTTCGCTCTCGGGCTGCCCTCCACCTATAGGCAGGCCTTCGGCAATCCGACGTGGCACGACTGGGCTCACTACCTCGGGATGTACGCCCAGGATTCCTGGAAGGTCTCGCGCAGGCTTGCCTTGGACTTCGGAGGCCGGATCGATTATGACGCCGAGCCTTCCCCAATTCCGCACAACGTCTATTTCTCGCCGCGGCTTGGAATCGCCTGGGATCCATTCGGCAACCACAAGACGGTCATACGTGCCGGGGGCGGGGCGTTTTACTCACCCGTTACTTACGTAATTCCCGTGTACACCAACATAACGAATGACGACGGGAAGCACATGAGTCAGTTAGCCAGAAGTCTGACAACGGGTGCGACCCTGATATGGAGTCAGGGCTTGACAAGTGGCCACCTTCCGTTCGGGCAGCTTACGGCTGCTGATATTCTGGCTTCGACCGGGTTAGTCGTCAAACAGGGTTTGCCGGGAAGGGTCATATTTGAAGCCCAGCCGGATTACAAGAACCCCTACGGTATCCAGGCGAGCATGAGCATCGCAAGGGAATTGGTGCGCGACCTGTCCGTTGAGGTGGGATATCAGATGTACAAGGGCGTCCATCTCCCATTCGACCGTGAAACCAACTATAAGGAGACGGGCGTGGTGGATCCCTTCATCGGTCCGCTCTATACGGCGATCGATCCGACGATCGTTCAGAAGAATACCTATTCCTCGACCGGTCAATCAATCTACCACGGTATGACGGCCTCGCTCACCAAGCGGTCGAGCAACCATCTCCAGTTCCAGGCCAATTACACCTTCAGCAAGGCGATCGACGACACCACGGATTTCAGCTCGGGCATCGCCGCGTGGAGACCCACCAGGCTGAATCTGGAGCGGGGAATATCCGCGTACAACATCACGCACAACTTCGTGGCCAATGCCGTCTACTCGACTCCGTTCCATGCCGGCCAGGGGCACCACATCTTGTCCCGAGTGCTGGCGGATATGACTATTTCCCCTGTCCTTTTCCTGCGGAGCGGAATTCCATTCGCGGTCCGGGTTCCATCGCTCGGGGGAGCGGCCGGGAATGGGACGGTTGCGCATACCGCCTACGCTCGTCCGTTTAACGCGGGGCGTAACACGGGCACGGGGCCTGGTTTCCACAGCCTGGACATGAGAATCGCAAAGTCTCTCTTCATCCGCAGGGAGTCGGGGCTTAGGTTCGATTTGATCGTCGAGGGTACGAACCTCCTTAACCATACAAACTTCAGCCGCGTGAACGATATATTCCCTGCCGACGAGGTGAGCTTTCCCTTCTTGAGGAACGGTCCCTACAACCTGAGAGGCTTCAAGTCCACCAATATAAAAACCGTTGCATCAACACCGCTGGCGTTTACGGAAGCGAACGATGCGCGCCAGATCCAGTTCGGGCTGAAGCTGGTGTTTTGAAAGGACACCCACAAACCTATAACTCCAGGAGGCCATCCGGCAGGCGGACTACCTGATGGCCTCGCGCTGTTTCAGCTTCGAATTGCGCCCGCGGGCCGGGCAGGCTTGCATTTTCGTGAACAGAAGGAAAGATCGATGAATGCGGATGCTCCGGGATCCCGTCGGGCGAGCTTGGTCTCACGTCCCTTGCTCATGCGGGCATCGTGGCGCTCGTGTCTCCAGTCGATGGGTCGGCGCGCTTTCAGTCGTTCACGCAAGTTTAGTGACTCATGCATCGCCTAAGACACATCATCAAGAGGGAGCTCAATCAATGGATGCAATGAAGCCTCAGTCGAGTCATGGCGGGCGCGCAGTTGCGCTCAGCCGTCGCGGTTTTCTCAAGCAGTCGTCGCTGTTGCTCGCGGCAGCAGGCACCAGCGCAGTTCTGCTGCGGTCGTCGACGACCCAAGCCCAGACGACGAACAGTCTCTTTGTGGTCGCCGAGACCACCTCGGGTAAGGTTCAAGGTATGAACCTCGGCGGGATCAATACGTTCAAGGGCATCCCTTACGGGGCGTCGACGGGGGGAAAAAACCGCTTCATGCCGCCGAAGAAGCCCGCGCCGTGGACGGGCGTGCGCGATGCGTTTGAGTTCGGGCAGATGTCGCCTCAGGTCATGGCGGATTCCCGCAACGAATACGTGCAATTGATCGATTGGGACTTGCAGTCGGGCGGCATGGGAGAAGACTGTCTCGTGCTGAATGTCTGGACGCCCGGCCTGAAGGACGGCGGCAAGCGTCCGGTGCTCGTGTCCCTCCATGGGGGCGGCTTTGCGACCGGCTCGGGCGCCCAGCCCGGCTACGATGGCGATCCGCTCGCGCGCTTCGGCAACGTTGTCGTCGTCAATATCAATCATCGCCTCGCCTCCTTGGGCTATTTGCACCTCGCGGATCTGAGCGCTCCGCCCGAATTCGCGCAAGCGGGCGTCGCAGGCATGATGGACATCGTGGCCTCGCTCGAATGGGTGCGCGACAACATCGAGAACTTCGGCGGGGACCCGAAAAGCGTGATGATTTTTGGCCAGTCGGGGGGCGGCGCGAAGACGAGCACGATGATGGCGATGCCTTCGGCCAAGGGACTCTTCCATCGCGCCGCTGTGCAGAGCGGCTCCGCGCTTCGGCTCACGACCCGCGAAACGGGCACCACGTGGGCGGAGAAACTGCTCAAGCTGCTCGGCATCGACAAGAGCAGAATCCCCGATATCCAAAAACTGTCATGGGAGCAGATCCTCGTCGCGCAGACCGCGATTGGGGCCTCCGGGCCCGGGGGCGCCTTCCGGCCGGTGGTGGACGGCGCCGTGATTCCGCAACATCCCTTCGATCCGGCGGCGCCCGCGGTTTCGGCCGACATCCCCATGATTATCAGCACGGTGCTGGATGAGGCTGCCCTATCGCTAACGAACTTCGACCTCGACGAAGCGGGGTTAAAGGTTGTGCTCCAGAAGATGTTGGGCGAGAAGGCCGATCGCGTGCTGAAGATGTATCGCAGCGTGGATCCGCAGACGTCGCCCTTCATCCTACAGGCCCGGATTCTGACCGACCGGGGTTTTCGCGCGAATTCATATAAGCAGGCGGAACGCAAGGCGGCGTTGGCAAAAGCACCCGCTTATATGTATCTGTTCACGTGGCCTGCGCCGGGGTACAGAGGCAAGTTCGGAGCCGTGCACGGAACGGACGTTCAGCTTGTGTTTCATGCCTATCGCGGCTCCATCGGTGGAGGCTTGCCGGAAGCAAAAGCTCTGGCTGACAAAATGGCAGCGGCGTGGGTCGCCTTCGCCAAGACCGGCAATCCGGACAATCCGGCCCTACCGCATTGGCCGGCCTATGACGCTCAGACGCGTGCGACGATGATCTTCGACAACCACACAGGCGTCGAGAACGATCCGCGGCGCGAGTTCCGAGAGCTTTGGGAGGAGCTCGGAACCGGCGCTGGGCCGCTCGGTTGAGCAAGTCGTCGAGCGGGCGAATGAAGGCATGACGCTTCCTCCCGTTCGAAAACGATTTGTCCGTGGCGGTCAGAACGATTCTCGGCGTTCTTGACTGGCTCGACGCTCAACGCGGGAAACTAACACAACAAAGAGGATGACTTCCGGCGCGCCCCTCGGCACTGGCGCCATATCGAGGTCGACCACAGCGGTCGCTCTTATCGGTATCTTTTTGTCTTTGGCGACTTGGCGCCGTCCAAATGGGATCTTCTCTAAGCCGGGATTTCCATTTTGGATTCAGCGCCAGATACAGGTATGCGCCCACAGACGCGCTTTGGGACGCCGGCTGGGTCATCCATCAAGGACCCGGGTTGCTACGTTCGACGTCCTAATCTGTACACGCTCACCGTGGTGGGCCGGTCGGCGCCGTGCTCGGCGTCGTGGTGTTCGGTTGCGATGCAATGCTCGCCTTCGCCGAGCCCGGGAGGAACTTCACCAACGGCCCGCTATGAACTTTGGGATCGACCGTGACCTGGAACCACCCGATCATCATCTCCTCCCAGGTCTGGTCGCCCCACCGAACCTCTTTGGCTGGGTCCGGGTTGTAGGGGTTATTGGGAGAATTATCAAAGTGCGCAGTGCACTGGATTCGCGCGCCCTTTGGCAGGACCAGCGGCTCGGCGAGACGGTACCCAAGCTGCCAGTTGAAGTCGTATTTCGGCACGGAAAGCAGCGTCTCAGTCTCTCCTGACGGATACACGACCCTGTACAAAAAATCCTTGCCGCGGAAGTGCATGTGGGGCGTCAGAGCTACCAGCTTGACCGTGTCTTGCAATTCGACCTCCGACTTCACCTCGTAGTTATCATCGTTCGGCGGAATCACAAACAGCCGATTGGGAGCCAGCAAAGTGACGTTGCGGAGTTGCGGTGGCGTCTTTGGAAAGACCAGCCCGACCTTGCTCTTGTCCGTAGCCGGTTTGCCATTCGCCGTGTAATGCAACTGCAATACGATGTCGGACCCAGCCTTCACCAACTTTGCCGAGTCGCTCAGTTGCAGAGGTTGCAGGCCAGGCGCATAGCCGATCAGGTGCTCGGCCCCAAGCAGTCCGCCACCACCGCCCTGCCCCCGCTGCGCGCCCTCACCTCGCGACTGTCCAGATGTTCTCAGCGGCACCGGCACGCCCGGCGGCACATCCTTCAGCCACTGCGACCCGGGCCCCCGGACGTAGGCAATCACGTGATGCACCACGGCCCGGTTCCCCGGACGAATTTCGGCTGCTTGCACCCAGGTGTCCTGTGTGAAACCCCCTGGGATTACGATGTACTGGTAGTCGATCGTCCCTTCCGCGGGCACGTGAAATTCGTTCGGCATTTCGATCACCCTGTCGGGTTGACCGATGTTCCATCCGTCGACAAATTCCAACGGCGCCGGCCGGTCCTTCGCGTCGCCTTCCATAGCCCCCTGATCCACCCAGGCCACCAGCGTGCGGATCTCTTCGGCGGTCAGCTTGCGCTCGTTCGAAAAATGCCCGTACCGCGGGTCGGCGAACCACGGCGGCATCTTCTTGGTCACCACCGCAGTCTTAATCGCCTTGGCCCACGGCCGCGTCTGCTCGTAGGTGAGGAGCGCCATCGGCGCTACTTCTCCGGGGCGATGACAGGTTTGACAGTTCTTCTGCAGAATGGGAAGTACCTCTTTGTTGAACGTAACTGGGGTGGTTGATGGAGTGGTGCCGCTCCCTGCCACCATTCCCATCCATGAAAGACCGACGACGGAGAAACTTGCTACAAGCATTCGCTTCATGGTCATCCCCTCTCCTTCGGGGTTCTTCTTCCTCGGCTTGACAAGGTTCATTGACCTGTGCCGAACGCCAACCCCAGACCTAAATAGGAGCATTGTATCACCGCACTACCGCCGAAACGAATTCTCTTGTTGTCCCAGGGGCGCTTCGCGGATAAGCATCCATGATCTCAAACCCTGCGGCCCCGCAGGCGCCACAACGTCTCGCCATCTGTCTTCGGCGACGGAGCATGATGCTATTCCTTCGTGGCGTGATCTTCCACCCGCCTTTGCCTCGTAGTTCCCGTCGCCCGGTTGAAAAATGATATAGTGTGTCGCCGAATAGTAAGATTCAAGGTTTGGAGACGACGAAAAGGCTTCCCCTTGCAGTTGTCGGACCCGAAGCCGGTCACGGCCACGCTATGAGGCCGGTCCGGGGGATAGGTATGAATCCTATTTCGTTTGCAGGCAGATTCTTGACCTGCTGCGTGATCGTTCTCCTGAACGCCCTGCGCTTGGCCTCTGCGGCGGAGCCCGACGGAGCCGCTCTTTACCGGGAGCGCTGCGCGATTTGCCATGAGATTTCCGGCGAAACACGCGCTCCCTCGACCGCAGCCTTGCATCTGATGTCGCCGGAGAATATCGTCCGATCGCTCGAATCCGGAGCGATGAAACAGCAAGGCGCCTCGCTCACTCCCGATCAGAGACGCCTCCTCGCTGAGTATCTGACGGGCAAGACCCTCGGCCAGGAGATTCCGTCGCCCAAGATAGGATTGTGCGCTGGCACCCCAGCGGCGTTTTCGCCATCGAGCACGGACTGGAACGGCTGGGGTTCCGACTTGTCCAACACGCGTTTTCAGCCAGCGGATCGGGCCGGACTGACTGCCGATCAAGTGCCGCGGTTGAAATTGAAATGGGCCTTTGCGTTCCCCAACGCTCCCCTCGCATGGGGACAGCCCACCGTGGTTGGCGGACGCATCTTCGTGCCCAGCGCGAACCGGAATGTCTACTCGCTGGATGCAAAGTCCGGGTGTCAGTACTGGTCGTTCGAAACCGAAGGGCCGGCGCGAACGGCCATCACCATCGCCACGCTTCCCGGAGAAACGAAGCGATATGCCGCATTCCTCGGAGACCTGCGCGCCAACGCGTACGCCGTCGATGCCGTCAGCGGCGAACTGTTGTGGAAGGCCCACGTCGATGCTCATCCACGCGCAAGAATCGTCGGGGCGCTTGAATACTACGATGGGCGCGTGTTTGTGCCGGTGACCGGCGGCGAAGAAGTCGGCCTTGGCGCCCAATACGAGTGCTGCTCGTCGCGCGGTGCGCTGGTGGCACTCGATGCCTTTACGGGCAAACAGGTCTGGAAGACCTACACGATTTCAGAGGAGCCGCGTCGCCTAGGCAAAACCGCAGCGGGAGTCGAGACGTGGGGACCGTCCGGCGCCAGCATCTGGTCGGCGCCCACCCTCGACGTGAAGCGGAGGATTGTCTACGCTGGGACGGGAGACAATTTCTCGAATCCAGCCACCAAGACCAGCGACGCCGTCCTCGCCTTCAATATGGATACCGGTACTCTCCTGTGGTCCAAGCAGCTCACCGAGAACGATGTGTTCAACCTCGTTTGCGTGGGACAGGGTTGCGGAGAACACCTCGGCCCGGACTTTGACATCGGCGCCTCGCCCATCCTGGCGACACTGACGAACGGAAAGCGCACCCTGCTCGTCAGTCAGAAATCAGGGATCGCCCGTGCGCTCGATCCGGACGCCAACGGCAAGATTCTTTGGGAAACCCGTGTGGGCCGTGGTGGGAGGCTTGGGGGCATTCAGTGGGGCTCAGCGTTCGACGGCAAGAACATGTACGTGGCCGTTTCCGACATCACCTTTATGCAAGGGGGGAGCGATCGCAGAAGCAGACGACCCGATCCGAAGGTTGGCGGCGGTCTTTTTGCGCTCAACCCCGCGACCGGCGAAAAGGTTTGGACAGCCGCCCCGCCATTCTGCGGCGACCGGCCGTCCTGCAGCCCCGCGCAATCGGCCGCAGTCTCGGTGATTCCGGACGTGGTGTTTTCCGGCTCTGTGGACGGCCATCTGCGCGCATATTCGACGCGCGACGGAAAAGTCATATGGGATTTTGATACCGCTCGTGAGTTCACGGAAGTCCACGGGACCACGGCCAAAGGCGGCTCCATGGATGGCCCCGGCCCGACAATCGCGGACGGGATGCTCTACGTCAACTCGGGTTACGCCACCTGGGGCGGATTGCCCGGGAACGTCCTGTTGGCGTTTTCCGTCGACGGAAGATCCCAAAATTCCAGAATCGTCTCTTCGGGCGTCAAGAGGCCAGAGGATCAACCACGTCTCCCTGGGCCGCGCCAGCCCCATCAATAGCTCGGCTTTGCATTCGTCCATCCTTTCATTTCATCTTCCGCGACATTTGGGGGGGTGGGCACGCGGCAAATGCCGGAAGAAATTGCCCGCCTTGAGAAACATGAGTTAGGATTGCATCCCTGATTCCCAACTGGAGGAAGGCGTGAATATCTACGGCACTGTGAGAAAGAGAGTGGAATCTTCTCTTACGCACGTCAGAGCAGGCGGCTCGGTTGGGAGCATCCTTCCTGCGGCTCTGCTCGGGCTAATTGCCTTCGGAGCCATGCCGGCCTTTGGGGCAACTTGTGAGAGTTTGAGCGGTCTTAAACTGCGGGACACAACGATTACGTTGGCTCAATCCGTCGCCGCGGGAGCGTTCACCCCTCCGACAGGCACAATGACCGCCCCGGGCTTGTCGAGGTTCAAGGATGCGCCCGCCTTTTGTCGCGTGGCCGCAGAGGTGAAGCCGACGAAGGACTCCGACATCAAGATCGAGGTCTGGATGCCGCTCGCGGGCTGGAACGGCAAGTACCAGGGCCAGGGCAACGGTGGCTTCGCGGGATCGATTAGCTATGTCGGCATGGCGGACGCAGTAAGCCGAGGCTATGCGACCGCCGGCACCAATACAGGGCACACAGGGAACGCCACAGACGCAAGCTGGGCAATAGGCCACCCTGAAAAGGTAATTGACTTCGGGTATCGCGGAATCCACGAAATGACCCAGAAAGCCAAGGCGATTATCCGCGCCTTTTACGGCGACAGCCCGCGGCGCTCATATTTCGCCAGTTGCTCGGATGGCGGCCGCGAGGCCCTGATGGAAGCCCAGCGCTTCCCCGAAGACTACGACGGCATCATCGCCGGCGCCCCCGCCAACTTCTGGACACATCTCCTGGTGGGGGGGATCTGGAACGTGCGGGCGACGCTGGAAGATCCGGCGAGCTATATTCCGGCCAGCAAGATACCCGCCATCAGCGCCGCAGTGCTCGCCGCCTGCGACGCCCTGGATGGCGTCACCGATGGCATCCTCAATAATCCGAGGGAATGCCGCTTCGACCCGCATACGCTGCTTTGCAACGGAGACGACTCGAACGATTGCCTCACCGCGCCACAGGTCGCTGCGCTGAGCAAGATCTATGCCGGCCCGCGAAACTCCAAGGGCGAGCAGATTTTTCCGGGCTATGTGCCGGGTGGTGAACAGGGGCCACAAGGGTGGGCAGGTTGGATCACCGGCCAGGCTCCAGGTAAGAGCCTTCAATTCGCCTTCTCAACGCACTTCTTTGCGAATATGGTGTTCAACAATTTGAGTTGGGACTACCGCACATTCAATTTTGATACTGACGTTAAGCTTGCCGATGATAAGCAGGCCCATGCTCTCAATGCGACCGATCCGAACCTGAGGCTCTTCAAGGCGCGCGGCGGCAAGCTCATCATGTACCACGGTTGGAACGATGCAGCCATCCCGCCGGTCAACACGATTGACTACTACAACAGCGTGGTGGCCACTGTGGGTTCGCACGGCACTGAGGCGTTCCTGCGCCTCTTCATGGTACCGGGTATGCAGCACTGTGCCGGCGGCCCCGGGCCTAATTCCTTCGGACAGCTGGGCGGCTCCACACCGGCCGGGCCGGAGCACAACATATTTAGCGCTCTCGAACAGTGGGTCGAAAAGGGCATCGCGCCGGAAAGAATCACCGCTACCAAGTACGTAAACGACCCCAATCCGGCAGAAGGGATCAAAATGACCCGTCCCCTGTGCCCGTACCCTCAGATCGCGAAGTACAAGGGCACTGGCGATACGAATGACGCCGCCAATTTTGCTTGTTCGCCAGGGAAGCTGTAGAGTGCCCCGGGAGCCCAGGCGCTGTTCCCGTGCCCCCGCAAATCCAGCGCATACGCGTGGTAATGCTCGCACAGCGAGTGGGCCGCCGCGTCCCAGCTCCGGGCGTGGTCCAACGCTCCGCGCACCATTGCCAGTGAGGGATTCGCGTCCTCTCCGTAGTCCCAGAACTGAAGCTTCGAGCGGTCCGAATAGAAGAAGTGTGATATCGGTTCCAAGATGATCTCAACAACCCGTGAAGGCGCCGTCGCGACTTCCCCGGATTCGATGAGCCGCGTGACGCAGTAGCTTCACACTCTTCGGTGTCGTCCGGCGAACCGGAATGATCGGACTGGCCGTCATCCCTCTCGGTTCATTTTGCGCCGAGGTATTTGACAAACCAGTTGGCCTCCGCATTGGAGCTGCGATCGAAGGCTTCGCCAATATACATCTCAAAGTGGGTGATGCCGGCGATCTCAATGTAATCCTTCGGGCCGGAGAGCACATCATAAGCGGCGCGGGCCGCGTTCTGGTTGTTGATCAGTTCGTCGCGCTCCGCAACAATGAACAGCACCGGCCGCGCTCCCACGCGTTGGATGTAGTGCATGGGATGATACTCGGCCACGGTCTGCTGCGTTTCCACGTCCACCATCCGGCGGGACGAGAAACCAGTTTCGAACTGCCCGCCCTGACCTGTGCGAGCGCGTTGGATCGCGTCCTCCAGCAGTTTTCCCTGAAGCTGGTACGGACCCGGTGGTTGGTTCTTGCCGCCAATGGCCGGGACCTGCACCGCCACAGCCTTCACGCGGGCGTCCAGGGCCGCGACGACTAGCGCATGCCCTCCAGCGAAGCTCGAGCCCCACACACCGATGCGGTCCGGATCGACTCCGGGCTCCCCTTGAAGATAGGAAATCGCGTTGCGGTAATCTTCCACCTGCATGAGCGGCAGCAGGCGCGTGCGTTTGACCTTCACCTTGGCTTGAATCTCCGTGACGCGGGTATCGTCGCGGTGATAGTCGCCGCCAACTTGGCTGGGGCCCTCAATCGATACGAACCCTTGGCTACTGCCCCAGCCGCGGTAGTCGATCACCATCGCCACCAGGCCGCGCTCCGCGAAGCGCGCGCCGTACTTCTCGATGGAAAAATGCGTCCCAGCCCAACCTTGGCCAAGGACGACTCCGGGCGTTTTGCCAGCGGTCGAAAACCCTTTGGGGAAGAAAATCTTGGCATAACACGTGGTTTCTTCGCTGTAGTAGGTTACTTCCTTGGTGGTGACGCCTGGCGCCAGCGTGTACTTCCAATCTTCAGGAAACAAACCGCTCTTCACCTTCTTATCCTGCGCGAAGACGCTGAGAACAAGTACCAGCGCCAGCGTGATGTTCTTCATGTCAGAATGCTCCTCTCGACGTCGAGGCCGAACTACGGCGCGCGTGCCGACTTGACTTGCATGCCATTTTGCCTTGGCGCGGGTATGGCTCCAAACGGCACCGGCAAATTATACCAACGATCGCTTCCGGAGAGGCGAAGCAGAACATTCGCCAAACCGAATTCGAGGGGATGTCTGACGAGCAGGTTGATTGGATCGCGAAAAATGATCCTGATCCCGAGCGAAGAGCAAGACCGCAGCGAGAACAAAAAGCTAAAGGCACGCGGAACAAGTAGAAACGTGGCAGATACAGATAGCCACCATAGGGGAAAATCGAGAATGAGCAGGAAGATTCGCGCATGCGTTTCCATCATGAACCCCGGAGCCAGTTTCAGGTACGGTTCCTTCGGGCGACGGGGACGAAGGATACCTCCAACTACCCCTATCAAGGCTTCATTGGGATAGGAGACGTCGAGAACGAAACTGGTATGGCTCGTACCTCTTGACTGAATGGAGGTTCATATTTGATTCAAGGCCTCTAGAAGTTATCTGGCTCTGTTGACATCCTCGTGACAACCGTGAAATTTCGCGATACCCGACATGGCAGAGTTGGTGTTTGCTACGGAGGCAGGAGGTGCAATGGCCGAAGTCGGACTCCTGCCGTTCGCTCGCATCGCCCTGCAAGTCTCCCGGGCGGTGCTTCCGCGCTACCGAAGCCATTCAGCAAGCACCAACTCACGCAGCCGCAGTTGCTGGCTATCCTCTGTCTGATGGGCTACGAGGACTGGACCTTTCGCGAAGCCGAGGTGCGTCTTGGCGAGCATCGCGAATTGCGCCAGACGTTGGGGCTTTCCAGCGTGCCCGACTTCACGACGCTGTACCGTTTCCTGCAGCGCCTCGACGACCAGAGCATCGATCGGGCTGTCGGCGAGACGGTGCGCCGGTTGCGCGGCACGCGCAGAAAAGGACGGCGGCGAGCCCGTGTGGCGATCGATGCCACGGGCTTGGCGCAGGGAGCGGTCAGCACGTTCTTTGTGCGACGCATGCATCATCATGGGCAGAAACCGCTGCCGTGGCGGCACTGGCTGAAGTGGGTGGTCGCCGTGGATTTGGATCAGCAGTTCGTGTTGTCGCAACTCGCGCGGCGTGGCCCGTGGAACGACTGCGCGAATTTCCCCGCGGTCGTCGCAGCGGCTTCCGAGCAAACGCGCATCGGGCTGGTGCTGGCCGACGCCGAGTTCGACAGCGAGAGGAATCACACCTATATCCGGCAGCAGCTCGGGGCACAAAGTGTGATTCCCGCCAAGCGTGGGAAGAAAACGTGGCGGGTGCGCGGAGTTCGCGCCGAGATGCGGCGGGCGTTCCCCCGCCAGCTGTACCGGCGCCGGGCTTTGGTCGAGAGCGTGTTTTCCTCGGTGAAGCGCAAGCTCTCGGCTCGCGCGCCGGGTCGCTCCCTGCGCATGCAGATGCGTCAAGCTCTGCTGCTCGGACTGAGTTTCAATCTGTATCGCTTGAGGCATCGCTATCTGTTCCTGAGGATGTCAACAGAGCCCAACAGCTTCTAAGGAAACTCGCGGAGAACCCACCTCCATCAGAGGCCCGCGCGGTAGTCCAAAGAGAGTTTTGTCGCTTCCTTGCAAGTTCCGAGTTGAATCTATAATGCCCTGATAATACAGGTTTTATATCCTCTGCGCCTTCCTTGGCCATATAAATCCGTACGGCATTTGATAGGTATTGACTTGAGATGCCGAAAGGTCTATAAGCGCGGAACCTATAGCAGGCCTAGAGGCGGAAGTGGGTGTCTCGATGTTGGCTCCCATAGATGTCTTTTTGCTGACAGACAATTGTCTGCTCAGGGAAATGCTGGTCAAAGTGCTCTCCAAGAAGAGCGACATTCGTGTGCTCGGCGCAATGCCACTCGTTCCTGAGGCTATAGAGCAAGTCTCCGTTTCGAATTCCCCCGTGCTCATTATAGATTTGGCGCCCACCGGCCACGTTGGGCTGCAGATCATACGAGACCTATATGAATCGCGTTCCGATCTGAGAGCGGTGGCCATTGGCATGGACGCCGACGAGGACGTATTCCTTCGAGTCGTTCGGTCTGGGGTCGTCGGGTACATGCTTAAGGATGCCTCGGCGGCCGACGTGGTGGCAGCGGTGCGTGCCGTCGCGCATGGCGACGCCGTATGCCCGCCTCATCTTTGCTTCTTGCTATTTCGCCATGTGGCCCGAGCGCGAACTGAATTACCCAGCCTGGCGATGAAATCTAACTTAGGATTGACGCTGCGCGAGCAGCAACTGATTCCTTTCATCGCGCAGGGGCTAACAAACAAAGAGATCGCCTTACAGCTAAACCTATCCGAGCGGACCGTTAAGAACCACGTCTACCGAATGCTGCGCAAAGTGGGTGCGGACAGCCGCCTCGGTGTTGTCGAGGCCGTTCGGGAGGAAGGGATTCTCCTCTAGGTCCTCATAACCCTCCAAAAAATCACCCTTTTGGCGCCAAATGTTTTGAGTCTTTTTTGGCATTGGGTTGAGCCTTTCTTGCGTGGGCAGGCCCACGTTTCGGGACGCTCTGGCCCTGACTCTCTGTAGTTCTCTTTGAGTCCCCTTTGAGTCTTTCTTTTCGTCTTCACAAGCGGATACTGGCGGCGCGCGGACGGGAGCGAACATGCGCGTGCTGGTCGCAAATCGGCCAAGGCTCATGCGTGACCTTATGGTGGCTACGATTTCAAGTCAGCCCGATATCGAGATCGTCGGAGAGCTTCAAAGCGATTTGGAGATCTTGGAAGCCATCGAGAAGTCACGGCCCGATGTTTTGATCGTTACTCTGGAAGAATCCGACGAGCGTCCCATCATCTGCGACTTCGTCCTGGAAAAATTTCCGAATATGAAGATCATCGCGCTGGCGCCGCATCGCAACACCAGCATGTACTACTGGAGCTCCTTACAAATCCACTCGAACCGCATCGAGGCCTCTGAGGCAGGGGTTATGAACGCTCTTCGGGGCAAGCCACAACCGGTGAGGGGGTAGCCGTGAATATTTTGCAGGGCGCGAATTCAGCGAGTCAGATTCGGACAAAGAAAACATGGCGAAGGGTTGCGTTGTTGCCCATCCTTTTTCTGCTTAGCCTTGCCGCCCGCGCACAAGAGCCAGTCACAAACGTTGCCAACACGTCGGAATTGGCTCGGGAGAACCTCAGCCGCGTAGCGGCCTCGACCACGCAGATCAGCGAAGTTCTGGGCAAAGAGCCGGGTCTGCTGATCGAATTGAAGCGCTGGGTGGCGAAAGAGGCCACGGAGCAGGGTCAGTTTGTGGAAGACACGGACCTGGGCGATGCGGCCATCTTCGAGCGGCTGAAGCGGGATGCGGCCTTCCGTTCTGTG
>OBEQ010067525.1_pt1 | contig 23487 bp, 33 predicted proteins | sample 1670901 | NCBI WGS metagenome assembly OBEQ01 (sample SAMEA104232315, study PRJEB22302) | groundwater metagenome | biome: forest; feature: aquifer; material: groundwater | place: USA | collected 2011-08-07 | depth 5.4 m
AGTTGCTAGTTGCTAGTTGCTAGTTGCTAGTTGCTAGTTGCTAGTTGCTAGTTGCTAGTTGCTAGTTGCTAGATATTAGCATACCCGCCCTGGTGCAACAAGAGATTCAAAATGTATAATAATGGATATGGCAGAAAAAATTGCAGCCTCCAAAAAAGAGAGACCTCTAACCCAACCTGATCAGACTCCTCCAATTACCCCAACCAGCACCTCTGAAGTGGTTCCGCCACAAGCGGCGACTCCGCCTTCTTCTATCCACCACTCAGCAGAGGCGGAAAAACCGGTTGACCCTACACCAGCCAAACAAAACTTTTTTGCGGGTTTTCAGGATAAATCAACCCACAAAAAATACGGCTATATTTTATTTGCCATCTTTGCCTCAATATTACTTGGGATGATATTTTTATTAAAACCCCATCTTGAATCATTGATCAAACCTGCAAATAAATTTGAAAATTACATTCCTGTTTCCCAGGAACCCAAATCAATGCATTTGGAGATTAGCAACCCGGATGATGAGCTTTTGAGTTTCGATAAAACCATCAATATTTCAGGTAAAACCTCACCTAAATCATCGGTGGTGATCTCCAATGGGGACAATAACTGGGGGGTTGATGCCTCTGACCAGGGGGGATTTTCCAAAGTAATTGATTTAAAACCGGGTATTAACACGGTCAGTATTTATGGTTTTGATCCCCAGGGCAATAATAAAGTTGAGACCAGGACGATATATTATTCAGAGGAAAAAATATGAGGAAGTATAGAGTATCCAGAAGACAGTATACAGTAGTTTCAATAGTTTTTTTACTGTCTACTGTTTACGGTTTACTGTTTACTAACGCTCAAGCCGCTTCCCCCTCTTTTTCCCCCAACTCTTTAACTGAATTCCAGCAAAAAGTGGAGATTATTAAAAAAGATGCGGCTTCTAAGGCCGCCGTTTTAAAGTCTACTGTCTCTAAAACGATTCAAAACAAAGCTTTTATTGGTACTATAACCCAAATAAACAGCAAGCAAATTATTTTACAAGCTGCCAAAGGACCAAGAACGGTTAATACGGATGAATATACAATTTTTCAAGACTCCAGTAAAAAAAACATTTATTTTAAAGACTTAAAAAAAGATGACTTTTTAATAAGCCTGGGCGATGTTGATGACAACCAGGTTTTAAAGGCTAAAAAAATCATCCGCTCTAAGTTACCTGTAGTTTCAGAAAAATATGTCGTTTGGGGCCAGATCCAATCTATTTTAGTAGGTAACTTATCTTTGTTAAAAAACGATAGCCAAAAAATTACAATCAGTACTGATGGAGGTACCCAAATGAAGTTTGGCAATCAAGAGATTACACTTCAAAATCTAAAAACCGCCAACTTCATTATTTCAGTTGGCAGCAAATTGGACAATAACTCCGCCTCTGCCCAATTTATTTATCTTTTAAACCCCAAAGGAGATTTAAAAATTGAAAAAATCTCCACTGCTTCAGCTACCCCCTCTGCCAGTTCCAAAATTAAGTAGGGTGACCCGGAAAATAATTTTTTACTTAATTTTGGAGATTTAGAATAATAAATTCTGGTCTGAGGCTAAAAAAATTTCTGCCTCATTTTTATCTTTCATTACGTCAACTGCTTTCCAAAATCCCTCATCTTTAAAGGCATAAAATTGGTCTTGAGGAATTTTGGGAAAAACATCATATTCTAAACTACCTTCTTCGGGCAAAAGATCCCTGGTCTGCGGACTGAAAACGTAGATTCCGCCGTTAATCCAATAATCTAAGCGGGGTTTTTCTCTAAACCCAATTACATGTTCTTTTTTATTAGTATCCACTATACCCCAAGGAGAGATTAGGGGAGTTAAAAACATCGTGATTAATACTCCATTTTGCTTGTGCAGTTTTAACATTTTGGCTAAATCAAACTGGGTAATAATATCAGCATTAGTCACAATAAAGGGTTTGGTAATTTGGTCCGAATTTTCATTTAAGGCTTTCTTGATTGCGCCTGCACTACCCAAGAGTTTGTCTTCGACGGAATATTTAATTTTGACTCCAAATTTACTTCCATCACCAAAAAACTTTTCTGTCACTTCATGTTTATAACCCACAGCTAAAATAAAATCTGTTATTCCATGGGATTTTAACCACTCTATCTGCCACAAGTGCATCGGTTTGCCGGCAATCTCAATCATCCCCTTATGCCGGTCCTCAGTCAGGGGTCTTAGCCTCTCCCCTTTCCCACCAGCCAGAATAATAGCCTGAGTAATCATGGGAATTATTATATCAAATGGTTAAATTTGGGAGGGGTCAAGTTGAAAATAAAGAGCTGGGAGCAACTATTAAAGGTTTTGGTCTACGGACTCTTGAGTCCCAAAACTTTGCAAATGATAAAATCTTTCTCTCATCACAAAAACATCATCAATTACTGCTTTTAACGCTGCCCTACCACTTTTTAGCAACCAACCATGATCCAAGAAAGTAGTTGTCATTCCGGGAACCAAACCCGCACCTGGAGCGGTAACCTCAATTCTATCACCAAATAATCCAGCAATTTCGGCGGCAAATGGCTTGACAACCAGACCTTCTCTCACCGGCCTTATATTTCTCACTGCTTCTGCGAGAGATACTACCCGATCTTCCTTCCAATCATCATTTCTATTGCGAAAATTAATTCCTAAACGCATATAATAAGCAGGATAAAATCCTCGATCAGTAGGACCAATTGCAGTAACTGTCCCAAACATCACTCCCACTAAATCTTTTTGGTTTCTTAGAAGCACACCCTTTTCTATTATCATTGGGCCACTCGTATCCATTAGCTCTAAATTTTCTAAAACATCTCCTTTTTCCAAATCATCAAATCGGGAGAATTGAATGATATGAGTTGTATATTGACCTAAATCTCTATCAGTTAGATGTTTGCTGGAAAGACCATTAATGAGGTAATAATGATTTAGATCTGGGGTTCTTTGCAGGCGATAAACTTCCTCAAACCCATGTTGAGTTGCAACCAGCACCCCATCTTTATAAGCATCGTTAACAACTGTTCTTACAGCTTCTAGAGATTCAACTAAGGATGCCATATTATTTGAAAGATATTCTATTAGCAACTCAATGTCAATTAGCCTTTTTTATGGCTAAGTTTGGTGATTTTTGCTCCGTGTGGTATAATACTAGGCACAAGCGTTAATACCAGAGTCACGATCTGGGAGCTGAGAGCAAAATACTCTCCAGAAGTTTCACTGTAAATTGGAACAATCGATGTCAGCTTAGCGGAGTCGATCATAAAGGTTGGTTAATCTTTTATTCTCAAGACCCGCAGGGGTCTTTTTTTATACCCTACTAAGCAGTAGGATAAACATATGAAACTAGCAACACCAAAAGGATTTAGGGATTTTTTACCCCCAGACGCGTTGAAGCGTAAGTTTGTGCTGGGAAAAATAACTGAAGTTTTTGAAAGGTTTGGCTTTGATCCATTAGAAACCCCCACTTTAGAGTATGCAGAGACTTTGAAAGGAAAGTATGGTGAGGAAGAAAAACTAATTTATGAGTTTGAAACCAGAGGCGGAGATCAAGTAGCTTTAAGATATGACCAAACTGTACCTTTGGCCAGAGTTGTGGGTCAATATGGTCCAACTGGTCAGCAGGTTTTACCAATCCCCTTTAAGCGCTACCAGAGCCAAGATCCTTACCGGGGTGAAAATACCCAAAAAGGCCGCTATCGCCAATTTTTACAATGTGATGCAGATATTGTCGGTGTGTCCTCTCCTCTGGTTGATGCGGAAATATTAGCCTTAGTTTATGAAATATATCAAAGTTTGGGTTTAAAAATCGTCATTAAAATCAATGACCGCGCCCTCCTTAAAAACATTGAACCAAAATATTTAGCGGCAGTTGATAAGCTTACTAAGACTGATAAAGACGGAGTTTTAAAAGAGCTTCAACAACGGGGATTATCAGAAAGCGCAGCCCGAGAGCTTTTTGCTAAAATTCAGGATTTTGATTTAACCGAAAACCTAGTAGAGATAAGCAACTTATACATAAAAATGGGTTATCCGCCAAGTTCCATTTTATTTGACCCGGCTTTGGTTAGAGGTTTAGATTACTATACTGGGCTCATATTTGAGGTGGTCTTAGAATCTGAACAATTTGGTTCTTCTTTGTGCGGAGGCGGCAGGTATGATGAGTTAATTGGCCGTCTTTCAGGCAATGACCTCCCTGCCATAGGTTTTGCCATTGGTTTAGATCGTACAATTGAAGCGATGGAGGAAGAGGGAGTTTTAAATACGCCTAAAACCACTGCTAAAGTTTTAGTAACTGTTTTTTCACCAGAACTTATTGATAAAAGTTTAAATGTAAACCATCGACTCCGCTCAGAAAATATCCCTACTGAGCTTTGGCTGGATCCAGAAACAAAATTAGAAAAACAATTAAAATATGCTGATCAAAAGGGCATTCCATATGTTGTCATTATTGGCCCAGATGAGGCTGCTGAGGATAAAGTAGTAATTAAGAATTTAGCAGACCGCACCCAGGAAACTCTCTCCCTTGACGAAACAATAGCTAAACTTAGACAATAAGTTAGCATGCGTTCGCAGATTTTTAAAACTCCCCTGCCCTATATTGCCCTGATTCTGGCCCATATGATCTGGGGAGCCAACTTTGTAGTGGCCAAGATTACCTTGACTGAATTTCCTGTTATGAGTTTGGCTTTTTCCCGCTTTTTAATCGCCAGCTTTTTAATCATCCCTTTTTTACTGACCCTGGAGAAAAAAGAAAAGACGGTTAAATTTAAACATTTAGTCCAGTTTTTTTTGGTCGGGCTACTTCTAATTACCTTTAATATCGCTTTTTTTTATGAAGGGATGAACCGGACTGATGCAATCAACGCCTCAGCTTTAACTTTGATCGGACCGGTTTTCTCCGTTGTTGGCAGCTGGTTGTTTTTAAGGGAGAAGATCTTCAAAATCAATCTGCTGGGTATCTTCATGGGGTTAGTCGGAGCCTTGGTTATCATTGGCTTTCCTTTACTAGTTTTGGGTAATTTTGCCGGGGCGAATTTCTTGGGCAACAGTTTAATTATTTTATCCACAGCTTCTTATACAGCCGGGGCAATTTTATCCAAAAGAATGCTCTCGACGTATAACCCTTTGGCCCTAACCGCGGTTTTGTTTATTGTCGGCTGGATCACCTTTTTAGTTCCCGCAGCCCTGGATTATATTAAAAACCCAACCTGGGTTAACCATGTCAGTATCCTTGGGCTTTTGGGCTTCTTTTTTATAACTATCCTCTCTTCAGTTTGTGCCTTTTTCCTGTTAATTTGGGCCCTTTCCAAAATTGAGCTTTTCCAGGCTAATTTAGTCCAATACATTGAACCAGCCATTGCTGCCACTTTAGCAGTACCGCTTTTACATGAAAGGATATCTTATTCATTTATAATTGGTACTTGTTTAATTGTGCTGGGAGTTTACTGGGGAACTTTGAGCAAGCAGGAACATCATCACCAATTCCACCGCCACCACAGAAGTTGACCGCGTTCAGTTCACATGAACGTGGTTGACAATTAATTATAGTTTCAGGTAATCTTAGGACATGCCTGATGAAACCTTAACTATCCCGCCTGCTACTCCTGAAGTAGAAGCTCCAGCAGTTACTCCTGCTACACTAACTCCTTCCATGGCAGAAACCGGAAATTCTACTACAGTTATGGCATCTCCTGAAAACCCTGGTGTGACTCTACCCTCCCCAGATACCAATTCTGTAAATCCTTTGCAAAATATGTCTTCTGCTCCAGCTGCCAGTGAGGCAACATTTAGCTCTAACACATTATCATCTCCTTCCCCTGCTGATACTAATATTAATATGGGAGAAGTACCCACTACTCCTATTCCAGCAACTGGTTTGCCACCCGTCCCAACTGAAACAAATACAGTTGCTCCTGCGGCTCAAAAAACCCGCAATTGGAAAAATCTTTGGGGATTAATCCCAACTTAATCTATTCCTCTCAACCTTGTCAACCTTGATTTCCTTAAGTTGCAATTATTGACCAATCCTTGTATTGTTAGAATATGGCTGACCAAACAAACGGTGGATTTTTAGCCAACCTGCCGCTGATTGGCAGTTTCTTCCAGACTAAAACTGAAGTCATTGATACTCCAGTTACCAGTTCTCCCATCCCTGATGAAGGTAGCCTGGACACCACGCCAATGGTTGTCCTGCCTGATGAAGCTCCGGCAAAAATCGCAAGTCCAGCATCAACCCAACCTGCCCCGCCTGCAACCCCTACCACCCCAACTTCTCCCCCCAAACCTTGAACCTAAACTAATTTCCTGATATAATGCTCTACATGCGCAGCGCAATCCAACCCCAATGGTTTACAGATGCAGTTGTTTCTTGTGCTTGTGGTAATACTTTTACCACCGGCTCAACAGTGGACAAAATCCAGGTTGATATTTGTGCCAAATGCCACCCATTTTTTACCGGTACCCAAAAATTTGTGGATACCTTAGGCCAGGTTGATAAATTCCAACAAAAAACTAAAGTCGCTACTGTAAAGGGTGAGCAAAAAAAGGCCATTTTACAAGCCAGAGCTGCAAAAAAACAAGCCCCCACAGACAAACCATCGCTTAAGGACTTACTAGTCCAAGCCCGCAAAAATCTACACAGTTAGCTAACCCACAAATATAATATTTATAATAATTATAAAAGTTATAATTATTATACTTCGCTTATGAACGATTACCTCCAACAACAATTAGATGATTTAGAAAACCGAATTAAACAGAATCGGCAGCTGCTTAGTGACCATGAGCTCAAAGAGTTGGCCCAAGCTGAAATTGATGATTTAGAGATTCAAAAACAGGAGCTGCTCTCCTCTGCCTCCACCCCGATGGAAGCTGAATCAGAGCAAGAGTATGAAGAAGACGAGGTTAATCCCAATATTGCTAATTTAGAGATCAGGGCAGCAGCTGGCGGAGATGAAGCCGGGCTTTTTGCCAACGATTTACTCAGGATGTACTCAAGGTATGCTGATTCTAAAGGCTGGAAACTGCAAGAACTTGACCGCTCAGAAGGTGGATTAAACCAGATTAAAACTGTGGTGGTCCAAATCAAAGGTAAAGATGCCTTTACGGCTTTACGCTATGAATCAGGGGTCCACCGGGTCCAAAGAGTACCCAAAACTGAGTCTGCGGGTAGGATCCATACTTCTACCGCCACTGTGGCTGTTTTACCGGAAGTGACCGAGCGGGAGGTTTATATTAACCCTTCAGATATTGAATTTGAATCCTTCCGCTCAGGCGGGGCTGGGGGGCAAAATGTTAATAAAGTCTCAACTGCTGTCCGCTTAAAACACGTCCCCACCGGAATCGTAGTTACCTGCCAAACAGAAAGATCTCAACTTGCCAACCGTGAGGCTGCAATGGCACTGCTTAGAGCCAGGATTTGGGAGTATGAACTCTCCCAAGGACCAAATGTTGATGCCCAAAGAGCCTTGCAAGTTGGAGCCGGAGATAGATCGGAAAAAATTAGGACCTACAACTTCCCCCAAAACCGGATTACAGACCACCGGATTTCTAAATCTTGGCATAATTTGGAGGATATTTTGGAGGGTAATTTAGAACCAGTAGTGAAAGCATTATCAGATTTTCCGAGATGAAAAAGGGTACTACTTTACGCTCTAATATTGAAAAAACCTATGGCAGGGGTCCGACCCAGTATCAACAGGGTTGGACTGAGTTCTACCAACTCAAATTTAAAGTCACCCCTGATGTTCTAATTCCCCGGCCAGAAACAGAGCTTTTGGTAGATGAGGTTCTAAAACTAAAACCGAATACTATTTTAGATCTAGGTACTGGTTCTGGTTGTATCGCTGTTTCTGTAGCTAAAAATTTACCCCAAAGCAAAGTGATTGCCACAGATATTTCTACACCAGCATTAGAGATTACCAGACAAAATGCCAAATTCCACCATGTTGAGAATCAAATAGTTTTCTTATCAGCTGATTTATTAAGTTTCATCAGCCCTCAAAGCAAGGCTCCAGATATTATTGTGGCAAATTTACCCTATATCCCTTCGGCCAACTTAATGTTAATTGATCCCTTAGTCGCGGATTTTGAACCTAAAATTGCTTTGGATGGCGGTCAGGATGGGTTTGAACTCTACCGCAAATTATTTGCCCAAATTAGGGACAATAAATTTTTCCCCCTAGTCCTGATGATTGAAATCAATGATACCCACCCAGAAATTGCTCCCCTGGAAGCCAAAAATTATTTTCCCCAGGCCAAAATTAAGCTGAAAAAAGATCTTAATAAAACCGACCGTTTCTTGATAATCCATTTTTGAAGTTGCAATTTTGTCTGGAACTTGAAATTATTAATAGATGCGGACTTCCAGCGACTTTTTCAAACAAGATCAAAGCCGCTTTGAGGCCCTTAATTCTCCCTTTGTCCCCAGACCTACTGTCCCGTTGTACGCTGAAAAAATCTCCTCTAAACCAAACCTTCCTCTCCCCCCCAGGGTCAACTATCCAATTTTTACCAAACCAGCCCAACCCCTGCAAAAAACCGCTTTAGAACAGATCCAAAAGGAGATCCAAAACGAGGTTACTAATTTGCAAAAAACCAAACCTACCCTTGATCAGCTAATCCAAAATGCCCTAAAACAGAAGATCCAACATGACCAACAACAAGCCAGGCAAAAAATTATCACCCTTAAAAAAATGAGTCCTCCGATCCCCAACCCTTACCTTAATCAGCAACAAACACCGCTAAAACCCACCAGACATTTTTGGTGGCCCACTGAGGGTGACCAGCAGACAAAATCCCCAAAAGTAATACTAACCAAACCCTCCCAAATTATTCCCAACCCAAATTTACCAAAACCAAGTCCCCCAAAGATTAATTTAACTCCTACCCAGGTAACACCAGAACCCCAAATCCAGGATGTACCCATTCTCCCGAAAAAAAGTCTATTTTCTATGTTACTCCCGTGGCTTTTTGAACTTAAAGTTAAATTAACCAAGCTGCCAACTCCCAATGTTGTTAAACCCAAAGTTGTTCCCCACCCTAAAGCTGCAACCAATATTAAAATTGTTCCTCCTCAAGTATCTACAAATCCAATCAATGTGGCCAAAACCGCTTTCCATATCTCATCTAACTTTTTAAATTACTTTTTATTTACTATCAGTCCGGAATCTGACCCATATAATGATTTTGACCGCCAGTTAATGGTTTACGGATTGAAAACTGGGGGCTATCTAACGATGTTGGGAGGAATTTTTGAATTGATGCGGAACATAAAAATTGGTTTAAGTTTAAACGGCGAGCTTGAGGTTATCAGTATCTTTTTAATCAGCGCAATTTTCTTCTTTTTTGGGGAAAATTTAAGTATTTTATTTAAACCGTCTAATCCTTATCAGATCCATGAAGTAATCTAGGCAAGTAGACCGTAACTAGTAGTCAGTAGCCAAAAAAAATATCTGAATCCTAGATACTGTTTACTAGTTATTGGCCTGGTGCTTCCGCCAGAGTAGCTGTAACTGTTTTGGTTTGGCTGTCAGTCCAAATTTCTAAACTGACTGTTTGCCCCACTTTTTTGCTTTGCACCACCTCAGAGATTTTGGTATTACTACTTATCGCCTGGCCATCAATTTTGGTAATAATATCCCCAGGCTTGATCCCGGCTTTTTCTGCTGGCGAACTTGCAACAATTTCCTGGATATAAGCGCCTTGGGGGACTGCGTTAAGTAGCGCCAAGTCCCGGGTAATCAGCCGGTAACGAACCCCTAAAAAGGCCCGGGAAATTGTGCCATTGGCTGAAAATTCCACCACTAAACTTTTAACCGAATTGATTGGGACGGCAAAACCAATATTTTGGGCGCCTTCAGTTGTGGCTACATTGACCCCAATTACCTGGCCCGAAGAATTTAAAAGCGGGCCACCGGAATTACCGGGATTAATCGCTGCATCAGTTTGGACCAAATTATCCAGCTGCTCGGTTTGACCGGAAAATGGATCACCGGCAGTCACAGCCCTACCGATTCCGGAAACTACCCCGGTAGTGACAGTATTATCAAACCGGCCCAAGGCGTTGCCAATTGCAATTGCAATCTGGCCAACCTTTAACTTAGCTGAATCCCCCAATTCAATTGCCGGGGGAATCCCAACCCCGCTAACTTGGACAATGGCGATATCAATGTTTGGGTCGCGGTAAATTTTTTGGATATCCAATTTTTTGCCGTCTTTGGTCACGACTGAATATTTAACCGTCGTATCGGAGACCACATGGCGGTTAGTTACCAACAGCCCTTTACCCTGATCAACCACAAATCCCGTCCCAATCGTTTGGTTTTGCTGATTATTTGCTCCTTGATTAACCGGATTAAAGGGGTTGATCACTCTTTGGGTCAGCCCTATTGCTACCACTGAGGATGAGGTTTTTTCCACCGCGCTAATAACCGCGTCTTCTTCCTGAACTACTGTCCTGGTCTGGTTGTTTTGGATGATAGGAGAGTTAGAAAGTTGTGGCAGCTTCAGCAGATTAAAATTCAATTTTCCTTGGGAGGCAAGTTTATAACCCACCAGGAACAATAATCCCAGTACAACTAAACCTAAAATTAAATTACGTCCGCGATCCATAGTATTTTGGTATTCTAACAATTGATTATGCCAAAAACAAGCTGAGAATAGGCTGAAAATTAATAAGAACTTTTCAATTGGTGGGCAACTGTGGTGTTGGTTCAATCACTTTCAACCTTGTATCATGATCGATAACTTTGGCATTGATCTGATCTATTTTTCTCAATTCGATCAATATCAGTCTTGTCGGCTTTTTCTTCAATCATCAAAAAAAGATGATCCTCCATAAACTTTCCAATACCCGCCATTAATTATTGGCCAAATACCGCTAATTTATCATCTATAAGCTGACCAATCTGTCTTAAGTCATCACTGTTCATAGGTCAATTTTAGATCAAAAATACCGATAAAACAAGATTACTGATCAAACTGGGATAAAGCCTTTTCCAGTTGGATATCCTGGGTTGGGGTAGCGCTTGTGGTGGCATCAACTTTGATATCAGGAGTCAGCCCAATTTGGTGGATCCAGCGACCTTTGGGAGTGAGCCACTTGGCAGTGGTAATATGGATTCCAGTCCCTCCGGAAAGATCCTCAGTTTCCTGGATTGTGCCCTTGCCAAAAGATTGCTCACCCAACAGCTTGCCGCGGTTATAATCCTGCATCGCGCCGGCGACAATCTCTGAGGCTGAAGCTGAACCTTTATTTATCATCACAACCAATGGCAGTTGTAAAAGCAAACCTTGGCGGTTAACTTTATAGTTTAATCTTTGGCTTTGGGAATCCTCTTGTAAGACCACATCATCCCCGGTTGGCAAAAACTCTGAACCAATGTATCTGGCCCCTTCCAAAAACCCGCCCGGATTATTGCGCAGATCCAAGATTATCCCTTGGGAGGCGCCAGCCAGAGTTGAGGAAACCGCAGCTTCCCATTCAGCTGAAGTCCGTTCACCAAAACGGGAGAGTTTGATATAACTGATGTTTTTACCCTGAGGAGATTTTTTAGCGGAATATTCTGCAGATTTAACGACAATTGTGTCTCTAGTTAAAGTCACATCGCGTGGCTTATCTTCCCCATTACGATAAATTTGCAAGACGACTTGGGTCCCTTTTTGACCACGAATTAAGATCACTGCCTCTGGTAAACTCAAATTCAAACTATCTTTGCCATTAATTTTAACGATTAAATCACCCGCTTTAATCCCGCCTTTTTCCGCTGGAGAACCAGAAAGTGGGGCCTGAACCACCAATCTTTTGTCTTTATCATACCCCAGCTCAATCCCCACTCCGTCAAAAGAACCGCCCAACTCCTCTTTAGTCGCTTTTTGCGATTCAGGCGGTAAAAAGATCGTATAAGGATCCCCCAGCGCTGCCACCATTCCCTGGATTGCCCCATAATACATTTTTTTGGGGTCAACGGCTTTTTTATCAACATACTTTTTAGAAACTAAATCCCAGGTCTGCCAAAAAAGGGAAAAATCAATTGTCTGCAGGTTTGGCGGCGGAGTCTGGTTAATGGCTTTGACTTCCGGATGGTAGTTCTTCCAAGCCAAATTAAGAGTATAGTGTCCCAGCTGCCAGCCAATTACCCCACTTAAGACAGCGATGATTAGGGTTAGGAGAATAGGGTTTGAGCGTTTAAACATGGGATCAAAAAAGTATCAAAGAAAAATAACCATGATACTGCTGATACTTTCAAACAATGAGATTTAGCTTACCATACATTAGCTAATTAACTCAATATTAGGAAAAGGTACCTTGACTTTTTTATGGGCGGTTTCAACCGTAACCAGATAGGTTGAAATACCTGATTCCAGCATCGTTGGAGTACTATCAATACTGGTAATTTGGCCTTGCATACCCATTAAAGGTGGACAGATAAACCTGACAATTCCGCCCACCTCCAGTTCCCCCAGTAAACTTTCCACGACTCCGGCATTATTCTTTTGGGGTAGGGGTAGACTAATCTTTCTTAAATAAACCAAACTATCAGCACTATAACTGGGTAGAATAATCCGGTGGGCATTGCCATTGATAAAAACAAATTTTCCAGCGTATGCACTGAGGACTTTGGAAAAATCTTCTCCTAGGGGCAGTGGCCCAAACCCTTCGGTGGCTAAAATGGTAATCCCAACGTCATTTTCCAGTCTCTGCGATAAATCCAGGCTCCCAACCATCGACTGGTAATCAGCGGTATTGATCCCGCCGGAAACTAGCCCCAAAACCCCTAAACTGGCGGCTTTTTTCAGCGCGTCTTTAAAAATTAACGCCCCGGCCACTAAAATATGCTGGCCTAATGAGGGGGTGATCTGGGACGCGCGGATCGGAGAGGTGGAATCACCCAAAACTTCCAAAATCCCCCCCCTTTGGGAGCCAAAACCAATCACCCCATAAACTACAGTCGCCATCGTCTTAATTAAAACTTCACCCTTAGTCTGATCAATATCATCCACAATCCCAAACACCCCGGCAGTTAAGGGTGCTTGCTTGACCAAAAACCTAAGTCTTAATTCCCCGCTTAAGCTGTCATATTTTTCCAGCACCCCATCAGTCGGGACCAGGATCGTCTTTTGGGAAAAGAGGCCTTTTTTTAAAGCTAAAAGTTCGCCTTTAAAAATTGTACTATTAATCGGTTTTTGCAGATATTTTAAAGCTTCATTTGGGCCCACCCCTAGCGCTTTTGACAGTTTAATTGAGGTATAGCCGCTGGACTGGTTTGACCGGCCAATAATATCCTGGGGGGCAACTTCCACCCCTTTAGTCACTGAAATCTCCCCGCCGCCAACCAAAGAGCGCAGAATATGGGTGACTTGGTTAGGCACAATCCGCGGCCGGTAATTGGCCATTAAATTGCCAATTTGGGTTGCCATTAGGTTATAACCTTTCTTAAGTCAATGACTATTCCTAAACTGCCACCAGCAAGATTAACCGGCGGCAGCACACCGATTTGGACCACAATCTGCTGTTCGCGGTTGGGCAAAATTGTAACCGTATCAGACTCTAGTTTTAAGATCTGGCCGTTAATATTAACATCCGTAAAACCTATTTTGGTGGGAGTATGAGAGATAATGGTTCCCACCAAATCAATCACACCATTAACGCCTTGGATTATAACCGGAGTTGGACCTTCAGGCGCAACAACATCCAAAATCGCCCCGATTAATTTCTGTAACGGCGGAAAACGCATCTCTAACTCTTCCGGTATTAACATCTTTTTGATTTTGGGGTTATAAATAATCTCCGGGTGGCGACGCAGATATTCCCTTAAAATTGCTAGATCAATCTCCAGGTCCCTTAAACTAATTGGGATGGCTTGGGGATAAAGGATCCGGTTGCCAATATAATTCTCCAGATAAAAGGGGTTTTCTTTAAGTTTCAGCCAGCGGTTTAAATCCTCCGCATTAAGTTTTTCTAAATCTTTAAATCCGGAAAAAATACCAGTCAACTTGGGCATATATTTATGATAACAAAAATAGATAATTTGAGGAGTGAATGTGTATGATAAGTATATGGATGGAGAAGGTTTACAACCCGCGTCTAATGAAATTGAATCTAACCCACGATTAGATCAGATTCTGCAGGAGATGGATAAAAAATTTGAAGGTAAAGAAGGCTTAAAACCCTCTCAGGCTTGGGAGTACAAACAACAAGTGATTGCTAAATATCAGCTTCCCGAAAATGATCGAATTTCTATAGACCCTACAAGTTATATACACAACGTTGAGGCACTCTTAAAAGATAATAACATTCAAGTCAGACCTAAACATGAATTCCAAAATTTTTTTAATGAAAATCCTACTGCCAGAGCTGTAAACTTTGAACCAAATGTGTTCAGAGATTCCACTGTTGTAGTAGCAAATGCTTCAGAAAATAACTTTAAACAGCTTAAAAAACGGGCAAAAGATTTATCGCATGAAGCTGTTCATGCTTTACAGGATATTCGTTATCCATCCATGCCGTATGAGGAAAAAGAACGTGAAGCATATTATTACGAGTGTTTAACTCCTGAGATGATTATAAGATATAAGGATAATCCAGAAGAATTGTTTGCCGTACTTGATGATTTGATTGATATGTCGGTTACAGTAGACCAAAAAACTGGCGCAACGGTTGATTCTAGATAAACCAAAGGTTAAAATTTTTTTACAAAGAAGGAACAAAAGGTAGTAAGGCTAAGTGGCGGGCGTGTTTGATCGCTTTGGTGACTAACCTTTGGTGCCTGGAACAGACTCCAGAGCGGGCCTTACCCACAATCCTAGCCCGGTCGCTCATGTAGCGCTTTAAAGTTGCAGTATCAGTATAAATCGGACTTTTTTGTGATTCACAAAAAAAGCACTTTTTATTGACCGGTGCTTCATTCCTTTTAATGTTATTAATTCTTTTCTTCATCGCCATAGCTTAGGAATTATAACTAATGTAGCCACAAAATACAATCTCTAAGCTATTTCAAAGTAGGTGCTGGTTTTTAAGGTTCAAGAAGCTGAAGTAACTCTTCTAACAACTGCTTCTACCGGTTCCCCTAAATTAGTTTCATGATGTCGATGAGTTATGCTCATATGACCTCTCCTTTTACCTTCTGAATCAAAGAAGAGTTCACAATCGGTATCTAAGCCTAAAACGTTCGGACATAATACGCTCACACTTAAGCCCTTATCACTGACAATAAAAGCTTGGGTCAATGTTCCATATTTAGCTTGATCTCTTAAAGGAAAAATTCCATTTTCATTAGGAGTACTTCCTAAATGATATTCAGATCTACCATTCCTACCATTACTAACTTGATAATATTCTGGCATTTATTTATCAATGCCTTTTCTTAAAAGCGATATTAGCACCATCTAAATTAATTTTCAACTATGGGTTGCTTAAAAAGGAAGATCATCTAAATCACTGACATCTTCTGTTGTGACCTTTTTAGGTTTTTCTTCTTTTTCTTCTAAAGATTTCCCAGCATCTTCAGTGGTGGATTCTTTTTTAGCGTTAGCAACTGCAGGTTTTGTATCATCGTCATCTGATTTAACACTAGTTGAAGAAACTTTAGGAGTTTCCTCAACTTGTCTGGTGGGGATCTCTTCCGGGATTGAAGCCTCATCAGGGGCTGAATAACTTCCACCAGATTCAAATTTGGAAGTTAAAAGGATCATATCCTCCAGTACAATTTCGGTCATGTACTTGGTTTGACCATCCTGTTCCCAGGAGCGGTTTTGTAACCTGCCGGAAACAAAAAGTTTATTGCCTTTTTTAATCAGTTGGGCGCAAAGTTCGGCCAGTTTATTCCAAGCTACCAGCCGGTGGAAATCAACCTCTTCTTTTTTCTCCCCATCAGAAACAAAAGTCCGATTGGTAGCAATTGAGAAGGTGCAAACTGCCGCACCTGAAGGGGTGTAACGGATCTCTGGGTCGCGGGTTGCATTACCGATTAGTTCTACTCTATTCCAAGATCTTGATGCCATTTATTAATTATTCCTTAATTTCTGTTTTAACTTCTTCCGCGTTTTTTTCCTCAGCCACATCCTCATTTTTAGCCTCAATAATTGCCTTCTTACCTTTAAATGGTCTTATTTTCTTGTCTTCTTTGCGCAGGAGTAAATAACGAATAACATCTTCATTTAATTTGATACTTTTGTCAAGAGCGGAAATTTTATTTTCCTGGGCGGCAAACTCAAAATGGGCAAAATAAGCTTTATCCAGGTGCTGAATTGGGTAAGCCAGGGTCCGAGTTCCCCACAGATCCTCTTTACCCAAGTTATCAAACTGTTTTTTGATCGCTTCTAAAAGGGCTACCCGGGCTTTTTCATCCAGGTCGTTTTTAACTAGAACCGTCAACATATAATTTTGCATGTGTCTTATTGTACTTAAATTCCAACCCAAATTCAATAGCTTGGACAACAACCTCAAGGTCTCTTAGTATAAATGTCCATATTAGGTAGTATCTGGTAAGATTAGGAATTTTCTGGTAATATCTGGAATAGATGTTAATTCCTCCTACATACTCCCTTACTCCAAAAATTTCTCAACTGCTTTCTTCGATTGAAGCCAGTAAAGCGGTGATCGATGCAATCCCAATTCCAATTGAAATTGAAACCAATATTCGCCGCAGGTCTTCACTCAAAAGCTCACTTTTCTCAGCCCGAATTGAAGGTAATACTCTAACTTTGGATGATCTACCCCGCGCCTCATCCAAAGATCAAAAAAGAATTGAGGTTTTTAATATTCTAAAAGCTTTAAATTCTATTCAGCAAAAATCAGCCAAGGATTTAAGTGTGAATGGTATTTTGACACTCCATCAAATGGTAATGCAAGGACTTATTGATCGGCAGGAACTAGGTCATCTCCGATCTGATGTCAGTGCAATTTTTAACTCAGCTGGTATTGCAATTTATCTTCCTCCCCCTCCCTCTCAAGTTTTACCTTTGATGAATAAACTTTTACAATTTTTGAATAGTTCAAAGGAGCCAAGTACGCCAATTCGAGCTTGTTTAGTTCACTTTATCTTTGAAAAAATTCACCCATTTTTAGATGGTAACGGCAGGGTCGGCAGGTTAATTATGCAATCTGCCTTAGCCAAAGGTGGCTATGGAATGAAAGGACTTTTAGCTTTGGAAGAGCAATTGGATCAAAACCGCAGCGGATATTATCAAGCTTTGGAAGCAGTTGAGCGCGATGTTACACAGTATTTAGAATTCATGTTAGAAGCCATGGCCAAAGCTGCCCAGGAAGCTAAAAATCAGGTTTTGCAAAAAGAACAAATAGAACCTGAAGATTATTTATTACCCCGAAGATCAGAAATTCTAAATATTATTAAGGACCTAAAATTAGTCAGTTTTGATCAAATCAGAAGGAGATTTTTAATGGTTAATGAAAGGACTCTACGGTATGACCTGAAGAGATTGCAGGATGCTGGATTTATCAAAAAAAGAGGTGCAACCAAGGGTGTTTATTATGAGCCCACTAAAAACTCCACTACATCCCCGTCCTGAACTATGTATTCCTTCCCCTCAGTCCTAACCCAACCTTTTACCTTAGCGGCTTTGATTGAACCGGCTTCAATCAATTTTCCGTATTCCACCACCTCAGTCCGAATAAACTTTTTCTCAAAATCAGTGTGGATTACTCCCGCAGCTTGCGGCGCTTTGGTTCCTTTTTTAATGGTCCAAGCCCTAACTTCCTTAGGTCCAGCTGTTAAATATGAGATCAACCCCAAAAGCTGATAAGCTTTCCTAATTAAGCGGTCCAACCCTGGTTCTATAATGCCTAATTCAACCAAATACATCTTCCGATCCTCCTCAGACAAATCCACTAGATCCTGCTCCAATTTGGCGGAAATGACCAACTCGTTCCCTGCTGATTCATGTTCTAACTTGTGCCCATAACTGCCTTCATCAACATTAAAAACATATAAAATTGGCTTGAGTGAAAGAAGTGGTAGATGTTCAAACCAGGATTTTAACCTTTCATCTCCGACCTGGTAAGTGCCTAAAATCCTACCAGCACTAAGCTCAGTTAAAATATGTTTTAGAATATCCAGCTTTTGAGTCTCTAAAACATCTTTGGAAACTTTAACTTCTTTCTCTTGTCCAATAACCAGTTTTTCCAAAGTTTGGAGATCTGCCAAAGCCAGTTCAGTTTCAATTGTATCTTTATCCGCCTCAGGATTATCAGCTCCAGCCCGGATTACAGTCTCGTCACTAAAATCGCGTAAGACATGGACAATGGCATCCACCTCCCGAATATGGGATAAAAATTGGTTTCCTAATCCCTCACCAGTTGATGCACCTTTAACCAGCCCGGCAATATCCACAAACTCAACCACAGCTGGGACCAAAGGCGGCAAAGAACTCATCTTTTCTTCAAACTTCACCAGCTCAGCCAGCTTCTCTAGTCTCTCATCAGGTACTGCTACTACTCCAGTATTTGGTTCAATAGTGGCAAAAGGATAATTGGCACTAAGAGCCACCCTCTTTTTTAAAAGTGCATTAAACAAGGTTGATTTTCCAACATTTGGAAGACCTACAATCCCTACTCTCAGGCTCATCTTCCAACTTTCCTTTCGTGGATTTTCTTAGATTCTCTTTTGGGATATGCATCAATAATTTCTGAATTTCTAAATAAAATTGTTTGATTGGTGGTATGAGTAAGCCCTACATTAGGATTATTTTGAAAACCTAGGTAGATAACTTTTATACCTCTTCTCCGAACTTCTTTTACGGCAGGTTGAAGATCAGAATCAGAGATACAAAGAATTATTGTGTCCATAACTTGATCGCAGGCTCCTGCTACCATATCGACTGCAATTTTAACATCAACACCTTTTTCCTTAAATATAAGTTTTTTTGTTTTACCAATTACGACAGATTGTCCCCTTACATTTCCTGCAATTATATAATTGAATCCCTGTTTCTCTAAGTGGGTTTTGAGATTTCGTTGTAAGGTTATTAACTCTTCAGATTTTTCTGCAGTTTCAGGATTGAAGTGAATCTTTGATCCATAATATAACTTTTGAGAAACTTTAAATTCTGCAAGTACATTTTTAACAAGTTTATCAAAATCTATTCGTGAAAAATCTATGGTTTTTTTTGATATATTTTCTAACGCTAGTACTTCTTCAACTTTATGACGAAAATTCTCCCCATCTACAAATAAAGCGACTTTAGACATGATGTGATTATGCCATGGATTGATAGGAAGGGCAATCAGCTGCTAGGTACCTATACCGGACATTAAAACACAAAAAACCTCGCCGAGCCAAAGGCATAGACGAGGTGTTTATGTAAGTATTATACATTTTTTCTGGAAACAACTCAAGTTAAGGTTTAGTAAGAGAATTTGCCTTTTCTCTTTTCGATTTTGATACCTGTTTATTAATAGGTCTCTTATCTTTAGTTTGTGAACCATAAAGTTCTTCTAAAACCATCCTGTTCGTAATTCTAATCCCCTTCTTTTTAGCAATAGTTATTAAAGCTCGGATATAATCCTCACCTAAAACAGGAGTAAATCCCCATTCTTCGTCTTTATCGTTGAAATAGTAATAATCTGACATGGCATAATTATACCAAGAAATGACTTTGGCAGGAATAAAGGTAATAATTACTAGAAAAAGAATTTATTGATAAGCCTGAACTTCTCGAATTAATTTAAGTAATTGAGGATTAACACTTTTCAATTCTTGATGACTCCCTAAGCCAAGATATGCTCTTGGAGGTTCCCATCCAATAACAGCACCATCAGGACCAAAACTTGGAACCAATCCGCCTGGCCTGTTTAAAGCTGCTTGCAAGACTTGCCCTCCAGGAGTAGCAAGATAGTCTTGTCCAGGATCATAGCCGAAACCGCATTCATGGATTATATACATAAACTAGATTGAAATTAGGTATATAATATGAGATATGCTGAAACAGCTTACCGTGCATTTCTTTCCATTCTGTTAGCCAATCACCAATGGTTCTGTTTCTAAATTCCTCATTAGCATTTTGAAATGAGCTAAGTTTTCTTATGAAAGAAATATAGATGTCTTGCAATCCCAACCTTTCCTGTTTTTCAACTAGTGGATGATGTTCAATGTCAATAAATTTACATTAAATTGTCTTTGTCGAAGGAACCGAATAGACTATTCGCCCAATTTTATCCCTCTCTAAAATTATCCTGGCTTTGTTAGGTTCAGGAAGTTTAAAGTTGAATCTAAATTTTAAATATGGGACGAATTAGATTGTAACAAATTAAGGTTTAAATTGTACCCGGAGAGACATGCTTAATACTACAGCTAATCTTTTAAGAAAAGAGAGCGAAGGAATCGTCTTGGCGTTCTCCACCCTAGAAATAACAGACTGTTTAGTATGTAGTTTCTCTGCCAAATCTTTTTGGCTTAATCCTTTATTAATCCTTGCGTCAATAATAGCTTTTGCAATCTGAAACTCAAGCTCACTCTCTTTGAAGGCTTTTTGGACTTCAGGATCTTTTAGTAATTCTGCCCGATGTGCTTTCCAGTTCATATGTTAATATTATCACAATTTTGCTATATTACAAGTCTCTAATTCTTTGAGCGAGAATTGTATTCCTTTAGTCTGGTTAATGCTATTTCTATCTCTTTTTTATCTGTCTTTTGCTTTTTCTTACTAAATCCATGAAGCAATAAAAAGTTTTTACCTGTTATTGCAATATATAAAACTCTAATATTATCCTGACCTAACACTCTCAACTCCCATAAGTCGGTTCCTACTAATTTTTTAGTATGCGGAGAACCAAGTCTTATTCCATAATGCTCCAATAAATCAATTGTGTTAATTACTTTAGTTTTAGCTTTAGCATCAAGATTATTAATGAATTCATAAATTGGAGAATTGCTTTGGTTAGGAGCTTGATAATAAATAATATTCCAAACTTGATCCATATTTAACCCCAATATAAACCTTACTTAACCCAAATTCAAGATAGAAATCACATTATTAATTCCCGCGGTTTTGAATGAATTATTCTACCGAGTTTATCTCTTTGCATAATAATGCGTTCATATCTTGGCTTTGGAGGTGGAAATTTGAAGCTAAATTGAAACGGAAAATCTTTTGGATTATAAGTTGGAGTTGTGTGATACGCTTCCCCATAGAAAGACTCATTGAAAGATTATAGCAGTAACCCTCAAAGGAGGTAAGAGTACTTATTCTTGTTTGGTAGGATTATTAGTTTGTATTACTTTATTGGAATCACTTCTTACTGAGAAATATGCACCTACAGGAGCCAGTAACAACCTCCTCTTAAACCTAACAGGAGTGTCCAACTAATTCTCTTCTGTTCATTTTATGAAATAAATTTAATTTCTAAATTAGAGTTCAAAGCAACGGCTAATTTTTTTAAAAAACCTAATGAAGGGTTCGCTCTTCCTGATTCAAGTCTGGAAATTACAGACTGTTTAGTACCAATTCTATTAGCAAGTTCTTCCTGGGTAACTCCTCTCTTAACTCTGGCATCGATAACTGCTTGAATGACTGCAAACTCGGGTTGCAGTTTATCGTACTCAGCTTTAACTTTAGGATTTTTTAGGGCTTTCTTCTCCCATTCTCCAAAATCCAGATGTTTTCTTGCTTTAGGATTAATCATATAGCATATATGCTATACTATTTCTTTCATTCTGTCAACTGCAGTTTTTAATTCCTGGCTTAGTGTTTTTTGAGTTTTCTTAACAATAGCATGTAATAAATAGTATACGTTATGGTCAATCGTATAAAAAATCCTAATGGCAACTTTTCCGGAAATTCTTAGCTCGTATAATTTACCTTGTAATTTTTTTATAAATGGCGGTTTAAGAAAAGGACCATTATCGCTCAAGAGCCTAATTGAATGAATCACTTTTGCATAAGTGGCTTCATCTTGGCTTTCAATAAAATCTTTGACTGGATAATCACCTCTTGAGGTTTGAAAAAACTTAACTTTCCAGCCCATAATTTTTTTCTTTATTCGACTTTACTGCACAATATTTAATAAATCAAGCTTAAAAACACCTACGGAGTTTTTGATTGGACTATTCTTCCTAGCTTATCTCTTTCTAAAATTATTCTAGCTTTAACAGGATCGGGTAATTTGAAGTAAAGTTTAAATTGTAAAGTTGAGATAGCATCCTGTGAGTTCCGCATTTTAATGATGACATGGGTTAGATTGTACTAAAAAGAAAAAATTAAGTAATCGGAGCATAAACTCCTCACTTTCCTCTTACTCAATCTTGATTTGCTTTTAGGGTAAATTTGGTAAGAAACAGATAAATCGCAACCGAATACTACCAGTATTGGCGGGTGTCCGAAAGGAATAGGTTGTTCCCACCTCTGACCGAAAGGTTACATGGGTTTTTTATTGGTTTTAAACAATGGGAAGTCTCTTATTCCCTAAACCCATTTGCATCCATCAATCTAATAAATTCATCGCTTTCATCCCTAAACCCTCTTACCCAATATATCTTTTCCCAATCTCTTTTGCACGATTAGAGAAGTAAGTTTTTAATTCCTCTAAAGTTAACGGTTTAATCATTTTTGGTAAATAATCAAAATCCTCAACTTTCAAAAAATCTGAAGCTAATATATAGGGGTCAATTTTCGTATTGAATTTATTCTTTACTCCCTCCATTAAATCGCCGATGGTAAATGTTGGCAAAAGATAGTATAAGTCAACAAAATCTTTAACAGTATTTCTTTGGGTGACTGTCAATAATTTATTGACTGCAATATCTGTTAAACTATCTGTACTAATTCCCTCTACCAAAACAGCCCCCTTAATTTTTTGATATGGATAGTACCCAAAATCTAATTTGAGGATAGAATTATTTGGGAAAGTAAGCAAGAAAACATATACTACCTCTTGAAATTCCGAAGTAAAGGAAAAATTGTATTTTTTGCTCCAGGTCTGAATAAGATCAAGAATAGGTTGAGTATTGAATTTATTTTCTGTAAAAAAATCTAGATCATCTGAATAACGATGCTGAAGATAAAAAGCACTCAGCGCAGTACCCCCGGTAAAGTAAAACTGCTTAAACACTGGGTTCTTTTTTATTTCATCCAAAATAGCTTCTTGTTCGTGGGTAAGGACTTGTATTTTCCCCATATAAGTAATTCCATTAGTCGTCTTCTAAGAGGGAAAAGATCGAGTTTCTCCCAATATTTCTTCACCTCAGTAAGTTTAATCTTCTCATCCCCTGGGCCATAGTTAATCATTCGCTCCAGCAGCAAAATTCTGCCTTGTTCAGTTTTTTCCAAATCCTGACGATTATAATCCCATAGCCACATACTTAATTTATTATACACCAAAAGCGTCAGAGCCATTGCATTCTAAAATTTGACAAAACGCTCCTCTTTTAATCACAGTTAAGTTGTAGACCAATTGTGTTTAAAGAAAAAGGAGCGTTGTCTTGTTACAGTATACAGTTTTGCCACAAGGGTTGTCAT
>OBEQ010335438.1_pt1 | contig 23486 bp, 25 predicted proteins | sample 1670901 | NCBI WGS metagenome assembly OBEQ01 (sample SAMEA104232315, study PRJEB22302) | groundwater metagenome | biome: forest; feature: aquifer; material: groundwater | place: USA | collected 2011-08-07 | depth 5.4 m
GCCAACCCCTACCCATGGCCGGTCAGGATAATCGCGTATACTCATCTGCTAGACGCATTACCCGTCAGATATGGCAGGACGATGCACCCCGTTTTTCAAGATATTGCTGGTGATAATCCTCGGCCATCCAGAAGGTGGTAGCCGGGCTGATTTCGGTGACTACCGGCCGCCTGAAACGGCCAGACGCCTCCAGCTTCTTGAGGGTGGCGCGGGCGATCCCGGCCTGGGTCTCGTCATGATAAAAAACCGCCGAACGATATTGGGTGCCAATATCAGGCCCCTGCCGGTTCAGGGTCGTCGGATCATGATTAGCCCAGAACACCTCCAGAAGCTGTTCAAATGTGACCCGGCGGGGATCATACACGACCCTTACGACTTCGGCATGCTGGGTGCGCCCACTGCACACATCCTCATAGGTGGGGTTATCCAGAATGCCACCCATATAACCGGCGGCCGTGGCAAAAACCCCTGGAATTTGCCGGAAAGCCGCCTCTACACCCCAAAAGCATCCAGCGCCAAAGGTGGCTTCTGCGCGTTTAGCCTGTTCAGCCATTTTCGTCTCCATATCTTTTGCATGCGGGCCTGTAGCAGGCCCATCTTACGTGCTTGACCCCATCTTACGTGCTTGACCTATGTCAATCCATGCCGATTTTTGGGATTATATTGTGCGGCTTAACCCAAAAGCAATCGCTGCAAGACTGAATATTGCCACAATAGATCATGTAAAAATCCCGATTTCGCCTTTCAATTGACGTATTGATCGCCGATGTTAACTTCTACATGATGCATCATAGAGATTCGCGGAAATGGAGACTGAGTTCATGAAAGTGCACTTGCTACAATCTGGCCTGGCGCCTTTTGTTTGGGCCAGCGCGATTGGCTGCTCTCTGCTTTTGATGTCAGGAGCGGCGGTGGCGCAGACCACGGCGCAAACGCCGCACGATCCTAGTGTCGCCATTATCAGCCTGACCCAGACCGGATGTCAGTTCCTGGAGCCGGAGGCCGGTACCGATCATGGTTTCAAGACAAAGAAAAAAATAGACTGTGAAGAGATCAATGAAAAAACCGGAAAGGACCGTTTACAAAAAGCCGTCCCATTGACGTTGAAGCCAGGCAAATATATTTTTCGCGTGACCAACAAAAACGTACCCTATGAACTCGGGTTCTGGTTGCGCGGCGCAGGACTTGCCCGGTTGTTGCAGCCAAATGTTTCAGGCGGCGGCTTGACCGAGGGTGTTACCCGTGACTATAGCGTTGAATTGACGCCTGGAAATTATTCGTATTCCTGCCCGCTTAATCCGACTCCTGATTATCCACTGGTTGTAAAGGAATGACGGGTAAAGTTAAGGCAGCAAGAGTTTCCAACGGGGGGAAAGGCGGAAAAAACCGCTTCCAATCAGTTGGAGAATGAGGCCGGTAATCGGTCATATAAACAAGGAAGGTAAGAACCATGAAGAAGAGCAGCTTTAATCGTACCGCGACCGCCATCGGCCTGGCCCTGGCAGTATCTGCAGCAGCCCTCCCGGCCTATGCAGCCGAACATGAGAAGAAGGCCCCGGCAGAAGATGCAGCCAACCCCTGCGCGGCGGAAAACCCCTGTGCAGCGGAAAACCCCTGCGAAGCAGAAAAGAAGGCCGAATAGCAGCCTGATATTTGAGCCGCGCCCCTTTAATCAGGGGTGCGGCCTTTATTTTGCTCGCCCATATCCTTAGATAGTCAGGTATTGCAGTCTGATCAGTGGTGCAATTTCGTAATATTTGCTACACTTCCGATGGCGGTTAAAAAGGATATCAAGATGGCGCGGTTGGCGAAGTTTCGCATTGGTCAGGTTGTCCGGCACCGGATTTTTCCATTCCGCGGTGTCATTTTTGACGTTGATCCGGTATTCAACAATACCGAGCAATGGTATCAATCCATTCCGGTCGAAATCCGGCCCCGCAAGGACCAGCCGTTTTACCATTTGCTGGCAGAGAACGAGGAATCCTATTACGAGGCCTATGTTTCCGAGCAAAACCTGCTGCCAGATGAATCGGGCGAGCCCGTCGAACATCCCCAGGTTGCGGCCATGTTCGGTCAATTGCACAACAATAATTATGAATTGTTAAAACGGAACGCGCATTAAAACTGCAAGCCTTTCACTGGGGTGGTTGACAGTGGTTAACCATGTTGCGCTTGTTCAGCATTCAAAATTTTTCTGCAATGTGGCTTAATTGGTCATGCGCTTTAACAGAATGTCATAATATCCCTGATACGGTTCGCGGAGCAGGTGAACCATGGGGCGATGCGTAATGCGATTACCGGTAGCAACCCGTATACTTATTGCAATTTCGAAATACTTTTCTAGGCGGCTCGCGGGCGCGTTATTGGTTATTTCCATAATGCTGCTTTCGCTTGCGCCCCCATCAGGCGCACAGGACGCCAACAATTCCTCCCCCGCGGAGCAAGAGCGATATGAACGCCTGTTCGTTCTGGCCAATACGGAATTCACCCTGCTGCACGAGATGGCCCATGTTCTCATCTGGGAAATGAAACCACCCGTATTTGGCCGCGAGGAAGACGCAGCAGACACCATCGCCGTGATGGCGCAGATGATGCTGCCTGTGAAAGAAGGGGAAAGTGACGAAATAGAAAAACTGCAGGCGGTTGCAGACGGCTGGAAACTGGAATGGCAACTGGTGCAGGAAGAAGAACTGGATAATGCCTATTGGGATTTGCACTCACTGGAAATTCAACGCTATTACAATATTGCCTGCCTGGTTTATGGCGCTGATCCAGCAAACCGTGCGGATATCGCGCAGGCCGCTGAATTGCCCACGGACCGTGCAGAATCATGCCACGAGGAATATGCCCTGGCAAAAGGGGCCATGGATTGGCTACTGACGAAATTATCACCAGAGTCCGCAGATGGGCCCAAAACGAAACGCGGAATAACGACTGTTCAATATGCGCGTAACAACACGTTGGAGGGCGAAAAAATTGATAAATGGCTGCGCGAATCAGGAATAGCTGAGCGCCTTGCAGAAGCGATGACACGGCGCTTTGATCTGCCGCGCGACATTGTCATCTCGTTTGAAAGTTGCCCCTTCCCCAATGCCGCCTGGAATGCAGAGCTGGCAAAAATCCAGTTCTGTCACTCCCTTTTGAACCGGTTTTTATATCTGGCGCGGGAATTGTCCAAAGAACGCAATGTCTCGGCAGACAATACGGTGTGGCACACAAGCGCAAATATTGATCCTGCAGGGACTGCAGGCAGCAGGGCCAACCTTAAACCTGACTTCAATTCAGGACGTTAAGCGCTTCCTGAATCATCGGCATGGCTTCGCGCATGGCCAGTTCACCCAGCTTTATTGATTCCTCGGCGCGGTGAAAATCCAGCAGCCCGATATGCGCCACCTGCGGATTGACAAGCACGTCCGGCGGATCGCCCGCGAGGCGCGAACGCGCCAGACGATCCTGCACGATATTGAAGGCGCCGAACATCACTGTGGTCAGCCCTGGCGTACCCTTTGCCGTACCCAACAATTGACGCAATGCCAATCTGCTGGACAGACGCGCACCGGCAAGCAGGGATCGCGCGTCGGCATTTTCGGCTTCCAGTTCTTCATCGCTTTCCAGCCGGTCACCTTTGCGCACGGTACCCATGCCAAAAATGTCCGCATTCAGATTAACGGCAATCACCAGCCGCGCGCCAAAGGCGCGGCAGGTGGATACGGGAACCGGATTAACCAGCGCGCCATCAATCAGCCAGCGCCCTTCAACCTTCACAGGGGAAAAAATTCCCGGCAGGGCATAAGAGGCGCGCATGGCTTCCACCATATGTCCCTGGCGCAGCCAGATTTCATGTCCCGTCGCCAGTTCGGTGGTGACGGCGACAAAGCGGCGGCCCAGATGCTGGATTTCCACGTCGCCAAGTTCGTTATTTAGTTCAGCCGCCAATTTATTGCCGTGCAGCAATCCGCCACCGCCAACACCAAAATCGAGAAACCGGAACAGCCGCCGCTGGGTCATGGCGCGCGCCCATGTTTCGACCTCGTCCAGCTTGCCCGCGACATAACCACCGCCGACCACCGCGCCGATAGAAGTGCCACAAATTATATCGGGTTGAATGCCTTCACGCTCCAGCGCACGCAGCACGCCGATATGCGCCCATCCCCTGGCAACACCAGAACCCAGCGCCAAACCGATCGTAGCAGGTCTGCGGGACCAGGTGGGGCGGGGGATGAGATCACTCATGGTTCAGAACCGGACTCACAACTGGGTTGGGTTTGGCGCATCCCCATACACGGCTTTTGGATCGAAAACTTTTTCGGTTTCTTCAAAGTTTAATTCAACATCGCCCTTCGCACCGATCGGAACCGACCGGTAAAAGCAGGAACGATAACCCACATGGCAACTGGCGCCGCCCTGCACATTTACGCGCAGCCATACGGCATCCTGATCGTCATCAATGCGGATTTCGATAATCTTCTGCACCAGTCCGCTGGTCGCGCCCTTGTGCCACAGGGCCTGACGGCTGCGGCTGAAATATACGGCTTCGCCCAGCGCCACGGATTGCCGGAAGGCTTCGGCGTTCATATAGCCATGCATCAGCACTTCGCCGCTTTCGGCGTCCGTGGTGACCACAGGGATCAAGCCGCGTTCATCGAATTTCGGGGCCAGCTCTGCGCTTTCCTCGACCTGCTCGATCGTGCGGCGCGGCGCGAAGCGGAGTTCGTTACTGTTATCCATGGTAAAATTCTGCCTGCTTATGCTTAACGTAACGTTACTCTATCCGCGCTTGCGCAGCATATTCAAAAAGCGTTCTTCCAGGCGCGGGTCCATCTTGAAGGCGCCTGTCATGCGGCTGGTGATCATATCCACATCCGGCTTATGTACGCCACGGGTGGTCATACATTCGTGACGCGCCTCAATCAGAACCGCAACACCCACTGCCTGCAAGCCATCGTGAATGGCGCTGGCGATCTGCGCCGTCAGGGTTTCCTGGGTTTGCAGGCGCTTGGCGAACACCTCCACCACGCGCGCCAGCTTGCTGATGCCGACAACCCGGCCAGCCGGAATATAGGCAATATGCGCGACGCCAATGATCGGCAGCATATGGTGTTCACAGTGCGATTCAAGCCGGATGTCGCGCAGCATGATCCAGTCATCATAGCCCTCGACCTCCTCGAAAGTGCGCGACAGGATCTCGTTGGGATCCTCGGTATAGCCGGAAAAAAATTCCGCATAGGACCGGACAACGCGGGCGGGCGTATCCAGCAGGCCTTCACGGGTGGGATCATCCCCCGCCCAGCGGATCAGGGTGCGGACGGCGGCTTCGGCCTCGGCTTTGGTGGGGCGGCGATCCGCTTCCCGTTGTTTGGCTCTGTCTTCAAAAACACTGACCTGGCCGGCCTCATTTGCGATGGCATCCATTGTCAACTTTTCACTCTCTTGTATGTTCACCCCGGCGCGCCGCTGATTTGGATAACGGGGATTTGTCCATATTAAGCCCATTGGCGTGGGCCGCTTGCATTCTCTCAATTCGCTGGCGCGGCAGCCATCGATTATACGATAGTGATACTTACATAACAGGGATCACGCGGTCAGTGTAACCGCATAAGCCAATATGTGCAATCTTGCCTTACAAGTGGTTTATTGCAGGGAACATTTACCCATATAGAAAACGGGACGACATTAGCCGTGCAAACCATTACGGACGCCCAAACCAACCTGATCGGCGAATTCCAGTTTTTTGACGACTGGATGGATCGCTATCAATATCTTATTGATCTGGGGCGTAAGTTACCGGAATTCAAGGAAGAATGGCGTTCCGAAGCCAACCGGGTGCAGGGCTGCCAGAGCCAGGTCTGGCTGCGCGCTTCGGGGGACGCGAACCGGCTGCATTTTGACGCCATCAGCGATTCCGCCATTGTCTCGGGCCTGATTGCGCTATTGCTGAGGATTTACAGTGATCGTTCCGCTCTAGAAATAATATCTACCCAGCCAGGATTTATTACCGAGATTGGACTGGACTCTCATCTCAGCGCTACCCGATCCAACGGCCTGCATGCCATGTTAAAGGCGATCAAGGCCCATGCTGGGGCTGTTCTGGACCGCAATCATGGTTAATGATCTGTATAACAAGGCCATCCTTACGCTGGCAGGGAATATTGAGCGCGCTGGACGGCTGGCGGACCCGGACGCCACAGTGTTTCTGGACAGTCCTCTATGCGGCAGCCGCATTACCGTTGATATCAAAATGCAGGACGGTAAAGTCAGCGATTATGCGGCCGAGGTCAAAGCCTGCGCCCTGGGCCAGGCCGCGTCCGCCATTATGGCCAAACATATAATTGGCCAGACAGGTCAACAATTGCGCCAGGTGGCGGACGCCATGCGCGCCATGCTGAAGCAACATGCACCGCCGCCATCCGGTGAATGGCAGGAACTGGAAGTATTGCAGCCAGTGGCCGATTACAAAGCCCGGCATGGTTCGGTCATGCTGCCATTTGAAGCCGTGTTGAAGGCCGTCGATGAAATTGCCGCCAAACGCGCAGCCGCCGGTTCTGTACATGGGTAAAGTCCTGCTGTTTCTGATCCGGGTGTATCAGCTAACCCTGTCGCCATTTCTGGGAAATTCCTGCCGCTTTCAGCCGACCTGTTCGCAATATGCGGCCATCGCCGTGCGCCAGCATGGGGCATGGCCCGGAAGCTGGCTGGCTGTGTCACGCATATGCCGCTGCAATCCTTGGGGCGGTCAGGGCGTTGATCTGGTTCCCGAACGCCTTGAGATGCGCTATGGAATATTCAGCGCGTGGCGCTATGGGCGCTGGTCCAGCCACACACATGATCCTTTGAAGTGAGAAAGTGATGATTAAAATTACCCTTCCCGATGGCGGCCAGCGCGAATTTTCCGCGCCGCTCAGCGGCCTTGATCTGGCCCTGGACATTTCCAAATCGCTGGCGAAAAAAGCTGTGGCTGTGCGTGTTGATGGGGAAGTGAAAGACCTCTCCACTATTTTCGAACATGACGCAAAGGTCGCCATATTGACCGCCGAGGATGCCGACGCGCTGGAAATTCTGCGCCATGATTGCGCCCATGTGCTGGCCGAGGCGGTGAAGGAATTATATCCCGAAACCCAGATCACCATTGGCCCGGTGATTGAGAACGGATTCTTTTACGATTTTGCGCGCCCAACGCCGTTCAGCCTGGATGATCTCGAAAAGATTGAACAGCGCATGCGCGAAATTGTGGACCGCGATGAACCCATCACCCGCGAAGTGTGGGAACGCGACAAGGCGGTGGCGTTTTTCCGTTCCATTGGTGAGGAATACAAGGCGGAAATCATCGCCTCGATCCCCGCCGGTCAGCAGGTCAGCATTTACCGGCAGGGCCAGTGGCAGGATTTGTGCCGGGGGCCGCATCTGCCAAGCACTGGCAAACTGGGCAAGGCGTTCAAGCTGACCAAGCTGGCGGGCGCCTATTGGCGCGGCGATTCCGATAATGAAATGCTGCAACGCATTTATGGCGCCTGTTTCGCCAGCGACAAGGAACTGAAAGCCTATCTGCTGATGATCGAAGAGGCGGAAAAGCGCGACCACCGCCGGCTGGGCCGCGAGCTGGACCTGTTCCATTTTCAGGAAGAAGGTCCGGGCGCGGTGTTCTGGCATCCCAAGGGCTGGTCCTTGTTCCGTACCCTGATTGATTATATGCGCGAGCGTCAGCGCAATGGCGGCTATGTTGAGGTGAACACACCAGAACTGCTGGATGCCTCGCTATGGGTGGCGTCGGGCCATGCCGAAAAATTTTCCGAGGAAATGTTTTCCAGCCATACGCCGGACGAACGGCATTTCTGCCTGAAGCCGATGAACTGCCCCGGTCATGTGCAGATTTTCCGCCAGGGCATCAAAAGCTATCGCGACCTGCCCTACCGCATGTCGGAATTTGGCAAGGTGCACCGGTACGAGCCATCCGGCGCGCTGCACGGCCTGATGCGCCTGCGCGCCTTTACCCAGGACGATGCGCATATTTTTTGCAGCGAAGATCAGATCACGCAAGAATGCGTCACCGTCACCAATCTGATTCTGGAAATCTACCGCGATTTCGGATTTGATCAGGTGCGCGTGAAATTTTCCGACCGCCCCGAAAAACGGGTTGGCTCGGACGAAGTGTGGGACAAGTCAGAGGCAGCACTCCGAACCGCTATCGAAGCCGCCGGACTGGATTATGTGATGAACCCCGGCGAGGGCGCGTTTTATGGCCCGAAACTGGAATTTGTGCTGCGTGACGCCATTGGCCGCGACTGGCAATGCGGCACCCTGCAGGTCGATCTCAATCTGCCGGGACGGTTAGGCGCCAGCTTTGTCGGCGAGGACGGGCAGAAACATCCGCCCGTGATGCTGCACCGGGCGATGTTCGGGTCGCTGGAACGCTTTACCGGAATTTTGATCGAGCATCATGCGGGGCGCTTCCCCCTATGGCTGGCGCCGGTGCAAGTAGTGGTTGCGACGATTACGTCGGACGCCGATGCGTATGCAAACGACGTGACAGCGGCCCTGTTTGCGCACGGCATTCGCGTGGAAACCGATCTGCGTAATGAAAAAATTAACTACAAAGTGCGAGAACATTCGGTGCGCAAAGTTCCCGTGCAACTGGTTGTTGGCAAACGCGAAGCCGAGGAGCGAACGGTATCCGTCCGCCGGCTTGGCGTGGCGCGCCAGCACATGGCGGCGCTGGACGAAATCGTTGCTGAATTGGTGAGGGAAATTGGGGAGCGCGCGCCGCTGATCACCGATGCAAACACAGCGGCGGCGGCGGCGGAATGAAAGCGGCATAGTTAAATGCCCCGGTCATAGGGTTAAGTGATTTAGTGTAATGACAAAGTCTCTGTCTGACAAAACTGGATTACACCTGGAAACCCAGGCTTTATCGGCGTTAAGCCATCCCTTATTAGGCCGCACGACGGCGTTTGTCTTGTGCGTGGCGATGCTCTTCGCGTTACTGGCGGGAGTGGTGGAAGCGCTATATTTAGCGCAACAAGAAACCGTCTCAAGCGTTGAACAGCTTGCCCTTATTTTTATTGTTGTTGGCCTGGCGGCTATGTTTGGGCTGCTAATAATTTTTCCCGGGAAATATATCGGCAAAATCGCCCTGGCGATTTTTGCAGGCGCAATAGTTTATATTTTCACTATGCTGATCAGTGCGCTGTTTCTGGATCACAATGCCGCCCGCAGCCTGCATACGGTGTTATGGTTTCATCCGGCATTTGCCGCCGTGACACTAACGCAACCGGCGAAAATAGCGCAAGGCGCATGCTGGCTGGTCATCGCGCTTTTATTGGGCGTTATTATTTATTTTGGCGCCGTATATGGCGGATCGCTTCTGCAATCGACCGTTGTGGTCAATCATTGGATCATCATCCTGTCCCTTGGTGCATCGGCAACGTTGCTTCATGGCCTTTCGGTTTACCGTGAAAGCCTAGGGGCGGATCGCGCACGCGTCGAAGTGCTGCAGCAATCCGAAAGCACGCTACGCGAGGAAGTGCGGGCAAAGGAACAGGCCCGCGCCGATCTTGAGCAGGCAAATGCGGTCGTCGCCAGCTTTCTCGATAATATGAGCCATGAATTGCGTACGCCGCTTAACGCCATTATCGGCTTTTCAGAACTCATTCACGGAGAATTATTTGGCGCGCTTGAGAATGAAAAATACAAGGAATATTCGGGCGACATTCTGGATAGCGGGCAACATCTGCTGGGACTGGTGAATAATCTGCTGTATTTTTCGCAACTGAGTGCGGGAAAGGTTGCCCTGAACCAGAATGATCTGGACCCTGATGTATTACTGAAGGACGCCGCCAATACCCACGAGATTATCTCCCGTAGGGCAGAGGTGGAGATTATCGTTGACGCGGCTGATAATCCCATCCTGATTGCGGACCAGAATGGCGTTATGCGCATGCTGCTTGCATTGTTGGATAATGCGGTCAAATTTTCAAAGCCTGGCGGCAAGGTTTATCTGAAAGCGCAACGGCGCGAAGATGGCGCATGTGAAATTTCAATTCGCGATACCGGCATGGGGATTCCAAAAGCCGAACTGGGTGCGATTTTCACACCTTTCCGCAAAGGCCAGGAAAGCGAGCAGAATGCCAGACCTGGCACGGGCATGGGCCTTGCCATGGCGAAAATAATGATGGACCTGCATGGCGGATCGATTGCAATTGACAGTGTAAAGGGCAAGGGGACCAGTGTAACTTTGGTGTTTCCTGCACACGCATCCGCGCACACCGATGTATGCGCCGCACAATAAGGAACTACATCATGGCCAGGCTTGAGTTCTTTTTCGATTGTTCCAGCCCATGGACCTATCTGGCATTCAGCCGCATTGAGGCGCTGGCGGCGCGCACAAAGGCGCAGATCGAATGGCGGCCCATTCTGGTGGGCGGCGTGTTCAATGCGGTGAACCAGGATGTTTACGAAACACGCGCCAATCCGCACCCGTTGAAATCGGTTTACTACGCCAAGGATACACAGGACTGGGCGCGCTATTGCGGCATTAAAATTGGCCGGCCAAAAGTTTTTCCCGTGCGCGCCGTCGGCAGTATGCGCGGCGCGATAGTGGCGCTGGACGCGGGCGTACTGCCCGCCTATGCGCGCGCCACGTTTGAGGCCTATTGGGGCGATCTGAAAGATATTTCGCAGCCTGAAATCCTGACGGAAATCTGCAATCGTGTTGGCCTGAAACCCGATGATTTCTTCCGCCGCATCACTGAGGCGGACGTGAAAGACCGTCTGCGCGAAAATACCGAAGAACTGGTCCGGCGCGGGGGATTTGGCTCCCCCACCATGTTCGTCAATGGCAGCGACATGTATTTTGGCAATGACCGCCTGCCATTGGTGGAGGCGGCGCTATCGCAGTAGAGCATTTTTTGTTTAGAGGCTGATGACTTTAGGTTGAATAGCCTGCCCCTCGTTCGTCATTGCGAGCGAAGCGCGGCAATCCAGAGTCACAAACACAGGCCCTTCCCATGAGACTCTGGATTGCCGCGTCGCTACGCTCCTCGCAATGACAGCGGGGGAGGTTGCGCTTAAACCTAACCAGAAACCGCAATGAACGTTACACCGCCTGCTGTTTCGGGTTGAAGCGGCCATAAAAGCTTTCGCCTTCCGCAGCCATTTCGCGCAACAGTTTATTGGGGGCAAAACGCTCGCCATAGGCCTGGGCCATGCGGTCGCATTCGCGTACAAAGTCCGCCGTACCCACCGTGTCGATCAGCGAAAGCGGCCCGCCGGTATAAGGCGCAAAGCCCCAGCCCTGAATGGCGCCCACATCGGCGTCACGCACATCGGTCAGCACGCCTTCTTCAAAACAGCGCGCGGTTTCCAGCGCCTGCACATAGAGGAAGCGTTTTTTCAGTTCCTCCACATCATGCTGCGTGGCGGACTGTTTGACCAGTTGCGCAATGCCGGGCCACAGTTTCTTCTTGCCGCCTTCGGGATAATCGTACCATCCCTTGCGGTTCTTTTTGCCCAGACGGCCCTGTTTGATAACCACATCTTCCAGCATCGCATCGGCAGCAGATGGTTTATAGGCCGCGCCCAGATCTTTTTTTGTCTGATCTGCGATATGATACATCAGTTCCAGGCTGACTTCATCACACACGGCCAGCGGCCCCACCGGCATGCCGGTCATTTTTCCAACATTTTCAATCAAAGCGGGCTTAATGCCTTCGCTCAGCATGGCGATGCCCTCGTTTACATAGGTGCTGAACACGCGGCTGGTGTAAAAGCCCCGGCTGTCATTGACGACAATCGGCGTCTTGCGGATTTTGCGCACATAGTCGATGGCCGCCGCCAGCGCCTTTTCGCCGGTTTTCTTGCCCATGATGATTTCCACCAGCCCCATGCGATCCACCGGCGAGAAAAAATGCACCCCGATAAATTGTTCTGGGCGCGATGATTTTTCCGCCAGCCCCGTAATCGGAAGGGTAGAGGTGTTAGAGGCAAAGATCGAGGTAGCGGGCATAGCCGCTTCCGCCTTCGCCGTAACGGCGGCCTTGACATCACGGTCTTCGAATACCGCCTCGATCACCATATCCACGGCGCCAAGCCCGGAATAATCCGTAGCCGGAGTAATGCGCGCCAGAACAGCCGCCTTTTGCGCCTCAGTGCTACCGCCCTTTGCAACAGCCTTGCTCAGCAAGGTTTCCGAATAGGCTTTGCCCTTCGCGGCGTTTTCCAGACTGCTGTCGATCAGCACCACCTCAATGCCCGCCAGCGCCGACACATAGGCGATGCCAGAACCCATCATGCCAGCGCCCAGCACGGCGATTTTCTTGCATTCGGATTTTGCTGCCGCCTTCGGGCGGCGCGCGCCCTTGGCCAGTTCACCGCTGGAAATAAACAGCGAACGCACCATATTGCTGGCGCTGGGATGCTGGAACAGGCTTACCAATTGCCGCGTTTCAATGCGCAGGCCCGCATCCATGGGAACCTGAACGCCTTCGTATACGCAGGCAATGATGGCCTCAAGTGCTGGGTAATTGCCGAAGCTGGCCTTGCGCATATTGGCGATGGCCATGGCGAAAATTTCCGCCGCCGGACCGCCATCATAGGGGCCGCCGCCGGGAATTTTGTAATTCTTCTTGTCCCAGGGCTGCACCGCGTCGGGGCTTTCCCGGATCCAGCGTTTGGCTTCTTTCATCACATCGCCTGCCGGAACCACCTTGTGAATAATGCCCAGCTTCAACGCCTGTTGCGGCGGCACCGGCTCGCCCTGCAACAGCATGGGCAGCGCGGCGGGAATGCCGATCAGGCGCGGCAGGCGTTGCGTGCCGCCGCCGCCGGGCAGCAGCCCGACCTTGGATTCCGGCAGGCCGAGCTGGATGGCGGGATTATCCGCACATACCCGGTAATGGCAGCCCAGCGGAATTTCCAGCCCGCCGCCCAGCGCCGTGCCGTTAATCGCCGCCGCCACCGGCTTGCCGCAGGTTTCCAGCGCGCGCAAAATGCCGCTAAAGCCGATGATCGGGCTGGCGTAGAGCGCATCCACCCGCTGCTCATGGCTATGTTTGGGATTGCCGGTGGCGGTCGCCTGCACCATCATCAGATCGGCGCCCGCCAGAAACGCATCCTTGCCGCTGGTGATGACCGCGCCCTTGATGGCGGCGTCACTTTTGATGCGCGCCACACATTGGGAAAACTCCGCCAGCGCCTCATCCGAGAGCACATTCATGCTGCGCCCCGGCATGTCCCAGGTAAGGGTGGCGATGCCGTCGCTGTCAATTTCGAATTTCATCTGTTGCATGTGGTTCTCCCCTGCTTTTTATTTGTCATTGCGCTTCAATGACCATGACGCTTTTCCCTACCCCCACCCCGGCCCTCCCCACAAGGGGGAGGGGGAAGAAGCCGCGCCATCGGCGGTAAAGCCCCTCCCCCTTGTGGGGAGGGGTTGGGGTGGGGGTGATACAAGCGCATAGCTTACAATTAGTATTCCGTATACGGAACACACGCTTTGTTGGTGTAAACGTGATTCTTTCCCATCCGCGTAAAGCGCAGATCAATGTCGGGATATTCCCCAATATCATGCGGGGCGCGGGTGCCGATTTCCAGAAACACCGCGTCCACATCGCTTTTGTTCGTCAGACAATGGCCGTCCGCAACGCCCGCGGGAAAACCCGCCGCCTCGCCCGGCCGCAATATTTCCTCGCCCGCATTCGTGGTTAGCGTCACTTCGCCTTCCAGAACATAGATAAATTCATCCTCAGACAAATGCCAGTGGCGTTGCGAGGTTCCGGCCCCCTTTGGCAGCCGTGTCAGGCGCACGCCAAACTGTGTCAACCCCGCTGCATCGCCCAGCGACTTCCGCACCCTGTTACCCGCGATGCTTTTGAATGGCGCCGGATAGCCGCTGCTGGTTATCCCCGGAACTTTGGCGATATCGATTTTCGGCACTCTACACCCGCTCGATAATCGTCGCCGTTCCCATGCCCGCGCCGACGCAGAGCGTGATCAGCGCGGTGCTGAGATTGCGGCGTTCCAGTTCGTCCAGCACGGTGCCCAGGATCATCGCGCCGGTGGCGCCGAGCGGGTGGCCCATGGCGATGGCGCCGCCGTTTACGTTCATTTTTGAATGATCGATATTGAACTGATCCATCATGCGCAGCACGACCGAGGCGAAGGCCTCGTTCAACTCGAACAGATCAATGTCGGCAACCGTCATGCCGGCGCGTTTCAGCACTTTCTCGGTGACCAGCGCCGGGCCGGTCAGCATGATGCAGGGTTCCGACCCGATCGAGCCAAAGGCGCGAATGCGGGCGCGCGGTTTCAGGCCCATGGCGTTGCCTGCCTCGCGGGTGCCGAGCAACACGCCCGCCGCGCCATCGACGATGCCGCTGGAATTGCCGCCATGATGCACATGCACCATTTCTTCCACATCGGGGTAACGCTGCATGGCCACGGCGTCAAAGCCGCCCATTTCGCCCATCATGGTGAATGAGGGTTCAAGCGACGCCATCTGCTGCATGGTCGATCCGGGGCGCATATGTTCGTCATGATCCAGTATCACGCGGCCATTCATGTCCTTCACCGGGATCACGGATTTTTTGAAATAGCCATTGTCCCAGGCATGTTTGGCGCGGCGCTGGCTTTCGACGGCATATCCATCCACATCGGCGCGGCTGTAGCCGTCACGGGTCGCGATCAGATCGGCCCCGATGCCCTGTGGCGCGAAATAGCTTTTGAAGGCAATGGCGGGATCGGTGGACCATGCGCCGCCGCCCGCCCCCATGGGAACGCGGCTCATGCTTTCCACACCGCCGCCAATGGTCATGTCGGACTGGCCGGACATGATCTGGGCCGCCGCCATATTCACGGCTTCAAGGCCCGAGGCGCAGAACCGGTTGATCTGCACACCCGCAACGCTTTGGGCGTAATCGGCGTTCAGCACGGCGATACGGGCAATATCCGCGCCCTGTTCGCGCACCGGTTCGACACAGCCCAGAATCACATCATCGACCTTGGATGTGTCCAGATTGTTGCGGTCGCGCAGGGCCTTCAGCACCTGGGTCGCCAGTTCCAGAGAGGGCACCTCATGCAGGCTGCCATTGGTCTTGCCCTTGCCGCGGGGGGTGCGAACGGCGTCATACACATAGGCTTCGGTCATTGGCGTTCTCCTCGGTTGCTTTTATCAGGCCAAAACTATACCCATTTTGGCGTATCGAACAGTAGGGTTTTTTAACCGACGCCACCGCCCGCGACGTATAAAGTCTGCCCGGTAATATAGCTGCTTTCATCGGCGGCAAAAAAGCAGATAGCCGCCGCCAGTTCGTCCGGCGTACCAAAACGGGCCTGGGGCGTGTCACGCAGGGTCTGGGTGACGATATCCCCCATCCAGACATTTTCTTGCTCGCTCATGGGCATCAGATTGCGCGGCGTAATGCGCGGCCCGGCATCTACCCCGCCGGGGGCGACGCAATTGACCCGCAGGCCAAACTCCGCAACCTCCATCGCCAGCGCCGTCGTCAAAGCCGAGACACCCCCTTTTGCGGCGGAATACGGAACCCGGTAAATGCCCCGCGTCGCCACCGAACCAATATTGACAATGGAGCCGAATTTTTGCCTCAGCATATGCGGCAACACCGCATGACAACACCACAGCGTGGGCCACAGGGAGCGCTGGATTTCAGCCTCGATTTCCTCCGGTCTATATTCCCAGAACGGCTTGGCCCAGATGGTGCCGCCCACATTATGCACAGCAATGTCGATACGGCCATAAATGTCGGCCGCCTCGGCGAACAGGCGCACCGCGCCTTCGCGCTGCTCCAGATCAACGGCCACCACGCGCCCGCGCCCGCCGGCACGGATAATTTCCTCCAGCACCCCCAGGGCGGGCGTTGAAGCGCGGTCGGCGATCACCACCTGCGCGCCCTCCGCCGCCATACGTAACGCCGCCGCCTTGCCAATACCCTGGGCGGCGCCCGTTACCACGGCAATCCGGTCTGTGAAACGTTGGGATGTCATTTTAATGCTACTGCTCATTGCGCTGATCCGGCTTCAACCCTACAGTACGGGCATTGGATAACAAGAGGGGACCGCGATGATGCCCGCAACTATTCCTGAACTTCACTGGCCTGCGCGCACCAATGAAATTCCCAAGGAAGTGTTCACCCGTCCCGATATATTTGAACTTGAGTTGCAGCGGATTTTCTACGGGCCGGAATGGCATCCGGTGGCGCATGCGGGCGAACTGCCCAATCCCGGGGATTTCAAAACATTTTCGGTAGGCAAGGTGCCGCTGATTATCAATCGCGGCATGGATGGGGAGATACGGGTATTTTACAATGCCTGCGCGCATCGCGGCAATCAGCTTGAAACCACAGGCGCCGGGAACAAGCGTGAATTTGAATGCCCCTATCACCGCTGGCTGTTCAACGCATCGGGAGACCTGATCGGTTGCCCGGCCGAAGCGGAGTTTGCGCCCGGCTTCAGCCGCAAGGACTTTCCCCTTGGACGGCCACGCATGGAAATTTTCTATGGCCTGATCTTTGTCACCTTCAGCGATAAGGCGCCAGACCTCAACAGCTTTCTGGAAACCTGCCACACTGGCCTTAAGGAAACCCTGGGCGTCGATGGCCGACTGAAATTGCTGGGCTATCAGAAGGTGCGTTACCGCACCAACTGGAAATCCTATAATGACAATGACGGCTATCACGCGCCGCTACTGCACAAGGCGTTTCAGATGCTGAACTGGCAGGGCGGCAAGGGACGCCAATACGCCACCGCCAAACGCGGCCATGTCTGTTTTGAATCCGAACTATCGGTCGCGAGCGGCCTGAATGTGCTGAAAGACCCGTCGGTGATTGCATTTCGCGGCGCTGACCCCTCGCGCGGTTCGCGGCTGGCGCAGCTATTCCCCACTTTTGTCGCCACCAGCCATCTGGATGTTATCAATCTGCGCTTTGCCATTGTGCATAGCGTCGATGAGACCGAAGTGCATTACACCTATTTCGGGCATGAGGATGACGACGAGGAAATGCTGCGGCACCGGTTGCGGCAATCCTCCAACCTGCTCGGGCCATGTGGCCTGGTCAGCATGGAGGACGCCTCGATTTTTCATCGGGTGCATATTGGCAACCACACACCTGGCAATGTCGCCTTCCAGAAGGGCGTAACCAGTGTGGACAGCGTGTCGTTTGAGTTTAAGCAGAACGACGAATCCGGAAATTTGCCGCGCTGGGAATATTACCGCCGCAGCATGGGCTTTGCGAGGCAGGCGGTATGACGAGCGTGCCGATGCAGGATCTGTTCAGGATCGACGAACTGCAAACCCGCTATATCGATGCGCTGGATCGCAAGGATATGCCGGGGTGGCTGGCCACTTTTACCCGTGAACCAAAATCTTCCTATATCTGCACCACCCAGGAAAATCTTGACCGGGGATTACCGCTGGCCCTGATGCTGGATGATTGCTATGCCCGGTTACAGGACCGCGTCACCTGCATCACCCAAATCTGGGCGGGCACCTTTCAGGACTATCGCACGCGCCACTTTACACAGCGCGTCGGCGCCGTAGTGCTGCCCGATAATATCGTCCGGGTCCGGACAAACTTTACCGTGATCTATACGCCGCAGGACACTGGAAGCTCGGAGGTGCTCACCGCTGGCGTCTATGATGATATTGTGAGCCTGGCCGGAGAAGGCGCACAGTTTCTGTCAAAAAAAGCGGTGGCGGATACATCTGTATTGCCCCGCTATCTGGTGTATCCCCTGTGATTACAGCGCGCGCGAAATCAGCAGCCGCATGATCTCACTGGTGCCGCCATAGATGCGCTGCACCCGGGCGTCAGCATACATGCGGGCGATGGGATATTCCATCATGTAACCATAGCCGCCGAATAATTGCAGGCATTTATCAACGACCTTGCACTGGGTTTCGCAGGTCCACAGCTTGGCGACGGCGCCTTCCTCGGGGCTAAGCTCACCACGCACCAGGCGCGCAATATACTCATCCACAAACGTGCGCGCGACCACGGCCTCGGCTTTGCAATCGGCCAGTACGAATTGGGTATTCTGGAAATCCATCAAGGGTTTGCCAAAGGCCTTGCGTTGTTTGACATAATCGGCGGTAACGTCAATTGCAGCTTCCATACCAGCCACGGCGCCCAGTGCGATAATCAGCCGCTCGCGCGGCAATTGCTGCATCAGCTGATAAAAGCCGCGCCCTTCATCGCCGCCCAATACATTGTCCACCGGCACGCGCACATCATCAAAAAACAGTTCCGAGGTATCCTGCGCATGCAGGCCGATCTTGTCGAGATTGCGGCCGCGCCGGTAGCCGGGGGATTTATCCGCCTCGACCATCACCAGCGAGATATTTTTGGCTCCACCACCCACATCGCCGGTTTTGCATACGACAATAATTAAATCCGCATGCTGACCATTGGTGATGAAGGTTTTCTGTCCATTGATCACCAGGCTGTTGCCCGCGCGCTTTGCCGTAGTGCGCACGGCCTGCAGGTCGGACCCGGCGCCCGGTTCCGTCATCGCAATGGCGGCCACCAGTTCACCGGTCGCCAGTTTCGGCAGCCAGCGTTTTTTCTGTTCTTCGGTGCCATAGGACAGAATATAGGGCGCGCAGATGCCGCTATGCACCCCGTTGCCCCAGCCGGAAAAATGCGTCCATTGCTCCTGCTGCACAATTACTGCTTCATGGCGGAAGTCGCCGCCCATGCCGCCATATTCTTCCGGGATGGTGACGCATAACAGGCCCGCCTCGCCGGCCTTGTTCCAGAAATTGCGGTCAATCTTGCCTTCCTGATTCCAGCGCGCATTATGCGGCAGCGCCTCGCGCTCGAAAAACTTGCGCACACTACCGGAAAAAATTTCCAGCTCTTCGTCCATCCAGGCAGATTTACGCGCGATCATAGTGTCCTCAACTTTATGGGTTAAAACGCATCGGCATGCAGGGCCATCATGGCGTCCGCACCGGTTTTTATCTTGGTCAGCATCGAAATACTATCCGGCATTACGCGCTGCATGAAATAGCGCCCGGTAACCAGCTTCACCTGGTAAAACCCTGCATCGCCTGTGCCCGCCTTCAGCCCGGCATGGGCGGCGCGCGCCATGCGCACCCACATCATGCCAAGGGCGGTAAGGGCGAACAGGTGCAGATAGTCGGTTGAGCCCGCCGCCAGATGATCGGGGTTTTCCAGGCCCTTTTCCAAGAACCAGAGGGTCGCCTGTTCCAGACGATCACGGGTTTCTTTCAGTGGCGCACAATATTCGGCCATCTCCGGCTCCGCCGCGCATTCCGCCAGCAGCGCATCAACCTCGGCGAAAAACGCAAACACGGCGCGTCCGCCATTCATGCCCAGTTTGCGGCCGACCAGATCGAGCGCCTGAATGCCATTGGCGCCTTCATAGATCATGGCGATGCGCGCATCGCGCACAAATTGCTCCATGCCCTGTTCGGCGATATAGCCATGTCCGCCATAAATCTGCTGCGCATTGACACTGTTGGCAAAGCCCTGATCGGTCAGGTACGCCTTCACCACCGGGGTCAGCAGCGCCATATAATCATCGGCCTTTTCGGCATCCGTGGCGCCACTGCGTAAAATATCCGCCTGTACGCCGATCCACATCGAAAAGGCCCGCGCGCCTTCGTTGAACGCTTTCTGGTTCATCAGCATACGGCGTATATCGGGATGCACGATCAGCGGATCGGCGGGTTTGTCCGGCGCGGCGGCGCCGGTCAGGGCGCGGCCCTGCAGCCGGTCACGCGCATAGATCACCGCATTCTGATAGGCGACTTCCGATATCGCCAGGCCCTGCTGGCCCACCAGCAGACGCGCTTCGTTCATCATGGTGAACATGGCGCGCATGCCCTTATGTTCTTCGCCCACCAGATAACCCACGGCGTTATCGTAATTCAGCACACAGGTTGAATTGCCGTGAATGCCCATTTTTTCTTCGATGGAGCCGCAGCTGACGCCGTTGCGCGCCCCCAGGCTGCCATCTGCATTGAGCAGAAATTTCGGCACGACGAACAGCGACACGCCCTTGATGCCTTCCGGCCCGCCGGCAATTTTCGCCAGCACCAGATGAATGATGTTTTCCGCCAGATCATGCTCGCCTGCGGAAATAAATATCTTCTGTCCGCTGATTTTATAGCTGCCATCGGGTTGCGGCGCGGCCTTGGCCCGCATCAGGCCCAGATCGGTGCCGCAATGCGGCTCGGTCAAATTCATCGTGCCGGTCCACTCGCCCGATGTCAGCTTCGGCAGATAGATGCGTTTCAGTTCATCCGAACCATGCTGGTGCAGCGCCTCATACACGCCGTGCGTCAGGCCCGGATACATGCCAAACGCCATATTGCTGGAGGTGACCATTTCATTGAACGCCATGGCCAGAACCACCGGCATGCCCTGACCGCCAAATTCCGGATCGCACGACAGGCTGGGCCAGCCGCCATCGGCAAAGGTGCGATACGCCGCCTTGAAGCCATCAGGTGTCGTGACCGAGCCATCCGCGTGGCGGGTGCAACCCTGCTGGTCGCCAATGCGATTGAGCGGTTGCAGCACTTCTTCGCAAATCTTCGCGCCCTCGGCCAGCACCGCCTCCAGCAGATCGGGACTGGCGGAGGCATAGGCCGACAGATTGCTCAGCCGCTCCAGCCCCAAAACCTCACGCAACAGAAAACTGAACTCGCTCAAGGGTGCTTGATAAACAGGCATAGCATTGTCTCCTAAAGCGGAGTGATTTTACACGGAATCGCTTTAGAGACCCCCTCCCTGTCCCCTCCCTTTCCAAGGGGAGGGGACAGGGAGGGGATCAATTAGCGATTTAAAAATCATCCTAGTTTAAAGCCGAAACTAGGCCTGATCCTAACCAAATAGTCCTGAACATCAGTTAAGAAGAACGCTTCACAAGGTCCTGGCGTTCAGCATCACGGCGGCGATCTTGCACACTTTTCCAGAACGGTTCGACCAGGCGTGGTTGGTGCCGCGTTGGATCAATACGTCACCCGTCTTGAGCAGGGTTTCGCCGGTTTCCATCATGGAATAAACTTCGCCTTCCAGCACGATAATGAAATCCACCGTATCGGTTTTGTGAAAACCGGGATGCGATTCCAGCCCCTTGCCGGGTTTGGCGAGGCCTTTGGGCTCGGGCGGAAATTCGGCGATGCGCAGCATCATCTGGCCGGGGCTGGGTTCGAGTGCATATTCACCCGGGCGGCGCAAATCTTTATTGCCAGAATTGTCAGCGGGCAGGCCCGTGGCCCATAATTCCGCCAGCGCCAGCGCGCCCTGATCACGGAAATCATCCATACCGCCGCCGCCAAACACATCGGGAATCCCCGAATCCATAAAGAAAATCGAGCGGCCTTGCGCATCATGGCCGGTGACAACGCGGCGTACTGGTTTCATCGCGGTTTCCTCCCTGGGGGCTGTAAGGCTTGATTGCCCTAGCCATCATTATCCCCGATTGGAACACGCCGCCCGCATTTCCGCAAGGATAGCCTCTGCGGCCTTGCGCCGGTCGGGGGCCTTCACGATGGGGCGGCCGATCACGAGGTAATCGGCCCCGGCGGCGAGTGCGTCTGCGGGCGTCATTACCCGTCTTTGATCATTGGCTTCGCCGCCTGCGGGGCGGATGCCCGGCGTGATGATCAGCATGTCGGGGCCAAGGGCGGCGCGCAATCTGGCGGCCTCCTGCGCCGAAGCGATCACGCCGTCGCAGCCTGTCTGTTTGGCGATCAGCGCGCGTTGCAGCACCAGTTGCTCCACGCCCCCATGATAGCCCATTTCATCCAACGCTGTCTGATCGAGGCTGGTCAGCACCGTGACGCACAGAATTTTAAGATCGCTATTGCCGCGCCCGGCCACCGCAGACGTTAAAATTTCCCGGTCCCCATGCACGGTCAAAAACTGCGCGCCGATACTGGCGGCGCTGATCACCCCATTACGCACGGTTTCGCCTATGTCGTAAAATTTGAAATCCAGAAACACTTTGTCACCGCGCGCGATCAGTTCGCGCGCCAGTTCAACACCGCCCAGGGGAAACAGTTGCAGGCCGATTTTGAAAAATTTCACTACGCCGCGCAATTCGTCTGCCACGGCGCGCGCTTCGGCAATGCTGGGCATGTCGAGCGCTACGATCAGCCGCTCTTCAAGCGGGATGTTATCCCGCGCGCTCACTCCGCCGCCTGATGCCGTCGGGGCGTTTTACCGGCTACCGGCGTCGCCCGCACCCCAAGGCGCGCAAACAATGAATCGTCGCGTTCCTTGGCCGGATTTTTCGTGGTCAGCAGTTTCGGCCCGATGAAACCCAACCCCGCCCCTGCCAGAAACCACAGCGCCTGGGTTTCGTCATTCATCTGTTCGCGCCCTGCGGACAGCCGCACCACCGATGCCGGCATCATGATTTTCGCCACCGCCACCGTGCGCACAAATTCCAGACTGTCCAGCCGCTCCGTGCCATGCACGGGCGTGCCTTCGGTTTGAATCAGCATATTGACCGGCACACTTTCGGGATGATCCGGCAAATTGGCCAGGGTGTGCAGCATGCCGATACGGTCACTGCGCGCCTCGCCCATGCCGACAATCCCGCCGCAGCACACATTGATGCCCGCATCACGCACCGATGACAGCGTATCCAGCCGGTCCTGATAGGTCCGTGTACTGACCAGCTTGCCATAAAATTCCGGCGAGGTGTCGATATTGTGATTGTAATAATCCAGCCCCGCCACCTTCAGCCGTTTGGCCTGGCGGTCGGTCAGCATGCCCAGCGTCACGCAGGTTTCCATGCCCAGTGCGGCCACGCCCTCAACCATCTGACAGACTGTTTCCAGATCCTTGTCCTTGGGGTTGCGCCACGCGGCCCCCATGCAATAGCGGCTGGCGCCGGCTTCCTTAGCGCGTTTCGCCTCGGCCAGCACCGCCTCGACGGACATCAGTTTTTCGGCTTTCACCGGCGTCTCAAACTTCGCCGATTGGGCGCAATAGCCGCAATCTTCGGGACAGCCGCCGGTCTTGATGCTCAGCAACGTGCTCATCTGTACTTCGTTGGGATCAAAATATTTGCGGTGCGCCGTCTGCGCCGCAAACAGCAGATCATTGAACGGCAACGCAAACAGCGCCGCAATTTCCTCGCGGGTCCAGTCGTGCCGTAATTCCGTCCCGCCAGTTTGCATTTTATTCGCCTCTGTTCATTCTATGGTTCACCAGATCATCCACTACGCTGGGGTCCGCCAGGGTGGAGATATCGCCCAGGCTGGAATAATCATTTTCCGCGATTTTGCGCAAGATGCGGCGCATGATTTTACCCGAACGGGTCTTGGGCAGGCCGGGCGCCCATTGCACTAAATCGGGGGACGCGATGGGGCCGATTTCCTTGCGCACCCATTGCACCAGCTCCTTGCGCAGTTCCTCGGTGGACGCCACGCCCGCATTCAGGGTGACATAGGCATAGATGCCCTGGCCCTTGATGTCGTGCGGAGAGCCCACCACGGCGGC
>OBEQ011268196.1_pt1 | contig 23486 bp, 21 predicted proteins | sample 1670901 | NCBI WGS metagenome assembly OBEQ01 (sample SAMEA104232315, study PRJEB22302) | groundwater metagenome | biome: forest; feature: aquifer; material: groundwater | place: USA | collected 2011-08-07 | depth 5.4 m
CCGCGGCCGCGGTTTCCTCGAGGGGCGAGTTCCGCTAGACCCCGACTTTCGGCGAGCCGATGCCGTCCTCGAGGCCTTCATATTTGATCCACTGAAACGGCGGCGCAGCGACGTACCAGACGTAGAGCTTCGGCAGCAGCGGCCGCAGCACGCTCAGCAGCCCCAGGTCGATGAGCAGCTCGACTTTGACGGACGTAAACGTTCCCGCCGGCACGGTGAGCTGTTCGATGCCCCGCACGACCCATCGCATCGTGTAGAGCGACGGCTCGCTCGTGACCACGTGCACCGAGCCGCTGCGCTCGCGGCGCGCCAGCGAATCGCGGACGACGAAGAGCAGGCTGGTGGGCGTGGCGACCTCCTCGATCCCGTGCCAGCTGCGCTCGACCATCCGGCCTTGGTCGAACGGCTCGACGACCGCGGCGTTGACGGTGCCCGTGTCGGGATCAAAGGTGCGGCGTATGATCTTCAGCGGGGTCAGGCCATCGGGCGAATAGATCCATCGCGTGGTCTCGCGCAGCTGCCGCGAGTCCGTCGACAGCACGCGGGTCTGCGATTCCCAGCTGACCGGCTCGGTAAACCCGTGGCACGCGCCCTGCCCGCGCTCGGTGAAAATGGTCTGCGTGCCGTCGTCGTTGACTTCCCACTCCGCGCGGCAGATTTGCGTCCGCTCGCGCTTTCGCAGCACGCGAAACGTGCCGGTGGCCACGACCTCGGCGCGCGCACCGGACGCAATGAACACGATCGCGGCGGCAAGCGCACCGCTGATAAGACGACGCATGTGGCTACCCATCGACTTGTGACACGAAGGCCGCAAACACCCGTTTCTGATTGTGCGGATTTTTTCCGCGGGCGCAAGAGGCAATCAGCGAGCGGATCATTCCAGGCGACGCCGACTCCCGAGAACCGGTTACAATGATTTCGGCTGAAAGCGCATCGCGATCTTCTGCGGGAAAGCACCTCGTGATGGATTTGACACGCACGTCGCGCCGGCGGCATCTTCGGCTATCGCGGTCCGCACTATTGGTTTCTCGGCGACCCGCACATCAATGACTACGAGGGCTCGATGCTCGTCGACGACATCCGAATCACACAACGCTGATACCACTGCTTGCCCAGACCGGCGACGACACTGACGCAAGCGAGCCCTGATTCCGCTGGGGAACCAGGGCTCGGGCTTGCCGAGAAAGCGCCAATCACGAATACTTAGTGCTTGTCGTCCTTGTCGTGATCGTTGTCCTTCTTGTCGTGCGCGTGCTCATCCTTCTCTTCGTCCATCTTGTCGAACGCCGCTTGCTGCTCCGGCGTCAGCACCGCGCGGATCTTGGCATGCTTTTCCTTGTGCATCGCTTGGAGCTGCTCATGGAGCGATTGCGCGCGGTCATGATACTCGGTCATGATTTGCTCCACCTGGGTCTTCTGCTGATCGCTCAGGTGCAGCTTCTTGGTGAGCGCTTCGGCGCGCTCCTTCGGGTTCTTGTCATACCCTTCGTGCGCAAACGCCGGCGCCGCGATCCCGCATACGCCAGCCAACACCACCGCCATCATCGCCGACTTCATTCGAAACATTGCTGCCCCCCCCTCAGTTGATTTCCCGCGTACACGTGACGTATCGGACGTCACCGCCCACTCCCTCATTGTATCGCGTTCCTAGCCGTCGCCGCGCCGTTCGTTCCGGCGTCTTGGCCGAACACCGACGTGACCATCATCGCACCCGACCGTTTTACGGCCTGCGAAATACGGGTACACTGTCCTGAGCAATGGAGAGAGGGGATATTATCATGCACGCGATTCGCAGCATCATCGTCGGTTGTCTGCTAGGCGTGGCATCCGTCGCATGGGCGGCCGCGCCGGACCGGTCAACGACGGCGCCGACACGAACGGGAGACAAGACCATGGAACACGCTACCTTCGCGGCGGGGTGCTTTTGGGGTGTCGAGTCGCTGTTTCGCCAAGTAAAGGGCGTGACAAACGCGACCGTCGGCTACACCGGCGGCCACACGAAGAACCCCACGTACGAACAGGTCTGCGGCCACGGCACGGGCCATGCCGAGGCGGTACTCCTCGAGTTCGACCCGTCGAAGGTCTCGTATGAGCAGTTGCTCGAGGTCTTCTGGAACAACCACAACCCGACCACGCCCAACCAGCAAGGGCCGGACCACGGGTCGCAATACCGCTCGGCGATCTTCTACCACACACCGGCGCAACAGGCCGCGGCGGAAGCGATGAAGCAGCGGCTCGAAGCCGGCCACAAGTTCCACGCGCCGATCGTCACGGAGATCGTGCCCGCGGCCGAGTTTTACCGAGCGGAAGAGTACCACCAGCGCTACTTCGAAAAGAACGGCGGCGGCCAGTGCCACATCCGCTAAGTCGTGAGACTGTGCTGCGCGTACCGAGACACGCGTGGTCCCTCTGACTTGACTGCGCGCCGGCGGCCGTGACGAGCCGGACAAATGAACTGGCCGTCGGCGTCGACGGCCATGTGTTATGCGTTGTCTTCGTGGAAACGAACACGCCGAGGGCTATGTTCTCTGAGTCTTGGTCGCTGAGAAGCACACGGTAAAGGTTGTCCCCTCGGTTCGGTTGATCTCAACGGTGCCTTGCAGCTGCTCCGTCAGTGCTTGCACGAGGCCCAAGCCGAGCGAGCCGGTCGTTGACGGATCGACGTCCGACGGTAACCCCACGCCGTTGTCCTGCACGACGAGCCGGCAGGAGTCGTCACCCTGCTGGCTCAGCACAATACGGACGCGGCCCTTGCGGCCATCCGGAAACGCGTGCTTCAGCGCGTTGACCACGAGCTCATTGAGTATGAGGCCACACGGGATCGCGATGTCCACGCCCAGCACGATGCCGTCCGTTTCCACGTCGACAACCACATCCGAGCCATATGACCGCATGAGCTGGTCGGCGAGGCTCAAAATGTACGAGCGCATCTCGACGTGCGCGAGATCCGGGGTCCGATAGAGTTTCTCGTGCACGAGCGCCATCGACCGAATGCGGCCCTGGCTCTCCCGAAAGAGATCCGCGTCGCGGTCGTCGTGAATGGCGCTCGACTGCAAGCTCAGCAGGCTCGAGATGATCTGCATGTTGTTCTTCACGCGGTGGTGAATTTCCTTCAGCAGCACTTCCTTCTCGAAGAGTGACGACTTGATGCGGTCTTCCGAGTGTTTCCGCTCAGTGATGTCGTTGACCGTCCCCAGATAGCCCGTGATCCGGCCGGCCTCGTCTCGCAGCGCCACGCCGGTGCCTTCGACCCACGTCACCCGTCCCTGCGGCGTTTGAAACCGATACTCCGAGACAAATCGCGAGTCGGTCTTGACGGCGTCGTGCCACTCCCGGAACACGCGCTCGCGGTCGTCGGGGTGGAGCGCCCGCGCCCATCCCTGCCCCTGCGCGTCTTCCAACGACAGGCCCGTCATGGCGCACCAGGCCTCGTTCACGAAGACGTAATCACCCGCAGCGTCCGTCTGGAAGATGCCGACAGGCGCGTGGCTCGCCAAGGTGCGAAAGCGCTGCTCCCGATCGCGCAGCGTCAGCTCACTCTCCCGCAACACCGTCTCGACCCGGTGGCGCTCGGCCACTTCGCTCTGCAGTGCTGTGTTCCGTTGCTGCAGCATTGCGATGATCCGCAGCCGCTCCATCGCGACCGCCACCTGAAAGGAAATCGTCTGCAGCAGCTCGAGCTCATCCGACTCGAACCGCCGGCGCGTGCGGCTGCCGAAGCCGAGCATGCCGAGCAGCCCACCGTAGGCCAGCAGCGGATAGCAGACGTACGCCGTCATGCCCAGGCAGCGGAGGAGTTCCACGTCGTGGTGCTCGGATTGCACGATGTCTTCCAGCACAAGCGGCCGCTCGTCGAACACGACCCGGTGGCAGAGCGCGTGCTCAAACTCCAGCGATCCGAGCGCCTGCGCGATCTCGTCGGGAACGCCCTGCGAAAAGCAGAGCCGCATCAGCGGCGTGCCGTCTTCGACGAGGTAGTGGAAGCAGACGTCGATTTGCAAGTGCGGGGCGAGCTGTGCCACGAGCGTCTGCACGAGGGTCCGCGGATTGTCGGCGATCAGCAGGTAGCCGGCGGATTCGGCGAGCAACTTGAACCACTGATGGCCTCGGTCCGGAACACGTGTCGGGCCGTGTGGAGTATTGTGCTGACCGGTCATTCGGATCGACGAGGCGGACGCACGCGGACGGCGCGCTCGGCCGTCCGCAGGGGCAGCGGGGTTCCGCGTCCACGTGTGTTGTCGCTATGCTTCGCGTCGTTCAACTTCATGCCATCAAAGACACAACCGAATCCTCTCGATAATACTGGCGCGCCCGAATCAACACCGCGTCGGCCATGGTCGGCATCTGCTCACGCAGCCAGAAGAGCAACGCTTGCGAATCGGGCATTTCCGTCCCGGAGTACTGACGCACGGCAAATGAGGCGCGCAGCGTCTTCGCCTGCGAGGCGCCGAGAATCTCGCCGAGCGCTCGATTCACGGCCCGCTCCAAGCGGCCGCAATCTTCCGCGGGAAACGCGTGCGAGTGCGTCCGACACACGTCTTGCAGCGTCCCCTGATACAGGACGCGGTCAAACCCGTCCATGCGATAGGAACAGAACAGCGAGAACGGATGGATCTTGGCCAGCCCGTTCCACAGCTCCTCCAGGCGCACCGCCGCTGCGATCCGATTGGCGTGCCAGAGGAGATCGACCATCTCGCCGTAAATGCGCACGCGAGGGTAGCGAGCGGCGACCTGCCGGACCGCGCCGCCGACCCGCTCGTCGAAGCGCGCCGCGTCCGGCGTCCCGTCGTCCATGATGTCGCTCAGCATCGTCGACGCGTCTTCGACAATCAGCTGCTGTTGATCGAGCGCGGAGGTTACGTTGACGCCTCGGCTCTCCAGATCTTGGCGGAACAATTTCCAGTGAGCCGGTGTGGCGACGACGATCACTCCTTCCCAGCGGGTCAATCCGGTGGCGAGGAACGGGCTGATCGCGGAGGCGAGGAAATGCTCATCCTCGTAGAGCTGAACCACGTGGTCTCCATTGCGGGGCTCGCTGGCAATGGCTTGGCAGGATGATGCGGGCATCGGATCCTCCGAATGCTTCCACGAGATAGGTGATGAGGCAAACTTGATCGACCAAGGCAACGGTGTTGGACACGCACCGACATCTCTATTATAGGCTTCTCTCAGAGACCAGGATTTGGAAAATCACGGCGGACTTGCGAGGCGTCGTCGCTAGCGGGTGCGCCGAAGCTCTTTTTCCCAATCGAGCGGCATCACCGGCGCTTCGGAGGCGTAGCGGCCCCACTCCGATCGCGGCAACAGCACCATCAGCTCGAATTCGTTGCCGTCGGGGTCCGCGCCGTAGAGCGATTTGGTGGCCCCGTGGTCGCTTTCACCGGTCAATGCGCCGGCCTCCAGCAACACCTCACGGGCTGCCGCCAAATCTTTGATGCTCGAGAGTTCCCAGGCGAGATGATAGAGGCCCGTGCTGCCGCGGGGCGGGCGCGGCGCGCGGCGGCCGACCTCGAGCAGTCCGAGGTCGTGATGGTTGTCGGATCCCTTCGCGCGAAGAAACGCCATCGGGTCCTGCCGCGCCACGATCTCGAAGCCGAAGACCGTGGTGTAGAACGCGACGGATCGCTCCAAGTCGGCGACGTAGAGGACGGCGTGATTGAGGCGGCGAATCGGGATCATTGAGGCGCTCCGGTTGGAATGCGATGGATGACTTCCATCATACACCCTCGCCGTCGGGGGCGGCGGACGGCTCAGCGCGGCGCGACGTGCAGCCGGATCGAGAGCCACACCCACCACGCGCGCAACTTGGCGCCGACGGGATCGGCTGATTTCGGCAGGCGGGCGATGAGCGGCAGCAGGTAGCGCTCGACCGGCGCGTAGGCGTCGGTCAACACCGGCACGTCCTGTGGAATCTCTCCGACCCATACATTGCGCAGATATTTGGCCAGCGTGGTGTCGTGGCTCGAGATGTTCGGCCGGTCCGGTGATTTGAGCGCGACCAAGATCAGGTTCTGCGTGGATACGCCATCGTTGGGCGCGTCGACGGCGTAGACGATGACGTGGGGAAACACGGACTTGAACGTCGCCACGACCGCGCGGACGAACCGCCCTCGCGGGCCGTCGAGCGCGCCGACGAGATTCATGATCACGGCACCGTCGGGCACCAGCGAATCGGACATCCGTTGCGCCGCTTCGCGCGTGAGCAGCTGGAACGGCACGATGTATGATTGGAACGCGTCGAGGACGATGAGATCGTACGGCTGCCGGTTGCGGTTGAGAAACGTGCGGCCGTCTTCGTGGAAGATGCGCAGCCTGGGGCTGTCCTCGAGGCCGAAGTAGCGCTTCGCGAGGCGCGTGACACCCGGGTCGATTTCGACCACGTCCATCGTCGCCTCGGGATATCGCCGCAGATATTCCTTGGGAAACGAGTAGCCCGCCCCGCCGATCATCAGCGTGGTCTTGAAATCCGGTTTGTACTGGCGGCCCAGGTGGAAGTACTCGACATATTCGACGGCCTGCGCCCCAGGCCGGCCGTGTTCAAGATAGACCGTCGAGTGCACGCCTTCGTTGATCTGCATCACGCGGTACGGCCGAGCCCCGTTGGGCACGTCGTAAATCCAGACGCGGCTGTAGCGCGTATTGACGTCGACGAAGCCCGCGCCCTTGAGCCAGGCGGCAAACGCGTCGGCTTGCGTCGCGCCGCCGATGAGGCAGACGGCGAAGAGAACCTTTGCCCCCTTCCACGCCCATGGCGCCGCCAGAATGGCAGCCAACAGCAGCGCGCCGGAGATGGCGAGCAGTGCCGCGATGTTGCTCAGATACGCGATGAGGACGAAGCCGGTGAGAAACGTGCCGGCGATGCTGCCCATGGTGGAGACCGCGGACAGCGACCCGACGGTCGCACCGGAATCGCGCAGCGCGGTGAGCTTCAGCCGCACCGCGTAGGGCAACACCATGCCAAGCAGCACGCTCGGAACCCCGAAGAGTGCCGCCGTCGCCACGAGCGCGCCGACCCGGATATCCGCGATGCTCGAACTGACAGCGACGAGGACGATCTCGTTGAGGAATGCCACGCCCGCGACCCAGATCGCGGCAAGCAGAATGATGGTCGAGAGTGCGCCGGGGCTTGGATCGTTGTCCGACCGTCGCCCGCCCCACCAATACCCGAGGCTCAGCGCGCCGAGGATCACGCCGATAAGGCTCGTCCAGACAAAGATCGACGCGCCCATGTACGGCGCCAATACGCGCGATCCGGTCAGCTCCAAGCTCATCGTCGAAAGCCCGCAGATGAACACGACGGCCTCGAGCGTGTGTGGCGAACCGCGGGACGCACGCGTCCCGGTGTGAGTCGTCATGCCCTTATTATGAGCGCAAGACGCATCGATTGGCCACTCCGATCGGGTCGAACGCGGCGTCCTGCGGATTTCGCAAAGACGCGTTGCGGTCTCGTCCTGGTTTTCATGACGTATTATTCATGGAAAATTTATCCTGCCGACACTCTGCCGTCATATCCTGGATTCGAACGCGGGCGGTGCACTCCCAACGCGCCGTCCCACACAGAAAGAGGAGGAACCCAATGAGACATTTCGCGCAATGGATCGCAGTGGTTGCCGTGAGCGGAGCGCTCGCATCGTCGGCGGCGGCGCAGACGACCGTGATGATGATCCGCGGCCCGGTGGTCGCGGTCGATCAACAAGCGTCAACCATTCAGGTGCAGGATCAAAGCCAGGGCCGCACGATCGTTGTGCAATTGCCGCAGGACAACCCGGCGATCATCGTTCGCCGCGGGCAGCCGGTCCAATTGCGCGACGTGCAGGTCGGCCAAGTGGTGGAAGTACATCACGAGGACCTCGGCGGTCGCTACGTCGCGCAGCAGATTGAGATTCTGCCTGCACCGATGGCGGCGACCACGACCACAACCCGCGTTGACCCGGCGACGGGCGCCGTGACGCAGGTCCAGTCGGTTCCGGCAACTCCGCCCGCGACGCGGATTCAAACGGACAGCTCGGGCGTGACCCGCGTCCAAACGCCGGCGACGCCGGCCATCACGCGGGTGCAGACTAACCCGGCTGTCACGACCACGCAGATCGATGCCGTGGCCGCACCGGCTGCGAACATCACAGTTGTCGACGTGCACCGGTGGGGACCGTTCAGCAAGCTGGCGCGCGGTGTGGGGAACCTGCTCTTCGGGGTCCTCGAGGTCTCGCGCAATATCTACAACACCAGCGAGCGGGACGGCATCCTGGCGGGGTTGACGGCGGGCACATTCAAAGGCGTCGGCTACACAATCGTGCGCATGGGCACGGGCGCGTATGAGACGATCACCTTCCCGCTGCCGTTGCCGGAAGACTACCGGCCGCTCGTTCAGCCGGAGTACCCGTGGGAACCAGGCGACACCACAGGGTTTCTCGGATAACGCGGTTTCGCGAAACGGAAACAGGCCACCGACGATTCGCCGGTGGCCTGTTTTTTTGTTTGGTTGTCGGACTCAATGGTCGGAAGATTGGGCGGCGCAGAACGTCTCGTATCGTGCGACGCAGTGTGCGGCGATCGCCGCCAGACCGAAAGACAAGATCGTGTCCGATGGCCAGTGGCGGTTGACGAACACGCGCGAGCAGGCGGTCGCGAGCGGCAGCAGGAAGACGATCAGCCGCAGCCCGAGCGGGACGTTGCGGCATCGGTACGCGAGATACCACGCGACGGCAGCGACGATGATCGTGTCGCCGGATGGCAGGCTTTGAAACAGTGAGCGACCGACCTCGGACCAATGAAAGAACGACAAGTGGCCGAGGTTCGTGTTTGGCCTCGCGCGGGCGGTGGCCCATTTAATGAAGGTCGACGCGATGGAAGCGAGCGCGGCGGAGATGACACAGCCGAATGCGACGGCCTGCACCGTGGCTCGGCGAAGGATGCGGGCGGCCGCATAGATCGCCGACAGGATGAACCACAGCGAAGTGCCCTTCCCGAGCCAGCCGCCGACCTGGATCCACGCCACGACGAGCGGCGCGTGGAGTCCCTGCACGAACGCTTGGAGTCGCGGGTCAAACGGGACGATGGCGGCCGCCAGCAGCGCCGAGACAATGAGCATGCGCGCGTAGACCTGCGAACGGCGCTGCCGGAGGCATGGCGCGAGGCGCGCGAAATAGCCGCGGCGCCACTCGGCATAGATCATCGCGCAGCACAGTACGCCCGCGACAATCTGGCCGGCGAGCGTGTTCATGTCCGCGTGCGCACGAGGCTTCGATCCTCAGGCTGCAACCGGTCGGCACAGCCGCTCATCGGCTCACCGGACCGGAGCGTGCTCCACGACGACCGGACGGTGGACGATCGCGAGCCGTGAGACCGGGTTCCAGGGTGCGAGGCCGAGCCGGCACGCTTCCGTGTAGGCGCGGCGAGTCGGCCACCCGTCGTGCGCGATGCGATAGTTCGCCATCATGACGCCGGTCCGATTGCGGCCCAAGCGGCAGTGCACGAACACGGGGCGCTGAGCCGGGTCGGATGCGATCGCGAGGAACTGCCGGATCTGCGCCTCGCTCGGGCGCCACCACGCCCGCACCGGAATGTTCACCCATCGCATCCCCAGCTGCTCCGCCAGGCGCCGCTCCTCGACCATTTCCTTCGACGATCGACGAAGATTCACGATGGTCTTGACTCCCATCGTCGACAATTTTCGGATGCCGTCGAGCGTCGGCTGGCCGCCGCGATACAGCCCATCGTCGACCTGCACGAAATGCGGCAACGGCCCGGCCTCCGGCCGAATCGGCGGCATCGCGCATCCCTGGAGTGCGGCCACGACGCAACCGGCCACTACGGCCGTCAATGTGCGACATCTTCGCAACCCGCGCGATGCATTCACCGCCTTATCTCCCTGGCAGTGAGAACGACCATGACGCCGTCGCCAGCCCATGCTTTCGCAAATACTTCGGCAGATGCCGAAGGTTCTCCTTCGCGAGCATCAAGCACACGAGCACAACCAGCGTGCACAACGTGCTGCGCTCGCTCCAGAATGCCGCGCGCCACTGGTAGGCCGCCTGGGGAGCCGTCGACTCGGCCCGCGACCAACGCGGGATCCAGCGGGGCACGCGTTGACAATACGCTGCGTACGATTGACCGAAATGCTGCTTCAGGTTCTGTTCCTCCCATAACACGATGGGGATGTATTGGATCAAATACATCGCCAGCATGATCGGCAGCATCCACAACAGCTCCGAGATGCACGTGGCCCCGAGCGTCAGCAGCAGATTGCCGAGATAGAGCGGATTCCGAACGAACGCGTAGGGCCCATGGGTGACGACGCGGCCCGTGCCGCTGCCCCGCGTGCGGCTCTCCTTGCCGATGACCGCGACGCCCCAGATCCGCAACGCTTCACCCGCCACGATGAGGATGAGCCCCGGAACCCACGTCACGAGATCGGACGACTCACCGAATCCGCACAGGAGCAGGATGAGGATGAAGGGAATCGGCGTCCAACTGCGCAGACGGAACAACAGCCCGCCCCACTTCGCGAGCCAATCGTTGACTGAAGACGGTCGAGTGGATTCGATCAGCACATCCCGCATGACCTGCCTGCTCCCTGCTGTTGACTATCACAACTCATCGTGCGCGGCGCGCTCGAATTGACCATAGCGGACCGCAAGCAATGGTAGCACCGCGAGATTCAAAATTGTTGAGGTGATCAACCCACCGAGAATGACGATCGCCATCGGGCCTTCGATCTCGCGGCCCGGCTGACCCGTCCCCAGCGCCACGGGCAGCAAGCCCAGCGCGGTCACCAGCGCGGTCATGAGAATTGGTGCTAGCCGCTCAGTGGCGCCGCGACGCGCCGTCGCGCGTCCCCACGACAGCCCTTCAGTGTGGACGAGATGCTCGTAGTGCGAGACGAGCATGATGGAGTTGCGCAGGGTCAGGCCGAACAACGTCACGAAACCGACGAGCGACCCGAGCGACAATCGACCGCCCGAGGCGAACACGGCGAAGACACCGCCGACGAGCGCGAACGGCAAGCTCGCCAGCACCAGCAGCAAATTGTTGCGGCTGCCGACGATCGTCGAGAGCAAGAGCACGATGCAGAAGATCGCGAGGCCGACGTGGACGAGCAATTGCGCGGTTGAGCGGCTTTGCTCCTCGACGGTGCCGCTGAACTCGGTGTAGAAGCCTTCGGGCAGCGTCACCGACGAGTGGACGCGTTGCTTCGCCTCGCGCACAAAATCCCCCACCGACCGCCCCGACACGCCGCAGGTAATCGTCTGGATGCGCCGCGCACCGTCGTGCAGGATCACGTAGCGGCCGGAAGCTTCGCGCAGGTCCGCGAGCTCGCGCAGCCGCACGTACAACCCCGTGGGACTGCGAAGCGGGAGCGAGCCCACATTCGTCAACGTGCGCACCTCCGGACTCAGGATGACCAACGCGGTGACCACGCGGTCGCCCGCGTAGAGCTGCCCGACGACCTCACCTTGGTATGCCGCACGGATGGTCTCGAGCACGTCGACCGCGTCGAAGCCCCATCGCGCGAGCGCGTCGGCCTTGAGAGAGATCCCCAGCTGCGGCGTGCCGGGCGGCGACTCCACCTGCACATCGGCGGCTCCCGGCACGCGGCGCAGCGCGTTGGCGACCTCCTGCGCCGTGGCATCCAGTGCGTCGAGGTCGCGACCGACGACGCGGACGATCACCGGCGCGGTATAGCCGGAGAGCGTTTCTTCAATCCGCTCCGTCATGAACGTGTTCAGCGCAAAGCCGATCCCGGGCGGGAACCGATCGAGCACCTCGCGGATCGCCTGCTGCGCGGTGCTGGTTTGATGCCGGCTGAGCGGCTTGAGGTCGATTTCGAATTCGCTCGAGTGCGGGCCGAACGTATCGTCGGCCGCGGCGCGGCCGGCGCGCTGCGCCACCGTCCGGACGATCGGCAGCTGCAGCAGCGCGTGCGTGACCTGGTTGCCCAAACGCATCGATTCTTGGAGCGACGTGCCGGGCACCGCGGTCATGTGCAGGAGAAAGTGCCCCTCGCGCAGTTCGGGCAGAAACTCGCGATCGAAGAACGGCATGGCCGCCGCGCCGAGTACCGCGCACGCGACGACAAACACGAGGAGTGGACGCGGGTTGGCTTCCACGGCCGTCAGCGCCCGTCGATGCCGGATCCGCAGCCAGCGGACCAGCCGTGGCGGCTTCGTCTCGATCGTCTGCTCGCGCAGCAACAGCAAACACAGCGCCGGTGTGATGGTCAGCGCGACGACGAGCGACGCGAGGATCGCGGAGAGGTACGCCCAGCCAAGCGGCGCGAACAGCCGGCCCGCCAGCCCCGACAAGGTGAGGATCGGCAAACAGACGAGCGCGATCGCGAAGGTCGCGTGCACGATGGCGCTGCGGACTTCGATGGACGCGTCCAGGATCACGCGGCCCAGCGGGTGCGGCCGGCTCAGCCGGCGATTCTGCCGAATCCGGCGGATCGCGTTTTCCACGTCGATGACGGCATCGTCGACGACCACACCGAGCGCGATCGCGAGACCGCCCAAGGTCATCGTATTGAGCGTCAACCCCGCCCGGTGCAGGACGGCGATCGCGGCGATGAGCGAGAGCGGGATGGCCGCGCACGAAATCGCGGCGGTCCGCACGTCGCGCAGGAACAGATACAGCACGACGATGACGAGAATGGCGCCGAGCGCGAGCGACCCGACGATATTGTGCACGGCCGTGTGGATGAAGGTGGCGGCCCGGAAGAGGTTCGGGTGCAGCGTGACCTGCTGCGCGTCGAGTGCGGGGCGCAGTTCATTCAAGGCGCGCTCGAGTTGCTCCGTCACCTGAATCGTATTCGAGCCATATTGCGCCCAGACGTTGATGACGACACCCGGGCGGCCCATCACAGCCGCCGCGCTGATCGGCGGCTCGGGCGCGTTCACGACGGTGGCGAGATCGCCGAGCGTGACATTCAGGCTGCCGCCGTCTGCGCCCGGCAGCGCGAGCACCGCGCGCCTGAATTGGTCCGGGGTGAGCGCCTGGCCCTCGGTCTGCACGATGACGCGCTGGTTCGGCGTGTCGAGAAATCCGCCGCCGCGCACGCCGCTGGCCCGGCCGGCAGCGGAGATCACGTCGCTGAGGCTGACGTTGTACTGGGCCAACCGATCGGGCTGCACCTGGATCTGCAACTGCTGCACTTCACCGCCGAAGACCGACACCTGCGCGACGCCGGGCACGGCCAACAGCCGCGGTTTCAACAGCCAATCCGCCGTGGTGCGCAGCTCCATCAAGGACCGCGCGTCGGAGGTGAGCCCGAAGGTCATCAAATCGCCCGTCGACGACGTCAGCGGCGTCATGACCGGCGTCTGCGCTTCGCGCGGCAGCCGCCCGGCGACCGTGACGAGCCGCTCGGTGATCAATTGCCGGTCGCGGTAGGCGTTCGCGTGCGCATCGAAGGTCACCGTGACGACGGAGAGTCCTTGGATGGACTGGGACCGCAGCGACGTCACGCCCTCGATGCCGTTGATGGCTTGCTCGAGCGGCTGCGTGACGAGCAGCTCGACCTGCTCCGGCGACAAGCCCGGCGCTTCCGTCTGAACGGAGACTTGCGGCGGCGCGAATTCCGGAAACACGTCGTACTTCACCTGCGTCAGGAGGTACGCGCCGTAGGCGAGGAACGCGCACGCGGCGCCGATCACGGCGTAACGGTGGCGCAGCGACCAGCGGACAATGGCCGTTAGCATGGGAGCCGTCCGACGCGCGGCCGGCTACTCATGCGGAACGTCCGATTGATACTCCGTCGACAGCAACAACTGCGCGCCCTCAACGACAACGCGGTTGTCGCCGAACCCATCGGGAACAAACCAGCCGCCGGTGGTCTGCGCATCGACGGGAATTTCGCGCCGCCCAAACTCCTCGGCCGGCTTCGAGGCGTCGGATGCATCGGGCGCGACGGCGCGCGTGACATACACCCACGCTTTTCCGTCGAGCCACACCACGGCGGAATCGGGCACGATGACTCCCTGCCGCGGCAGGCCGATCGGCAAGCGCACGCGGACGCGAAGATCCGACGGCCATCGGATACCCGATTGCTCCACGCGGTACCACGCGGTCCGGGCGCGCCCGATCGACCAACTGCTGTCTTCCTTAATGATCATGCGCGCCGGCACGCGTTGGCCCGTGGCGTCTTCGACCGATGCGATGCTTGGGATCGGATCGAGTGTGGTTGCCGCCGGAATCACCAATCGGATTTCCGTCGGTCCGGAAGACTGGGAGCCGACCGGCCCGTTCGCACCAAGCGATACCGCCAACCCGTACATCGGCAGCTCCGATTGGTACGTGCTCGGTGGCATGACGGCAGTCTGAATGCCGATGAGACGAGCCGCGGCTTCGTCGAGGCGAACCGTGTCCTGCGCGCGCTCAGCTTGCACAACGGCCTGTTCGTGTGGAGCCTCGTGTGTAAGCGGCAACAATCCTTCTCGGCGCCCAAGCACGACGCCTTCCCGTGCCACGAACAGCACCACCAACGCCGCAATGAGTCGTCGAAGACCGAATGAAGGATGCATCAGCGTTTCCGTGTTTGATCAGGGTTGGTCAGTTGGACGAGATCGATGCGCGGCTCCGACGGATCGAGCGGTCGATGCAGCGCGTCTTCCAGCGCTCCAACCGCGCGCTGGGTGTCCGCGAACGCGTGCAAGCGGTTCACCGCGGCGGCGCGCAGCTCCGCGCGAGCGATCAGCGCGGTCGGCCACAGGTTATTGCCGGCGCTCAGCCGCTGCTCGGCCATGCGATACTGCGCCCACTGCGTGGCGAGCGACGAATCCGCGCTTCGCAACGTGCCGCGAGCGGCCTCGTAGTCCGCCAGCGCCCGGTCGAGCTCCGCGATCGCGGCGGCCTGCATCGAGATGAATCGCTCCGCGGCTTGCCGGCGTTGCGCCTCAGCCTCGGCGATCGGCCCTTGATTCTGATCGAGCACCGGCAAGGTCAGCGTCACGCCGAGCGACCACTTGTCGGTGCCCTGGTCCCAACTGTAGCCCGGCCCAATATGCAGGTCGGGATATTGTTTGGCGATCTCGAGCTGTAGATTCGCTTGGCTGGCCGCGTAGGCCGCCAGCGCCTCGAGCAAGTCGGGCCGGGTCAGCAATGCCTCGCGCCGCACCGCTTCCTTCGGGGCAATGGGCCAGGCGTTGTCCTCAAACGGAAAGGCCACATCGACGCCGGCCAACGCGCCCGCGCTGATGCCCAGCGCCTCCGCGCACTGCGCAGCGGCGTTGACCCGCTGCTGCTGCGCGCCGTGCATGGCCACCAGCGTGCGGTCGCGCGCCGATTGGGCTTGCAGCATGGTGGGCGGCGATGCTTGGCCCATCGCCAGCCGCTCCTCGATGGCGGTCGCATAGGCCACTTGCTCGGCATACTGCTCGGTCAAGAGCGTTTCTTCTTCGATTGCCGCCTCGAGGTTGAGCAAACTCTTGCGCAAGCGGCTCCTGACGCGCCAGGCCGTGTCCACCAGGCTCAGCCGCGCCGCTTCTTCGAGGTAGCGCGCTTTGGCCAGCCGATCGCGACGCTTGCCCGCGGTTTCGATCGGCACATCCAGCGTCCTCGTGATCACCCACGGCGAGATTCCGGTGCCGGGGACGTCCGTCACCTTTTGCCAATTGAGGCCGAGCTGCGGATTCGGTCGCGCTCCGGCGGTGATGATGCCGGCCTTCGCGAGCGACCAATTGGTTTGCGCCGCACCGGTGTCGGGATGATAGTGCAGCGCGGCGAGTGTGAGCACGGGAAATTCCCACGCCGCGGGCGGCCACGGATCGATTCGGCGACCCAGGCCGCGCTCAAGGAATGCCCGCAGCCCCGGGTCGTCGAGCGTGCGCGCGCTAAACGCGGTCAGCGTCCGCTCCGGGACGAGCGGTTGCGCATGAAACCGGGCACACCCGCCGATCAGCACAGCGCAACCGATCATCATGAGCGACGCCGGAAACCATCGACGCCCACGTGCGGTGCACGAACGACCACTTGTGATGAATGCGTTCAACATGGAAACACACAGGTCTGGCGATTGCCGCAATGAATGAATCTGGATACGCGGGATTCAGCCCCCGCCTTCGTCGGCGGAGAGCTGATGAGTGAATCAGAGGCGGTAGATGGAGAAGACTTGAAACAGTCTTGGTCTGGCTCTCGATGGAGGCCCGAGAGGCGTGGCAACCAGCACAGACGATGTGACCATGACAAGCAAGCTGTGAGGCAGGTCGAAGGCAAACGGCTCGTGCGCATTGGGCGTTGGTGCATGCAGCAACGGTTGTGTGAGGCTGGCGGGCGGCACTGAAGGAGTCGTGAGCGCTTGGGCGACGAGCACGTCCGCGGGCTCAGGGCCCTCGCTGGCGTCTTCGAATGCATCGGCCAGCCGGACACCGAGCAGCAGCGTCCACGCGGCCACGATGCACCACGCCATGGTTCGTTTGTGATTCCGCGTCATGGTGAGCATACCGTTGTCCCACAAGAGTATACCCAACCTAGCATGGTATTTTCAAAGCACGAGCCAATGGTCACACGGATCGACCAAAAATCCAGCTCAGCGGCGCGCTCGACGGCTTGACCGGCTGCCGCTCGGTCCGGTCGGCAAACCGGTGGTACTGGGCCGACAACTTGCAGAGATACTCCTGCGCGGCCGCCGCGTCGCTCGAGACCCCCACCACGCCGGCGACGTCCCAGTACTTCACCAGGTGCTCGATGATCTGCGCGTAGTCGCGGACGGTGTAGACGCCGATGCGCTGGGCCACCATGGAAAACCGGTTGAACAAATCGTGGTCCACGCCGTCGGACATCAGTTGAGCCGGCATGGTCACGCGCGTCTTCATCATCTCGGCAAAAGCGATGAGCGCGCCGCTCGGATCCAGCTCAAAGAGCTTTTTCACAAAGCCCTTGTACGCTTCTTCGTGGCGCGCTTCATCTCCGGCGATCAGATTGCAGATCTTGCCCAGTAACGCATCGCCGCATCGATTCGCCGATTGCGCCACATTCCCATGCGAAATCCTCGTCGCCCGCTCTTGGAACGACGTATAGATCAGCCCCTTGTACGGGTCGTTGGCGGTCTTTGGATCAAACCCATTTCTGATGAGATGCTGCGTGGTGAGTTCCATGGCGCGCATATTCACGCGGCCCGACAGGTAGAGATACTTGGTGAGCAGCTCGCCGTGCCGGTTTTCCTCAGCGGTCCAGCCTCGCGTCCATTGCGCCCACGGGTAGTCGCTAGCACCCGTCGGGTCCGTGATGCCGTCATGCTGATTGATGTTGGTTTGATACGAAGGCAAGGCTTCCTCGGTGATGGTGTCCCCCACGAGCACGACCAGCACTTCGTCCGACACGGTCGCCGCTTCGGCGCGAAGCCGTTGAACCGCGTCGTGCCACTCGTCGCCTGTCAGATCCGGGAGCACATCGCTCGGCTGCCAAATGTCCTGCACGGGATTCAGCCACTTGAGCTGCTCCTGAGCAAACGCCGCCATCGATTGAATCACATCTCGGCGTGAATCCATCTCAATCTTTCTACTCAACGTTGCGAGCATGTATGGAGTGAGGACCGGTAAACCGACTTACGACGAGATGCGCCAGGCTGCGTGCGCGTGTGTTCGTCACCGCGCAGCGGAAAGGCTCCCCGCTGTCGGACGCATCGATGTCGATGTTCCGCACGGTCAGTCGCTTGCCCAGGCCGTGAGCCAGCGCATCGATCGCTTCGTGAGCCAATCGCCACGCCTCGCCATCGCCATGCGGAGACTGAGTCGTCGCCTGCCCATCCATCCCGCCAATCGCCGCCAGAACGAGCCGCGCGGACGGGCCCTGGCGGATCACGACACTGTGCGCTTCCGGCATGCCCGAGCCCGCCTGCGTGGTCCGCGCCATCCTCTCCATGGCCCCGGACCGCAGCCCGGCTTCCCTGCGCACGTGCTCGAGACCGAAGGAAATCTCGCACGAGTACGCCTCGTCCGTCGCCTCGTACGGTTCCATGGGCGCGTCGTGGAGCCCGGCGATGAATCTCGCAACGCGGCGGGCGACGTCATCTCTGCGCAGATCGATGGTAATCACATGGTCGCAGCCGGTAATGAATGCGATTTGCTTCTCGGTCGCTCCGAGCTGATTGTAGATGTACGTGCTGTTCCGAATGCTGAACATCGTGTCTTCAAAACTATGGATGATCAGGCTGGGACAGCGGACATCCGCGAAGCTTCGCCCGGCCGCTGCGCGCAGCCGGACCAACTCGCGGATCGTGCCGACGTATGTGCGGAACGTCCCGTAGTCCTCGGTCTGACCGCCGATCGATGCGGCGACCGCCTGCGTGATGCGCTGCTGCAGGCGGGGATTCTTCACCCCGAACGGCGGCTTTTCCGTCCAATAGCCGTGAGTCCTCAGCCACGGCACGCGAAACGCGATGGGCAGCAGGAAGCGCGTCCATGGCGTCGCCGGTCCGGGGATACGGACGCCGAAGTCCGGCGACAGGCAGATCAGCCCACGGACGCGGTCGTCTTCCGCGGCCAACAGCGCGCCAAGCAGTCCGCCGACGCACAGGCCGACGATGATGACCTCGTCGCAGGTCTCGGCGAACTCGCGCAGATCTCGGCGCAATCCGTCGAGCCAATCCTGCCACGTGGTCGCCAACAGCTCCTTGTGACCGGCGCCATGGCCGGCGATGAGCGGCACCGCGGTCCGATAGCCCGCGCGCCGCAACGCTTTGGCCATCGGCGCCATCTCCGCCGGGCTGCCGGTCAATCCATGGATCAGCAGCACGCCGGTGCGATCGGGGTCCCACGCAGGCAAGGATGTCGAGGTATGATTCATCGAGGTCAGCGCGCGAGCGGGATGGCCGAGGGGCGCTTCTCCGTCAGGTGAGACAAGGTGTTTTGGATGGTCGTGAAGTCATCGAACGCGAAGCAGTCGATTTGCCGAGCTCGACAAAACTCCAACAGATGGCCTTTCGCGAAGCAATAGTCGGCCTCGGGCGCCCAGCAGGTGTCGCTGAGCCCGTCGCCGATCACCACGGACTGACGTTCGGTCGCCTCTTCCGCGAGGACCTGGCACTTGCACAGTCCGCTCCGGCACACGCGCTCGCGCGGCGGGTGTGGAAACGTGATGGAGCTGGTCCCGCTCGAATCGATCACGAGATGGTTCGCCCACACCGCATCAACCCGAACGCGCTCCCTGGCCAGCAGCCATGTGATGACGCGGTCCAGACCGTCGCTCACGATGATCAGGGGAATGGAGCGGGATGCGCACCACGATGCGAACCCCGCAAAGCTCGGATCCACCGTGACTCCGCCGAGCACGCGCTCAATCGCCGACCACCCGCCGCGGATCAACGGGATCTGCCGGGCCAGGCACTCACGGCTGCCGATGAGGCCCTGTTCCCACTCCGCCTCAATGGCGGTCCATGCCGGATCCGCGAGCCGCACCAGCAGCTCGTCGACAACATCACGGGTCGTAATGGTCCCGTCAAAATCGCAAAATACCGTCAACGCTTGGCGAGTCATGCTGAGTGTGTACATTCCGTCAAGAGTGTGTTGAGCAGCTCGCAGGCCAGGTCAATCTCCTCCTTGGTAAGGTGCAGTGACGGGGCGAGTGCCGGTCCTCAACCATCCACATGACTCATGACCCGATGCTTGGCCTTCAGCTCGCGCAGTCGGTCGAGGAAGTATGTCCCCTAGGCGCGGACGCTCTGCTCGTAGCTGCCGTCGCAGCGCGTGAGCAGGCTGGGGCTGGTGCGTCATGGACCGTATCGCCGTAGGAGCACACACGCGACTCGAGGGCCAGAAGAGCCCCGTCATCCATTTCGGTGACGTGGCAGCCCATGTGTCCCGCACCGCGGGACCGTGCGATTGCGCTGTTGTGCTCATGCGAATGTCCTCCGCATAGCTCTTACTATAAGGAAGACGTTCTAACAAGAATCTAACAGAAAGATAACAAATTTGTTATCTTTTAGGGAGGCAAGACGGGAAAGGTCATCGTCACCCTCGTGCCTCGCCCCACCTCACTGGCGATGGAAGTCGACCCGCCGTGCTGTGTGACAATGCTCTTGACGATCGCGAGCCCCAAGCCCGTTCCCCGGGTCCCGGTCGACGAGCCGCTGGGGTGCGCGCGATAGAATCGATCGAACACATGGGGAAGTTGCTCGGCCGCAATACCGCACCCAGTGTCCTCAACCTCGATGCAAATAGTGCCCGGTTGTTTCGAGGCGCTCAAGGTCACCGTTCCCCCCCGTCCTGTGTAGGCCAGCGCGTTGGTGATGAGGTTCCCGATCGCCCGCTGAAACAATGTCCGGTCCAGGTCGACGATGAGATTTGACTCCGCCGCCATCGTCAATGAGACGCCCGCGTCCGTCGCCGCAGCCTCATAGAAGTCGCGCACGGTCCCAAGCTCATCCGAGACGTTCAGCGGCTGGCGCTGGATCGGCATCCGGGTCTGCTCGGCGCGGGCCAGGAACAACAGGCTGTCGATCAGGTGCGAGAGCCGGACGCATTCTTCCAAGCAGGATTCCAACGCTTCGCGATAATCCTCCAGCGACCGCGCGCCGCCGAGCGTCACTTCGGCCATGCCGCGAAGGTTGTTGACCGGCGTGCGCAGCTCGTGCGCGATGTTGGCGGAAAACTGCGAGAGTCGGTCGAACGATTCTTGCAAGCGCGCCAGCATTTCGTTGAAAATCCCGGCCAGCGTGACGAGCTCGGATGGGAGGTTCGTGGCGGGGATGCGCTGGTCGAGCGTCGTGGAGCGCACGCGCTGCGCCGCCCGAGAAATCTCTCCGACCGGCCGAAGCCCTCGCCGGGCGATCTCGTAGCCCACCAAGGCGCACACCGCCAGCGCGATGCCCAGCACATACCACAGGCGCCGGCGGAATTGTTGTAGCAGCCCCTCCTTCTTGGCTTGATTCAGCGCCACCTGAATGATCCGCGTGTCGCTGCTCGGCAGTTTTGTCGAGACTCGGGCCGAGAATCCTCGGAAGGACTGTCCGTTGCGCAATGTGATGTCGACCCCGCCCGGTTCTTGGTCGACGCTGATGGGCTGAGGAAACACGCTTGGCGGCAGTGCATCCGACATCCCGCGCGTCTCGACGATGATCTCGCCACGCTCGGTCAGAACTCTCGTGTAGACCTGAATATACCGGCCATTTTCGGCCACTTCCTTCGCCAGCTCAGCCATGTTGGGCCGCTCGCCGAGTAGTTCCCGCGTATCCTGAACGGTATCGGCGAGGAAGAGGTCCTCTTCTCGGCCGAGGTTGCTCACCAGTGTTCTATACAGGGACGCGGTCGCCACGAGGACCAACACGAAAGCCGAACAGGCGTACCACACCGTCAAGCGTGTGGCGAGCGACCACGCGCGCACTCGACCCGGATGCGCCGCCATCGGACCTACGCGCGGACCTCAAGCACGTAGCCGACTCCCCGGACCGTGTGGAGCAACTTTTGGCGAAACGGCTGGTCGACTTTCGCGCGAAGCCGGCTGACATGGACATCGACGACGCTGGTGTCGATGTCGAAGTTGATGTCCCACACCTTCTCGGCAATCAACGTGCGTGACAACACCTCGCCGGTGTGCTGAGCGAACAAGGTCAGCAGCGCGAATTCCTTGGCCGTGAGGTCCAGCGACTGGTTGCCGCGCGTCGCCTTGTGGCGGATGAGATCGATCTCGAGATCGCCGATGCGCAACACCGCGGGCCGCCGCGGTTGCCCGCGGCGCAGCACCGTGCGAATGCGCGCGAGCAACTCCGAGAATGCGAAGGGCTTGACCAGGTAATCATCGGCCCCGTACTCCAACCCCTTGACGCGGTCTTGCACCGTGTCGCGGGCTGTCAGGAACAGGACCGGCGTGTGCTTCCCCGCGCGCCGAAGCTCCGCGAGCACCGACCAGCCGTCTCGGTCGGGCAGCATCACGTCCAGCACCACCAGGTCGTACTCGCCGGTCTGCGCCAGATGCAGGCCCTCTTCACCCGTGCCGCTGACGTCGACGACAAAGCCATGCTCCGCGAGGCCTTTCCGCAGATACGCGGCGGTCTTCTTCTCGTCCTCAACGATCAACAGCTTCATCGGCACTCCTGTTGGACCCGCCTAGGATAACACAGTCGATCGTGCCTGGTGCAATCTCCAGCGCCTCGCGCACGCGCCCCGGCCGGGCGGCTCGCGCGCCCAAAAACGCCGCGGACCGCGCAGGCGCAGCCCGCACGGCCCAAGCGTTTCAACCCGAGTCGATCGCGTCGGTCTCTAGACCGTCACCGGCTTGGGCCTCCAGCGCCGATGACTCCACGACCATTGCTCCGGATATTTTCGGATCTGCGACTCGAGGATGTCATTGAGACGCTTCGTGGTCTGCAGCTCCCAATCCGCGGTATCCGGCACCGGCACCGCCGGGAGCAATTGAATCTCGTACTGGCCGATCTCCTGCCTCACGCAATAAATCGGGAGCAACGCGCAGCCGGTTTTCTTGGCCAGCCGAGACGGCAGCGACGTCGTCGACGTGGCCCGGCCGCAGAACTCGACCCACAGCCCTTCGCTCCCCGCCCATTGGTCGATGATGATCGCAACCCCGTGGTTCTGGCGCAGCTCGGCCAGGGTTTGGCGCAGCGCGCTCGCGTCCTTCGGGATGGGGAGCGATTCGGTGGCTCTCCGCAGCGCATCGATCGCGCGGTCGAGATAGGGATTCTTGATTTTCTTGACGATCACCGAGTGCGGGTAGTGCTTGAGATACCCGGGAAAGCCGATGTATTCCCACGAGCCGAGATGCGACGCGACAAACACCACACCTTTCCCATAAGCCACGGCGTCGTCGAAATACTGCTGCCCCGTGATGATGAATCGGCGCGAGGAGGCTTTCTTGATTTTATTGACCAGAAACAATTCCAGAATGGAGAGCGCTTGACTCTCAAGAGATTTTCTGGCGAGGTGCCGCTTCTGCTCGGGGGAGAGCGTGTCCCCGTAGGCGATGGCAAGATTATTGAGCGTGATGGTTCGTCGTTTGGCGGAGCAGAAGAAAAAGATATCGGCCAGGCGTTTGACAAACCATCCGGACACCGGCAGCGGAACAAGCCTGAGCACGGTCACCGTGGCTTGAACCGCGTAAAATTCGAGGAGGTATCCCATCCGGCGCAACGGCATCGCTCCGTCGTCACGCCGCGTTTGAATGCCGCCTGTTAGACGATCGAACCTGCGACGACGATTGGTGCACGAAGTACCGGTCGGTGAGGCGCTGGACGAACACGCCGACCCGCTGGGCGACGTAGTCCTTGCGCAGATCGACCGTCATCACGTGGTCGCAGCCGCTCACGAATTCCACCCGCTTGTCTCGGCTGCCGAGCAAGCTGTACAGCTCCGTCGCGTTGCGGATCGTGAAGAGCGAATCCTCGACGCTGTGCATGATCAGCGCCGGGCACGTAACCTCGCCCGCGCGACGGCGGACGTCCTCCTGCAGATTGATCATCTCGCAGATCGTCCCGACGTAGATGCGGAACGTTCCGTACTCCGCCGTTTGACCTCGTCGAGACGCGGCGATGGAGCGTGTGATGC
>OBEQ010984126.1_pt1 | contig 23480 bp, 21 predicted proteins | sample 1670901 | NCBI WGS metagenome assembly OBEQ01 (sample SAMEA104232315, study PRJEB22302) | groundwater metagenome | biome: forest; feature: aquifer; material: groundwater | place: USA | collected 2011-08-07 | depth 5.4 m
AATTGATTTTTGAAGTTCCCGAGGCCGATGTTAAAAAATTGTCCACTTTGGTCTCGTCAGAGATGGAAAAGGCGATTCCTTGCGCAGTCAGTTTAAAAGTGGATATGGGTGTTGGGGATAATTGGGCGGAAGCGCACTAAACTTTCTTAAATATCATTCGAAAACCAGAAATAGAAATATCGTCCCCTTCTTCAAGGGTATGTTCGTCCACTTTTTTGCCATTCACAAAAACTCCGTTTGAACTTTTGAGATCGATGAGAATGTATTTGTCTTTATATTTGTTGATGGCTGCATGTTGACGCGAAACTTTAGGTGCCGGGAAGACAACGTCGTTAGAGGGGGATCGGCCGATGGAAACATTTTCGTTTAGCACAAACTCGGTCATATTTTCAGGCGCCCCTTCTGTAAAAACAAGTTTATAACTATCGGTAGAGGGGGAAGCCAATGGTTTGGGGGTCAATGAATTGTCCATCGGACCGACAGGAGCATTCGCGTTATTGCTCAGGTTCACTTTGATATTGCCATGGGTAGAACCTAAGATGTCGTTGATCGATTCCTCCATCGCGGCGGCAGTTTTGGTTGTTAATGACGGCTCTTTCGATAAATCGGGAGAGGTTACTTGTGTCAGTGAAGATTCTTTTTGTGCTGATGGTGATGAGGTGCTTTCCGGGGTTGCATTCTTTTCTGGCTCTAGGCTTTCCGGCTGAAAATAGTCCGATTCGCTGGGTTCGAGAAGTGAATCGAAATCGTACTCGTCTTTGTTTTCCTCTTCACTGGATCGAATCACTGTGTCGCTTGTGGGTAAGGGGGTTTTTTCGGAAAAATCCGCCTTACTTTCCACACGAGAATATCCCAGGCGAACCTGTTCCAGGTGAGGAGGAGGGCTACTGACAGGCACTTTTGTCGACTTTGTCGACGTCGGCTCCGGTGTTTTTTGGGGAGCTTGTGCGGGAGGAGGGGCCGCAAAACCTAAGTCTTGAGGGTCGAATAATTCTTCATGGATTTTAATGAAAGTGTGCAGCTTGGCCAGTTCGCTTTGAAGGTGGGTGATTTCTTTGCTTTCGTATTCTTCCACCTCCTTATATTGTTCCTCTGTAAATTCCGACAAAAAATGACGAAACTGGGCTTCTTCCAAAATTTCTTTGTGGCGGTTCATCTCTACATTTTGTTTTTCGCGAAGAGAGTAAAGATTTTTGAGCTCTTTGTTGAGTAGTGATTTTTTTTCGTTGAGTAGATCGCTGATGGCATTCATCTGCATCGAATAGTCGCGGTTTACTTTGTCAAAAACATTTTTGGAAACCCGATTTTTGTTTTGCTCCATTCGGCTGATCCGTTGCAAAATAAGATCGCGCTGGCTTTTGATGCGCGCCGCTTCTTGGATAAGATCTTCGCGGGGGGTGTAGAGCGAGCGTACCGGGGGAGCTCCGTCGTTATCCTCGAGGAGGGCCGCTACCGCCTTCAAGTCGACCAGCTTCTTCCGGACGGTCTTTTTGATCATCGGGTTGTCGTTATTATCATCCATTTTCTATCTCTTTCTACTTCAATTTTAGGGTGAGTAAGCCTTCTTTGTCAATCAAAGAGTGACTCAACAGAGTCACCCTTTAAAACCCTTTTGTACTTTCATAAATTTCTGATACTATTCATAAATCTTATGCCCGATGATAAAGATAAAGAGGTTGAAGAGCCAAACTTAGATAGTACCCGGCTGGATATTCCAACTGGATTGGGAGGAGTTGACGCCACTCATACGGAAATTCGTATGGCCAATCCGTCCCATGACTCGATCGATCTCCAGTTGAAAAAACGGAAGAGATACCTCACACGTTTAACGGATGGCCTCCAATCTCTTTTGTCTTTTTTCAAAAAACGCCCTTCGAAAGATCGTACTCAGCGTTCCTCTTTTTTTCCAGCGACTTCCCGTTTTTTAAATCCTTGGGTGTCGAGTCCTTCATCAAATCCTTTAAACCGCCTTCTTTTTTGGGGAGGGCGGCTCCTGATTGTGGTGGGAGGGATATTATTGTTGATCTTATTTTTTCAAAGTTTTCTGATTGCGCATCAGATCCATTCTGGTTTTCAGTGGTTGATTTTAGGATTATTTGTGATGGTACTTTTGTTTGACTTGACTCTTCTTTTTTTGTTTAGAAATCCTCCTCTTTTTCTCGGTCTTCCCCTTCTTTTTTTGATGGCTTTACTTTTGATCAATGTTTTATTTTTTCCGACCGCTGATCCTACTTTTTTTTCACTTTTTGGAAAAGCCCCTGCTTTCTTTTTAAATCTACTTTTCTTAATTTTACTTGGTCTCGAGGTTTTGTTAATTCTTTCTTTGCCACTGCCATGGCTGATGCGCGGGTTGTGGTGTTTTCTGGCCCTTTTTGGCATGGTGGGATTTTTGTGCAATATCAGCCAGCAGGTTCCCCTTGAAAGCTCCTGGTTGGGGGTAGGGGCGCTGCAACAAATTCCCTATTTTTATCTGCAGCCTGTTTATTTTACGTTGGAAATTTTCTTTCCACTTTCTTTCATTCTCAACTTGCTTGTTTTAATTGTTAGCTGGTCACAATTACGGGCAAAAGATCAGTTGGTGTGGACTGGAATTAATTTGGGAATTCTTCTCCTGACGTCGGTTTTGGGAATACAGCTCCTTCAAAATCACCGCATTCCTAATGTTTTATCTTCGTTCACAGAAACTCCTCTAGGAATGGGAATTAGCGAAACCGATACTCAGGGAAGAAAAATCCGGCTTCATCTCCTTTCTTCGTCTCCCAATTCCGATTCCGATTTTGTGCCTCATTATCGATTAACACTCATCTCTGGCGATTCTAAAAAATCGGATAAACCTGCTCTCAAACTGTCCCTTAAAGTTTCTGACCCTTTTGGTTTTCCTGTTTTTTTCCTTACTAAAAACGACTTTTTGCTTTTTGTGGATGATACCAAAATTCCCTCGTGGAGTTTGAAATCTTTACCTGACCAATATCTGATTGAAACCAATCTTCCTCCTGCAGGGCCTGAGTTTTCTATTAACAGTTCTGACGGCAAGCCTTATTCCAAGGGGGGAAAGGTGGAGTTTTTATTAATTCCCAATAGCGTTTTGCCTGTTAGCTATGAAATTTTTATTGATGGAATTTCTGTCATTAAGAATACCGATTTAAAGGGGGCGAATCGTTTCTCTTTTCCTTTGAACGATGTGGCTCCCGGCACTCATCTTTTTGAAGTGGAAATGGTGTCGGAATCGGGAGCGACGACGAGAAAATCTCAATCGATTGAAGTACAGCCCGGGCTGACCGGCTTGATTATTGCTTCTCCGATGGAAGGGGATATTTTTAACGAAACTCTTCCCGTGGCGCTTCAAGTGAAGCTTCCCCCCGAAGACTCCCCGGTATCGGCTCATTATTTTATCGATGATAATTTGATGCAGGACCAGGTTTCTCCGCCGTATAGCGGTTCGCTGGATACACGCAATCTGGCTGTTGGAGCCCATCGTTTACGAGTCGTTGTTAATTTAAGTTCGGGTAGAGAGTTGGAATCGACCATCAAGGTAACAAAGGGAGAAACCCCGCCGTCTCTCAGTTTTACTTCTCCCAGCTTTGGACAATATCTTTCGGCCATAACCCCTGTATCTATTGCCGTGGCGGGAGATAAACCTTTCTCGACCATTCAATTATTTTTAAATGATGATCAAATATATGAATGGCAAAAACCTTTGGGGGATATGGCCCCATTTCAATGGGATACAACTTCGTTGTCGCCTGGTGATTATTTATTGAGAGCCGTCGCAAAGATGGAAACGGGGGAACAGACTTCTACTTGGATTCCTGTTCTGACAGGCGAGGGGAGTGTGCGACTGATGGTTCCCGAAGGAAAAATAAAACCTCCGTATGAAAAAATTATTTTTGTTCTCGATGCTAGTATCAGTGTCGTTGATGGATGGAGTGGAAAATCAAAGTGGGAGTGGGAAAAATCTCTTTTAAGATTAGAACCACTCACCAATAAACTGAAAGATGTGGGTGTGGGGGTCATTTTGTTTGGCTCCCAGGTTCCTTATGCGTATGCAGATTGTCACGATGCCTCTTTGGCAAGTCCGGTTCAGGACTTTAATCGAGTAAAAGTAGCAGCCAACCTCGATCATTCTAGTCCAATAGGTGTTTCCTCACTGACGGCCGGAGTTCAAGTAGCGCTCAAAGAAAAGCCGCAAAAAATTATTCTGGTAACGGATGGAACGGATAGTTGCAGCACGACCCTTCCCTCGACCGTCACTCAAGCTCTAGGAGTGTCTCCCAAAACAGTTTTAGATGTTGTCTTTTTGGGAGAGGGGAGTGAGTCTACGATCAAGTTTGTAAAAAAATTAGCCGAGGTGGGAGGGGGACAATTTCTCAGTCCCAAAAATGGAAAAGATTTACTCGAATTCGTTGGAAGCCTGGTTAGCCTTAATTATCAAATGTTTCATGGCGATCAAAAGATATTACAGGCCCCTCTTGATGGTACTCCCCATTCTTTTCGACCTGGGGATTACACCGTAAAAGTTTTGATGAATCCTCCTGTAGCCGATTTCCCTCTCTCACTACGTAACGGCCAGAATGCTTCGTTCAAACTAGTGGTGTCGGGAGGGGGAGCAAAGGTTGTTGACGCCTCCCCACCAATTCAGTAGTTTCGTTTTTATAAAGCGAACCATATGTCTGAAGAAAATATTTACATCAAACAGCGCCTCGAAAAGGCCCAGAAATTAAGAGCCGAAGGGGTGAACCCGTATCCCAACGGCATTTCTCCAAATGCTCTTTGTCGAAATTTGAATGACACTTATCAAGAGTGGGATGCGGTACGTCTGGAGGGGTTGATGCAAACTTTTTCGTTGGCCGGTCGGGTGATGTTTCGTCGATCTTTTGGTAAGGCGGGGTTTATCAAGATTCGTGATCGAAGTGGCGAACTGCAGATTTTTTGCCAAAAAGATTCTTTGTCTCCTGAAGAGTTTGAGTGGTATCAGAATTTGGATCTGGGTGATTTTGTTTTTGTCGAAGGAACACTTTTTCGTACCAAAACTAACGAGCTGACTTTGAAAGCGGCCACAATCCGCATGGTGACTAAGTCGCTCAGGAATCTTCCCGAAAAATGGCATGGCCTCACCGATGTTGAAACCCGTTATCGCCAACGTTACGTTGACCTGATTGCTAATCCCACGGTTCGCGATACTTTTATCAAACGTTCGCAAATTATTCAATTTCTTCGTAATTTTTTAGTCGCGCGCGATTTTTTGGAAGTGGAAACACCCATGATGCACTCCATTCCTGGCGGCGCGGCGGCGCGTCCGTTTGTCACTCACCACAACAAACTCGACATGGATTTATATTTACGAATTGCGCCTGAACTTTATCTCAAGAGGTTGGTTGTCGGAGGATTGGAGCGGGGGTTTGAAGTGAACCGGAATTTTCGCAATGAAGGAATTTCCATTCAGCACAATCCCGAATTTACGATGCTCGAATTTTACCAAAGCTACGCCACTTTTGAAGATCTGATGCGTCTGACGGAAGAAATGTTGTTCGAGTTGGCCCAAACTGTTTGCGGTACAACGGACGTAGTTTATCAGGGACAAACAATCCAATGGAAAGCCCCTTTTCAAAGATTGACCATCCGCGAAGCGTTGGTGTCTCTGGGGGGAATTGATTTGTCGAAGGTGGATGATATTTCTTTCCTCAAAGAAAAATGTCAGACACTTAAGCTGTTGGCTCCGAAACAAGTTGGGGGCGCCGGGCTTTTTCAAACGCTTTTGTTCGAAAGTTTATGTGAATCTAAATTAATTCAGCCGACATTTATTACGCAGTTTCCCATCGAGGTCAGCCCACTTTCTCGTCGAAACGATGCCGACAAAGAATTTGCCGACCGTTTCGAGCTTTATGTTTTTGGTCGCGAAATCGCCAATGCTTTTTCTGAGTTGAATGATCCGGTTGATCAGAAAGAGCGTTTTCTGCATCAAGTTGCCTCGAAAGAGAGCGGCAACGACGAAGCGATGCATTATGACGCGGACTACATTCGCGCGCTCGAGTATGGTATGCCTCCCACAGCAGGCGAGGGGATTGGAATCGATCGCTTGGTGATGTTGCTGACCGACTCTCCCTCAATTCGTGACGTGATTCTTTTTCCACAACTTAAGTCCGAACAATCTTTCAACAACGTTGTTTCATGACCGTCGCTACTTTTATTGCTCTTCGATATCTCAAAGCTAAAAAAGCCTATCGTGTTCTTTCCTTCTTTTCCATCATCGCTCTGGTGGGAATTTCTCTCTCCGTTTTTTCGTTTGTCGTCATCGAGTCGGTGATGAACGGATTTACTTCTTACATGAAGGAAGCTCTCATCGGGTTTAATGCCCATGTGACTTTGTCAGTACCGCCGTCTGTACCCCAAGATTCAGTTATCTCCTGGGTTCGATCTCAAAAAGGGGTCGAGTCAGTGTTGTCTGTTTTTGATCTAGATGGCATTTTATCGAACTCGGACGAAACGTTTGGGGGGGCAAAAATTCGCGGAATTCCGCTCGATCGCCCTCTGGAAAATTCTCATCTTAAGATTACTTTTTTTGGAGATCACACCTTGGCCGACCTGGGGAAGAAGGGGGAAGTTCCAGGCATTCTGATTGGCGAAGATCTTTTTACACGCTTGAAATTCATGCAGGGAGAAGAAAGTTTGTGCTCGCTGATTTATCCTTTTGGAGATGTGGGGCCTTCCGGAGAAATGGAACCTCGGCGGCGCAACTTTAAAATAGTAGGAGTTTTTTCCACTAGTTTTTATGACTACGACAGCCATTATGTTTTTGTGGCCTCCAGCGAAGCGCGCAAGCTGGCTGGCATGGATGCTTCTGTCGAAAAAATATTAATCCGTCTGAAACATTCTGACGCGGCCTCGGGGATGGCCAAAAAAATTAGAGAACATTTTCCGGCAACAATTCCCGTGACGTGGGGGGAACAAAATCGGCGTCTCTTTTCCGCACTTAAGTTGGAAGGGAGTGGGATGTTTCTTCTTTTATCCATTGTTACGTTTATTGCCTGTTTTAATATTTTAGGATTGGTCACTTTGTTGGCGATGAACAAATTGCGGGAGATGGCCGTGTTGCAGTCGATGGGTGCTACATCTCAAGAGATGCAGAAAATTTTTCTAAAAATCGGGCTCATTTTGGGATTAGGTGGAATGCTCATAGGCCTTGTGTTCGGCGCCATCGCTGTTTTTTTATTGGCCCGATATCCTCTTCCTTTGCCACCGGCTTATTATCTGGAGGTTTTACCGGTACAACCTAATTTACTGGTGATTGGACTTTTTTCGTTGATGGCTCCCGCTTTCGGTTGGCTGGCAGCACTTTGGCCGGCGCGGAGAATGTCTAAATTCAATACGGTGGATATTTTGAGAGTGACGTAAAGTGCCTTGTGGGCTGTTAGTATCATGTTGAGGTGAATGATAAGGAGGATTTATGAGCAAGTCTAAAAAATCAATCATGGCGGTTCAAGGAATAGAGATAACGGTCATGTCGACCAAACAGGCAGACTATATTTCTCTGACGGACATTGCCAAACATAAAGAGCCAAATCGCTCGGATCATGTCATCCAAAATTGGATGAGAAACCGCAACACCATCGAGTTTTTAGGTGTGTGGGAGCGTTTGAACAACGTCGATTTTAAACCCCTCGAATTCGAGGGGTTTAAAAATAAAGCCGGACTCAACAGCTTTGTATTGACTCCCCGGCAATGGATAGATGCCACCTATGCCATTGGGCTGGTTTCCAAATCGGGACGTTATGGCGGCACCTACGCGCACAAAGATATCGCCTTTGAATTTGCCTCCTGGATTTCTGTTGAATTCAAACTTTATCTCATCAAGGAGTTCCAACGTCTCAAGGTGGATGAAAACCGCCGACTATCACTCGCCTGGGATCTCAATCGTACTCTTTCCAAACTCAATTATCATATTCACACCGACGCCATTAAAGAGAACCTCATTCCGGCCACAGTGACCCCCTTACAAGCCGCTGTTACCTACGCCAACGAGGCGGACATTCTCAATATTGCCCTCTTTAGCCAAACCGCCAAACAATGGCGGGATACGAATCCAAAACTGGATGGCAACATGCGCGATTATGCCACCATCGAACAACTACTGGTGCTGGCCAATATCGAGGGGATGAACGCCGAGCTCATTCACATGAAGCTGTCACAAGGCGAACGCCTCAAACGCTTGAATGAAATTTCCATCCGCCAGATGCAGGTGCTCATCACTTCTGCGTCGGTGGTCAAACAACTTAAAAAATAACTCATGTTTGATATGGATACCAATCTGAAAAAATAGTTTCAGAGGAAAATTTAAAGAGGATTCTATGAAATGGGAACTTTTTTTTAGTTGGAGAATGATTCGAAGCCACAAAGGCCGCTCGTTGGTTTCTCCTATGAGTGTGACCGCCGTTTTGAGCATTGCCTTTGGTATAACCGCCATGCTGGTGAGTGTGTCGGTTATCAGTGGTTTTCAGGAAGCGTACAAGCGGGCGATTCTGGGGTTTAACTCTCATCTGGTGATCCTTGGTGAAAGGGATATTTCTGACGTGAAGGAAATCGCCAAAAAAATTCTTTCGTTTCGTCCCACTCTTACCGCCGTCACCCCTTTTATTTTTCGGGAAGGGTTGGGGATTGTGAAAGATGGAGTTTCCAATATTGTGTTGAAAGGGGTTGAGCCGGAAACCATGGAAAATGTTTATCATGTGCATTTTCAATCTTTGGTTCCGGAACAGAACTTGTCAAAAATTTTGTCAGACAATTCAAATCCTTTGCCGACAGTGATTGTGGGGAAAGATCTCCTCAAAAAGTTTTTTCCAGAAACCCTTCCCGAAAATCCGGTCATCCGTCTTTTAATTCCAAAAGAGGAAAAAAATTCGTCTCGCGACAAAAATCATTCTCTTTCCGATTTTGCCCAGCGCTTTCGAGTGGTCGGTTTTTTCGATTCTGGGCTTTACGAGTTTGATTCTCAATTTATTTTGACCTCGATCGAAAGTATGCAATCGATTTTTCATTTATCAGGTGCTGTTACCGGTTTTGAGGCTGTCCTGGACGATCCCGATAAAGCGCCGCAGATGGCTCGGGTGATTGAAGCGGCGCTGGACGATTCGAATGACAATCTTTTACAAGTGATCTCGTGGGACGAGCTCAACGAGGCGTTGTTTTCCGCTATGAAGATGGAAAAAACTCTTTTTTTGGTCATGATGCTTTTGATCATGATGATTGCCTCTTTTAATGTGGTGGGGATTATGATGATGATGATTTTAAACCGTGGGCGTGACATTGCCATTCTTAAAGCGATGGGAGTGCCTGTACGAGTGATGATGCGCGTGTTTTCAATTCAGGGGCTTTATCTGGCGTTGATTGGAACGGCGTTGGGGAGTTTACTCAGTTTTATTTTGCTCTATAGCTTGCAGCGTTTTTCGTGGTTGAAACTCGACCCGGAAATCTATTTTATTTCTCAGGTGCCGGTGGTCTGGCCGAAAATGTTGTGGATGATACTGATTGGAGTTTCGCTCGCAATCTGTTATGGAACCTCGATGATTGCTACCCGAATTAGTTTACGGGAAGGAACTTTTCACCAGACATTTAGATGAAATAGATGAAAATTTTCGAAACTCAAAATCTGACCAAGAGTTATCAAGAAGACCACACGACCACGCCTGTTCTGAAGGGTATTAATTTGTCAATTACGGCCGGCGAGACGGTGGCTATAGTCGGCGCTTCGGGAGCTGGCAAATCCACCTTGCTTCATATACTGGGCACGCTCGACCGTCCTACAACGGGTTCTGTTTTTTTCGAAGGAAACGATTTTTCTAAAATGAACGAACGGGATTTAAGTGATTTCCGCAATAAAACGTTGGGTTTTATTTTTCAATTTCATCATCTCCTTCCCGATTTTAATGCTGTGGAGAATATTAGCATGCCTCTTCTTATTCGCGGAGAAAAACGCAAAGAATGTCAGCGTCGCTCGCGCGAGATGTTAGAGCGTGTCGGACTTGTGGGAAAAGAGGCTCATCGTCCCGCCGAACTTTCCGGCGGCGAACAACAACGGGTCGCCTTGGCGCGCGCTCTGATCGGTTCTCCCCGGGTTCTTTTGGCCGATGAACCCACGGGCAACCTCGATGGCCCAACCGGAGAACAAGTTTTTGATTTACTTTTGACCTTTAATAAGGAAATAAAGACCACTCTCATTGTTGTCACTCATAACGAAAACTTAAGCCGGCACTTGCAAAGAACAGTGAAACTCATCGATGGAAAAATCCAGACCCTTTAAAATTTTATTTTTTCTCTTAAGCCTCTTAATTTCCTCGCATGTCTTAGCGGCCGAACGGATTCTTTCCGTCGAATTTGTTGGTTTGGTGAAAATAAAATCGGCCAGCCTTAAAGGAAAAATTTTATCTCAGTCTGGTACTAACTATTCTCCTTCCTCTATTCAGTCTGATATCAAAAGTTTGTACGACACCGGTTTTTTTGATGACGTTTTTGTGACGAAAGAATCGGAAACAACAGGGCTTCGTCTCTTTTTTCATGTTCGTGAAAAGGGGACGATCAGTTCGATTGTTTTTAAAGGAAATAAAAAACTCAAAGAAAAAGATTTATCAGGCGTGCTGACCATTCGGGAATATAACCCCCTGGACGAAGATCGTATTGCCGAATCGGAAAAAGCCATTTCAAAACTGTATGCAGAAAAAGGTTTGTCGTTGGCCGAGGTTTCTCACGAACTGGTTCCTCTCGATACCGAACAAGGGGATTATCAGCTTGTTTTTCATATTCAGGAAAATAAGGAAATAAAAATTCATCGAGTATCCTTTGTTGGCAATAAAATTTTTTCCGATCGCAAACTGGCCCAGCCCATTAAAACAAAAGTCAAAGGGGCGCTCTCTTTTTTAACTCGATCCGGAAAGTATGATGAAGAGGCTTTGCAAATGGATGTCGATCGGCTTACTTATTTTTATTTGAATAATGGATTTCTAAAGGTCAAAATTGGTAAGCCACAGGTTTCTTTAAGTCGCAATAAAAATGGATTGATCGTTACTTTTCCTGTTTACGAAGGGGATCCATATAAAGTCGCCTCTGTCGATATTGACGGGGACATCATCACCACCCAAGAAGAACTTTTAAATAAAATTAAACTCAAACCAGGCCTGATTTATAGTCGAAGCACACAAGACCAGGATGTGGCTGCTTTGTCGTTGTTGTACGGAGATCAGGCTTATGCTTTTGCCAACGTTTATCCGCAAATCAAAACGAACGACGACCAAAAAACAGCGGATGTGGTTTATCTGATTAATAAAGGAAACAAAATTAATATCGAGCGCATTGATATTAAAGGAAACACCGTTACCCACGATAAAGTGATTCGCCGAGAAATGCAGGTGAAAGAAAATGCCCCCTATAATCAGAGCGCGCTCGAACTTTCTAAAACACGTTTGATGCAATTGGGATATTTTGAAATGGTTAATTTTTCTACGCCTCGTGGTAAAAATGACAACAGTGTGATCTTGGTGGTTGAAGTGAAGGAGAAACCGACCGGAACTTTTAGTATTGGAGCGGGGTTTTCGACCCTCGAGAGTTTTGTTTTTAATGCCTCCATTCAGAAGAACAACTTTTTAGGGGTGGGGGTCAAAGGGTCCATCAGCGCCAATTTGTCAAAGCTTCGGCAGGAATTTTCTTTGAGTGTGGACGACAGCTATTTTATGGATACGAAATGGGCCGTTGGTTTGGCGGCGCATAAATATTCTTCGGCGCTTAACCGCGATTTCGATCAAAGGTCTTTAGGAGGCTCTCTGACTTTTGGCAGAGAGTTATTCCAATTTTTTACTTTGAGTGTTGGGTACAACATTGAAAAAATTTCGGTGAATAATTTCTCGTCGAATGTTCCTTTGTTTTTTCAAAACAACTCGTCGGGACTGACCTCCAGTATTCTCAGCACCATGGCTTACGACCGGCGAAACAATCGGATTACGACAACCCGGGGGAGTTATAATGCCGTTACTTCCGAATATGCCGGAAATGGAGTAGGGGGGGATAACAATTATTGGAAGATCTACGCTGAAAGCCGCCTCTATATTCCCCTTCCTTATAAATCAGTTTTTAAAACTCGAGGGCTTTTTGGATATTTGAAAGCCTTGGATAATAACACCACCCCTCTGTTTGAACGATTTTTTATGGGGGGGGTCAACTCTTTGCGAGGCTATGACATTAACACTGTAGGACCTCGTCTTCAAATTCCCAGCAGTGCCACCGGTGGAGACCAATCCTTTACCTATGGAGGGACCCGGATGATTCTCATCAATAGTGAGGTAGAGTTTCCTCTCTACGAGCCAGCCGGGTTTCATGCCGTTGCTTTCTTTGATGCCGGGCAATCCTTTGCCGAGAACGAGCAAATCAATATCTCCCGCATTAGGTCCGATTATGGCTTTGGTTTACGTTGGAACTCTCCCTTTGGCCCGTTGCGTTTCGAATGGGGCTTTCCGATCAATCGCCAATCTGGCGAATCGTCGCAGGTCTTTAACTTCACCATTGGCCAGATATTTTAATGGAAATTGTGAACTAGTGCTTGTTCAATTTAATATTGGTGGGTTGTATCTACCAAAATTAAATTTATTACAAGCACTTGTGCCGTGTCAATAATGTCAAAATTAAATAGGTAAGGTACTAGGGTTGATTAACTTTTAATTAATACATTTTGACAGAACCAAACAAAGTAATTATAATGTAATTACTTTATGAAAGCTTCACTTATCCAAATTGGAAACTCGAGGGGCTTGCGAATTCCAAAATCATTGTTGGCTCAATGCAATTTAAAGGACGAAGTGGAATTGGAAGTGAAAAACTCTCGTCTGATTATCACCTCGCCCAGAAAGAGCCGCAAAGGGTGGAAAGAGACCTTTGAAAAAATGCGGGCAAATCAGGATGACTTTCTTCTCATGCAAGACACTCTGGTCTCTGAATGGGATAAAAAGGAATGGAAATGGTAGTTTCCCGCTTTGATGTTTTTCTGGTAAAATTGGATCCGACCGTCGGAAATGAAATCAAGAAAACAAGACCCTGTCTTATTATTTCTCCCAACGAGATGAATCATGCCATCAACACGGTCATTGTGGCCCCCATGACAACAAAAATAAGAGTCTACCCCAGCCGGGTTAATCTTCAATTCAAAAACAAAAAAGGTCAAATCGTTCTTGATCAAATACGCACCCTAGACAAAACTCGTCTCACTAAAAAACTGGGAAGTATCGATGAAATATCGGCCAGGAAAGTTTTGTTTCTTCTACAGGAAATTTTTGCCCCTTAACATCATGACCCCCTGCGTCACCTCGGTTAGGAAATAGTACATATTTCTTAATTTCATCTAATTTCTATACATATTCAAATCAACATCTTAACGAATAGTTTTATATAACTATATGATTTATATAACTAAATTATAATAAATACCAACTGGCATCGCTGTTGCATTGTAGACAGTTAAGGGTGGGAATTCTGAGGAGAGATTATGAGACTCAAGAATTTCCAAAAAGGGTCAGTGACCCAGATCAGTTGGTTCTTAGTGATGTTAGTCGGTTTGAGTATTGCGGGATGTGGAGGGTTGATCGGAGCTGATGCCTCCCTTTCCAGCACGAGTAGCAGTGGAGAGTCGACTACGAGTAGTAGTAGTCCCGAGGCCTTAGCGGGGCTTACCTCTTTTAGTGTTAATTCAGACAATGATGCTGTGGTTCAACTCGACAATATAGATACCAGCAGTAATTATATCCTGGCCCTTTACTCTTATAATACAAGCAACAGTTCTTATAGCCTGTCGGTGACTTCCCCCGATGTGAGCTCTACCGTGACCACTTCTGCGTTGACCCTATCCAACAATGACAGTGACGATGAAACAGAAAATGCCCATGCACTGTTGCGGGATATGGAAGCTGATTTAGATGGAGATGTCGTGTCCGTGCCTGCCACGCGGATGAAAGCAGTGACAACCGCCCTGACGGTGGGATCGACACGTACTTTCAAAGTGTTGCAAAGTTTTTCGTCAACCACCTCTTATCAAACGGTAACGGCCACCTTGGAATATGTGAGCAGTAATTTTTATGTTTATATTGATAATCGTGATTTAATGAGTGATGCCGACATGGTGACTTTGAGTGAGAAGTTGGCAGATTTTGATGCGGTGGTTGCTACCGAGCGCACACTTTTTGGTGAAGAATCCGATGTGAACGGTGACGGACATTTTGCCATTCTCATGACCCAAGGGGTTAACGAGTTGGCGGCTTCCCAAGGGGCCGGGGTGATTGTCAGTGGCTTTTACTTTGGTGGTGATTTGTATTCAGCAAGTTCGACTCCTTCTAGCAACGAAATGGAAGTACTCTACTCGCTGGTTCCTGATCCTACCGGGGCTCATGGGACTGTGGTTTCTACCAGCTTTGCTTTTAGCAACTTTATTCCTTCACTTCTTCCTCACGAATTTCAACACATGATTAGCTACAACCAGCATGTCCTAATTAATCATGGTTCTGCCGAAACTTCATTTTTGGGTGAAGCGATGTCCCATTTGGCGGAAGATATTTATAGCACCGAGGATGGTTATATGACTTCAAGCGGCATCGAAAATCCTTCTCGTATGGCCTTGTATCTCAATAGCACCTCGTCGGTTTGTTTTATTTGTGGTTCTAGTATCACTCAGAGAGGGGGCTCTTATTCTTTTATTCGTTATCTTTACGAACAGGCCGAAAAGGGAAATCTGGCTGGTGCCTCGAGCGGGGCGGAATTGATCAGTCGTCTTTTGGATACTAACCTGACCGGTACTTCCAACTTTCTGAACGCCGCTACAGGAAGCACCGACGCGGCTGGTTTTAGTTCTTTGATGGCCCATTTTAGTGCCGCTCTTTATTTAAGCGGATTGGATCTTGTGAGTGATGATCACTACACCCTGGATGGAATCGACCTACGGGGGAAGCAAAGCGACAATCGTGGAACCACTTTGAGTGGCCCTTCTGTAACGGAAGTTTCCACCCTCCCTTACAATTTGACCCTGGTTTCTGCCGGGGTTACCTACCTTCAAATCTCCGGCCAGTCGTTGGAAGATGTCAACGGCCTGGTTTCGGTCCACTTTCCATCCGGTATGCAGGGGGGTGGGGCGATTATTCAAATGAACTAAGGGCAGTTAGTAAAAGGGCATTTGACACTCCAGGTGAGATCGCATAGAAGACTTCTTGTATGGTCGATAAGAAAGCTGCTCTCGATTATCATTCGCAAGGACGTCATGGCAAAATTGCCATTGTCCCCACCAAACCGTGCAAAACGCAACGTGACTTGGCTTTGGCTTATACGCCAGGCGTTGCCGAGCCTTGCCTCGAAATTTACAACAATCCTTTAACTAGTTCCGAATATACTGCGCGTGGAAACTTGGTGGCTGTGATTACTAATGGAACCGCCGTTCTTGGTTTAGGAAATATTGGCCCGCTGGCGGCCAAGCCGGTGATGGAAGGGAAGGCGGTTCTGTTCAAAGAATTTGCCGACATCGATGTTTTTGACCTCGAAATCAATGAGCCCGATCCCGATCGTTTTGTTTCCATCGTTAAATCGCTCGAGCCCACTTTTGGCGGAATTAATTTGGAAGACATCAAAGCGCCGGAATGTTTTTATATCGAAGAACAACTGACGCGCGGAATGAACATTCCTGTTTTTCACGACGATCAACATGGCACGGCTATTATTTCCACCGCGGCTTTGCTGAACGCACTTGAACTAACCCATCGCCAACCTCACGAAGTGAAAATTGTTTTTTCAGGTGCTGGAGCTGCCGCTGTCGCTTGTGCCAAAATGTTTGTGGCGGTAGGTATTAAAAAAGAAAATGTATTTTTGTGTGATCGTCAGGGGGTAGTCACCCCTGACCGCCCGAACCTGGAACTTAATCGCGCTTATTTTGCCCAGGAAACTTCCCATAAAACTTTGGGCGACATCATCAAAGGGGCACACGTTTTTGTTGGCCTTTCGGGCAAAGGACTTTTTTCCAAAGAAATGTTGGCGACTATGGCCCCCAACGCCATTGTGTTTGCCATGGCCAACCCCGACCCCGAAATTGGTTACCACGAAGCGTTGAGTGTTCGAAAAGATATCATCATGGCGACCGGGCGTTCGGACTTTCCCAACCAGGTGAATAATGTTTTGGGTTTTCCTTTTGTGTTTCGTGGAGCGCTCGATGTGGGGGCCACCAAAATCAATGAAGAAATGAAACTGGCCGCCTCGATTGCTTTGGCCAGTTTGGCCAAGCAGAAAGTTCCCTTGTCGGTTTGCCAAGCTTACGGTTTGAAAGAGATTAGTTTTGGAACAGACTACATCATTCCCAAACCTCTCGATCCTCGTGTTCTTCTGACGGTCGCTCCAGCTGTGGCCAAGGCGGCGATGGATTCTGGCGTAGCCACTCGTCCTATTGCCGATTTTTCAATTTATCACAAACGTCTTTGCCAGTTGCTGATTCAACGTGGCAATTGGGATGATTTGTTGGAAGAGCAAGCGCCCTTTACCTTTCCCGCCGTCGCATTCGCCAAGTAAAAATTTTCTATCTAAAAAATTAGTAAATTCCTTCAGAAATAGGATTTTTTCCTTTAGGGTGGTTGGCTTTGAGGTAGTTGATGTCTTTGATGAAGTCTTCGCGTTTGTATTGGGACTCGACCAGCTTTCCGGTATCCATCCGGATGGCGTCACACGGGCAGGCTTCGACGCAATAGCCGCAATAAACACAACGCAACAAGTCGATCGTGAACGCTTGTGGATATTTTTCTTTTTCGGGAATATTTCCTTCGGCGGCTTCAATGTGAATGCAATAAGCCGGGCAGACCGTTTGGCAGAGCATGCAGGCGGTGCATCGGATGCTGCCATCTTCGCGGAGCATCAGACGATGTTCGGAGCGATGAATTCCGTCGATCACTTTTTTCTGTTCGGGATACGACACCGTCATCATGCGGCTTGGTTTGATAAGATTTTTGAGAAGGTGGCCTATGGTAATCGACATTCCGCGCAGAATTTCAAAAATATAAATTTTCTGAATAAAATTCAGTTTTTTCTTTTTAAGAATGATGGTCATAAATTTTATTGTAAGGGCACGGCATGCCGTGCCCTTACATTTAGGTTGGATTCCCCGCCATTTCAACCATTTTTTTCAACGGAAGCAGGGCTTTTTTGGCCACCGCAGGCTCGATTAAAATTTCCGGCGATTCGGTTGTCAGACAATGGATTACTTTTTCCATTGTATTCAATTTCATGTGCGGGCAATCGTTACACGAACATCCTTCCAAATCAGGTCCCAATGTAAATTCCTTATCCGGATTCGCTTTTTTCATTTGATGAAGAATGCCCGTTTCGGTCATCACGATAAATTTAACCGCCTGCGAATCTTTTGTGTATTGGAGCAATTGGCTTGTAGAGCCTATGAAATCAGCATGGGCCAGCACCCCTTCTTCGCATTCGGGATGCGCGATGATTTTGGCATCGGGAAAACGTTCTTTTAGTTTCACCATTTCTTTAGCCGAAAAGGAGGTGTGAACAAAACAGTTGCCCGGGAAAAGGATCATCGGGCGCCCTAATTTTTTCATGAGATAACGCCCGAGGTGTTGATCGGGGCCAAAAACAATTTCGCGTGTTTGGGGAACTTGTTGTGCAATTTTTAAGGCGTTGGACGAAGTGCAAATGACATCGCTGAGTGTTTTAATTTCGATGCTGGAATTGACATAAGTCATCACAAACGCGCCTGGATGTTTCGATAAAAAATATTTAAAAATTTCCGGTGTGCACGAATCGGCCAGCGAACATCCGGCGTTGATGTCGGGCAAAAGAACTTTTTTGGCCGGGTTCATCACTTTGATTGTCTCCGCCATAAACTTAACTCCTGCCACCACCGCTATTTTACAATTTTGTTTTTGCGCGTAAAGCGCCATTCCATAACTGTCGCCTACATAATCCGCCGCATCCTGGATTTCGGGTTCTTGATAATAGTGGGCAATCAAGACCGCCTTTTTTTCTTTTTTAAGTTGTTGAAATGTATTCATGATTTTATCCACAAAAGACTTAACCCCCCCAGCTCGAACAGAATCCACAAAGGAATGGCGAGAAGGCATTGAGAAAAGACATCCGGTCCTGGCGTGAGAACCGCGGCGACGATGAAAAGGACGACAATCACATAGCGTCGATATTTTTTGATGAAGGGGTAATCGATAATTCCCAATCTTCCTAAAAGGAAGATGACGAGAGGAAGTTCGAAGCAAAAACCAAAGGCTAGCAAAAGGGCCAACGCCACACTGAGGTAGTCACTCATTTTCGGCATCAGCCGGATGCCGGTTCCCTCCAACACCTGATTGACAAAATGAAAACCGGTGGGAAAAACCAAAAAATATCCAAACAGAGCGCCTCCTGTAAAAAGAAGCGCCGAAATCAAAGCGAAGGGGAGGGCTGCTTGTTTTTCTTTTTGTTTGAGCGCTGGGTTTATAAATTTCCAGAATTGATAGAAGACGACTGGCGACGCAATAAAAAGTCCGGCCAAGAAAGCGATTTTAAAATAGGCGCTGTATGATTCGAAAGGGGAGGTGGTGATGAAAAAACTCCCCGGCGGCAAAGCCTTAACCATCGGGATCTGCAGGATGGTGAAAATTTCGCGGCAGTAAATCAATCCGATGATCGATCCGGCAAGAATGGCCGCCACGCATTTGAGGACTCGCGATCGCAATTCGGCCAAATGGTCCCACAAAGGAATCGCTTGTCGTGATTCCGTCTCAGGTTGTGGGTTTAGCGCCATCTTTTTTTACTTCTAATTTTTTAGGTTCTTCTTTCAGGCTTGTATCAAAACTATTTTTGACATCGGTGATCCCTCGTTGGAGCTCGTGGAACCAACGTCCCAAAGAGGTCGCCACTCCGGGAAGCTTGTCAGGCTTTATGAGAATAAGAGCAAGAAGCGCCACAAGTATTAATTCCCCACCACCCATGTTAAACATGTGATACCTTCCCGTCCGCCGTGTGAAATATCAATCGGGTATATGTCGCAGACCTCTTCCCAAATAAATTTGGCGCGGGCGGGCGATTTTTTGTTCGCCGTCTCTTAAAAATTCGAGCCATTGGGCCAGCCAGCCCGAAGTGCGGGCGATAGCGAAGAGGACGGTGAACATGTCGGCAGGGATTTTCATCGCTTCGTAAATCAGGCCGGAATAAAAATCGACATTCGGATAAAGTTTTCGTTGGATGAAATAATTATCTTCGAGGGCAATCCGTTCCAACTCCAAAGCAATTTCGAGCAAAGGGCTGACGCCGGTGACATCAAAAACTTTTTTTGTGGTTTCTTTGATAATTTTAGCGCGAGGGTCGTAATTTTTATAAACGCGATGACCAAAGCCCATCAATCTTTCTTCCCCTTCTTTTACCTTTTTAATATGTTCAGTCACCTTGTTTTTGGAACCAATTTTTCGTAGCATGTCGAGCACCGCTTCATTAGCCCCGCCATGACGCGGACCTGACAAAGCGGCAATCGATCCTGCCACTGCCAAATAAGGATCAGCGAGCGACGAACCAATGACTCGCATTGCTGTTGTCGAGCAGTTTTGCTCGTGATCGGCATGAAGGGTAAAAAGAATATCGAGTGCTGACTCTAAAACGGGGTTGGGCTTGTACGGCGCTTCTCCTTGTTTGAACATCATCGACAAAAAATTACCGGTGTAACTCATCCCCGGGTCGGGTGGAACCGGGGGAAGCCCCATTTTGTGGCGGTATCCCCACGCGGCGAGCGTCGGCATTTTTGCGATGAGTCGCACCACTTGCAGTTGGCGCGATTCTAAATCGTGAACGTTGCGAGCTTCGGCGTTAAGGCCGGAAAGAGCGGCTACCGAACTGGTCAACATCGCCATCGAATGCGCTTTGGTCGGAAAAGAATTAACAATATTGTTTACAACCGGATTGACAGAGAGATGACGTTTGATTTCCTCCATCCATTCCGCCTGTTGCTCCATGTTGGGAAGTTCGCCATTGAGCAAAAGATAAGCCACTTCCAAATAATTTTTCTTTTCAGCCAACTCGGCAATGGGATAACCGCGGTATTGCAAAATTCCCTTTTCACCGTTGATGTAAGTAATGGTGCTCTTGCAGGCGGCAGTGTTCAAAAGACCAGGGTCATAGCTCATCAGGCCGCGGGTTCCTTCCGTGGTTTTAATCTGCGCCAAATCGTTGGCCCAAATGCAGCCGTTCTCGATGGGGAGTTCGTACTCTTTCTCCGTCCGGTCATCTTTGATTTTTAGGGCGTCTGACATAACCCGATTTTGTATTAGAAAAGAGGGTGGGATACAAGAAAATTCGGTTTTCGGAGGAGGGCGTTTTTTCGCTTCGTGGAAACTAAGAAGTGGGCAAATTTTTGATTTTAGGATTGACTGCGCATCGCATGCGGTTGCGTAAAATTTCTCCGGTGATTTTTTCCCCTGGTCTACGCGGATCCACCCAGGATAGTTCGCTTGCAGCGATCTGTTTTTTTTGGCCATTTGCTGTGCGATAAATCACAACAATGGAATTCCTTAGGATTTGCGTGCGTGAATAGCGGGAGGCTATGCCGGTTGTTATCTGTAGAATATGAGCAAACGGTACCCGTGTTTGTACGTTGGCGGTATTAGTAAAAATAAAAGTCTGTGCGTCAATATCGACACGTACGGTGGGTTGCATCAAAAAAAATATCCGTGCCATCATGAGGGGAAAAAGGCAGGTCAGTAGAAGAATGAGCGAGCCGCCGATACGATCCATGAGTGATGTAAAGGGAATTTGTTTATGCATCATGAGCCACACGACAATCATTACGAGTACAACGCCTGCCGCACAGTAAAATACGCCCACCCACTTATTGGCTATGCGTGGGTCTCGAGTGTCAGAAGGAAGGTATGTTTCCATGGTTTTTATATTGTAAAGTGCGGGTGGCGTCATAGACAAGATGTTTATACCTAGAAAAACTTGGCCGGTCATTAAGGATTGTTTTTCTTGGCATGAAACTCGGTCCGCCTCAGGCGGACCGAGTATATTCATTGCAAATCTTCTTTTAAGAAATTAAGTTAGTTGTCATGGCGAAAGATTATTATCAAACTTTAGGGTTGCAAAAGGGAGCTTCTGAAGACGAAGTCCGTAAAGCTTTCAAAAAATTAGCTCGCAAGCATCATCCCGATCTCAATCCCAATGACAAAAAATCGGAAGAAAAATTTAAGGAAATTGCCGTCGCCTACGATGTTTTGTCCAATCCCGAAAAAAAGAAAAAGTATGACACCTATGGATCGGCTGATTTTGAAGGATTTCCAGGTGGAGGAGGGCGTAGTTATTCTTACGGTCCTTTCGGTCAAGGGGGGACGATGGGAGGGGGGCGTGTGAATTTTGATATGGACGATCTTGGGGATATTTTCGGCGATCTATTTACGGGAGGGTTTGGAAAAAAGAAAAAGACGGCTGGTTTTCGCCCTGAAGGGTTTGGTAGATCGCCGGCAGGGCAACGAGGAAAAGATCTTCATTTTTCTATCGAGCTTACTTTTTTGGAAGCGGCCAAAGGGTGCGATAAAAAATTACGTCTTCCAAACGGAGTTTCTTTCAATGTAAAAATTCCAGCAGGGGTTGCTGATGGAGCCAAAATTCGCTTGGCTGGCAAAGGAGAGCCGGGACTTATGGGAGGAGAACAAGGGGACCTCTACATCGAACCGCGTGTGGCGCCGCATCCTTTTTTCAAACGAGCGGGGGACGACATAGAAATAGAAGTTCCGATTACCGTCAAAGAAGCGCTCGAAGGGGGAAAAATTAAAATTCCAACCTTAGATGGTTCGGTCGATCTCAAAATTGCGGCAGGATCTCAAAGCGGACAAAAATTACGTCTTAAAGGAAAAGGAGTTGCCAACATGCAAACAAAAACTCCGGGAGATTTGTATGTGCTACTCCAAATAGTGATTCCCCCTTCACTTGATTCCAAAACTAAAGGAGAGTTAATCCACCTTCTCCACAAAAAAGAACCCGATCCACGAGCCCATTTTTGGAAGTGATTTTTTACCAAAAAAGTGTATACTGAGAAGAATGAGACGGTCCCGCTCTACTTTGGAAGGAAACACTCTCAAGGCCAAGAAAGCCATTGCCCGTGATATGCTCGAGCGCTATACCGGCAGTCCGCTGAAATCTTTTCGCAAACAAATTATTCTCACCAATTTTGATTACTATCTCCAGCGATTCAAGATTATTGGACAAGCCGAATATCATCGCGGCTCGGCCATGCAGGTTTGTCACAGTGCCGATTTGAATGTCTCGTTGATCGATTTCAAAATTGGTTCCCCATCGGCCGCTCTTATTATTGAATTGTTAAGTGTAGTCGAACCCGGTGCTGTTTTATTTTTGGGGTTGTGCGGAGGTTTGCATCCTTCGTTGAAGGTGGGGGATTTTATTCTTCCTATCGCCGCGATTCGTGACGAGGGCTCTTCCAAACATTTTATGCCGACGCGCGTGCCGGCTCTTCCCACTTTTAAAATTCAAAAATTTGCGAGTCAGATTCTTGTAGAGAAAGGACATGATTATCGAACGGGCGTCATTCACACCACCGACTATCGTTTTTGGGAATTCGACCGGGTCTTTCGCGATAAACTTTACGAGGAAAGGGCGATTGGCATTGATATGGAATGCGCCTCTCTTTTCATCACCGGGTTTTCGTGCCGTGTTCCGATTGGGGCGCTGCTTTTGGTCTCCGATCTTCCGTTAAAACGAAAAGGAATTAAAACCAAAAAATCAGCCTCGAAAGTTTTTAAAAAATTCACCGATATTCATCTGGAAATTGGCATTAAATCAATGAGCGAAATTACCGAACGGGGAGAACATATCCGGCATTATCGTTGGTGAAGAAGGAGATTTTCCCTCTTGTTTTTTGAAAATAATTAATATAGCTTATGTGAAATGCGTTGTTTAAGTGCCTATCTGATTCTCTTTTATTTAAGTTTTATCGCGACAGGGCTTTATTGCCATTGCTTCCAAGAGACCGCTTCTCATCATGATCACCAGCAGATGCATGCTGAGGCGGGCGATGGACATTCCCACGATCATGAAAGTTCTCACGAGCATTCCCCTGACCAATCATCGACGCCGCATAGCTGTGATTGCATCGGGCTGGAAAATGCCGTTTTAGTTTCATCTGCGGTGCCAGAGCTTGTGAAGTATGATTGTTTTGTATCACTTGCCAGTGAACCCTTTTCTTTGATTGCATCACTTGCCTCTCCATCACTTCGTTTCATAAATTCCAATCATCATGGTCCCCCTCAGCAGGTCCCGATCCACATTAAAAATCAAGTTTTCCTGATTTGAGAAGCCTCCTTATTTAAGGTAGGGTGAATCACCCTAGTGGTGTTTTTATTTTTCAGGCGTCAACTGAAGTTTGGAGGCAATTATGGATTGGTCACTTTTAGGTTTTAAAGGTCTTGATCAGGTTTTTA
>OBEQ012018495.1_pt1 | contig 23474 bp, 20 predicted proteins | sample 1670901 | NCBI WGS metagenome assembly OBEQ01 (sample SAMEA104232315, study PRJEB22302) | groundwater metagenome | biome: forest; feature: aquifer; material: groundwater | place: USA | collected 2011-08-07 | depth 5.4 m
GTAGGGTGGATTAGACGCGTTGTTTGCGTCGTAATCCACCATTTCTTTTCCCACCATGGGTGGATTACGACGCAAACAACGCGTCTAATCCACCCTACCTCTTCTACTTTTTCTTCTCATCCATTTTTAACACGGCTAAAAACGCTTCTTGTGGCACTTCCACATTACCGACTTGTTTCATGCGTTTTTTACCTTCTTTTTGCTTTTCTAACAATTTGCGTTTACGCGAAATATCACCGCCATAACATTTTGCTGTCACATTTTTTCGCAACGCTTTCACTGTTTGCCGCGCAATAATATGACCGCCAATCGCTGCTTGCAATGCCACATCAAACATTTGTCGCGGAATCAATTCACGTAATTTGTCAGTGACAATACGTCCGCGTGATTGTGATTGTTCTCGATGCACAATCGATGCTAACGCATCAACACGATCACCATTGATCATAATATCTAATTTCACTAAATCCGCTGTTTGAAAATGCGAGAAACTATAATCGAGTGAGGCATAGCCGCGACTCACTGATTTTAAGCGATCAAAAAAATCCAACACAATCTCACTCATAGGCAATTCATATATCAATGCCACTTGATTACCATGAAATAACATACTTTTTTGCGCGCCACGACGTTCTACGCATAAGGTAATTACGCTGCCCAAATGCGCTTGCGGAACTAAGATATGCGCTTTTGCAATCGGTTCACGAATTTCCAAAATATGATTAATCATTGGTAATTTTGAGGGGTTATCAACATGTAAAATTTCATTTTTGGTTGAAACCACTTCATACACAACCGTAGGCGCAGTTGTAATTAATTCTAAATTATATTCACGCTCTAAGCGTTCTTGCACAATTTCCATGTGCAATAACCCTAAAAATCCACAACGAAAACCAAACCCTAACGCTTCTGAGGATTCGGGTTCAAAAAATAACGCCGCATCATTCAAACGTAATTTGCTTAACGCTTCACGTAATGCTGGAAAATCTTCCGACGAAATTGGGAATAAACCAGCATACACTTGCGGTTTAATGGTTTTAAAACCTGGCAACATCGTTGCGGCTGGATGATACGCATGCGTAATTGTATCGCCGACGGGCGCACCATTAATATCTTTTATACCTGCAATCACATACCCGACTTCACCGGCACGCAACATGTCAGTCGCAAAACGTTTCGGCGTAAACACGCCAATCCCGCCAACTTCATAGGCTTTTCCGGTCGACATAATTTGCATTTTTTCATTGGTTTTTAGCGTGCCATTTTTAACGCGAACGAGTGACACCACGCCTAAATAAGAGTCAAACCAAGAATCAATAATCAATGCTTGTAAGGGTGCATCGGGATCACCAACCGGAGCGGGAATATCAGTAATGAGTCGTTCTAATAATTCATCAATTCCTAAACCTTGTTTTGCACTGATACGAATGGCGTTTTGTGCTTCAAGCCCAATAATATCTTCAATTTCATGAATAACACGATCAGCATCGGCTTGTGGCAAATCAATTTTATTAATCACAGCGACGACAGTTAAACCCTGATCAAGCGCAGTATAACAAACAGCAACGGTTTGCGCTTCTACGCCTTGACCTGCATCGACAACGAGCAACGCGCCTTCACAGGCGGCGAGTGAGCGTGACACTTCATAGGAAAAATCGACATGACCTGGCGTATCAATAAAATTTAATTGATAGGTTTCACCATTTTTGGCTTGATAATGTAAGGTCACACTGTGTGCTTTGATGGTAATACCACGTTCGCGTTCTAAATCCATGGAATCTAATACTTGCGCTTGCATTTCGCGCTCACTCAAACCACCACATAATTGGATTAAGCGGTCTGCGAGTGTGGATTTGCCATGATCAATATGAGCAATGATGGAGAAATTCCGAATGTTTTTCATACGTTGTTTGCATACCTTTTAGCAGCCATTTTGCTGCCTCTTATTAGCGGCTGATAGTAACGTATTAATAAAGAACTGTCATCCGGAGCGAAGTATTGTCATCATCCTGAATACAGCACAAGACAGCGCCCTGCAACAATCACCCAAACTTCACATTCAACAATAATTGGCGATAAACATTTGAACTCACACTCGCCTCCTGATTGGCTGTCAACGAATCGCGAAAAATAATACAAGACAGCGGAAAACGACGACCAACCACCTGAAAACGCAACACTGATACCCAGCGCGTCACAGTACTATCACCACGCAACTGCGTTTGCTGATAACACGCGGTGCGCGTTTGCACCAACCAACTGCCATCGGTTTGTTTATGCAAACTAATAATCGCCTGCTTACTTTTTAAAAAACCATCACGCCAAAAAATAAAAAGTATATACAGTGATAACAAGATGACACTGACACATTTCAAGCTCAGCTGTAACGGTAACGTCACCACGATTAACAAACTTAACATAGAAATAATACCTAAAAAAATTAAATATTGTTTAGAGAGATGAAGCTGAAACACGGGATTGAGCATGAATACGTACCATCCTTATCATTTTATTAATTTCTGTATCATTGGGAATTTCTTGACCTAATAACCAACTAAATAATTCCGGATCAGAATAGTCTAATAATTTAGCAAATAAAATTTGATCAGGTGGACTCAATTGCAGATAAGCTTCATGGAGAAAGTTTCCTAATAAAATATCTAGCTCTAACATGCCACGACGACAATGCCATTTAAGTTGTGATGCATTTAATTTCGTTGTAAGTCTTGCTATCTCGTCAGTCATATTGTATTTATACCTTTAATTAGAAGTTAGAAAAGAGATTAAAAAGCTAATTATATTAATTTTCTTAAGATGTCCTTAAGTTTTTTTTAAAAATTAGCTGCTATACTAACCCAATAAATTACATTTATAAAAGAGTAGGTTATGAGCGTCTTTAAAAAACAATTATCGCCCCTTGCTAAAGATTTTCTAAAGCTTTTAGAAGCGCTCGAAAAAAAGCCAAAATCTAAAACGATAGAAATTAAGCGCCTACAAAATGATATCCAAGATGGCCGTGAAATAAGTCCAGCAAAAATCTGTTATTTTATTGGTCAATTATTAATTGATTCTACCTATCACACTCCAAACGGTTCTATTTCCTCTATGGAAACTATAAAAAATGAAAGGTTATTACTAAATTTTGCCTCTACTTATCCTGAGATACGCATTGCTCTCGAAGAATGTGGTCAGAAAGCAGCTGCTAAATCTAACCTAACAAAAAAAACGCACGGTCGTAGTTAAACAAAAGTATTAAATAGAAAAATTAAGTAATAAAAACGTTAGAAATAGATAATATGTCTCTCTAAAATAATTAATAAAAAATATAAATATTTGTTTTACTGTAAACGTAACGAGGAAAATTATGTTTTTTCATTCTCCTAATCCTGACCGGTCCCTACAACAAGAAACCATTTCATCTCCTCTTAGCCCACTTTCGCAATCTATACTAACAAATAACATCATTAATATTTTATTCCATCCTGGAAATAAGCGGGCCACCGATGATTTATTGAGTTTATCCAATACCAATGCCGACGCGATTCCTACGGCGATTCGTATTCTAGGGTTAGATAATAACTTCGATAATTTTGAAAAAATACATACTCGCGAATTAAAAAAATCTTATCTTTTATATTTATTAATAAAAAGAGAAAGTGAATTTATTGATATAAAAAAGGAAGAAAAAGTAAATATAGAAACCAATCTAAACATAATAACGAAAAAAAATAATTGGTCTTTAGAAAAAAAGTCGGAAGAATTAAATAGACAATTAACTAATTTAAATAAAAAATACGATTACAATCTCAACGTATTAAAAAAATCCTATGACATATTATTATCATCAGAAATTATTACTGGGCACATTGATAACTATTCAAAATATAGTCGCGGTTTAGAACAATTAAATATACGTGGAACTTATCAAATTCCTGCTTCGACAACAAACTCCAATACCGAAACGCAAGAATCTGCACCACCCAGAGATAAAAAAATATTGCCATCTGACTCCATCATTGACTTGGGTAACAAACAAAGTGGCGCAGAACCGGGAAGAATGACGAGTCTCCAACAAGATGTCTTTTTAGCTGTTTTTGAATTATATCCTGATGATAAAACACGTTATCAAAAAATTGAGGAATTGAATAATTTTGATGCGCTTTATGAACAAGTAATAGATGCTTTACCCTCTTATTTATTAAAACTAATTTATAGTATTACTGATGGTGAAAATCTTAAACCCGATGCGGATGATTTAAAAAGAACAACCACCATTCAAAATATCGCCGAAATTAGTGAAATACTTGAAAAGATAGCGCTACAAATATATACCCTTATCAAAACAACAACGATTACTGAAAAATTAAAAGAAGCGGTTCGTGAAGCGTTTGCGAATGCGATTGCTGGTCTTTATATCGATACCCAGGAACAATATTTAGTGCGCGCCGCATTACCTTTCGCCAATGAATCTAAAAGTTTTTTCAATCATAAACGATTACTTTTTCTCTTAATGGGAAAATGGATTAAAAAATCCACGACGCTCGCACCGATTGCGGGCAGTAAAAAAGGTGAATGGAATAATTACTGTGCTTATCCAGTCGCTTCACCTACTAAAGATGGGATTGCTTATATTTCAGATCCAAGCATTAATCTTGCACCTTATTTAGTTCCGCTATTAGCTCAAGGCGATTCAGATGCCATTGGCTCGAAAGCACAAAATAAATTAACGATTAAATCTGTCATAAAAACGTTAGAAAGAATAAATAAAATAATCACGGTAAGAAAAAAAATAATTGGGATTGATTATGGTAAAGCGTATCAAAAAAATATTATTGATGATATTTCCAGTGATTTTCATGTTAATCGAAAAGATTTTAAAAATTACACTGTCTTCTATGATGTGCTTCGAAGTGAATTTGCAAAGGGATTAATAAAATTAGCATTAACTAATAATATAAAAGTAGATGAAGATATCATTAAGAGTTATGGCGCTGAGTTTTTCGAAGAAACTCAACAGATAGCTGCTGGCACAGAACAGATTATTGCCGATGACTACAAGCGAAAGATGGAAGAAATAAGAGATGAATTTAAAGATATTGACGATAAAACCAACGCGGAGGCCATGCAAGAAGTTGTTGCCGATATCGCACAATTAAAATTAAATGCAGAAATCGCCAATAAAGATTTAATTAAGAAATTTAAGCAATATTTATCTGTTCCTAAAGAAGCGGTTGATATTGTCGATTTCTTAGAAAAATTTATTGCTGGGAAAAACAATACAACATTACGCTCAGAAGATGGCACGCTTTTATTAAAACACTTGCGCGTGACAGATCATCGACCAGAAATTACTATTATGCCATCTCACGCAGATAATAATAATCATCCTCATGATGAAAAATACGTATTGAAAATTACCTGCGATTCGAAAAAAACAACAGATGCTGCTTTAAAAAACTTGGGAAAATTTATTAAAGATAATAAATTATTATACACCATTAAAAAATCTGGCTCGAGTGGGTTAGAGTTTAAATGTGATAAAAACCAACTGAATAAAATCCATGAGCTATTTCACGAAGACAATCTTAAAAAACTATATCACCCTAAAGATGCCGAGCTGTATCAACATTACCTAGAAGAAATGTATTTAAGTGATTTATTAGAAGCGTTTCAAGAGTATGGCGTAAATGCTAAATTGATAGCGGGAAAATCATCGGATAGTTATGACATTGTTATTAATGAAAATACCGAGATACCGCTTATTGCTAAAATAAAACATGCCGTAGGCGCTGTATCATATGACGATAAAGAAAATAAAATTTGTTTTTTAAAAAACCAGTTGCCCAAAATTACTGCTGCATTAGAAATGGCTTATATAGAAATAGAAGCAGAATATCAACAAAGACCGCAAAAAAATGAGCAAGCTGTAGAAAATATCATGGAGAATGCCGCAGGAAATATCACGGAGAATGTCATTAATAGTGAAATACCAGAATTGCTAGAAAAAGAAATACCGCTTATAACAAAAAAAATAGTACAAACTATTCTGAGAGGTGACACGATTTCCTCTGCTCATGAACTAGAAGTTAAATTAGACGTCACCACCCCAAAAACAATTAAAATGAATACAAATAACATAGGCGAAACAGAAATGAAAAAAAACCCACAACAAAGCGATACAAAAAAACAAACGGAAAAACTAATCGATGAATTCGAAATAGTGAGCAATACTCTATTACAAACAAATCCATTAAATTCAGCTTCTCCAACTATCCCAACTATAAACATTGCCAAAGTGCCTGATCTTTCTTTTGATGATTACAATTTTGATTCTACTTCTACAACAGAAATGAGTAATGCAAAAAAATCTGGATTACCTTCAAACTTTATAATACGCAACCCCGAAGAACAATTTACTTTATTAGTAGCAACAATAAACGATGTGCTGACTTTATTAAAAGAAACAGACTCAACAAAATCAGTTTACTCACTTCCAGCATTGCTTTACCCAACAAATCCTACAGATAATACGTTATCTGCTGTGTTAACTCATTTTTTAAAAAATAATCAAACATACGATTCTTTATCTTCGGAAGTATTGACAGAATTAAAAGATAAAATTGAATTATTTTTGAAAAAAGATGTCCTAAAAAACAATCAAGCAATTTATTTATTTTTAGAGAAGATAATATTTATCAGTGAAGGAATGAATTTTAATTTAAGAAAATCTTCTTCCATTTCAAGTAACACTTTAATTTCAAGTGATCCTAATGATGAAAAAGATTATGGTGGGTTAGAAAATGCAAGAATGGAATTGAAATAATCCTGCAAAAAATTCATAATGGCAGCCGCATTATTTTCATTAAGACCGATGATAAGTTATTAAGGACGCGGCATGCCATTATATAAAATTAAATTACTCGACCGCCAAGAAGTGGCGCAGGGAACGGTTTTGTTTACGTTCGAAAAACCCGCTGGATTTACCTTCAAACCCGGCCAATATGGTGGTTTCACCTTAATTGATGCGAAAGAAACCGATGCCAATGGCATGACGCGTCGATTTTCTTTGTTAAGCACACCTGATGATGCGCACATTGCGATTGCGACACGTTTATTTGCTGTTACCCATGCGTTTAAACGCGTATTAAACGCATTACCACTGGGTAGCGAGGTGAAATTTGCCGGACCTACTGGAGCGTTTACGCTACATGAAGATATTACTATTCCTGCGGTTTTTATTGCTGGCGGGATTGGCATCTCACCGTTTTACAGCATGATACGTCATGGTGCACAGCATCGCATTCCACAATCGCTTACTTTATTTTATGGTAATCCGACACCAACGCATGCGGCGTTTTTAAATGAATTAGTAGAGTTGCACAAAACGCATACTCATTTTAAGTGCGTTGCAACCATGGATAAAGTCGATGCGGCAGACTGGTCTGGTGAAACCGGTTTTATTTCAACGAGTATGATAAAAAAATATGTGCCGGATTTGTCAGTGCCTTTTTATTATATTTGCGGTTCACCGGTGATGGTGACGGCGATGCAAGAATTATTAGTTGAAATGGGCATAGATGAAGATAAAATTCGCGTAGAAGATTTTCCAGGGTATTAGATTAATTATTAGGTTAATAGATAGATTAGATTTATATTCTACCCCTCACCCGCCACGCAAAAAACGCGTGTCGGGTGAGGGGTAACTATATAAAATATTAGATGTTAAAAAGGATCATTCCACATGTTAAAACAAGCGTTTTTACAATCACTCGCGCAAGAACTCGATCAATTAAAACAAAATGGTCTTTACAAAAGTGAGCGCGTGATCACTTCTCCACAACAAGCCGTGATTCGTTTGCATGATGGCGCAGAAGTCATCAATTTATGCGCGAATAATTATTTAGGGTTAGCTGATCATCCACAACTAATTGCGGAAGCAAAAAAATCCTTAGACGAATACGGTTATGGTTTATCATCCGTGCGATTCATTTGCGGGACGCAATCCATACACAAAAAATTAGAAGAAAGTTTAAGCAAATTTCTAGGAACTGAAGATACTATTCTTTACTCTTCTTGTTTTGATGCCAATGGCGGTTTATTTGAAACCATATTAGGACCTGACGATGCCATCATCAGCGATGCACTCAATCACGCCAGTATTATTGACGGCATTCGGCTCAGTAAAGCAAAACGTTTTCGTTACAACAATAATGATATGCATGATTTAGAAAATAAATTAAAAGAAGCGCAAGATTGCCGCGTGAAATTAATTGCGACTGACGGCGTGTTTTCCATGGATGGCATTTTAGCGAATTTGCCAGCGATTTGTGATTTAGCAGATAAATATAATGCCTTAGTCATGGTCGATGATTCGCATGCAGTTGGATTCATGGGGAAAAACGGCCGCGGCACGCATGAATATCACAATGTCATGGGACGCATTGATATTTTGACGGGGACATTAGGTAAAGCATTAGGCGGTGCATCGGGTGGTTACACTAGCGGCCACAAAGAAATTGTGGCCTGGCTGCGACAACGTTCACGTCCTTATTTATTTTCAAATACGCTGGCGCCAACCATTGCTGCGACATCAATAAAAGCATTAGACCTGTTAGCCAGCAATCAACAATTAATTGAAAAAGTTCATCAAAATAGCGCATATTTCCGTAAAAATATGGAGAATTTAGGGTTTAAGTTAATTCCAGGTCACCATCCTATTGTTCCGGTGATGTTGGGCGATGCAAAATTAGCAAGCGCCATGGCAGATGCATTATTACAACAAGGCATTTACGTGATTGGTTTTTCTTTTCCGGTGGTGCCACAAGGTCAAGCGCGCATACGCACGCAATTGTCTGCTGCGCATGAAATTGCGCATTTAGATAAAGCGATTGCGGCGTTTGAAAAAGTCGGGAAAAAATTAAACGTGATTTAAGTTATTTGACCCATAATTTTGTATTAAAGTTTTTGTTTCTGCGCCTTGTTTACCGTCAATCACGACGCGAGTAAACATGTTTGTGTTACATGTTTTTCCATGTGATTCTATAAGGTCTTGATGTATTTTAGCAAAAGCATTGTCATCATCTTTAATTGTCATCCGTGTTCCTAGACGGCAAGCGCACCAACAAACGATGGTACATATACCTATACCGCCCATTAGCAATGATACGCCAGCTAAAATAAGACCAGCTGTATTAATCTCACTATTACTACTCAGAGAATCATCAGTCGTATTAGTTGCGTTACTAAATTCAGTAAAACCATTTATGATCATTTGTGTATTAAACATACTATTTACTCCATAAAATAATAAAAAGTAGATTACAGCATAAAGAATTGTTGTATTATTTAGTTCGTCTATAATTTCTTCTCGCCTTTGTTTTCAAGCTTGGTTTAGATTTTCTCATGATTCCATATCTTCCTCGTCTTATTAAAATTATTAATTAATGGCGACGATTATAACCTCGTTCCTTCGATACTGAAACAGTTGCTGTCTACACTCGCGAAAAGTAAACTGCATCAAAATAAAGTAAGGAGCACATAATTTAATGAGCACCATGAAAGCATTGATCAAATCGAAACCAGAACCTGGTCTTTGGATGCAACATGACATTCCGGTCCCGACGATTGGCCCCAACGATGTGTTAATCAAAATAAAAAAAACGGCGATCTGTGGCACCGATGTTCATATTTACAATTGGGATGAATGGGCACAACAACGTATCAAAGTCCCGTTACTGATTGGTCATGAATTTGCCGGTGAAATTGCTGAGGTGGGTAAAGAAGTAAAAACTTATTTTAAAGTGGGTGATCGCGTTTCTGGTGAAAGTCATATTGCTTGCGGGCACTGCCGCAATTGTCGCGCTGGACGTGCGCATATTTGTCGCAATGACAGTAGCTTAGGTGTCACACGCCAAGGTTGTTTTGCCGAATATTTATGCATTCCTGCAGCGCAAGCTTACGCACTCCCCGCTACCCTACCTGACAATCAAGCGGCGATTTTAGATCCCTTAGGCAATGCCACACACACGGCGTTGTCATTTGATTTAGTGGGCGAAGATGTACTCATCACGGGCGCAGGGCCTGTTGGTATCATGGCTGCAGCAATCGCGAAACATGCAGGTGCTCGATATGTCGTGATCACTGATGTGAATGAATATCGCTTAAAACTCGCTGAAAAAATCGGCGTCACACTTGCGCTTGATCCAACAAAAATGACATTGAAACAAGTCATGACACAATTAAATATGAAAGAAGGTTTTGATGTGGGCTTGGAAATGTCGGGAAATAAAACCGCCTTTGTCAGTATGATTGAACATATGAATCATGGCGGAAAAATTGCCTTACTCGGATTTTTACCCAATGATACACAAATTGATTGGAACAAAGTCATTTTAAAAGGTTTAAAACTAAAAGGCATTTTTGGCCGTGAAATGTATGATACGTGGTACAAAATGACAACCATGTTGCAAAGCGGCTTGAATATTGCGCCAGTGATTACGCATGAATTTCCTGTGGCTGAATATGAAAAAGCATTTGCGGTGATGCGTACGGGGCAATCAGGCAAAGTGATTATGAATTGGTAGACAACCTAGTAGACAACCTATCATAGGAAAGCGCAGCGCCAAGTTTAATAAAAATTAAAACAAAAATCAAAATACATTATTGATGTTTTTTCCGCATTTCCATAGCTTGAGTATTATTATTATTTGGATCGATAGAGCCACGTATTTGTCGTGATTGAATTCTTTCAATAAACTGAATCGCATCTGTAAATCCAGTATGTGTTATTTTGTATATGGGATCTAATTTTTCTCGCTCCTCATTAATTTGAGCTTTTCGTTGAGTTTCCATGTTTTCATAAGCAATATTGGTATTTGTATTTATCTTATTTTCATTGGTAGGTTCTTGCCATTGCCTGTATGTTTCTCCTGCTAATACGAGTCCAGAACCTGTCATCACAATAGAACCAAATATTGCAAAATAAAAACCTAGCTTACTCTTGAATTTATCGGCATTGTCAAAATCGTGAGCTATGCTCAGGAGTCCACCAACAATCAAAAATATAGAAATCATTAATAAAATGGGTAGCCCAATGGCATGTTTAGAAAATCTATTTGTTGCCTCTATAAGAGACATAAAAGCATAAATGGTTTCACGCATGTCTTTTTCTAATAATTCTTTTTGATTTTTTAAATATGCCTCTAAGTCAAGTCCCTCTACTTTTTGTATGAGCGTCAAATCATCTAGAGTATAAAATTTTTCTATTGATTCTTGAAGTTGTTTAGATTTTTTTTCATTCTTATCTTTTGAAAATAATAAGGATTTTATTTTTGTAAGAGACAATTTATTCGTTTGTTGTAGCATTTTATCTTGATTTTCAATACGAAGTTGATTTTTATTGTAACGAGTATATAACTCAGAAAAATATTTTTCAGTAAATGATTGTAAGGACAGATTTCTTAAAATTGAATTAGGGGTAAAGGTTTGATTAACTGTTTTGGGATCATCAAAAACTAATGAACCATTATTATCATTCTCCGCTTTTTTCTTTTTAAATTGCGTTAACATCCATTTTCCTATTGCAAAAGATTCATAATCTTCACCATTAACCATAGAGGGAGATAATATAAGTTGGAGAGAGAGAGGGCAGGATATAGGTTGTTTTGTATTTACAGCATGAGCTAAATTACGATTAAATGTAAGGCGATTTTTTCTTTCTTCTGTCGATAATTTTTTTACGTCGGTTATAGATAAAGATTTACCATATCGATCAAGAAAAGTGGTACGGCCATCATCATCAGCTTCTAGTATATGGTTTGATAAATAAGTCCATCCATTATTCCCCAACGTGAGCATTTGAGGAGAAATACTCCCATATAGTTCAATTTCGTGTTTAATAAGATCTATTGTGAATTGATTATTAAAGTCGAGCGGCTGAAGAATCATTATTATTATTTTCTCATTTTAATTAATTAATTAAAAGAGTATTACTGATGGTAGCTTAAGAGAGTATTAAGGGCACTCCCGAAACTAAAAATTAAATTAAAACGTATAACGCAGTCCGATTAAAAATTCATTTAAACTCGGTACTTTATTGGCTAAATCATCTAGCGTACTCATTTGATCGCCAAATACGTGTGCATACGTCATGGTCGCTGCAACATGTTGCGTAAAATTATATGCAGCGCCAACACTGATTTCCGGTGAAATGAGTGTTTCATTACTTTGTGCATTCACGCCAGAAATTTGCGATGTTTGTCTAAGGCCACCTAATTTACCAATCACATCCCATTGTGAATTCACATGCCATTGCAGCAAGGCTGCAATTTCTAACGTGCGCGTACGCACGTACATATCACCCGTTGAATAAGTATAAGTTTGTTTGCCATAACGACCATACGCAACATCTAACCCTATTCCTAGAGATTCGTATAAGTCATGGTTATAACCGACAGCAAAACGAAACGCAGAAGGAAAACTTTCTGATTCAGAATTGGTTGCACCCACTTGCGATGCGGTAGGTAATCCTGTTTGTTGTGCGACGCCGGTATCGAATGTGGTATAAATGCCATTTTTTGCGTGCGCTGAGGTGATTATCCCAAAAAATAATATAAAAAATAAAAAAATATCAGCAATTCTCGCTGACTTTGCTTTGCTTGTGCGCAGCATATAAATAATCTTCAAAATAAATATCCTATGCTAACAATGGGCATTAAATTAATCCCTTGATTGGGGTGGAAAAGACCAGCATTGCAATAATGCGCAAGACGTAAATTCAAATCAATACTTTTAGCTTGACTGCCTATTTCCATACCCGTCTCAAACGTGGTTTGAAACGCAAAATTGGATCCTTGTGTGCGATTGCCTAAGGTTCTTTGCGATAATAGTGCCGGACCAAATGAGGCTTGCAAATACGGGCGTACGCTGTGATCGTCGGGGTTCATAAAATATGCGCGCATGGCGAGTGCAGCGGCGGCGGTTACTAAATGATTATCAGTGGAGGTAGAAGAATTAATATTCGCGAGCGTACCATCAATGCTGGCGATGAGTGTGTCATCGATTTTAGGAAATTTATAAAATTTTCCTGAAAGCACAACGCCACGATTATCATAATTTTGTTCTATTTCTTTGCCATCACCATAACCGATTGCGACTTCATGTTGCCAGGCGTAGGTGGGAGAAAAAAAAAGTAAAGATGAGAGAGAAAAGAAAAAGCGAAATAAAAATGAAAATAAAAATAAAAAATTTTTTTTCATACGAGTTAAAACTCTTATTTTTTTATTAAAACTATCACTGATCACACTCTTAACCCTCACCCGCAAGCGGGCGTTGTTGAATAATTCATTTGCCGCTGCATTTGCAGGTTGTCATCCGAAGGGTGACAACAACGCCTGCTAGCGGGTGAGGCGAAAACCCACTCATGGTCAATTGTATTCAACAATTTTTTAACTTTTCAATAATCGGCCAATTACCTTCTAATAATGGCATCGTCAATAATTCAGAAAATGATGCCCAACGTAACAATTGATTTTCTTTTGAAATCGGTTCACCCCTAAAATTTGTCACGCGCCAAATTTCTAAAAAAACAGTTTTATCCGGATAAGCATGAACATGATCACAAATAAATTGCGCAGATGTCACCACAATATCTAATTCTTCAAACAATTCTCGTTTTAATGCCGCTTTGCTTGTTTCATTTTGTTCAATCTTGCCACCAGGAAATTCCCAATAACCACTATAAGGTTTGCCGACGGGACGTTCCGCAATTAACATTTTATCTGCGCGCTGCAAAATACCTACCACTGCTTTAATCATGATTCATTATTACCATGACAACATCATTGTTCCAATCGACCATGACATTGTTTATATTTTTTTCCTGACTGACAAGGACATGGATCATTGCGCCCTACTTTGGATGCGCCACGCGTAAAAGGAATAACGGATGATAATGCTTCAATATTTGATTCTGGCGCTTGCAACGTACTCACCACATTATGTTGATACGCAACTGATTGCTGCGATAATGTTTTACGTCGCGCTGCTTCCATTTGTTCGATATCTTGTTCCACTTTCACTTCAAATTTATGTAAGGCAGAAATCACATCGTAATTTATTTTATCTAACAATTGTGAAAATAATTCGAATGATTCGCGTTTATATTCTTGCTTAGGATTTTTTTGTGCATAACTACGTAAATGGATGCCTTGACGTAAATAATCCATTGCTGCTAAATGTTCGCGCCAAGATGTATCCAATGTTTGTAACATCACTGCTTTTTCAAATTGGCGCATCACTGGTGAACCAATTTGTGTTTCTTTGTTCTGATACGCTTGCATAAATGCAGCGCGAATATCTTGATGCAAACGTTCTTCATCCAATACACCTTCGCGCGCCAACCATTCTTGCACCGGTAATTGCAAATGAAAATCATTAAGAAGCGCTTGTTCTAAACCAGCCGCATCCCATTCTTCTTCCATGGTTTGTGGTGGAATATAAGTGTTAATTAATTGTGTAATTACACGATTAGTAATATCAGTAATCGTATCAGCAATACTTTCTGCAATTAATAATTCATCGCGTTGACCATAAATGACTTTGCGTTGTTCATTTGCGACATCATCGTATTCTAATAATTGTTTACGCACATCAAAGTTATACGCTTCGACTTTGCGTTGCGCGTTCTCAATACTTCTCGATAAAATGCGCGATTCCAATGACGCCCCTTTTTCCATTCCAATGCGTTGCATCAAACTATTCAAACGCTCGCCACCAAAAATTCGCAATAAATTATCTTGTAATGATAAATAAAACCGCGATTTACCTGGGTCTCCTTGACGACCCGACCGACCACGTAATTGATTATCAATACGACGTGATTCGTGACGTTCAGTTCCTAATACATATAAACCACCCGCTTGCACCACTTGATCATGACGTTGCTGCCACGCGTGTGTACGTTTTTCAATATCATCTGTAGAGAGATTATCTAACGCATTTAATTCAGCTTTTAAATTACCACCCAATACAATATCAGTACCGCGACCGGCCATGTTGGTGGCAATAGTAACAGCACTAGGACGCCCTGCTTCTGCAATAATTTGCGCTTCTTTTTCATGGAATTTTGCATTCAATACTTGATGCGGAATGTTTGCTTGTTGCAACAAACGCGATAAATATTCTGAGGTTTCAATCGATGTCGTCCCTACCAAAATAGGTTGTTGTGATGCATGCGCAGCCTTGATATCTTCGATAATTGCGGTAAATTTTTCATCGGTAGACATGTAAACAAAATCAGGTAAATCAGCACGCACCATGGGCATGTGAGTCGGAATGACAACGACTTCTAAACCATAAATTTGCTGGAATTCATACGCTTCCGTATCAGCCGTTCCCGTCATGCCAGATAATTTTTGATATAAGCGAAAATAATTTTGGAACGTGATGGAAGCGAGGGTTTGATTTTCTTGATTGATTTTTACTTTTTCTTTGGCTTCAATTGCTTGATGCAAACCATCCGACCAACGTCGACCTGGCATGGTACGACCTGTGTGTTCATCAACAATCACCACTTCACCTTGTTGAATGATGTAATCAACATCGCGATGAAATAACTTGTGGGCGCGCAATGCTGCATAAATGTGATGCATTAACACAATGTGATGCGCATCATATAAACTTTCACCCGACTGCAAAATGTTTGCTTGCGTTAATAATGCTTCAACCTGTTCATGCCCTTCTTCACTTAAATAAGCTTGTTTTGATTTTTCATCTAAACTGTAATCGCCCGCACCATCTTTGACTTCTTGTTTTTTTAATTTAGGAACTAAATCATTTATCGCACGATATAAATCAACGCTGTCTTCGGCGGCGCCCGAAATAATCAACGGTGTGCGTGCTTCATCAATCAAAATTGAATCGACTTCATCGACAATGGCAAAATGCAATCCACGTTGCACTTTTTCATTCGCGCTGAACACCATATTATCGCGCAAATAATCAAAACCAAATTCATTATTAGTGCCATAAGTGATATCTGCAGCATAGGCTTTTTGTTTATCTGGCGATGTCATCCCTTGTGAATTAATATCCACAGTTAATCCTAAAAATTCATATAAAGGACGCATCCATTCGGCATCACGGCGTGCGAGATAATCATTAACAGTAACAATGTGTACGCCTTTTTGCGGGATTGCATTTAAATAAGCAGCAAGTGTTGCCACTAAGGTTTTACCTTCGCCAGTGCGCATTTCAGCAATATTGCCGCCGTGTAATACCATGCCACCAATGAGTTGCACATCAAAATGACGCATAGTCAGCGCGCGCTTCGCGGCTTCACGCACCACCGAAAATGCATCGATAAGTAAATCATCTAATGTGGCGCCTGCTTGAAAACGTTGACGAAGTTCATCGGTTTTTGCACGCAACTCAGCATCAGATAAAGCAGAGATCTGTGGTTCCAGCGCATTGATTTTTTCAACCGATTTCCATAAACGGCGCAGAACGCGTTGGTTACGACTTCCAAATAATTGTGTAACAATACGATTTAACATAATGAATTATCTACTTGAGAGAAAACCAACCGAAGACAATACCGTGTCTAGCAAAAAAGTCAAACGGAGAATGCAAGATGAAAAAAGCAACTATGTATTTGCAATCTGAGCATGGCGGATTACAGCAAATATTATTAAAAGTAGAACAATTACAAGCATTAAATACTAAGATATTGGCGTATATTGACCCGCAACTAGTGCCGCTTTGTCAGGTCGCAAATATTCATGAACAGCGCTTGGTGATGGTAGTGGCAAATGGCTCTGTGGCTACACAATTGCGCTTTCAAACACCCGATTTGCTGAAGCAATTTAAACAAGACGCTGCTTTGTCATTCATTCGGGAAATTCACTATAAGGTGGATGTACCGCTTGCAATTGCTGCAGCAGGCGCGGAGGTGGCTGCGACAGGAACAGGAACGGCAATAGGAGACGCGACGACAAGAAAGCCTGTTGCTTTACTATCGCCAGAGACTGCTGACTTGGTTGCTGCTATTGCTGAAACATTAACCGATACAAAATTACGTGAAATCATGGAAAAAATTGCGAGTCATGTAAAAAAAAATAGTTGAATGTGTCATTGCAAGCGAGCTTGCAAGAACGGTCTTTAGATTTACGCTTCGGCTAAGATAGGACGTATATAAGAAATAGGAGCGTCTTTCGTATCTTCGAAAGTAACATATTCCCACGCATCGGTATGAATTAATAATTCGCGTAATAATTTGTTATTTAATGCATGACCCGATTTATGGCCATGAAAAGAACCAATCAAACTAGAACCTAATAAATATAAATCGCCAACAGCATCCAAAATTTTATGTTTTACAAATTCATTTTCATAACGCAAGCCATCTTCATTCAATACGCGAAAATTATCAATCGCAATCGCATTATCTAAGCTCGCGCCACGTGCTAAATTCAATGCCTGTAATTTTTCAAAATCAGCCATGAAACCAAACGTACGAGCACGACTTACTTCTTTTACATAAGAAAGACTAGAAAAATCTAATGTTGCTGTTTTGTTATGAGAGTTGAATAAAGGATGATCGAAATCAATAGTGAAAGTGACTTTGAAGCCATTAAACGGCTCAAAACAAGCCCATTTATCACCATCCGTAATTTTCACTTTACGTTTAATGCGAATAAAACGTTTGGGTGCATCTTGTTCTTCGATACCCGCTGATTGAATCAAAAATACAAAAGGACCGGCACTGCCATCCATAATAGGAATTTCAGAGGCGGTTACGTCAACGTAGGCATTATCAATGCCTAAGCCAGCAAAAGCAGATAACAAATGTTCCACCGTAGAAACACGGACTTTATCTCTGGTTAAAGTCGTAGATAAAATAGTATCACCAACAAATTCAGTTAATGCTGGAATTTCAACTGCAGGATTGAGATCGACACGACGAAAACGAATACCGGTATTAATAGGAGCAGGATATAGTTCAATTGTAGCTGTTTCGCCGCCATGCAAAGTAATGCCTTTTGCCCAAATGGCAGTTTTGAGGGTTCGTTGTTTAAACATCCTTCGCTTCTGAGTTTTCATAATATTCTGTGCATATTACCATAATAAGATGTTTTTAAAAACAAACTTTTTACTGATCCGGCAAAGTTGCCAATGTCAGGCTCGTTTGCAACGCGCCTTTTTATCATGTTTATGGGGCAATAGCCATCATTTCTTGCCCAAGAAAACCTCATGCGTGTAATTACGCTTCTTCTTCTTTGCGGCGTAAAAAGGCTGGAATATCGAGATAATCAATGTCATGAGCATTTTCAACGACGGGCACCGCAGGTCGATGCAATGAAGTTGATATCGGCCCCCCATTATTGGTAGAAGGCGTAGTCGCTGCTGGCGCATTCTGTCGACGAATAATAGTGGGTTTGTCTAACTGAACATAATCAATGTTTGCTTCCGCGGATTGTTTAGCAATATGTTCTGCCATTTTTAAAGCAGCGGCAGCGACTTGTTTTCTGCCTAATCCTGTGACAATCACGGTCACACGCACTTCATCACGCAACTCAGGATCAATCACCGTGCCGACAACCACAGTGGCGCTGTCAGAAGTAATATTTTTGACAACTTCCCCTACTTCTTCAAATTCACCAATCGATAAATCTAATCCAGCCGTAATATTGACTAATACACCTTTGGCGCCGGTCAAATCGACATCTTCTAATAAAGGGCTGGCAATCGCTGCTTCCGCCGCTAATCGCGAACGGCTTTCGCCTGACCCTACCCCTGTTCCCATCATCGCCATACCCATTTCCGACATCACCGTGCGTACATCAGCAAAATCGACATTAATTAAGCCAGGACGTGTAATTAATTCAGCAATTCCTTGAACTGCTCCACGTAACACATCATTTGCTGCTTTAAATGCATTGACGAGTGTCACATTTTTGCCTAATACAGTAAGCAATTTATTATTTGGAATGGTAATGAGTGAATCTACATATTGCGATAAATTGGCAATACCTTGTTCTGCTGTTTGCAAACGCATTTTACCTTCAAATGAAAATGGTTTAGTGGTAACAGCAACAGTTAATACACCTAATTCTTTTGCGACTTGCGCAAATACTGGTGCGGCACCCGTACCTGTCCCACCGCCCATCCCCGCAGCGATAAATACCATGTCCGCGCCTGTTAATGCGGCACGAATTTTTTCTCTATCTTCTTCTGCTGCACGTCGACCAACTTCAGGATTTGCACCCGCACCTAAGCCGCGTGTAATGTTTTCGCCTAATTGAATAATTGTATTTGCAGAAGAATTTTTTAATGCTTGCGCATCGGTATTCGCGCAAATAAATTCAACGCCTTCAATATGACCTGCCATCATGTGTTCAATGGCATTACCGCCACCGCCGCCAATGCCAACAACTTTAATCACTGCATTCTGTTGACAGGTATCCAATAATTCAAACATGTTTATCACCTCAACTAAAAATTAGTTTGTTTATATTTTGTTTATATAAAGTAATGACACAGTTAAATAAACATTCTCAAAAATTCCCGTAGTGCGGGAATAGCATTTATATTTAAAAATTACTATATTTAAAAATTACCTTGAAACCAACTTTTCATTCGTGCCCACAACGTATTCATACTCGGTTGATTTAATCCTACTTCACGTTGATTTTGTCGTTGTCGCATACCATAAATTAATAATCCCATGCCAGTGGCATAAATTGGATTATGCACAATGTCTGATAACCCAACGATGTGGTGCGGTTTACCAATACGCACTGGCATTTTAAATACGCGTTCAGCTAATTCTTGTGCGCCTACTACTTTTGATGCGCCACCTGTCAATACAATGCCAGCAGCAATCACATGCTCTAATCCACTGCGGCGCAATTCACCTAATGCCAATGTAAATAATTCTTCGTAACGCGCTTCCACTACTTCTGCTAATGCTCGGCCTGGCAAACGTCGTCCAACTTTATCGCCCACATTGGGAATATCTATCATTTGATTACCATCGACTAAATCTTGCAGCGCACAACCATATTTAATTTTGATATCTTCGGCATTGCGTGTTGGTGTGCGTAACGCAATCGCAATATCATTGGTTACTTGATCGCCAGCAATAGGAATAACTGCGGTATGACGAATCGCGCCTTCTGTAAAAATAGCGATATCACTGGTGCCGCCACCAATATCGATCATACAAACACCTAATTCTTTTTCATCTTCTGTCAACGTTGATTGGCTAGACGCATATTGTTCTAACACAATATCACTGGTCGTTAATCCGCAACGTTTCATGCATTTCACAATGTTTTGCGCGGCACTGACGGCACCCGTCACAATATGAACTTTTGCTTCTAAGCGCACACCTGACATGCCGATAGGTTCGCGAATAGAATTTTGATTATCGATAATGAATTCTTGTGGAAGCACATGCAGGATTCGTTGATCTGCAGGAATAGCAATGGCTTTTGCTGCATCAACAACACGATCAACATCGCTCTGCGAAATTTCATGATCGCGGATCGCAACAATGCCATGCGAATTAATACTGCGAATATGGCTGCCTGCAATGCCAGTATATGCAGAATAAATTTCACAACCGGCCATGAGTTCAGCATCTTCTACTGAACGTTGAATGGATTGCACAGTGGATTCAATGTTAACCACTACGCCTCTTTTTAATCCTTGAGAGGGATGCGAACCAAAACCAATGAGATTTAAGCCGCCTTCAGGAGTCATTTCACCTACTAAAGTGACGACTTTTGAAGTCCCAATATCAATGCCTACTAGTAAATCTTTGTTTGGCTTCTTTGCCATAAGTATTTTTCCACTGCACTGCGACTCCGTTAGCATAACGCAAATCAATGTATTCTACATCTTTTGCGCGATCACCAACAATTCGCGGATACACTTTCACAAAATGTTTAAGACGAGTCAAGCTATCTTTATTTCCTATTTGCAATGCAATTCCATTTGTTAACTTTAATTTCCATTTTGAATATGGCGTCAATTCCAAGTGAGAAATTTTAACATGTAATGGTATAAACAATCGACCCATTAAATTAAAATATTGCAACATTATTATTTGTTTGCCATCTTCGCCAATAAATTGTGGAAGATCGCGCGGGTAAGTTTCTGGTTTAGGTGAAAACAATTCACCGGTTGAACTCAATAAATCTTGCCCATTCCACAGCGCCACTACTTGCTTTTCAACTAAGGTAATTTCCACACGATCTGGCCAATCACGTCGCACAAAAATAGTTGCGAGCCATGGTAATTGCAACAAGCGATCACGTATGCTTTCTACATCAACAGCAAAAAAACCGCGATCGACCAACGGTAATAATAATGCCTGCACTTCTTGCCTATCTAATTGTTGAATACCATAAATACGCACGATTTTAATGGGAAAATAACGAGATAATTTAATTTGATTGACCGCATAAATGCAGAAAAAAATAATGATACTGATGATAATCATCATGCCAACCCGTGAAAGATATTGCAAAAAACTGGGCGGGTGTTTCCATTTTTTTGCTTTATCGTGCATCAATCGATTGTTTCCCTACAATACAAACTTCCGGAATTAATCGTATACCGGTTTTTTGTTCCACGGTAGTCATTATTTCTTGCATAAGCGTTTCAATATCTGCAGAGGTAGCATGATTTTCATTGATAATAAAATTAGCGTGTTTTTCCGACACACGCGCGCCACCCAATTGTTTTCCCTTCAAACCACACTTTTCAATTAAATGTCCCGCATAATTTCCGGGCGGATTGCGAAAAACCGAACCACAATTTGCTGTGCCGGTGGGCTGTGAGTGATTACGTTTTTCTAATAACGTACGAATTTTTTCTAATGATTTTTCTTTTTCACCAGGTAATAACGTAAAATGACCAGCGACAAACCATTCATCTTGTGGACGCACGATGTGACGATAAGCAATTTGAAAATCGGAAATAGGTCGTGTTTGAATATCACCACGACGATTAATCGTTTCAACAGCGCGCACCACTTGCCATGTTTCACCACCAAAACAACCAGCATTCATTGCCAACGCACCACCCACTGTGCCAGGAATACCTGCCATGAATTCTAATCCAGTCGTACTCAAACGCGCCGCATAACGTGCAAGTTGTGCTGCAGATACGCCGGCTTCTGCACGCAGAGTGTTTTCATCTAATTGCTGTAATAATTGCAAACCGCCTTGTGTCACAATCACCACACCGTCGAGACCCCCATCACGCACCAACGTGTTACTACCTAATCCCAACCAAGTTAATTTTGTTTTTTCATTGAGATGACACAAAAAGTTAGAAAGATCTTCAAGATCAGCAGGAATATAAACAATGTCTGCGGGACCACCTACACGCCAAGAAGTATAACGCGCCAGTGGTTCGTGTTCCAATAACTGACCGCGATAAGAAAATGAAGAAGGTAAGAATACACTCACGCATCACACCTCTTTTAATGCTGTTGCTGCTAAACGTGCTGCCAACGCGCCAATATTACCCGCGCCTTGCATCAATAAAATATCACCATCACGTAATTCTCGTGCAAATAAATCAGGTAATTGATCATGACGTTCTACAAACACAGGGGAAGCGTGACTGCGTTTGGCAATGGCTTGTGCGAGCGTTGCACCATCGGCACCAGGAATAAATTGCTCACCAGCAGAATAAATATCTAGCAATATGAGTTTGTCTGGTGTAGCTAATACATCACAAAAATCATTAAACAAATCGCGTGTACGCGTGTAACGATGTGGTTGATAAACCATGACCAAACGTTTATTTGGCCAGCTTTCACGCGCTGCCTGTAAGGTCGCCGCAATTTCTCGTGGATGATGACCATAATCATCCACTAAAGTAACTTTGCCACCATTTGCTAAAGTAAATTCACCATAAATCTGAAAGCGTCGACCAATGCCTGCAAAATGTTGCAAGGCTTCTATGATCACACGATCTTGTACTTTTAATTCAGAAGCAACTGCAATCGCAGCCAATGCATTTTGTACATTGTGACGTCCTGGTAAATTTAATGTGACTTGTAATGGCGTTTGTCCTTTTGGACGTTCCACAACAAAATGCGTTTGAATACCCGTTTGTTTATAAGATAACGTTTTAAAATCGGCTTCCTCATTTAATCCATATGTCACTATCGGACGTGAAATGACAGGTAATATTTCACGGACGATAGGATCATCTGTGCATAATATAGCGAGACCATAAAATGGTAAGCGATGCAAAAACTCCACAAACGTTGCTTTTAATCGATCAAAATTATTATCATATGTTCCCATGTGATCTTGATCGATATTGGTTACGATTGAAATCAATGGTTTAAGATATAAAAATGAAGCATCACTTTCATCTGCTTCTGCCAATAAATAATGACCTTGACCTAAGCGTGCATTACTGCCTGCACTATTTAAGCGGCCACCAATCAC
>OBEQ010670820.1_pt1 | contig 23473 bp, 16 predicted proteins | sample 1670901 | NCBI WGS metagenome assembly OBEQ01 (sample SAMEA104232315, study PRJEB22302) | groundwater metagenome | biome: forest; feature: aquifer; material: groundwater | place: USA | collected 2011-08-07 | depth 5.4 m
AGCCGCGCCATCCTCTTCGCGTCCCACGCCAAGGATCTGGTGGACGCGGCTTCCGTGGTGAAGTCCGTGCTCACGGGGGATCTGGAAGACACCCGGATCGTGGAAGGCCCTCTCGATCTGCTGGCGCAGATCATCCTCTCCATGGCCGTGTCCGAAGATTGGACCCTGGATCGGCTCTACGCTTTCATCCGCGCCAGCCATCCCTACCGCAACCTGCCCCGCGCGCATTTCGATCTGGTGGTCGAGATGCTGGCGGGCCGCTTCGAAGCCACGCGCATCCGCGAGCTCAGGCCCCGGCTCTCCGTGGACGCCGTGGATGGGCGCATCCGCGCCGGCAAGGGGGCGGCCCTGATGGTCGCGCTCTCCGGCGGCACCATTCCCGATCGCGGACTCTACACCCTGCGCCACGCCGAGTCCCGCGCCAAGATCGGCGAACTGGACGAGGAATTCGTCTGGGAACGCCGGGAAGGCGACATCTTCGCCTTGGGGAGCCAAAGCTGGCGTATCGTGCAGGTTACGGCGAACGAGGTGGAAGCGGTCCATGCGGATCGGCCCGCGCAGATGGCGCCGTTCTGGCGCGCGGAAGAGCGCGATCGCGGCTTCCACGTGGCGAACCGCCTGGGGGAATTCCTGGAAGCGGCGGACGGGCGCCTCGATGATCCGGACTTCACGCGGGGACTCCTGGAAGAACGGGGCCTGGAGCCCGCAGGCGCGGCCTCGCTCGTCGCCTATCTGCGCCGTCAGCAGGAGGCCACCCGGACCGCGGTCCCCCATCGGCATCACCTGCTCATTGAGGACGCCGGGGAAGCGACGGGGGGCGGACGCCGAATCGTGCTGCATGCCATATGGGGCGGGCGCCTCAACCGTCCCTGGGCCTACGCCCTGGCCGCGGCCTTCGAAGACAAGACCGGCCTGCCGCTGACCATCCTCTCCGGGGACGATTGCCTGCTGGTGGATTTGCCGGAAGGGGAATCTCCCGCCGGCCTGATCGATCTGGTGCGGTCCGACAACCTGGAAGCCCTGCTGCGCAAGCGCCTGGAGCAGACCGGCTGGTTCGCGGCCCATTTCCGCGAGAACGCCGCCCGCGCCCTGTTGCTGCCGCGCTCGACCACGCGCTCCCGGGTCCCGCTCTGGCTCAACCGCATCCGATCGCGCAACCTGCTGCAGGCCGTTTCCGTGCTGCCGGATTTTCCCATCGTGCTGGAAACCTGGCGCGAGTGCCTGAAGGATGAATTCGACCTGCCGGCCTTGAAGGCCATGTTGGACGAGGTCCACGGCGGACTCATCCGCGTGGGCGAAGCGCGCACCGCCAAACCCTCGCCCTTCGCGGACGGCCTGATCTGGAAGCAGACCAACCAGTCCATGTACGAACGGGACCGGCCCAGCGATCGCGGCGCGGGCGGGCGCGGGGATTTGCTGCGGGAGATCGCCTTCTCCGCTCCCTTGCGGCCGCGCATTCCGCGCGTTGTGATCGCGGAGTTCGAGGCCAAGTCCCTTCGCCTGGCTCCGGGCTATGCGCCGCAGGACGCGGGTGAGTTGGTGGGGTGGGTCAAGGAGCGCGTGTTGATCCCGCACCCGGAATGGCTGACCTTGCTGCCGTTGTGCGTATCGCCCGGAGAGGCGCAGCCGCGCGCCGATCATTTCCGCCACCTGGGTTCGCGACTGCTGGGGATCAAGCTCCCCGGAGCTAAGACCCGGGTCGTGGCCGGGGTGGAAGGCCTGCCGCGGATATTGGCGGCCTTGGGATTGACTGTGGAAAAGGTGGAATGGTCCCATGCGCTGGATGGGGCGGGAAATGCGGGAGGAGAAGGGACCGATCAAGGAGCGAGGGAATGGACCCGCCCGGGGGCGGAGGTGGCGACAGAAGAACGAACAAGCCATGGCGTGGACCCGCGGGGGAAGGCGGCTCCCAACGAGGCCCTGGAGCATCTGGCCCGCTTGTCGCGCCCGGTGCGCGAGGCAGGCATGGATCAGAATGAACCGGATGAGCCGAACGCCGAAGGGATGCCGGACCTGGCCCCGCTGGTTTCGCAATGGCTCCGCGCCTACGGACCCGTAACCTTGGGGCTACCCAAAGAAATCTTCGGCGACGCCTTCCCGGCCGTGGAAGAGGCCATCGCGGAATTGACCGCAGGGGATCGCGCCATCCTGGATTTGCTGGGCGAAGGCGCGGCGGAACCGGAACTTTGCGACGCGGACAATCTGGAAATCCTCCTGCGCCTGATGCGCCGCCGCGCGCGACCGGATGTCCGCACCCTGTCCGCGGAACGGCTGCCGCTTTTCCTGGCCGTGTGGCAAGGCTTGGCGTCCCCGTCCCGGGATGTCCAGGGCCTGCAGAACTCCCTGGAGAAACTCTTCGGTTACCCTGCTCCGGCGGCGGCGTGGGAGGCCGATTTCCTGCCCGCCCGCTCCCTGCAATACCTGCCCTCGCGCCTGGACGAATTGTTCCGGGAGAGCGATCTGGCCTGGACGGGCCGCGGGAAGGAGCGCATCGCCTTCGCCTTTCCCGAGGATCTGGAACTCTTTCCCCATCCGGATTTCGAAGAGCCGCCGCCGCCGGACGCGCGCATGGTGCTGGAGATCCTGGCCGCTGCCGCCCCCGGTCACCTGGATTTCCAGGCCCTGGCCGCGCGCTGCCCCCTGCCTTCCGATCGCATCGCCGGAGCCCTGTGGGATCTGGCCTGGCGGGGACGTATCACCAACGATACCTATGCCGCGCTGCGCAAGGGGATCGAGACCGGCTTCAAGCCCGCCGCATCCCCGGAAGCCTCCGCGCCCAGGGGCCCGTCCCGGCGCGGGCATTTCCAGCGTTGGAAGGCCGCGCGTCCATTGGCGGGAGCATGGCTCCTCCTGGACGCCCCCGAAGCGGCCGGCGACGCATTGGAACGGGAGGAGTTGTCCAAGGACCGCGTGCGCCAATTGCTGCGCAGATACGGGATCCTGTTCCGCGGACTCCTCGCCCACGAGCTTCCGGCCCTGCAATGGTCCGCCGTTTTCCGATCCCTGCGCCTGCTGGAACTTTCCGGCGAAGTCCTGGCGGGGCATTTCTTCGCCGGCATCGGCGGCCTGCAATTCCTTTCCCCGCAGGCCCTGCGGGCCTTGGAGGCCGCCCCCGCCTCAACCGAAAAGGATTCCATCTTCTGGATGTCCGCCCTGGATCCCGCTTCCCCCTGCGCCCTGGGCCTGGAAGGCCTGCCTTATGCCCTGCCGCCGCGCCTATCCTCGACCCATCTGGTCTTCCACGGGGCCGACCTGGCGCTCATTTCCAAGCGCCTGGGCCGGGATCTGGCCATCCGCGTTCCGCCGAGGCATACGTATCTGGGAGGTTACCTAAGCGCCTTGCGCCATCTGGTGGATCGCGCATTCCTGCCCGTGAAATCCGTGGAAGTGGAAACGATCAACGGGGAACCCGTGATGGGCTCCCCGTACATGGACGATCTGCTGGAGGCGGGCTTCGAGCAGGGTATCCGGACGGTTACCCTGCGCAAGCGTTATTAGAGAACGGTACCAGGGGATTACGACCGGGCGCCGATGGCACGGCGGCGGTACAGGCCGGCCAACGCGGCCAGGCCGAGTCCCATCATGCCCAAAGTGGAGGGCTCGGGTACGGCGGCAGGACTGGGGCCGTTGCCGTCCGAGAGTACGATATTGTCGAAATAGGCATCCCCGGGCGCGCCGTTGGATCCGATGAAGTCCTCGAGCATCACATGGATGCCGGAGCCCGCGGTGAAGTTGATGCTGTAGTCGTGCCATGTGCCATCATCGACGAGGTCGGTCGAGGCGTAGCCATTGATGGTTCCCGCGAGCCAAACGTGCGATCCGGGGAATCCGTAGGCATAGCCGATGAATCCGCCGAGATCGCCGGGATTGCCGCCATGTCCCGGCAGGCCCAGGTACTGGAAGCTGAGGATGTACTGGCCGCTGGCGCTGGTCTGCCCGGTCGTGGCGATGATATCCCCGCCGGAGTTCAGAACGCCGAAATGCACGGCCTTGTCGGCTTCTACCGGATCGGCGACGATGACGGCGGAAGCGCCCGCATAGTAGGTGCTGGGAGACCATTGCGCCAAGTTGCCCTCGAAGTTTTCCGAGAACAGGGTGGTGGCGGATGCCGCGCCGGCGAAAGCCGCGGAAAGAACGAGAGCGGTGTTGAAAATTTTCATGGAGTCTCCTTGCGTCGCACACATTGCAAGTGTTGTGCCGGAATTCGGATTTCCAAATGCGACAAATCCAGGAAGAATCCGCGGTAAATGCCTCCACGCGCCGGCATCGTTCGTGGATCTTGTCAGATTTACCGACAAGGACGGGATTGTTTTACAGACGGCCGGGCACAAGGAGCCGGTCTGGTTCAAGCCTCCGGTCTGCAAATGAAGCCGAAAAACCATCGGCCCAGTCGAGTCGAAGGGTTGAAGGATGGGAAGGTGAAAACCGGCGCGGCGGCCCCCCCACCAAACCACCGCGCCTCGACCACCGCCTTGCGGCGGTCGCCCCCTGGTTCTCCCCATGATTCCTCAGGGCCCCTTCAATATCGCCGGCCTATTCTTCAGCGCAAGCGGTCATACCCTCAGCGCCGGCGGACATTTCTTCAGCGCCAACGCAAACGCAACAGGCCGGTACGCAGGAATCCCGGGACTTCCACATACCCGGCCGCTTCGCCTATCCAACGCGTTTCCCAAACCTTGCGGCCCGCGGCATCGAACGCGGCCAAGGACCTTGCCCCGGCCGGCGCCGGCAAATGCATGCCCTGGGCGAATTCCGGCGCCCATTCCTCGCGATCCACGCGGCCATGGCTTGCCAGGGACGTCGGCAGGCAACCCGAGTATGCCACCCGGAAAAGCCCGGCGTCGGCATTGTTGGCGTACAAGGCGCTGCCGTAGTCGACCACGTACAACGCTCCGTCCCCCTGTCCGTATTCCATATCGTGGATGCCGCCGCTGAAGGCTCCCCCCGCGGCACCCAGCCAGGGGGGATTGGCGGCCTGGGTCACGCGCGGCCAGGCATCCTGGGACAAGGTGGCGATCTTGGCCGTCCATCCGCCGTTACCGTAACCCGTGAATGTCCACTTGCCGTCGAACCAGGGCGGGAACTTCACCGTCGACTTCAGGGCCTGATCATAATGGTAGACCGGGCCCGCTTCGAATCCGCAGGTCTTTAGGCCGGGGATGGGATCGGGCGCGGGACCGTCGTGTTCCCACAGGGCGGCGGCATGTACCGGCGGAAGGATGGTCACGCCGGTATTGTTCGGCGAAGTGTTCCGTGGGGTCAATGGATCGAACTTGAGGCCGGTCTGCCCTTCGATGGCGACGCATTGCTTCTTGGCGTAGTCCCAATGGCAATAGGGCCGGTTGTTCTTGAGGAAATACGGATAGCCGAGATAGGCGGCGGAATCCACGATCTTGATCTGATCCGCGCCCTCGGGACCGCGCTCCGACGAGTCCTGCGCCGCGGGTCCGAACTCGCCGATGTACAAACGGCCGGTCACGGGATCGGGGAAGATGCGGTAGGGATTGCGGAAGCCCATGGCGAAGGTTTCCGGACGCACCTTGGCCGCCAGATCCGCCGTGGGCCACACCGATGCATACTTCTCCTTGAGGTTGCCCTTGGGGATCGTGTACCACTTGCCATCGGCCTGTTGCGTCATTTCCGGATGGATGCGCAGGATCTTCCCGCGCAGATCGTTGGTGTTGGCGGTGCTACGTTGGTCGTCACTGTATTCCTGGCCGGGCCTTTCGTCCATGGGCGAGTATTGATCGTTGCATCCGGCGCAGCTATTGTCCCCGGTGGACAGGTATAGGTCTCCGTTGCGGCCGAACTTCATGGAACCGCCGTTATGCGTTTCCCACATGGCCGGGATTTCCAGCAAGGTCTGTTCGGACGCCAGGTCCAGGTGATCGGACACGAAACGGAAGCGGGAGAGGCGGTATGTCAGACGGCCTTTGGCCTGGTTGGCCTGGCCGTTGAAGAAGGCCTTGGGCGCGTAATAGAGATAGACCCAGTCCGTGGCCGGGAAATCGTCGTGAATGGCCACGCTCAGGATGCCGCCCACATCATATTGGCCCGGGTTGATGTACACGTCCAGGGTGGCGGCCAAGGACGTCTTGCGCGCCACGGGATCATAGAGTTGCAAGGTGCCAGCGCGCTCCACCACGAATACGCGCCCATCGCGGGCCACCGCCAGTTCGATGGGCTCCTTGAGCTGACCAGGCGGCACCAGCGCCTCTTTCTTGAAATCCGATGCCTTGGGATCCGCGCATGTCTGCGCGTCGGAGCGCGAGGCGATCATTCCCGCCAGCAACAACGCCGGCAACAATGCCGGGAGAATCCGCTTATTTTTTCCCATCCTGGTTTTCATCTTTTCCCCCAATTTGATGCACGACTTCTTATCCATGCCGCCCCACTTCCGGTTTTCCATATGCCCCTCTTCGCATCCAACCCGTCGCGCCTCACCCTATTCGATGACCGCTTTCCGGACGATGCGGCCGGTCCGCGAGTGATCGCCTTTGGCCGTAGCCTGGATTACATAGAGTCCCGGCCCCGCCGCGGAATAGTTGAACCGGTTCGCGCCGGCCGCGCCCTGGAACCGCTTCACGGCCTTGCCGTCAGGCGCGTAAATCTCGACATCGAACGCCGCGCCCGCCTCCACGCGGATTTCCAGACCATGCATCGGGGCCGGCACCGCGCTCAACTCCAATCCCGCCGCGGAGGCCGCTCCCGGGCGCAGGGACGTTGGCGGGGGAAAGGGGTACTTCGCCACCTTCATGTTGCGGACATAGAGCTGGCCGGGATAGCCGGTCTGAAGCCCGATGTATCCGGTCGTCCGGTAAGGGTTGTTGTGATCGCATTGGGACTCGCTTGCCGCCTGCACGCCGATGCAGGGGACGTTCGCCCATTTGTGCGCCACCAGACGCGCCTTGTAATCGCTGCTGAGCATGCTGAACCTCGCCTCCAGGGCGTCGTTGTGCCAATGGTAGACGCTGTCCTTGTACAGCCGCACCCGGACGCTGTTCCATTCGTTGGTGGCGAAATGCTTGTAGTTGGGGACCAAGGGCGGATAGATGTCGTAGGCCGCCGCCGGAGCGTTCCAATCCCCGGGCTCCGGCGTGCCGTCGTAAAGCTGGTACTCGATGGCGTTCTGGTAGATGGACGCCGTGATCAGGTTCGCGCGGTAATAGAGGCCGGCATTGTCGCTGATGCGGTATTCGAACTTCAATTCGAAATCGTCGTACATTTTCTTGGATCGGATGTCCTGGGTGGCGTTGTTGTCCCAGAAATATTCCCCGCTCGCAGGCACTTCGATATTGGCCGGCAAGGTGGTCACGTTCGTCCCGTCCTTCTGGTACGCCACGAAATTGTCGCGCACGCTCTGCATGGTCCCGTCGAACATCAGGACGAACCCCTGGCTCTTCTCCTCCGGGGTCAAGGTGTTGAGGGCCTGGGAATGGATGGATCCGCAGGTCAGGGAAATCAGGGTTCCGATCACCATTCTCACTGTTCGCATGGTTTGATTTGTTTCCATAGAGCGCCTCCGGAATTCGGTTATATCGTTCACGTTCAGATCCCCCAGGCCAATTGCAGGGCCCAATACCAGTCGGTCTTCCGCAGGGTGATCTCGTTGGGGTTGAGTTGGGGACCGTAATAGGATGAAGCATCGGCGATGCGGAGATGGTCGCTCGCCGCCTGCGCGTAAAGGGACACGTTCCGATGAATGCGCTTCCGCACGAGCACGGACCATTTCACGTTGTCCGCGGCGGCGGCATCGTAGTATTCCCGGCCTGAAGCGATCTTGTCGCTGGGATCGGGAAGGAAGGGGATGTTGTTGCCGTCCGATCCTATCGGCCAAGTGTTGTTGAAATAGGGCGAGTCGAAGTATTCGGCCTGGATGGAAACCAGATCGAGGAGCTTGAAGGCAGGCAGATTGATGCCGGCCATGACGGGCATGCGGCGGAACTTGTCGGTGTAGAAGACGGGATAATCCTTCACGCCCAGCAGGGCCGCTTCGGCGAAGAGCTTGAGATCTTCGGGACCCAGGAGTCCGGACGGAAGGAGCTTTTTGAAATCGACGCAGGCGCGCGCCATCAGGATGGTTCCGGAGGCGGTATAGTAATGGATGGGCGGCCGATCCGCGTCAGGCATTTTCTCCAGGCCTTCGACCAAGGCCGCCAGGGAATCGTTGAGATGCGCCTGTTGCGCGAAGCGGGCGGAGTCGTTCGCCGTGGTCGCCGTCATGAGTCGCGTTTCCCAGAAGGTCTTGCGATTGGCGTAATAGTTGTAGTTGGAGGAAAGCGCTTGGCCCTGGGAATAGAAATATCCATTGGCCTTGTTCTCCCGCGTGGTGCGTTCGGGATACACGGGAAACAAGCGCTTGAAATTGACGCCCGCTCCCAGTTCCAGCAGCCCGTCACCGGCGCGGTACGATCCCACCGCGGCCAGGGATCCGTCATATAGCGGGGCCAGGGCGGTCTCCGTGGTCAGCATCAGATCCAGTTTGAAGTCCCCGTAGCTGAATGCGGCCTTGACCCCTTGCAGATAGGCCGAAGCACTGTTGGCGAGGGCGTATCCGCCTGTCATGATGACATTGGGATAGGCCACGCTCCGGAACAGGTATTCCCCCAGGTCGGCGGCATCCGGATTGTATTTGTAGGGGAACAACCCCATGCTCAGCCTGAGATAGGGCTTCTCCAGGTTCCCGAAATCGTACGCGGCTTCGCTCACCGTCGGTCCGATGAAGAAGGCCTTGCGCTGGGATCCCGGGAATCCGCCATTGACCACTTCCGGCTTGCGGAATTGGAATATCCCCCCGAGTCCGCCGGTGACGTGGAACCGATCCTCCAGGGTGATGGTCTGGGTCACCCATGCGCCGAAATGATCCACCCATTCCGAGTGGACGTCCTCGAGCACGTTGCCGCCAATGACCCCTTTTTGGATCATGCCGGATTCCTGGAAGGCGCCGATATGCAGGGGCTCGTGGACGATCACCGGATCGGCCCAGGTGGGGACGAAACCCAGGAACAGCGCCAAGGCGGTCGAAGCGGCCGTGGCTGGCATCGTGGCCGTCGCGGCCATAGCCGACTTGAAGATCCGGGGAAACACCCGGGTTACGGTATTGCGCGCCATGCTACAGATCCCAGCTCACCATGGTCATCCAATACCAGTCCTTGGAGGAGTTCAGGATCTCGTTCGGCTCCAGCCTTGATCCGAAGAACCAGTCCGTACCCACCGTGCGGACATGGTCCCGGGCGAATTGCGCGTTCACTTCCAGGCCCGGCAGGATTTTCTTCTTCAGCAGGATGGACCAGCTGAAATCGTCCTTGGACCCGGCATCGTAATAATCGGACCGGGAGAACTCCGGGTTGGTGCCCTGGGGGAAATAGGGGGTGGCTTTGTCGCTGCCCAGGGAGAGGAAATTGTTGGCGTAGGGGGAATGGAAATATTCCGCCTGCACGGAGACCAGATCCAGCAGCTTGAATGCCGGCAGGTTGACGCCGACCATGATCGGCATGCGGTCGGTCCGGCGCGTGTAGTAGACTTCGTAATTGCGCACGCCGAGCAGGGCCGCTTCGGCGAATATGCGCAAGTCCTGCGGGCCGAACGCGTCGGACGGGAAAAGCTTTTTCAGATCCAGGCTGGTGCGCGCCATCAGGAGCACGCCTGCGGACGAGAAATGTTGCAATTCCGGCCGGTCATAGGCCGTCCGCGCGCCCGAGACGGGATCGTTGACCGAATCCGTGGTCGTCCAATATTTGATGGAGTCGGCCACGTCGGCATAGGTTTGCGCCTGGAGTTTTTCCGCTTTCGCCTCGCGCACCAGGCGCAGGGCTTCCGGAACGTCCGCGGCGTATTTGGCTGCCGAGTCCAGGTTGGCCGGGGTGGGATCCGCGAGAAAGGCCAGTGCGGGATGCGCGGCATTGGCCGCGCTCAGATCGGTTTGCGCCAGCGCCACGCGGTTCGCCGCCTGGCTGTTGCGGAAGCCGGCCCGATTCACGTACTCTTCCGGACTCGCCGCGTACCAGGCTCCACCCTTCTCGAAGTAGGAGTTGGCCAAGTTCCGCGGCGTGGTCTTGCTGGGCCGCACTTGGATGAGATGCTTGCAATTGACGCCCGCCCCGACTTCCCAAAGCCCGTCTCCCAGGGAATAGCCCGCCACCGCAGCCAGGGACCAATCATACAAGGGAGGCAGGCCCGTTTCCGTGTACAAAAGTCCGTCCAGCTTGAACGCTCCCAGCTTCAGGCTCCCTTGAAAGCCTTGCAGGACGGCGCCGGAATTCCGGATGAGGGAAAAGCCTCCCGTGGTGATGAAGGTCGGATAGGGACCGGAGCGGAAGAGGTATTCGCCCAGGTTCTGCGCGTCCGGATTGTACTTGTAGGGAAACATCCCCATGCCCAAGGTGAAAACCGGATCCTTCGCATCCCCGAAGGCGTACACACCTTGCGCGATGGAAGGGCCGATGAAAAAGGCCTTGGCCTGGCTGCCGCCGAATTCGGCCTGCGCCACTTCCGGTTTGGGGAATTCGAAAATCCCGCCCAGTCCCACGCTGATGCGCAAGCGTTCGTCCACAATGGCCTCGCGGGAATAATACGCGCCGAAATGATCCACCCATTCATCCTTGAACGGTTCGTTGATGTCCTTCCAGATGCCGCTTTGCAATTGCCCGATTTCCTGTATGCCCCCCACCGCCGGGGGTTTCCATTCCACCTTGGGCGCCGAGGAAAACCCGACGGTCCACAATGCCGTTACCAATATCGGCAACATGGGTACGCCGTGCGCCGCCGCCCGCAGGAACAGGGTTCCGGATCGCATCCTCATATCCCGATCCCGATCCGGCACATCCAATACCAGTCCTTGCTCGTCGCCAGGTTTTCGTCCGATTCGAGCGCGGGGCCGAACCAGGTGTTGAGGCTGACCATGCGCAGATGATCCCGCGCCACCTGGGAATACAGCGTGACCCCGGGCAGGATCTCCTTCTTGAGCAAGAGCGACCACGACAGATCGTCCTTGCCCGCCGCGTCGTAGTAGGCGTTCCGGGAATAGCTGGAATCCGCTCCCCGCGGCAGGAACGGCTGCGGCATGCCCACCGTCGCGACGCGCTCCGTGCTGTTGATGTAGGGCGAACGGAAAGACTCCACCTGGATGGCGAACAGATCCAACCACCCGAAGGCGGGCAGATTGAAGCCCAACATCACAGGGATACGATCGGCTTTGCTCGCATAGAAGACCGGATAATCCTTCCATCCCAACAGGGCGGCCTCGCCGTAGAATTTCAGATCCTCCCGGCCCAGGATTCCCGGTCGGGAAGCGCCGCCGTTTTCCTCCCATGCGAACCAACGCTTGGGATCGAGGGAGAAGCGCCCCATCAGGATGGTGCCCGCGGCCGTGTAGTATTGATAGTCGGGATGGACATAGGGAACCATGGCGCCGGTGGCGGGATTGGCCGTGGAATCGGTAGTGGTCCAATAGGTTACGGAGTCGAGGATGGCGCGATAGCGGGCGGAGTCTTCCGTTTGCTGATGGGCGGCGGCGAAATCCATCCGGCCCCGGTATTCATTGGTGTTCCCGGTGTACCAGACTCCGGCTTTTTGGAAATACGCGTTCTTGGCCTGCTGCGGTTCGGTGCGGCTGGGGCGCACGGGTATCAGGCGCTTGCCCTCGATGCCGGCCCCCACTTCCAGCCAGCCGTTCCCGGCCGTGTACTTGGCCAGGGCCGCCAGGGACAGATCGTATAAGGGCGGCATGGAGGTTTCCGTGATCGCAAGGAGGTTGAACGTGAAGCCTCCGGTTCGGAACTCCGCGTTCGCGCCCTGCAGATAGGCCCCGGCGTTGTCGATGATGGCGTAGCCGCCGGTCATGAGGTAATTGGGATAGGGGTTGGAGCGGAACAGGTATTCCCCCAGGTTCCCGGCATCGGGATTGTATTTGAACGGGAACATGCCCGCGCTGATTTTCAGCCACGGCTGTTTACCCGCTGCCCGGCCACCTGCGCGGACATCCGCTGCGCCGCCTTCCGCGCCGCCCGCCGTATAGGTGAGCGTGGCCCGCGAGGGGCCCACGAAAAAATTCTTGTACTGGCTTCCGCCCCAGCCCGCCGAGGTCACCTCGGGTTTCTGGAATTGGAAAACGCCGCCCAGGCCCACGGCGATGTCGAGATGGTCCCCGATGGCCGCCTCTTCCGTGAAGAAGGCCCCGAAATGATCGACCCACTCGTGCTGGAACGGACCCGCCGCGGAGAAGCGGCCGCTTTGCAGCATGCCGAACTCCTGGAACAATCCGAAGGAAGGCGGTCCATACACGATTTGATCCCCGCTTCCTTCGCCGGCCTCCGCCGCCGCAACCGGGGCGCATAGGCCGGCCATCAAGGCTGCCGCCAGGCCCAGTCTCATGGCCGTCCCCAAGGTTTCCATCGCCGCCGTTACTGAGGATCTTTCCAGGGGGTTTTCCAGGGAAAAGCGCCTCCCGGAGGTTTTCACCGATAATCGCAGGAATCGTTCAGGCACTGAAAACAATTGCTCTCCCCGGATCGAACGATCCCATCCCTGTATCCGGCCATTCCCCGGAACGGTCCCTTTCCATTTTGGTAACCTGTATGAGACGTATCATATGCGTTTCAGGGAAGCAGCAGGTTACGGGATTGTCTCCCGGCCGCGTCTTCCCAGCTCATCCTGTAAATCCCCATCGGCAACGAACCCAGGGAATATTCCCTCGCCCCGGATCCGTCGCCTTGGAAACCGAGCACCCGCCTCCCGCGCAGATCGGAGATGCGCACCCGGTATGGGCCTCCCGTGGCAGTCACGCGTATGCTACCCCCGTGGATCCCCGAATCGACCCGGATATCGGTCCGCATGGCATCTGTCCGTACGGTTCCATATTTCGATTCCGCGCGGTTAACGGACACCACCGCGTTCTTGATGGCTTCCAGGGTGGAATCCGCATGCACGACCACGTTCCTGAGCCCGCCTGCGGCGCCGGAAGCCCGGATGTCCTGGGCGATGGCGTTCGCATCCGCTTTGGAACCGCGCTCCGCCAGGCGCATGGCGAACAACAGGTTGAGATCGACGGCCTGGGATCTATCGAACGCATCGGTTGCCTTCAACGCCGCGGCCAAGATCCCGCGCGCCTTGGGGTCCCCGATATCGGCGAGACCGCGCAGGGCGACGTAATGGACGCCCCGATCCGCGTTCGCGGCCATCCCGATCAGAAAGTCCACGGTCGCGGGATCGTTATCGCGTATCGATCCGGCCGCCCGCATCAGGGTTGCGGCGCATTTTCCGGTGGAGGCGATCAACGCTGTGCGGATCAAAGGAAGAATCGCCCCGGATCCTTCCGTGACGCCAATGCTGAGCAGGGCCATGGCGGCCGGCTCGCAAAGGTTGGGATCGTTCAGGTAGCCGGAGAGGGGGACGATGGATGCGGACTTCCCGCCGTACCGGATCTCGTCCATCAGATAGGCCTTCACTTCCCAATCCGAGGCCTTGGCCAGGCCCGCGAGGAGATCGGTTTCCTGGGCCGATCTTTCGCTTTCCGCGCCGGGGCGGAAGCCGTAGTTGGTCACCCGCCGAATTTCCAGGCGCGCCTTGGAGTCGTTGCCGGTTCCGGGCTTGACCAACTGCCCGATATAGGCAGCCGTGGTCTGGCCGCGCGCGGCCCCCAACACCAAGGCGATTGCGGACAGCGATATCCATGCATTGGCCTTCATCACGCGCCTCCGTCCGCCAGCGCCCAGGGCGCGCGCATCGGCTGGTTCACCAGACGGTTGGCTTCGTTATCGCCCACGAAGGCCTGCTTGTCCGGATCGTATTTCAGGGTGCGGCCCAGGCGCACGGCGATGGCGGCCAGATTGACCAAGGTGCAGGAACGGTGGCCGTTGCCTTCGTTCAATCCGAATTTGGTCCGGGCCTTCACGGCCGCGACGAAATCATCCTGCTGCACGGGAGGGTTGGGAAGGGCGTCGACCTGGGCCTTGAGATTCGGCAGATCCGACTGGAAGCCCGCCATCACCTTGCCGCGCGTCCCCTGCACCAGCACCGTATCGTTGCCCACCCCGTCCAGGATGATGCGCGTTCCATCCGCATAGGTCATGGTCACCTTGCGCCACGCGTTCACGGCGTCCCAATGCTGCGGATCGCTATCCGGAACAATCTCCACGGGGCTGGTATCGTCCTTGCCGAGGATGTACTGGAAGGGATCCAGATAATGCTGGCCCATATCGCCCAAGCCGCCCGCATCGTAATCCCAATAGCCCCGGAAATTCTGATGCACGCGCGCCGCGTTGTAGGGTTTGTAGGGCGCCGGGCCCAGCCACATGTCGTAATCCAGGGCCGCGGGCACGGCCTGCGGCGCCAGATTCACCTGGCCGAACCAGGTGCCCAGTTTCCAATCGAAGCCGGTGCCCGCTCCGATGGTGACGGTCAGGGGCCCGCCCAGCAGGTTGCCCAGGACCATCTTGCGCATGTCCCGGGCGGGGACGCCGGCCCCGTAAAATCCATCCCCGTAGATGGCGCTGGCTCCGGTGAACCGGAACCATGTGTTGAGGCGGAAGATGGTCCCGTTGCGGCGCACGGCCTGGGCCACGCGTATGCCCTCGCCGATGGTGCGCGTCATGGGCTTCTCGCACCACACGTCCTTACCCGCGTTGGCCGCGGCGATGGCCATCAACGCATGCCAGTGCGGCGGCGTGGCGATGTGGACGATGTCGATGTCGCTGCGCGCCAGGAGATCGCGAAAATCCTTATATCCGGTGACGCCGGTCTTTCCCGAAAGGGCCTGCGCAAGATGCCCGGAGTCCGTGTCGCATACCGCTATCAGGCGCGTGCCGTCGTTGGTGCCGGGGCTGCTGCCGTTGACGTGGTTCATGCCCATGCTGCCGGTGCCGATCACGGCCTTGGTCAATTGATCGCTCGGAGCCTTCCCGTACGCCCACGAAGGCAGGATGGTGAAAGCGGCGGCGGCCTGCGCCGTGCGCTTGATCAGACTCCTCCTGGATAGCTTCGCGTCGAACATCCCCGCCCCCGTCCGCAGGCGGATGCGAAAATGAATCGCGCCACCTTGATCACAAATCTAGGCCGGAGGGGAAACCGGGACGGGGCGGGCGAAGGAGAAAGCGTATAGTGGGACTACACGCGGAAAACCGGAAATGCGGAAAGGCGATTCACGGTTCGAAGACCGGAGAACGAGTATCGAGGATGGGGATTCGGTGATCGGGGATCAAGGATCGGAAATCAAAGATCGAGGAAACGCACGACCGTGGATCCGGCCTTCTGGGATTCGAAGGCAAGCTTGATCCAGGCGGCGGATTCCGGAACATGGCGCACGCGCACCTCGTCCAATGCGCCCGTGAAATGCGTCTGATCCTTGATGGCCGGGCTCCAGCCGCCCAGCATGCCGCCGCCCAGGATCCACCGGCCCGTGATGTCCTCGGCATGCGGCACATCCGCGTTGCTGCCCGCCGGCTTGCCGTCCACGTACAGGGACATACCCGCCGCCGGATCCTGCGAGGCCGCGAGATGATGCCATTGGCCGTCGATGTAACCCGGCAACGAGATGGCGTTGCGCTCCATGTCGAGGGTGCCCACGGGCGGATCGGCGATGTAGACGCCGAAGTGGATGGAACCGTCCGGTTCGATCCAGAGGTGGCGATCGTAGGGACCCGTGCCGGATTCGAAACCGATCAGCTTGCCGGTGCCGTGCGCGCGGAACCACAGGGAAAGGGTGAACGCCTGCGGTGCCCTGGCGGAATCCGTGGTGGCCAAAAGGCCTTGCTTGCCGTCGAGTTCGATGCAGCGGAAGAGGGGCGAAGAGGCTTCTCCCACCGCGGCCGGATCCTTCGCATACGCGGTGTTGCCGCGCGCGGTCGCGTCGCCGTACCTTTCCGTCAGGGCCTGATGCTGCAGGTGCCAGACGCTGCGGTATCCCGCGGCGGTATCGAAAACCGCCGGGCCGGAGGAAAGTGAGGTGCTTCCCTTGCGGCCCCACAACATGCGGATGGTTTGCGCGTCATCACCGGCGCGGAGGCTGTCCACTTTCACCCACAGCAAGGCGTGCTTGCCCACCGGGTCCCAGTTCTCGATCTCATACGGCAGATGGCCGCCGGTCGCGCCCGCGAAGCGGATGTCCGAACCATCGGCCGCGGCGCTGGTGTCGAAAGGAAAGGCCGCGGAGTCCAGGCGCACCAGCAGGGGGAATCCCTTCACGCCCGCGGCGATGTCGGCGCCGGCGGGTCCCGTGCGGATCGCCAGCGCGCGCCCATGCGCCCATTGCGCGTAGTCCTCATGGGTGAAGGCGTCCAGGATGATCTCCCCGAGGTCCGTGGTTTCGCCGGATCGGATTTCCACTTCCGGAACGATGACGCTGCCCAGGACCGGATCCGGGGACATGGCCCGGATCGTGTACCGTCCCGGGGGAAGATCGGCGAAGGCGAAGCGCGCGGAATCCGGCGCGATATAGGCGAGCCGCTCCATGCCGCGGACCTGGATCCACACGGAAGCCTGCGACGCGCGCAGCCGTGCGACCCGGCCGGTCATGACCCCTACCGGTTTCAGGATCGCTTCGTCCAGGCGGGTCCTTTGGTCGGCCGCCACTACACACTGGAGTCTCGCCGCGCGGCCGGAGTCTCCGCGGATTTCCACCGAATACGAATCCACGGCGATGGGCGCGATCATAAAAGCGCCCTTGCCGTCCGTGTCCGTCTCCTTGCCGGGTATCAACTGCGGAGCCCGTTCGGCGGTATCCTTCCAATAGCCGGCGGGACGCGCCACCACCTTGGCGGAGATGGCCGGCGCGCCCTCGACGTATTGCGCTCCGCCCTGCAGGCCCACGGTCTCGGAGCCCGGGCCTTGCACGTCCGGGGCGCCGTCGCGCGAATCGAAGCAGGCCGTGAGCAGACCCAGCGCGGCCGCAATCGACGCGGAGGCGGCCATGCGGAAGAGGGCGCTCTTGTCCGCGATCCCGCCCGCGCGGATAAGCATCATACGCTCCAGGCGCGCGAACGGGTTCACGCCGGATCCCCCGGCGCCGCTTCCGTCGTATTCGGGTTGGTCATGGGATAAATCTGGAAGTTCACCTGGTAGACGGTATCCTCCGCCTCATCCCCTTCCGCGATCTTGAGCAGCTTGCGCCGGAACCCGCTGAGCTCCTCCTCGATGGCCTTGAATCCCTTGGGCGAAAGGCTGAACGTCAGGGTCGAAACGCTGCGCGTGTCGCGGGGAAAGCGTTCCAGCGCTTCGCCGGCCAAGGCCAGGGTCTGCAATTGGAAATTGCGGATGGCGGTCGCCTGCGCGGCGTAACCCGTGCTGCTGCTCACTGCGTCGGCGCGCACGTAGCGCCCCTGGGAATTCTTGCAGATCATCCCCAGCTTCAGCAACAGGGCCACGGCCTGCCTCGCCTCCGAAGCCTTGATGGGCGGAGACATGCGTTTGGCCAGCGCCTCGTAGTCGCCGGCGAAGGGCTGGAAGTGGAGCAGCTCGCGGATGGCCGTGTAGTACCACTTATCGTAGAAAGCGTACTGATCCGCCCCGACGATGCGCACGCGGGAACTGCGGAAAGCCATCAGGCGTTCGAATCCCTGCTTCTTCTCCTCGTGGCTTTTAGCCTGGTTGAACAGCACAAGCGCCTCGAAGAAATCGATCTCCTTGCGCTTGAGCTTGAGGAAGGCCGCGAAGCGCGCGGCCATGGACAGGGAGATATTGCTGCGGCCGTTGAGGATCTGGCTGAAAAAGCTGGCCGATTTGAAGCCGACCTTCTGGGCGATGAAGCGGCAGGAATAGGCGGAATTGCGCGCCTTGTTCTCCTGGTACACGTCCCGCAGGAACGCCCGGTAATCCATGTAGTCGAATACGTTTGCCATCGCCCGGGTCCGCCTTGTCCAACAATACCTCCCGGCCCCGGGATAGGGATGGCGAAACGCCGGAATGGTGTGTAGTGGAACTACACGTTTTCCCAAGATCCCACGGTTTGCCCACCGGGCGGATCGCCGCTTTTGGATTTTTTTAGGTTTCCTGGGAACTTCGTAGCGTTTCCACCGCCGTCCGTTCGTCTTAGCACACTCCCACGTCCTAAGCCCCAGGAGGTTCCCGTGCCGCGTAAATCCCTTGCCGCTCCCATCCTGGTCCTTGCGATGCTGGCCGCGGCCATGGCCTTGGTTTTTTCCTCCTGCACCTTTTTCCGCCTGGTCAGATCCACCAAGATCAAGACTCCGTCCTTCGACTTCGTCACCTGCAAATTCCTGGGCGCCTCGGACACGCAATCCGATCTGCAGTTCACCCTGTCCAGCTTCAACCCCAACACCATCGGGCTCAAGAACGTCACCGTCGCCTACGAACTCTTCTACCAGGATAAGCGCTTCCTCCACGGCGGGGACATCGCCATCGAACTCAAGCCCCAGGACACCACCCGCATCCTGATCCCGGCGTCCGTGGTCTACCGCGAAGTCATGGCCGTGGCCGGCCCCGCCGCGCAAGGCCTCATCCTCAACCACAAATCCATCCCCATCCGCATCGACGCGGTCATCTCAGGCAAGCCGACCGTGTACAACCAGGTGGAGGAAGGCGCCCTGTTCTCCTTCTCCCTGAAGGTAAGCCGAAAGGAGGACGTCCCCATCCCCGAGGACACCGTGGACAAGGCGAAGCGCGCGGTGCGCAGCGCGCTCAAGAAGATCTTTTAATCCAAGGAGAGGCGCCCGGCGGTCTACGTGACCGCCGGGCCCGCGTCCCAACCAACCCGCATGGGGTTGTCTGCCCTTCCGTACTTCCGCCTCCGCAGGTCCGCTATCGGGTGGTTCGCGGCGCCTTCATCATTTCGGTCCCATGGGCTTTCTTCGTCCGGGAACCGACCTTACGTCCATCCGCGAGAAAAGCCTCGGCTCCCATTGCCGGCCGCGCCGGTGAAAGGGCTGAAGCGGCGTTCCGGGGCCCGATCGCCGTCGGCGAAACGTAGGTCAACTTGCCGATGATATCGTCGAGCGAAATCGTCTGCACGTAGTACCGGCGGAAAACCAGGGGACCATAGCTCCACTTCTGGTCCGCCGGGGCGGGCATGGTGAGCAACTGATCGGGATTCGCGGCGCTCCGGACCTGGTAGGCATTGAAGAAAATCCCATTGCACATCCTGAGCCGGGAAATGGCATCGGGGGTTTCCAGGGACTCCGGCGCCGGTTTCTTGCTGAACTCCACCATGAAGACCATCCAGGTGGAATCCTTGGTCTTGTCCCAAACCGAGCTGCAGAAGTCGCCGCCGTTGACGATTTTCTGGCTGCACGGATAGGGGCTTATTTGATCCGCCCGGGCCGGGGTTGCGGTGAAGGACGCGGCCGAGAGGACGAGGTCGAGAGCGAGGCCGTGAAGGATCCAAGAGGGTTTGATGCGCATTGGGAGACTCCTTGCGGATGATTCCCGGATCGACGCGCGCTTCCGGCGCATTCCGGCTGGAACGCGACGGACCACGGCCGGCCGGCGGGAAAACATGCTTGGTTTTGGTTGGAAATCGACACCAATCGCCGCGCAAGTCCGGCGCGTCGAAAGAACACCCTGCCGCGTTCGGCAAACGGGTGCGGAGTATCCCCCTCCGGATGTGAAGTTACCGCGCGTTGTCCGAATGCGTGGTGCATTTCGCGCCGCGTCCGGAAAATGGGAATGCATTTTCGATGCCGCCCGCGCGCGACCCGATCAATCCCGGGCTCCGGGCGTAATCTCCGCTACGCAGGTAACGCGCGTGTTAAGGTATTACGGATGCGTCGGCGGCCGTAACCGGTCCGGACAACGACGGGTATTTGGCCAAACCCCGCGGCAATCAATGGCCTACCTGGTGGTCGGTTGGATGGGGTTATTTTGGTAAAACCCTGAATTTTGCCGGTTTTCGCTCAGTTGATCTCGCTTTACCTCTTGCACACCTATCGTTAAAGCGTTAAATTATTAAAGTGATTCAAAGTTTTGGGGATAAGCTTACCGAGGATCTCTATCATGGCGAATCGACCTCGAAGACCCGCAAGTTTCCACCGGATTTGAAGTCGCTGGCTATGAGAAAATTGGATATGATCAACGCCGCCCATGCCTCCCAGGATTTGCGGGTGCCGCCCGGAAATCCGCTGGAAATGTTGAAAGGCGATTTGGCGGGATATTTCAGCATCCGGATCAATGATCAATTCCGGATCGTTTTCAAATTCAAGGACGGCCAGGCCACGCAAGTGCGGATCGCCGATTATCATTAGAAAGGATTGAAACCATGATTCCCCGAAATCGCGCCCCCACGCATCCTGGAGAAATCCTCCTGCACGAATTCCTCGGTCCCAAGGAACTGAGCCAAGTTTCGCTTTCGGATAAGCTCGGCATTCCCATCCAGAGAATCAATACCCTTATCAATGGAAAACGGGGCGTGACGGCGGAAACGGCGATTCTCTTGAGCCGGGAACTCGGCACAACTCCCGAGTTCTGGATGAATCTCCAGACTTCCTGGGATTTATATCATGCCCAACATCGGCTGAAAGCGGCCTGAATAAGGTTTGCCGCCCGTTGGTGGTTGAGACCAGTCCAATCGGCCGCGACCAGGATGATGCTGAGGGCCCCGCAAGGAGCCCTCTTTTCATTTGTAGAGTTTCGCGCGCAGCTTCTGCACGTCCTCGTTCGCCAGGTATTCGTCGTAGGTCATGGTCCTGTCGATGTGCCTCTTGGGGGTAATCTCGATGATACGGGTGGCGATGGTCTGCACGAACTGGTGATCCTGGGAGGTGAACAGCACCGTGCCCGTGAACTCTTTGAGCCCGTTGTTGAGCGAGGTGATGGCTTCGAGATCCAGATGGTTGGTGGGCTCGTCCAGCAGCACCACGTTCGCCTGCAAAAGCATCATGCGCGCCAGCATGCAGCGCACCTTCTCGCCGCCGGAAAGGACCCGCGCGCTCTTCTGGGATTCCTCGCCGGAGAAAAGCATCTTGCCCAGCCAGCCGCGGATGAACTGATCGTCCTTCTCCTTTTCCTTGGAGTACTGGCGCAGCCAATCCACCAGGTTCATATCGGTGTCGAAATAGGCGGCGTTGTCCTTGGGGAAGAAGGAGCGCGTCGTGGAACCGCCCCAACGGAAGACTCCGGCGTCCTGCTTGGCCTCGTCCATGAGGATGCGGAACAGGGTGGAAGCGGACATATCGTCGCGGCCCACGAAGGCGATCTTGTCCCCGGCCCGCACGTTAAGCTCGAAACCCTTGAACATGGGCTTGCCTTCGATGGCTTTGCCCAGGCCCTCGATTTCGAGGATGATCTTTCCCGCTTCCTTCTCGGACTTGAAGACGATGAACGGATACTGGCGCGTGGAGGGCTTGATATCGTCCAACGTGATCTTGTCCATCAGCTTCCGGCGCGAGGTGGCCTGCTTGGACTTGGCGGCGTTGGCGGAGAAGGGGCGGATGAAGGCCTGCAACTCCTTGATCTTGTCTTCCTTCTTCTTGTTCTGATCCCGCTTCTGGAGCAGCGCCAGCTGGCTGGATTCGTACCAGAAGGAATAGTTGCCCGTGTAGGTCGAGATCTTCTGGTAGTCGATGTCGCACACGTGGGTACACACCTTGTCCAGGAAATGGCGATCATGGCTCACCACGATCACCGTGTTCTGGAAGCCGTAGAGGAACTCCTCCAGGAAGGCGACCGAATCCAGATCCAGGTTGTTGGTCGGCTCATCGAGGAGCAGGATGCCGGGATTTCCGTACAGGGCCTGGCACAGGAGCACGCGCACCTTCTCGCCGCCGGACAACTCCTTCATCAAGAGGGCGTGCTTCTCTTCGCGCACGCCCAGGCCGCTGAGCATGGTCGCGGCGTCGGATTCCGCGTTCCACCCGTTCATGTCCGCGAATTCGCCTTCCAGCTCGGAGGCCCGCACGCCGTCCGCCTCGGAAAAATCCGGCTTGGCGTACAGGGCGTCCTTCTCACGGATCACGTCGAACAGGGCCTTGTGGCCCATGATCACCGTTTGCAGGACGGGGACATCGTCGAACTCGAACTGGTTCTGCTTGAGCACGCCCAAGCGGATGCCGGGTTCGATGTTGACGCTGCCGGAGTCGGGTTCGATTTCCCCCGAGAGGATTTTCAGGAAGGTGGACTTGCCCGCCCCATTGGCGCCGATGATGCCGTAGCAGTTGCCGGGCGTGAACTTGATGTCCACTTCCTTGAAGAGGGGGCGTTTGCCGTAGGCGAGGGAGACTTGATTGACGCTGATCATAAGTAGGCCTTGCTGCTCCGAAGGGTGCGGGTTTTCCGGATCGAACCTGGAAAATCACGTCGCGGGCGGCTTGACCGCCATCCGCTGCAAACCCCGGGAAATCCTATACTGGGTGGAAGCCAGCAAAATAGCAAACCCGTTGAGCGGTTCCCAGGTAAGCAAACCCGATGGGGGGTTCCCAGGGACGACCGGACCGGTCCGGCTGGGCCAAGGCGCAAAGCGGGCCAATACGGCCCCTGTCCCGCTCCCCTTGCCGTCCCGATCGCCCGAAATGCCTGCGAGTGAATATCTTTTCATCGCCAATATCACTCCGGGAAAGCGGACACTTTCCCGAACCGGTTCGAGAGCGCCGGAGAATGGAGAACATTGAACTCAAAATCCCTCATCCTCTCGGCGACCCTGGCGAGCGGCGCCCTGGCCAGCAACCTCAACACCGGTGGATTGTCCGGCGTGGACAACACGTATTCCGCCTACAGCATCGGCCAGGGCAGTTATGAGCTCGGCCTTTCCATCAATGGCCTATACGGCGAAAAAGCCCTGGCGGAAACCCTCGCGGGCGGCAAGTTGGATGAAAAGGACGTGCTGCTTTTCGGGCAGGATGCTTTTGTGGCCCTGGGCGTGACCAATTGGATGGACCTGGCCCTCGATCTCCCCTTCTATGAGGACAAGATCGACGGCTTCGAGGAGCATGCGGCCGGACTCGGGGATCTTTCCGCCTCCTTGAAGCTCATGCATCCCGGGATGAAGCCGGATGCCTTGATCCGTCTCGCGTATATCATGCGCGCCAGCTTTCCCACCGGGGATCCCGCGCGCGGCTACTACCAGCGCGATCCCCAAAACTCCCACGTCAGCCTGGTGAACAATGAAGGAGCGTTCACCTCCGGCGGATACAGCCTTAACCCCATGCTGGCCTGGACCTTCGACCTCACCCGCCTCAAGGCGCCGGCCCCTTGGCTCGTGCACGTCAATTTCGGAATGGACGCCTTGTTCTACACCGAAAACAAGAACATCCCCGAAGAGAACACCGCCATGAAAGGCGCGCTCGCCGTGGAATGGATGGCCGAAACGGATTGCAGCGTGTTCCTGGAAATGTACGGCAAATCCCGGCTCGTCAACATCACTTCCGGGCCCTTCCTGGAAATCTTCGCCAAGGATCAGATCGACCTCGCCTTGGGCACCCGTAAGGTCTTTGCTTCCGGCTGGTCCGCCGCGTTCGCTGTGAACGGTAGCCTGTCCACCCAGGAGAACCATACCCGATGGTCCACCAACCACGAAGGCGACGGCGTCCGCAAC
>OBEQ012748179.1_pt1 | contig 23472 bp, 25 predicted proteins | sample 1670901 | NCBI WGS metagenome assembly OBEQ01 (sample SAMEA104232315, study PRJEB22302) | groundwater metagenome | biome: forest; feature: aquifer; material: groundwater | place: USA | collected 2011-08-07 | depth 5.4 m
CCCCCGCAAGCCACGTTCCACCAGCGTCGGATTTGAGGAGTCGCAAGTGTTGTGCCCGCGAGATTCAATAGTGGTAATCAAAATCCGAGGGGGAGGGTCGGGAGAATATTGCTTGGTAACTCTAATGGTAACGCATGGCCCTGCGGCAGTTGCGCCAAGCCGAAGGTTTTCAATGAGACTGGTAGGATTGGCATCGCCACCGCCGCCAACATCCTGCTTGCCGTTGCCACAGTTTATTTCCGAAAGTGTGCTCGTCGAAAAAGCGTCGCTTCTAAAATCCCAATACATAGCGCACTCTGCGCCGGTATCCGCGGCGTAAAACGCGCTCTGCGATTCCCTGCCGAAAGATGACAAAATGACCTCGCGAAGAGCGATGTTCCAAATGGCAACCGCTACCGAGAGCAGAACGCTTGAGGCCAGAATGGCGAAAAGAAGGGCAAAACCGGCACGCGAATAGCGCGCCTCCGCCCGAAGCGGGCTCCGGCAACGCGAACGCGCCCACACGAATCCTTTATTCGCGTCATTCTTGGCATTCGTTTTCATTCGTGTATTGGTGTCGTGTTCCATGTTACGTGTTTATTGCGCCGGATACCAATTAAAAATTTTCTCGTTGATAACGACGCTCTTTTGGATTGAGCCGGTCCTCCAAGACACCTCCGCCAGCAGGTCGGCAGCGCCGTTTGCGTCGCCAGAAACAGCAACAGGTGCAATGGTAAGCGTCCGGGTAAAAATTGTGCTCTGCCAGGGTGAAGGAAGTGCTCCACCATTTTGGCGAGTGCCAAAATCCCCGTAAATGCCGGTACCCGATGAACCGCCGCTGAACACAAGCTGACAATAATTTAAGCCGGCCGCGCAATCAATAATTTGCCCGGCATTAACATCAATGCCGCATTTCTGATTTGGATTTACATCGGCAGTGCAAAGCTCTAAACTTGAAAGCCAACTTACGGACTGGGAGAAGCCGGCAAGGTTATTGCCGTCGCGAACATTGCGCGCGTACTCAATCGCCTCTTGAGCCAGATAAAAAGCCGTCACCTGGTCCTTGGCGTAAATCGAGCTGTTGAGACCGCGCTGGGCCAGAGTCAAGGGCGCCACGATGGCAACCGAAAGAATGGCGATGGCCACGATGGTCTCCACGATGGAAAAGCCCCGCCGACATGGAACATGGAACATGGAACATGGAACAGAAGAAAAGAGGGCTCGCCGCGCGCGAAGCGCGCGGTTCTCTGTTTCCTGTTTTATGTTACATGTTTTATATTCCATGTTATGTGTTTACTGCACATCCGGCAACCTTTGAGAAACAAGAGTCTCAATATCAAACCGCGATGTGGTTTTCATCTTGGCGCCAGCCGCGGTCAAATTGCTCACAACACCGCCGACTGTAATCAGAACTCTTGGTTGGATGTTATCGCCCGGAATGGTGCCGCTTACATAGAAACATAATTTGTCAATAACTATTTCAGGAGCGGTCATGGGACTTGCCCCACTCGAACCTTTTGAAACTTGAATTGAATTGGCGCTTAAAGAATAAGTGGTTGATGTATTACTGTGGTCAGAAAAAGTAATGCTTGACAAGCAAGTGCTGGGGTTTCCGTTGACTGGATATCCGCTCCCGGTGCGCAGGTTGCGCGCCATGCTTTCAAGGGCCAGACTTAAGTTGTTTATTGAAGTTTTAAGCCCCTGGGCTTTGTGATTGGCGTCAACCACGCTCAAAAGCACCGCCGTGGTCGCCAGCATGACAAAGCTGAAAAGGGCGACTGAAACAAGCATTTCAATCAGGGTGAAGCCCTTTTGGGTAGAATCACGAATCAAGAATAAAGAATCACGAGTGGCTTCGCGGGGCTTTGTTATGATTTTCGTCTTCATTCCTGATTCTTGATTCATGATTCTTAATTCTACTTTATCGATATCTGCCCGCTGGCCAGAACACTGACCGTCTTGGTCACGCCTTGAGGCGAGCTTACTGTAATAACGGCACTTGGATACAGCGTCGCTTGCCCGTTAGCGGTAATTACAGGCTCCGGGTCAGGACGGTGGAAAACAATATCAAGGGTATCCACGGCAGAACAGGGATTGCTACCCACGCAAAGCCCGGAAATGGAGTTGCCTTTTTCAACCCTGAAAAAACTGACGCACTCTGTCGCTGACTTGCAACCGTCGCCGGTATCCGAACCGGTTTTATAAGAACCAGACCCGTCTAGGTCGGCAAAAAGAATGTAATAATTAGCTGGCACTCCCGGGCTCTGGGACTCGAAATGAATGCCGTAACTTTGGTTAAAACCGGTGCTACTTTGCTTGACACTGATACCATAGACCTGCGCCTGGCGGATGCCGAGCGCCACGTCATAGGCCAGATTGGTAATCAGAATGTTGCCGCCGAAACGATGCTGGCTTACCATCACGACGCTTGTAATAATAAGAAAAATGGCAATTGAGACCACAAGCTCCACCAAAGTGAAGCCACGCCGAGATGAAGCATGGAACATGGAACATGGAACACCTGATGGCCGCGCGCTTCGCGCGCGGCCTGCTTCTTCTCTTATTCTTATGTTCTGTGTTCCATGTTCCATGTTACATGCCTAATGCCCCCAACCCCACCACGTCAATCCTAAAAAAGTAAACTACCATGAACCCTAAAATAAGAAAGGGCGCGAGCGGCACTTCGCTTTTCATTGTAAGATTTTTAAGCCCGACGTTCAAGAGAGCGCGGCGCGCCAAACCGATGCGAGCCAGTTTTGAGAACACAATAAGAGAGGCCGAGACAACGGCTCCAATCCAAAACCCGAGCACCATTGACGAAATGCCAAGGGAAAAACCCAGAAACCAGCCAATGCCTAAAGCGAGCTTAGCGTCACCGAGCCCTATCCATCTCCCGCCAGAAATAAGCCATAAGAGAAAAAGCGGCAGGGCGAGAATCGGACCGGCCAGTAAATCCAGAAGATGAGGCAACCGCAACAGAGCGGAAAATTCCGTGGTCAAAAAAAGCTTAACAAGGGCAAGGACGCCGAAAAGAAAAACTAGCGAGTCTGGAATAATTTTATGCTTGATATCGTAAACGGCAATCACAATGAGAAGGCTTAAGACGATGAGGTCAATAGAAAATAGAAAATAGAAAATAGAAAAAATATCAGAGGAAACGCGGAAAGATAAGATTTGCCAAAAGGCGGCGGCGAAAATAAGCCCAGTCAGCAGTTCCACCAAAGGGTATTGGAAAGAAATTTTACTTTTGCAACATCGGCAACGACCTTTGAGGAAAAGGAAACTCAAAACCGGCACAAGGTCGTACCACTTAAGCTCCTTGCCGCATGAAAAACAGCGGGAACGGTCTCGGAAACCGCCGCCGGTGTTGTAGCGGAGAACAACAACGTTGAGGAAGCTCCCGATGATAGCGCCGAGAGCAAAAAAGAATAGGGTGGCTAGAATTCCCATATCCGTATTATACCTTCACACAGCCATTTACGCTAAACAGGGACTCGGCTATTAACTTTCCACTTTAGGCCCGCCTCGTCGGCGGGTAGCTGATGAGGCGACTTGAATCTCCTTACGGCTTCACGTCGTAAACCAAATCGCCTGGGGTTAGAACATCATTCAAAAGTACTTGGTTTGATAATTGTTCAAGCGTTGCTTGTAAAAGATAGTCATTACATCCACTTCCCGAACAACCCGACGGCAATACAGTATAGGTGTACACATTCGTGCCCGGGTCAGTTGGGATTACCGATATAAAGTTTGGTTTCAGAAGGTTTAAATTAGCAGGGAATTGGCCGTTATTGGCATCAAAGTAGAGTTCAAGAGCCAGTTGGAGTTGTTTTACATCAGCAATGCGTTTGACGTCGCGAGCCTTCTGACGGGCACTGTTGAGGTTCGCCAAAACCACGGACGACAAAATACCGATGATGGCGATAACCACCAGCAGTTCTATGAGAGTAAACCCGCCCAACTTTTTCGGTTGTCGTGTTGTGATTTTTTTATTAATATAAAACACGTTGCTCTTTTGAAAAAACCTGCAACAAATCAGAGAAAAAGTTGGGCGGGTAAAACCTCGTAGAAACTTTTTCTTAAAATTTATTCCGTCGATAATGCTATTATGCGCTTTAATCATTAAGATAGAAATAAATGCTAAGCTTACATTATACATTATAGAAGGTCAGCGCATTATCCCCATCCCATATCAAGGCGAAATATCAAGGCCTCGCCTTGATATTTTAAAAATCCATCCATTCTTTTAACATATCCCCAAAATCTGTGAACGAGGGAAAATAATCCGGAAAAGATTCCGGCTCAATAATTGCCCTCTCGTCCCTATTTTGTCCGGCGTAATCCTGCAAACTTGAATAGGCATATGAGGAAAGAAATTTGCTGGCCACGGGTTTATCTTTAATTTTCTTGTCCTTCCAACCGCTATCAATAATTCCGATGGGATTTAAATGTATATAAGCATACTGATATTTCAAATACTCATCGGTATCAAGATGTTTGGCATTAAAAGGACCCTCAAATAAAGCGCCCCTTCTATGGTATTTTGTATTGAAATACATGGAATAGCCAGTAAGTAATTTGTGTATGTATTCACTTATACCATTTTCTTTTTTCTCCTTAAGAATCAGATGAAAATGATTCGGCATCAAAGCCCAAGCTCCAACATCAACAATAGAATCTCCTTTCGGAATTTCTATCAAGGCGAGGCCTTGATAATTACTTAGATGAACTGGGGTTAAACTGTTAGCGGAATACAAAAGCTTAACAAAACGTTCATGGTCCCCTTTGTCAAGGAAAATTTTTCGTTTATCAGTGCCTCGATTGTAAATATGATAATATTCCCCGATTCCAAATTCTACATTTCTAGACATAGCAAAATTATAGCAAGGCGAGGCCTTGATAACAAACATCTCTTTACCCCAAAGAAAAAACCCAAATTTGCATTGGGTTTTTCTTTATACTTGCTTTATCAAGGCCTCGCCTTGCTACGCCCTCCTCGCCTTGCTACGCCCTCAAATTCAGCTAAGCGCTAAAGATTTACGGGGTGGTCTTAAGACAACTAGCCTCATTGCAACTGATAGTTACGCCGTCACCGGTAACCGAAACCGCATAAGTGGCAACCAAGGTCGTATAATTCCAACCTGTGTACTGAGTCAAAACTGGCCAGGTGGCGGCCGTTGCGGCGACTGATGTACAAATAGAGCCCCCGCCGGCGTTGCCAGCTACGGGAGCAACGGTAAGAGTGCTATCGTTATTACACATAACCATCTGCGCCTTCAAACCGTCCATAGTTGCCTGAACCGCGGCAATGCGAGCCTTTACCCGAGCGCCGTTTAAGCTCGCCAAAACCACACTAGACAGAATACCGATGATGGCGATAACCACCAGAAGCTCAATAAGCGTAAACCCTCTTGATTTTTTCATTATATTTTTAATATTTAATTTTTAATATTTAATTCTCCATTCGACCGCTCCTCCCCGCAAGGGAAGCTGTTATTTACTATGCCTATTATTATACTCTAGGGGTATTGTCTTTGGAAAGCGTCTGTGGATAACTGCCGAAAAACAAGGAGGAATTCTGGTTCCGACCTGCCCGCCAAAGCCAGAGCGATGGGAGTGTAATTTAGATAAAAATCATGCTTGCACTGCAGTATAAAAAACTACCTAATGTGCAGGCGATGGCAGGCGGGCTATGTTTTTCGAGCACCCGCCCAAGTTTTTGCTTCATATGCAAAAATTTGGGCGGGCGATGATTTTCTAAAGCTCGAAGACATCGCTAAGAAAATCTATCACTGCGCCCCAGCGATGTTGTAAATCGGGATAATAATCGAAGCCAAGAGAAAACCGACTCCAAAACCAAGGGCAATGACCATGGTCGGCTCAATCAAGCCGACAAGCGTATCAACGGCGTTTGTTACTTCGCGGGCGTAAAACCTAGATAATGTCTTTAAAATACTGCCGAGCTCGCCGGTTTCTTCGCCCACTTTCATCATTTGCACCATGATGCCCGGAATTTCCGGGTGCCGGCCCAGTGATTCGGAGACCGGATTGCCGGCCTTCACCGATTCCACGGCATCATTTAAAATCGCTTTATAAACGGCGTTGCCCACAACAGCCGCCGTTATTTCAAGAGTTTTAACGATGGGAATGGCCGAAAGAAGCATGGTGTTCATGTTATCCGCGATGCGAGAGAGATAAAGTTTGGTGTACAAGTTTCCGATGTAAGGTACTGTAAGCTTAAAGCGGTCTATGGAGAGCGCCCCCGACTCCGTCCTGCCCCAGCGCCACAGGAAAAAACCGCCGACACTGATGACTACCAGCAGAAAAATACCGTAATGCACGAAGAAACTGCTCAAGCCAATCACCACTTTGGTATAGATCGGAATGCCCTGGCCAGACTCAATTAAAATGGCGCTCAAGTTTGGAATCACCACCACGAGCATAAGTATCATGACAGCGATAAACACCACCACCACAAACGCTGGGTAGATCAAAGCGTTTCGAGCTTTGGACACCACTTCGTATGAGCGCTCGAGATAATCGGCCAGATAATTAAATGTCTCATCAAGCTTGCCGGCCTCCTCGCCCGCCCGCACCATGTTCACGTAAAAGTCGGAAAAAACCGCTGGGTGCTTTGAAAGAGCTTTGGAAATGGAACTGCCGCCCTGAAGGTCATCGGCCACCTCCAAAAGTTTTTCGCGCAAAGTGGGCTTTTCCGCTTCGGAAGAAAGCAGCCGAAAAATTCGCAAGGCCGACACTTGGGCTTGAAATAAGGTGGCCAGTTGACGGGAGAGAAGCACGACATCCTTGGTGCTAACGCGGTCAAAAAAATTAAATTTCTTGCTGAACACCGAACCGGCGGTCACCGGCGTGATGGAAGAGATGATAAAACCCCTGCGCTGTAAAGAGCTGATGGCCACGTCAACCGAAATGGCGTCAATGGAGCCGTTTAAATTCTGGCCTTGATTATCGAGCGCTTGGTAGTTGAACAACATGATTGATTTTGTTATGAGCGGAGCGAATGTACAAAATCATCACCCGCCTAAGTTATTGCTCCGCAAAAATTTGGGTGGGTTAAGTAAATTATAGTCGCTTCGCTCCTTAGTTTTCTAAATAAGCCTCTCCAGCGTCTTCGGATTAAATGAGTACAACAAAGCGTTTTCGGTGCTGATTTCGCCGTTCCTCACTAAATCGGCCAGAGAGCGGTTCATGTCAATCATGCCCTGCTCGAGCCCGGTTTCAATGATGGTGTCGATTTCATGGGTGCGTTTTTCTCGAATCAAGTTGGCCACGGCGTTGTTATTGATGAGCAGTTCATAGGCCGGCACCAGGCCGCCGGAAATCCGAGGAATAAGGCGCAGGGAAAAAATGGCGGCTAAGCTGCCGGCCAGCTGAACCCTAATCTGGTCTTGCTGTCCCGAAGGGAAGGTGTCTATGATGCGGTCAATGGTCTGGGCGGCAGTGTTGGTGTGCAGGGTGGAGAGCACCAAGTGGCCGGTTTCAGCCGCCGTGACGGCGGTTGAGATAGTTTCCACATCGCGCATCTCCCCTATCATCAGCACGTTGACATCCTCGCGGAAGACACTGCCAAGGGCAGTGTGGAAATCCTTGGTGTCAATTCTCACCTCCCGCTGGTCAATAATGGACATTTTCTGCTCGTAAACGTACTCAATCGGGTCTTCAATAGTCAAGATGTGCTCGGCGCGGGAGTTGTTGATATATTCAACCATGGAAGCCAGGGTTGTAGTCTTGCCATGACCAATGGGGCCAACGACCAGGAAAAAACCTTGATGCCTTTGACAGAAGGTTTCAAGCACCGGCGGCAGAGAAAGCTCGGCAAAATTCTTAATTTTTTTAGGAATGAGCCGCAGAGCGATTGAGACCGTTTCCTGTTGAAAAAAACCGTTGCCGCGGAAGCGAGCCTCATCATTGTAATTGTAGGAAAAATCTATCTCTTTCTCCTCGAAAAAAAGCTTTTTATTTTCGGGCGACAGCAGTCTCTCAAGAAACCCTAGAGTGTCCGCCTTGGTCAGTTTGGGTTTTTTGACCAGCGGTATGAGAAAGCCGGAAACACGAATAGTCGGCTGGCGGCCTTCGGAGATATGCAAGTCGGAGCCGCCTTCTTTGATAACGTATTCGATAAGCTCCTCCAGTTCCTTGCTATAATCAATAGCCATAAAAATAAATATAAGAAAATACTAATTATGCGAATAACGAAATAATATGAACACCACAGTGGTACCAGCAAAGTTTTCGTATGTGTTCTTATATTTCGTATCCATTTCGTATGTTCGTATTACGATTTTCCAACGACATTAATAACCTCCGCCACAACTTCTGAAGGGATAAGACTGGCTTTGACGATGTAACTGGCAATACCGAGACTCTTGGCGCGTTCAATGTCGGCCTGCTGATTCTGGTTGCTCAAAACAATAACTTTCGCTTGAGGCACCAGCTTTTCTTTCCGAATATTCTCCAAAAGTTCGAGGCCGTCCATAGCAGGCATGATTAGGTCGAGAAGCAAGATGTCGGGCCTAGCCCCCTCTCGCAATTTGGTCAAGGCCTCAAGACCGCCGGCGGCGGTATCCACGTCAAAGCCCGATTTCTTGAACTTGATTGAGTACATATTTAAGAGAAATCGGTCGTCGTCAATGATGAGCACTTTTTGATTTTTAGTCTCTGGCATAGGGTTATTATATCAAACCTTCAATCGCAAAACTACCGCCAGGATGCGAAACTCGTTGAAGGCGCAATTTTGGAAAACCTTGCGCAGGGCTGACGAGCCGAGCAGAGCAAAAATCCAGTAGGATTTTATGCGCGTTTTCCAAAATATGTACCGAGAAAGAGTTTCGCATTCAAAATTTTACAGCTTATTGACCTCCTCAATAGGAATCTCCTTGCGAAAGGCCTTTATCAAAGCGTCCTCCTTAAGCGTCAGCATCCCCTGCCTGCGGGCGACCTTGAACAACTCCGCCTCCGTGGGGTTACTCAAAATAACGACTTCAAGTTCCTTGGTCATTGGCAAAATTTCAAATACCGCCGCGCGGCCGCGGGTGCCTTTTGGACAATCGGCGGTCGGAGATATTTCGTGAACCATATCGGCAAAGGGAATCTCTTTCTTAAATTCCGGCGGCAAGTCTTCAAAATCCTTGTCAATCATGGCCTTGAGAGAGCCCGAGACCGGCGTCGGCTTGCCGGAACCGGGACAAAGAAGGCTCACCAGACGCTGGGCTATGGCCAGAATCAAAGTCGGCGCGATAAGGTAGGGGTCAACACCCATATCAATGAGGCGCGGGATGACGCCGAGAGCGTTGTTGGTGTGAATGGTTGAAAACACCAAGTGGCCGGTGAGCGCCGCTTGAACCGCCAGCTGGGCGGTTTCCTTGTCTCGGATTTCGCCCACCATGATGATGTCGGGGTCTTGGCGCAAGGTTGAACGGAGGCCGTTGGCGAAGGTATAGCCGATTTCGGGACGCACTTGCGACTGGTTCATGCCAGGAATGTTGTATTCAACCGGGTCCTCAAGTGACAGGACATTTTTTCGTTCCCTATCCACCTCGTTTAACATTGAATATAAGGTTGTCGACTTGCCGGAGCCCGTGGGACCCGATATCAGTATCAGACCGTATGGCCGCGCTATGGCGTTTCGAACCAGCTTGAGATTTTTCGGCGAAAGACCCATTTTGTCCAAGGGGTTTACCCCCTTCTCCGCGTCAAGAATTCTCATCTCAATTTTTTCGCCGTAATAGGCCGGAAAGGTGGAGACGCGAAAATCGATTCTTCGCCCTTCAATCTTGGCGCTAAATCGGCCGTCTTGGGGTTTGCGCTTTTCATCAAGGCGCATGTTTGAAAGAATTTTGATTCTGGCCACCACCGCCGAATAAACTTTGACCGGCAGAATCAAGCTGGTGTTCAAAACGCCGTCAACTCGGAAACGGACCCGAACCTTGTCGCCCATATGCTCGATGTGGATGTCTGAAGCGTCGCCTTCAGTGGCGTAGTGGAGAATGGTCGCCACGATTTTTGTCACCGGAGCGTCCTCAATGATACGAGTATCGCCGGCGCCTTTTTCTTTGGAAAATTGAACCGGCTCCTCGGGCCCAGACAGTTCAGTTTCGAGCTCCGAGAGCGCTTGGGTAACTTCGCCGGGAAGTCCTTTGTAAGATTCAACGACCTTCAAAAAATCTTTCTCCGAAATGATGTTTAACTTGAAAGGCAAATCAATCTTGGTGGAAATAAAATTAAGAGCGTCGCGCGCCTCAATATTGTCCGGGTCAACGATACCGATTTCAAGCACGCCGTCTTTAAGGCCGATGGGCGCGAATTTGTAATAAACCGCCGACTCTTCCGGCACGTATTTCAAAATATCAAACGGCACATTATGGCCCTCAAGATTCCTAAAAGGCATGCCGAGATACTCCGCTTTGCTCGCGAGAATATCTTTCGCACTTACGCCGCGCTTCTCCAAAACGGCATCGAGGTCGCCTCCCGCCCGCGCCGCTTCTTCCTTGATACGAGAAATGTCCTCTCGATTGATCAGTTTTTTGTCAACAAGTATGTCTAAAACGCTCATAGTGTATTTAAAAACCTTAAAAACCTAATGGGCCGTTTTGGCGCCGGCGCCAGAGCGGCTTCCGGGAAGGTTCGATGCGTTGCTCGTATTGGCCACGCCGTTGCCCTTGCCGAAATCGGAAAATGGGTTTCGCCGGCCAAGAGCTTTGCCAAAGGGTTGCGGCTCAATGGGCAGGCTCTTATCCTTGAGGCTGGCAAAAACGGGGTCGGCAAAAATCGAAGCGTCAAGCGATATGGATTGGAGTTTTGCCAGCGCAGAAAGCAGTTCGCGTCCGACAATGGCGTCAGCAGGGCTCACGGAAAGCTCTGAAACCAAGCTGTTGCGGGCCGGATTTAGAGCCGAGTTTTTAGGAGTCGCGCCAGAGCCGGAAAAAAATAATTCATAAAGAAGCACCAGCACGACAAGGATGCCGCTAAATAAAAAGACTTTTTTGTATTTTTGGTAAATTTCCATGTTACTTTAGATAATACGTGCGGATAGTCATTGAATAGGTGTACGTGTCCGAAGTGCCGGTTTGACTTTGAGCGCCAGAAGACTGCCCTGAAGCCCGGCCTGCTGAAAATGAAAGCGACGTGATATCCACAACGCGCAAACTCTCTTGCAGTTCAGTTAAAAATTGCAAAAAATTTTCGTACGAGCCGGCGACGTTAAAGCCAAGTTTCACCGAGTCGTACAAGCTGTTGTCGGGACCGATGCCTTGCGAAACAGCCTGACCGGAAGCGGCTTGAGACGGGCTTCCTGCGGCGGCGCTTGCTTGATTTTTATTGCCGGCCGCGGCCGAGGCAGTACCGGGCGCGCTAAGCGTAATGCTAGAGAGCGACATGCCGTAGCGCGCGGCGATATTGTTGATATCAATAATCAGCCGCACCGAATCAATGTGGTCGGGCAAGAGCTTTAAAATTCTGTCCTTGTCGCTTGGCGCCAGGGCGTTAAATTTTGTCAAAAGACCCTCGCGCACCAGTTCAATTTGGCGGGTTTTAGTCAAGGCATCGGTGTAATCTTTCTCTTCGGATTGCAGCTCCGTAACGCTTTTCTCAGCGGGGTCGGCGCTGCCGGTGGTAGCGGTATAGGTGGGATTAATGTAGCCCAAAAAGAGCCCCACGGATGCCAGTATTAAAATGATTGGCGCTATGACGTTCATGATTTATATTGAATTACGAACCCCTTTCTCGGCACATGTTTTGGAAAACACTCATAAAACCCTGCTGGGTTTTTGTTCCGCTCGGCTCGCCAGCCTGCGCAAGGTTTTCCAAAACATACGCCTTCGACGGGGTTTCGTAATTCATAATGATTTAATTGCCAGTCGTCTCCGGAGACTTCAGATTATTTTTGTAAGAAACCAAAGTGGGGTCAATATTACTGCTGAACTTAAAAACAATGTTGCCGCTTGAGTCTGGGTTGAGGTCGGAAAAGACCGGATTTTTGATGTATTTCTCTTGGCCGAAAATGTCAGACTGAAGGGCTATTGAACTGAAATTCTTGGCTTCACCGGTCAAGGAAAGAGAGCCCGCTCCGTTGTCTTTAAGGTCATAAGCAAAACTGTTGAACTTAACCGTCGCTAAAGTGGCATTTTCCAGCAAATCAAAAATCGGCGACACGGTCGTATGGGCGGCCAGAATTTTGTTGGCGGATAAAATCCGCTTGTTGAGTTTGTTTAATTGTTCGATAAAGTCGGGTTCAAAAGAGTTTTTGGCTTCCGCCAAACGTTTGTTCATGTCATTAATGCGCCCGATAAGCACTTTTTTGTAAGCAAAAACGCCGCCCGCCGCCCCAAGCGTCAGTATGAAAATGATGATGGCCACCAGGAGAGCGACGCTCACGGCCTCCGGTCTAGGACGAGTTAATCCCTGGGCGATGGTTTTCTTGGGAATGAATGAAGTTTGAAATTTGGTGTCCATAGAGGAAGCGTAAAGCGTAAAGCGTAAAGCGTTTAGGAAAAACCCAAAAACGCTAGACGTCAATCGCTTCCGCTTACATAAGTATTATAATACCAAAGCCAGCGAACGCCTATGTGGACTACTGGACTTCTTGAAGCCTACGGAGAGCGACGCCGATGGCCACGGCGAATTCGGGACCGGCGCCTTTGAGCACGGGGTCAAGAAAGGCCGGCGACTGCAGTTTGGCAAAGGGGTCGGCCACAACGACCGGAGTCTGAAAACCGGCTTGGGCCATTTCATAAAAACCTTTGAGATTAATGCCGCCGCCGGTCAAAATGACGCTCCCTATCGGTCTGTTATAGCGGCGCTCGAAATTGAGCAAGACCCTGTTGGCTTCGGAAAAAATAAAATTCAAACTGGCCGACATGATTCGGGGGACATCAACGCCTTCGCGCTTGTAACTCAAACCGAAATTGCGCTTGATATTTTCGGCTTCGGCCACGGAAACGCTTAAGGCGCGTGACATGGCGAGAGTAATGTCCTGCGAACCGCGATTGATGGTGTGCGAAATCCGGACAATGCCTCGGTCAACTATGTAGAGCTTGGTTGAGCCGGCTCCCAAATCGAAAATCATAGCCGTGGCGTTCTCCTCAACCAAAACCGCTCGCATGGTGCTAAAAACTTCAATTTCAAAAAAACTTGATTCCACCATGGTTTTCCTGACAATGTCCTGGTACTTGTTGATGGCTTCGTTATGAATGGCCACGACCAAGACATCCACTTTGTCAGTGGTGGGCATGAAGGGCGGCGCTTCGCCTGGCGAAGCGCCGCCGGCTACTTGAGACGGGGAATTTTTCGTGTCGTCCTGCGGAATAACCCACCAGTCGAGGGTGATTTCGCTTATCGGCACGGGAATATACTTGCGGGCTTCCAAAGGAATCATTTGAGACAGTTGACTTTGCGGCAGAGCCGGCATCTCTATTAAAGACACCAGGCTTGACGGCAGAGGAATGGCCAGACCGCATTCTTTAGTGGTGGTATTGGATTCGCGTAGTACGTCATTGAGGGCTTCGGAGAGTTTGTCGGCCGGCAGATGGGTGGCTCGGCCAATTTCAAGGCCGGCATAGGGTCCGAGGGAGAGCTCGCCGTAGGTTTCAAGAATGGCCTGACCGGAGCGCTTGCGAAGCTGGACCACTTTGATTGAAGATGAACCGATATCAATACCCAAGACGCTCTCCCCGGAGCGCTTGAAAAGGTTAAAAATAACTTTGAGCGGATTTTCCATAACAAAAGCGCTGACTGATTTTTTATCTGCGCTCTTTCTGACTATAATAGTATATCATAAGAAATAAGACGAACTACCAACAGCAAATGAAAAAATTCTTTGAATACATACTTGAACTGCTTTTGCCCCGCCCCGAGGCGGTGCGAAATGTTGAAGCGATGCGTCCGGAAGATTTGCGGCGCAGAGCGCCGCGGGCTCGCCAGAACTTGCCGCCCGACACGTTGGCTTTGTTTGATTATGGCAATCCACTGATGCGCCAAGCCATTTGGGAGCTCAAGTACCGAGGCAACAAAAAAATCGCGAAGCTTTTAGCCGATTGCCTGTACGAAGAGCTGGCGGAAGAACTTTTCGAACGAAAATCGTTTGAAGCATTTGTACGGCCGCTCCTTATCCCCATGCCGCTCTCCAAAGGGCGCGAGCGGCAGCGAGATTTTAATCAATGCGAGCTTTTAGCCGCCGCGCTCGAGGAGCGCGGCGGCGGGCATTTTTTTGAAGTGGGTCGGGACTTGCTCATCAAGGTGAGAGAAACCGAAAGTCAAACAAAAAAGAACCGCGCCGAGCGGCTTAAAAATTTGAGCGGCTGTTTCGCACTGTCGCAGCCGGAAAAAGTTTCTGGAAGAAATATCATCCTGCTTGATGACGTCACCACCACCGGCGCTACCTTTGAGGAAGCGAGGAAAACTCTGGCGCAAGCGGGCGCGCGAAAAATCCTCGCCGTAGCCGCGGCGCATTAAAACGGAGCCCGCGCCGCAACGGCGCGGGTTGTTTTTTTCGGTCACTTTCGCTTCTTAATATCCCTGACTTCTTTTTCGATATTCTGCTCAAGATTATCGAGCTCCTCTCGAAGCTCTTTTCGACTTCTTGCCTCGCGGCGCTTCATGGCGTCTGTATCCTTTGCCCCCGCGAGATATGAAAGATAGCGCGCCAAACCGTCTCGAAGCGTATCAAAGACATGGTGAACCTCTTGCTCCGCCTCCGCGATTTCTTTACCTTGCCGCCTCTGCCACTTACGAACCTTCCACCAAATCCATACGGCACTGACAAAGAGAAGCAGGATAAGCGCCAAAAGCGTCATGATAATAGAAAGATAGTTAATTGCCACCGTGCCAATGCGGATAAAAGTCGGCTCCGTCACATCAATTGTTACGGTTTCCGACGGCGCGCTAGCCACTCCGCTCAAACTGACGTTCCTGGCCCAGATGCGGTAAAAACCAGCTTTCAGAGGCTTGCTTGGCGTAAACTTAAACCGCCCGTCGGGCCCTGAAAACGTTTCCTCCCGCGACGGCTCATCGCTACCCTTTTGCACCGCGATAATAATTTTACTAAGCGGCAAGCCGAGTCCTGAAATAGTGATGCTGTCGCCGCTTTGAAGTTCTTTGGGCCAATCAGTAATCCTCGGCGGCTCAATTATCTCAACCGCCGACTCCTGAATTACATTTGCCGGCTTCGCGGGCGTGACAATAGGAGTCGGCGAAGCGCCGCCGATAACTGAATACAAGGCCCCTTTGAAACTATCCGCGATATTCGTGCCCGCACCGTCATTGGCCAGAATGGCTCCGGAAATAAAGGTAAGCGGCGCCTGCCCCGTGGCTTTGGCCTTAAATGTTAAACGGACAATTGAACCCGAAGCCCCGGTAAAACCGGGGGAGGGCAGACCGCCCGAAAAATTGACGGTGCCAGCGGCGTTTGAGAAAGTAGGCTCGCTCGTCCAGAGAGTAAAAATAGAGTGGGAAAAACCGAGGTCAATCAACTCAAGGCGGCTATTGTCAAAATTGAGCTGTCCGGAACCGGCGTTGATGGCGACACCGCCGGTGTTTACATTGAGAAGCACTGAAAAAAGCTCTCCGACTTTGTAGGTGCCGCTTGGCGGGGAAATAAAAAACGAGCCTGCCGCAAATGCCAGCGAGGGAAATGAAAAAAGTAAAAATAAAACGGAGCTAAATAGGAGTTTATATACGCGCATAGTCGCAATAAATTACCTTTTTATTATAACACGCCGGAGCGCTTGCCGCCTAAAACGGCGGAGACGGTCAAGAAAGATAAAGAAAATAAGGAGCAGTAGCGCGCCGCCGCTTAGTACCGGGTGAAACGGCTTCGGCGCGCTCGCTTCGGTTATATTGCCCGCGCGGTCAACGGCTCGCACCCGCACCGTCGAAGCCCACCATTGAATAGAGAGCACATAAGGGGTTTCGCTGCGCGTCCAATCACGGATGAAACGATTTGAGAAGAGTGAAATGAGAAACGGTTCTTCGCGAACCTCATAGTGGTCGATGCCGGAATCCTTATCAACGGCAAAAAACGAAATAAAATAACGATTATCGGCCACCAAGGGATGTCTGGAAACCAGCGGGGTGAAAGATTCCGGAGCCGTCTTGTCCGCCAAGGACACTTCTTTCTTTACTACTGGCAAGGCGGCGCCCGCGGCGGGCGCCGCCTTCGGAGCCGCGACAATTGAAAGTTGGAGTGGCTTAATCGAGACATTCTTTGCCTCCGTTCCAGCCCCATCATTAAGAAGAACACTCACGGCGCGCGGCAGAAGGGTAACATTACCCGATGTTTTCGCCCGAAACACAATTGAGAAAAGTTACCCGGCCGAGCCGTTGAAGCCTCCCGGGATGCCGCCGGTGAATTTAATCACCCGACTACTTTCATCAAATGTCGGCCGCTCCACCCAAAGCGGAATAATGGAAACACCAGAACGGATTTCGACGACGGATAGAGAAAGCGGCACTAAAACTTCACCGCTTACCGTGTTAATCGACTGACCAAGCGTGTTAACGATAACACGGGCGGTAAAACGCTCTCCCACCGCGACCCGATTATTGCCGCTCGCCAAAAAGACGCTCTGCGCCACCGCTACCTGTGGCATCGCGAAACTGACGCAAAACAAAAACGCCAAACAGACGCTAAGAACAAACGAGATATTAGTTGTTTTTTCTAGCTGTATCATAAACGCGTCTAATAATTTGTACTCCGCTACTACCGCCAAAATTGATGAGGAATCCAAGCATAAAGTTAGAACACTTCAAATAATACCAGAATTGCTTTATGTCGTCATTAGTAACTGTAGGCTTACACTTGAGTTCAATGAAAATCTTTCCACTGACAACAATGTCTGGCACATATACACCTACTTTTTTATCCTGGAAATAGATGGGGATTTGTTTCTCTCGTTCAATGGATAATCCTTTGTTAGTGAGGTATTGGGCAAGCGCCTTTTGGTACACCTTCTCCTTATGTCTATTACGAAATTGTTTATATATCTCAAAAGCTCCGCCTTGAATAATATAGGATTCTTCCTTGTATAGTAGTTTTGTATTGTTCTTCATTTCGCGTCTGTTTAGCGTCTTCTTTTTCCACATCAGTTTCGCGTATCTTCCTTTTGCGTCAGTTTAGCGTTTAGTTCCGCGTCTGTTTAGCGCAGGTTAGCTTCGCTAACCCGTCCACCAGAACAGCATAATAGAAAAGTCAAAGAGATTGACGACGCCGTCGTGGTTGATGTCGGCGCAGGGGTTTTTGGGATTCTTCTGATTCCAAAAGAAAAGCATGATGGAAAAATCCACGATGTTGACTTTTTTGTCGTTGTTGATGTCGCCCTGCTTGCTACAAGCCGGAGCGGTCGCGCCCGCCCCGCCCGCAGAGCTCGTTTTGCTAAAAGCGATATCCTTGTCACCCACCCGAAAGGCCAAGCTTTCAGAAAACGGAGAAACGATATTGTCGGGAGTTTTTGATTGACTCTTGGTCGTATGGTCGCCTCGGTCAAGCGGTTCGGTATTGAGCAAATAAGTCCAGAGTCCGAACTTGTCGCTTGTGGTTTTATCAATTATAGTCTGGTCGGAATTGACTACCACGGTAACGGCGGAGGCAGGGTAGGCGCTACCGAAAAATTTGATGTCGTTGCCGTATTTCACTTGCGATTTGTCAGTTTCAATCGTAGGCACGGTGACAACATCGGCGATTGTCGTAGTCGTGTTGGCAGGCGCGTTTAGAGTAAAGCTTGAGGTAAGCGAACGGCGATTATCCGAATCAACCGCATAGACCGAAAAAGTATAAATGCCGCCTTCTACAGGAACTTCAATCTGCCAATTACCGCTGGAATCAGCAAGAGGTGTACCGGCAACGGAGCCGTCTTTGAAAATGCTAAGCGCCGCGCCCGGATACGAACGACCTTTAAGCAAAACTTTAGTGCCTACAACTGCTGGAGGTGACGTGTATCCGCCACCGCCGCCACCGCCGCCTCCGCCACCCGTGGGTGCGGGTGCTGGCGCAGGTGCAGGTGCGGGTGCTGGGGCGACGGGGGTCGCTGAAACTTCGGTTGATGTGGCGACCACATTATCAAACGCATCAAGGGCCCTGATAACAAAATAGTATGTCGTACCATTTGTAAGAGAGGTGCGCGTCGAAGAAGTAACATTGCCAAGCGTCGTAAAGCTATAAGGCCCTCCGCTCGCAGTCGCTTGGCCAACACTGTAACTGGAAATTGTCCAGCCAAGAAAACCGCTTGAAGCGCTCCAGGATAAAGCAACTTGGGCATTTCCAGCCGTCGCGGAAACTACCGGCGAAGAGGCAAACGGAAAAAACAAAAAGCCGGGATTTAATTTGAAACTGGCGGCGCTGCTCGTGCCGAGAGCGATTTGAGAGACACTGCCCCACAATTGAAAACTGGTAGACGTGCCGTAACCCGCCGGAGCGATAACGGGTTCTAACACCTTAAAACTGGAAGAAGTAAACTCGTCAGCGCCAGCTAGAGCGGGAGCAAAGAAAAGCGGAGTAAGAATAACCCAAATAATAATGCGTAGAATACGCCGAGGGTAGACAGGTGAATGTTCTCGCATGAGATTATAATACCACGCCAACGACAAAAAATCGGTGAAAGTATAAGGGTTGCCCTTGTAAATTATAATTATGTGTTATAATTTACAATACAAGAACCCTTGCCCTTTTCGTAATTAAGCTGAAAAAATCACTCATCCAAAAACAATTCTTCTAAATCTTTGCGTTCCTTGATCAGGCTAAAACTACTATCCACAAAATCCGCATACTCTGAAATATTTTTAAACTGTCCGAGAATAACATCTATGTCGCACATGTCCCCTTTTCTGGCATCAATATAATCAAGGTAGTTACTCCATTGCCAATTTTTCAACCCTTTGACCAGTCCGGCCACTTTAGGATTTTGATGAATGTAGGCAGAAAGCCAAAGTAATTGCTCGTTACTTTCCGCAAGCACCGCTTTGAAACAGTCTTGGAAAACTCCCCCGACATGGTCATATTTTTTATTAAAATACATAGAATAACTGGTGCTTACCTTTAGCATAAGCTTGCTCAGCGGTATTTCAGTATTTTGACGTATGAGGAAGTGAAAATGATTTGGCATCAAGCAATAAGAAATCAGAGAAAAAGAATCTGTGGGCAAAGCTTGCAGTTTCAACAAAGGCAACCCTTGCATCGGACCCGCAAGGGTTGCCTTTGTTGCCGAATCCGCCTGACCTAAAACAATCTTCATTCTCTTGAGAAAATTGAAGTAATCCTGTTCGTCGCGAAAAATATTCATCTTTCCATTTCCTCGGTTGAAGACGTGATAATACTCATCGATGGCAAATCCTTTGTAGTCGCGATTTTTCATTTTCCACTATCTTACAAGGACACAATATACATATACATACAAGGGCAACCCTTGTATATTGTAAAAACGTGGCATAGCTTTTAATTTACCGTCAAGATTTAAGAATACCTACAGTAAAGAGAAGGCGGCCCTCTACCTGCCGATATTGAGTGAAGCGACTTCAACAATGATGTTCGCTGTCGGGTCGTAGAGGAAAGCCCTGCGCGCCGCTGTATAAAAAAGCACATGGTCGCCAACCTTCGCTCTGGCAAAAAAAGGATTGCCGGCAAGCGGCGCTATATCAGCAATGGTCGCCACGGTTGGCAGTTCACCTTCGGGAAGCACGATAAGCTTCTCTACCCGAGAAACCAGCGCCGCAACCCTTTCTTGATTTATCTTGGCGGGGTCTTGCTCAAGTCGGCGCGCCTCATTATAAAAAAATGCGGTCGTAACTGAAGCAATCAAAAAAAGCAGGACTAGAATAGCGGTAATTTTTCTCGGGTCTAGCTCCGACTTTTTGACCTCGGCAACAACATTATCAACTTCGTTACCATCATCTAATAAAAAAGGCTTTTTCATGGGTTTAAAATATAAACTACCTAGATGTGCTTTTCTTCTTGATAGAAGAAGTGCTTTTGGTTGGAGCTTTTACTTGCTGCGCCCCCGTGCCGAGTATAATCGGAGCGACCTCAAGGATTTTGTTGGCCGAAGGGTCATAGAGATAAGCCCTCCCCGAACTTTGGTATAGCAGTACCTTATCGCCAGCCTTGGCTCTGGCAAAAAATGGCTGGTCTTTGAGCTTTGCGGGGTCATTGACCGATGCCACTGTCGGTGTCTCCCCTTCAGGCAGAAGAATGAGCTTGCCGACGCGCGCGACTATGTCCGCCGCCTCTTTTTCGGCCGCGGCGTTAGGACTGGCTTTGAGAACCGATACTTTATAGTAAAAATAAACCGCCGTGCCGCTCATACAGACAATCAGCAGTACCAGTATGGGGAGACTGTATTTTTTTATATTCATTACCTGTAAGTATATATCATACCCAATCGTGGACGCAATGCCTTTTCCACCGACACTGGTGAATAACCTTCCCTCCTTGGGAGTTCAACTCCCAAAAGGTTTTTGATGAACGGGTTCTAAGGGGTTGTGCTAGTAGCAGTCGGAGAAGCTGCCGTTGATGTTGCACTGGTAGTGGTAGCAGTGTCCGGTGTGAAAGTTGCTACCGGCGTACTGATTACTACTTCAGTCCTTTCCACAATCACCTGCCTCGTGGTAGTGGCACTGTTACCGGCTTGGTCAGTCGCAGTATAGGTGATTGTGTGGGTTCCCGTGGCGCTCGTGTCAATGGCATCACCGGTCACGTGAATGCCAAGATTATGGTCAACATTATCCGTTACTACCGCTCCCAAATCAACATAGCTTGAACCGGCTTCAACATGGGCGGGGTTACTGCCGTTTAAGGTAATAACCGGCGGCTCGGTGTCAGTAATCTTACTGGTCGGATTGGCAGGCGAGGAAGTGGCGGTTGGCAGTGGACTGCTCTCTGGCGCTGGAGTTGCCTCTGGAGTTGCCTTTTCTCCCTTATGCGCCAGCAAAAGCAACGCGCGTATATCGTCTTTGCCTAAACACTGGTCATCCACACAGATCTTCTCCTTAGCGTGGAAGACATTGGCAAATAGCTCGCCTATGTTGTTTGCCGCGTCCGCAAACCACGACGTCAGACGAGTAAAGAGGTTGGCGAAGAAGTTTGCGGTAAGACCTTGCAACCCAGAGGTTGAGGAAGCAGTGGCCGAGAGGTCAGCTGAACCAACTAGCTCCTCGAGCTTCGCCACCCGAAGCTCGAGGGATTCTACCCGCTTCTGCTGTTCTTGCACGCCCGCCAGGATGAAGGTGGAAAGTTTGTAGATGTCAACCCCTTTGCCGCTCGCCGACAAAACCTCCTGAGGCGCCTCTTCGGCAATGAGCCCGAGCCGGAGAGGCGCCGACTCTGCCTCCCCGTTGTACCGATACTCGGCAACTTGAATATTTTTTATACGGTCAAGAATGTTTCGCTGGTCATCGGCAGTAATGTGACTGATGTCTTTCTTGGCATCGCGGGTCGAAATGTTAATGAACGACTGCGCCGCCACGTCGCCTTGTACGTACAACTTGTATGCGCCGTCGGGAGTGGTTGTACCGATGCCGACATTGCCGCCACGGGTTGCAAACAAGACACCGGCGGCAAAAGTGGAAGTGGCGGTTGTTGATGAAGCTGTGATACTTCCGACCAGAAGCGTCGCGGTTGTGCTGGTGCCTAAGGCAAGATTGCCACTCTCATCAAGCATGAAGATTGCCTCGCCATACTGATTGTTCAAAAACATCGCTTGCGTTGGCGAAGCGGAGACATCGCCTAAAAGGTGGAAACCGTTGCTAAACTTCGCGTCAGCAAACGTGGTAGTTGTGGCAAACGACACTGGTCCGCTAAAAACGCTTTCACTGCTTACCAAAAGGTTTGTCAGTGACGTGGTGCTTGCTTGTTGCGAGAGACTATTGACTCGTGCCGATAAAACATTCAAATTCTGGCTGATGATATCTATGCCGCTGATTCTGTTCGCAGTCAAAGTTCCCGCAAAAGTCGCATTGCCTTGGTTGTCAAACGTGACAACGGGCGAGCTGGCGCCGCTAGCATTGATTGACAAACCCTGTGTCGAACCCAAGTTAAAGCGGAAATTGTCTGTGCCAGAAGTGATTGAATTAAGCACAAGGTCAGTAGTGGAGGCTCCATCCGGTCCATAAAAGTTTCCGTGCCGAACAAACATTACAATTTGACCGACGCCTAGACCGCTCCATGCCTCAAGCGCTTGTCCAATCACCGTTTCCCCCACTCTCGTCGCTTTGGCCGCCATACCCGGAGTCGTTGACGAGAGCGCCAGATAATCCCCAACCGCAATCGCGCCGTTCTCAATACTGACATTGACCGGCACGCGACCCGAGAGAGCGACCGGATATATATTCAGGCCTGACATGACATCTCCCGGATTGCCCAAGTCATCACCTAGTACTATACCCGGCCTAGTCGATATGACACCTAAAATTTTATTCCTATTTGTACTATCACTTCTAGTTATAGTCTTACCTTCCAAAATAGAAACCACCTCACCCCGATTAAGTTGGTCTGAGGAGAAATAATTTTCGGCGAGGTCCGTAGCACCCGTGCCGAAACGGAGAGCTGTAATGCCTCCTGTTGTGGTTGCAAGACAGCCACCGTCCGAGTCCACGCAAATACTGCCGTTCGGAATCGCCAAAACAATTGCCTGTTTACCTGCGGTTGCAATGTTGACGCTGGTGGTCGCCTGCAATCCGATGCCTTGAATAGAAGGCGTGGTCGTACCGCCGAGCATGATGTAGATCGCCTGGCTAGCGGTAGGCACTGAAGTTGTGCCGGTCGAGAAGACCATCGTGGAACTGCCAGTAAGTGCGTTGAAGATGTCTAGTGTGCCCGCACGAATCGCGCCGTTGCGGATTTGCCACTGCATACCGTTCGCCTGCGTATCGCCGATGGCAAAGGTAGGTTTGGAGGCGCTTATGGAGAGTAATGCATTCGGCGTGGTGGTACCCAACCCGACATTGCCGTTCGAGAGCACAATCAGTCCGGTGCTGGTGGCGCTTGCGGTTGACCAGACTGCATTGAAGATGGGCAGGTTGCTGAGCGAGGAGGTGGCGGCCACGCTAAGCATTGCCCACGGTGAAGAGGAAGCGATACCGACCGCGCCCTGTGAGGTAACAATGAAGGCGGTAGTGGTGGCGGTAGAGGTGGCGCTGTTGGCGATGACGAAGAGGGGGAGGTTGGAAAGTGAAGAGGTGGCGGAGACGCTAAGCCTTGCCCAAGGTGAAGTGGTACCGATGCCTAAGGAAACTTGGATGGCGTTCCAGAAGAGGTTGGCATTGTCTTGTCTCTCAAACCCTCCCGCTCCGTAGAAAGGAACGCTGCCGGCCGTCATGGCGGTGTTGGCGAAAGCCGTGGTGGAGAGGTAACCCGAGAAAGTGGAAGTAGCAGTAGTGGAGGTGGCGTTTAGGGTGGAGGCCGATGAGAAACCGCCCACTACCAAGTTGCCCGAGACGTCCATCAAGCCCTTGAAAGTGGAAGTAGCAGTAGTGGAGGTGGCTGAGATGCTC
>OBEQ011592920.1_pt1 | contig 23469 bp, 13 predicted proteins | sample 1670901 | NCBI WGS metagenome assembly OBEQ01 (sample SAMEA104232315, study PRJEB22302) | groundwater metagenome | biome: forest; feature: aquifer; material: groundwater | place: USA | collected 2011-08-07 | depth 5.4 m
GACAAGCTCAACCACATTGGGATGGCACCGCCAGCTTAGAATCATCAGCCCGTCCACCCCATGTTCATAAAGAACCTCTTCGATCCGGTCATAGTGATGTTCCCTCAAAATGAATAACTTGAGCTCGTGGGCGGACCGGAAGGCATGTTCGTGAACACCCGTAAGAATTTCTGTGTGATATCGTGACCGGAAGATTTCAGACGATGGAAAGGTCAATATGCCGATTGTGACTTTCTTCTTGGCGCGGCGTTTCCTCGCAGAAACATTAAGCAGATAGCCGGTTTCCAGGACAGCTTTTTCAACCTTGGCCTGGGTTTCGGGAGACAACTCAGGGCGCTTCCGCGGGTCGATAAACCGGGTGACTGACGAAATGCTGACACCAGCCGCCTTTGCCACATCCCTGATGGTCAGGTGCTTCTTTGCCTTATTTTTCTGAATCATTCGAATCCTCTCCCCTTATAATATATTATCGTTAACATACCATCAGTTAGCGAATAAATCAAGTACTTATTTTATCGGACGTTAAATCTGAACGTCTTTGCAGATAATAAGTTAAAGATGATTAAAGGATATAGAAATTGCAATTCTTGGACAGGAGGTGAGCAGTTTACCCAAGGGACGCTTGTCTTTATGACGTAATTTCCCAGTAGCCACCTTTGTCCGGGCCGATACGCTTTATAGCTTCCTTTTTTCTCAAAACATTCAGATGCTTTTGCACGGCGGATGGATTGATGCCAAGTTTTTCGGAAAGGGTTTTTCTTGAAATAAATGGATCTGCTTTGACTAACTCCAATATAGCGGCCTGTTTGGGGGTCAATTTCTGACCACTTATTCTGACCACCTTTTCTGACCACCTTTTCTGACCACCCTCCTCCAAACCTTCTCCCTCTTCCCATTTGGGCCTATGGAACACAACCACAGAGCCCATCGGAATCTGCTGAAATTCAACCCGAATGTTCGCAGCCATACATTCCTCATGAATCCTTTTTAGACCGCTCGCCCATTTTTCAATATCGCGTGATTTATACATGGTTTCCGCAATCAGAGGATTGCGCAGAATGGACCGGCCGCCTCCTTTGAAGAAATCTTCGGGATGAACCTCTTCGGGGAACTTGCCTGGGTTATAAATCTCAATCCTGTCCTTAAAAATTGCCACTTCGTTGCCTTTGGGATTTGAATAGTCCCTGTGGCAGAGCGAATTCCCAATCGCTTCCGAAATCGCCCGCACAGGAATCTCCGGAATTTCCACCCGGCGGCTGGCACTCATATCCGCCCGCCATTTCATGTGCTCGTTGATATACGTCTCCGCCTCCTCCCGAAGAGAAAAAAGATTCCCTTTAAATTGCTTGATATCCAAAAAGGTCAATTTATCGGTACCGGCAAAAATCGCGGCCTGAATCTCCATAGAATTATTGTTACAGAATAAAATTTCCGCGGCTTTCGTCAGCCGGCTCCCGTCAAGAAGCCCGAGTTTATGCAAGGTTGTCTTGAGATCCGTAAATCCGAAACTGATACGCTTTGCTGTCTTGGCCTTGCGCATGTATTCCTTGACCGCCTTCACATTGACATCGGAGAGCTTCTTTTTTGATATCTCCTCTTCCCAAAGCAATTTGCTTTTACGAGTGAATTGGTCCTCCATTTCCCGAATACTTAGCCGCTTGTCCGATTCGCCCACCCTCATATAAGCCCGGCCGTAGGCGAAATACGGGCGATGGATGCCGTGAAATTCAACATGGATACAGTTTTTGCCTTGAATTTTCTTCACTTTCACATGCGGGAAAATTTTGGGCTCAAGATGAGTCGAAATGGCTTCCGTAATATCTCGCAGCGTTTCCTTTCCAACCATTTGACCGACTACCATGCCGTCGTCCTTGATTCCAAAATAAAGCATGCCCTTCCCGTGCTTGTTAAGGGTGGCAGAGATTGAGATAACTGCCTCTTTAAGTTCAGCGGTTGAAGTTTTGAATTCGATCGTTTCAGATTCTTTTAGTTTCATTCTTTTGACTTTTAATCAATGTTTTTCATGGTTCAGTCATTATTTCGTCCATGTCCTATCCGTTCTTTTGCTGATGCATCAGACGGTCGAGCGATATCCGGTTGACCAGCAATTTGAGGATGGATTCGAGTAAACGGCATAATTTGGATTCCCGAGAAAAATCTGCAGGCGCGATGAAATGGACCCGGCCGGCGCGGATTAACTCCAGGCATTGCCGCGAATCCTTTTGGCCAGGGGGGTAGACTGCCACCGCATGACCTCCGTTTTTCATAGTCACGGCCATGCAGGGAACGTCGGATTTCCCGTCGCCAATATAAATCATGTTTTTAAAAGGGATGCGCCGCTTTTCTTCCGGCATGTGTTTGTTGATATCCTGGTCCAACCGAAGGCAGCCTTTATTGACACGAAAAAGAAACTGGGTTTTATTTGTGTCGTTAACCGCCATTTTTACGCATTTCGGACGGCCGTTTTTCAGGTATTCATATTCACACGCGTAAATTTCCCTGAAATATTCTTTGATGCCGACTCCGTTCAAAATGGCCTTCATGCCCGAAGAAATAATGTAATGCTCAAGCTGGACATCAATCTTTAGGCTTTCGGCTTCGCGTCTCACAAACTGATTGATCGTAGAGAAAAAGGGTTCGACTCCCGGATAGTATTGGATCCGCTGGGCCATGCTCGCCAGGCGAGCCTCTGTAAGAGGCTTTTTCTGAAACGCGGGATCGTAGATAAACCTGTTTAAATAGGCTAGGGTTTTGTCATACCCTTCTTCTTTGGCAATTCGATTCACCCGAGCCCAAAACTGTGTTGGCTGAATCCTATATTCTTTGAAAATAGTATCTTCCTGCATACTGCGGCGGGAGAGTGTCCCGTCAAAGTCATAGCAGATGGCGATGATATTATGCTTAAACTTTTGAGGCTCTCGATCATTTCTCATAAAACTGCCTTCCTGAGAACGGCCAGCACCTCAACCATGGCCCCGGTGTCAAGCTTGCAGTATTCGAGAAGACCGTCATAAACTAACCTTCTATCCTCTTCCGTAACGCCATCCGAGAAGGTCACACGCGCATATTCCCGGCTTGCCTGCCCGCCATCCGAAATCGTCATCTTCTCGTAGGAGCCTCCAACGAGCGCCGGGTAGACAGATTTAATGGAATACCTGCCGAGTTGCTTTGGATCGTAGTAATCAAACTTCTGGAACGGCGTCATCAAATCCACAAACCGGCCATCGATTCCATGAAGCCAGTCTTTATAATCAGGATAAGCCTCTACGGATTCCTGAAGCCGTCCCCGCTCGAAGCTCAAATTATAGGCAACGATACTCCCTTTGGGACCGATCAGAGTTTTGAGCCGTTTAAGAAATTCCGGTCTTGGATCATCCGCCCCTTCGGCAAGAAACGCATGATGTTCAAGCTCTTTCTCCGAGCCGCGCAAAATATGCAATGAAAACTGAAACGGAACCTGCTGGTAAGGCCGGGTGCCGTCATAAAGGGGTATCGCCGCACCCACGGTTTCAAAGTCTATAAAATGGGCCGGGAAGTTCAACTGTACAATAAATGCACGGACCGCAGCGCAGTCAACATGGATTTTATTTTCCACGTGGCATTTATAAACGACCTGGTGGCTTGTTGATTTCAGACTTGCCGGAGGTACATCCACGGCCCGCAAAAACCCGTCATTTATGAATGCGAAGGCTTTGTCTTTTCGGATCCTATTAAAAATGAAAACGCTGTCTTCAGGGACGTGCTCCCAGCAAAGCTCCTGCAAGGGGCAGTCATAAGGATCGCTACATTGAGGCCCGATGGCGATTTTCGGACATTCTTTTTGGTTCAGGATACCGATCATCCCGTTTACCCGTTCCTCCACCTGCATGGCCAGCTTCTCGGCCTCTTCCGTTACATCTTCCAGATTCAACAAGCCTTCGGGATCAATCGGGCCGTTTTTCACATATTCGTTGTTGATATGCACCAAATAGATTTTCCTTATCCGCAGCCCCGCCCCTTCATAACAATATTTCTGAAAAGCGACATCCTCATAATGAACGTCCTTTACCTCGGTCGAACTCTTTACCTCATAGAGATCCCAGGAGCCATCTTTGTTGGGTACAAGAATATCGGGCCGGGCGAACGTGTTCTTGTAACGGAGAGCTGCTTCAAAAAGAGGCTTCCGTTGAGGCAATAACTCTTGGGTCTTTTTGAGGATCGCCTCGAAATCTTCAACTCCTTCTATTTCAATACCATCTGGAAAAAGTTTTTGGGCCAAAGCCGTTACTTCATTCCCCTGGTCAAAAATAGCTTGCGTCTCGGGATCTATGGGCGGGAATTGTTCCTTGGCATGGTAGGACATCCAGAGCAATTTGGGGCATTGGAGACCGGCGAGATATTTGCTTTTCGAAAGAGTATATGCAGTAGTCAATCCAGATAATCCTTATTGATTGAAATTAAAAATCGCATCGAATAATATTATTCAACGCCTTGTCGCAGGGCATTCAACCAGTCGGTATTTAAAGATAGACGCCAAATCTGAGCCCGGCCTTCATCTGAGAAGTAGAAAATATCTATTTGATCAAATAATTCGCTTTTCATATTTAGCGCGGCCCGTTGCGTTAAGAGCCCTTCTTCAGAGTAAAGATTGAAAAGTCCTCGCGGGATATCGAACGTAAAAAGATCCTTATCTCCGATCGACTTGATATACCACGTCGTTCCTCTGTAATGGATAGTTATAGGCCCAGCCTCATTTAAGTCTTCAATCGAGAAATCAGGACTGGGGGTTAAGAAAACAGGAAATCGTTGCGATAACACAACAAGGAATCCTTGGCCGATATCTCGACACAATTCGAGTGCAGGCGTAACGCCAGAAAGCAGCTCTCTTAGGTCGTCAGAAAAGTCGGGTTGATTCGATCCGGCAGAGCCAGCCTTCAACTTTTTTCGAACTCGATTACGCAATTCCTTCAATGGAATCTGTTCTCGCTTAAAGCGCTCAACATATTCATTATCAATTATTTCATAGATTTGATTTACAAGCCGCTGCGTTTCGCCGGCATTTTCCAATGGGATCAAGTAGATATCATGGGCAAAAGCGTACCTTTGAGCTTCTGCGGTAAATCCGGATGCCGAGAATATGGCAAATTGGTAATGGTAACGGTGCTTTGGAATGGAAGAATTATTTGCAGAGAACCAATTTTCAGAAACATCTTTTAAAACGCCAACGGCATTTCGAAGCACGGGCAAACCAACCCGTTTTTTTAAATCAAAACATTTAGCTTCTACAAGGAGTCTTTGAGGATGGGAAAAAGGTGGAGCAAAAATGAAGTCAGCTACAGCATCAATCTGATGGCGTTCTCCTCGACCTTTCACTTCCAAGCCTGCTGCTCCATCGCTTAAAGTCGGATCTGTTCCCGCCTTTTCAACTGTCTTATATCCACTGCTCCTTAAAAGATAAAGTAAGGATTCTTCGAGCAACATGCCTCGAATTTGCTCTGCAGTAGCCACCTCGACTCCTTGCTGCACAGGAAAGGTAAAAAACGTTAACGTTAGTATCGTCAAAAAATAAGCGCTATGTAATGTTCCATCTTTTTTTAAGCCGCTCAACCGTATGAATCCATTTCTTGGACTTAGGCTTTGCCACGGTATTTTGGTTGCCGAAGAATCCTTTTTCCTTAACCGCATCCTCCAGAGGCACCGTTTTAAGCCATTTAACTCGTACAAAATACTCCAATTCATCGGCTGATTTATTGGTCTCTGGTATTTCTTTTACAACAGCTGTAATGGGAAGCATTTCATTATTTGATCCTTGAATCATAAACTCTGTTATCGGTTTAACTTTGTCTAAGACTGTACCTACGCCAACATATCCTCGGCCCGGCACATTGACCCAAACCCGCTCTCCTTTTTCAAGCAACTCCAGAGTTTGCGTATACCATTTCCCAAAACCTGCCGATACATAACCGTATTTTCGTGCGTTGGACCATAAGCGGTGCTCTTCATGTTCACCATGGGAAACATAGAACTCGCCATTCCATGGCTCCTGACCATGCTTCTCAATAGCCTTTGTTTCTACCTCCGTGGGATCAATCAGCCAAACCCGGCTAAGGTACTCACGATCTTCGTCTTTTAAGAACCGAAAGAATACGGCATTCACCGCAACTCCGTATTCATCGGATAAATAGTTGATAATTCGCTCGGTGCTGTTATCCAATTCACCGGCAACAATTACGAGCTCATGATTTTCGTTTAGTGAATCCGGCATTTGTGTGAGGTAGAATTTTTTAAGGAAAGCGTCGTTAAGTGACATACCGGATTGTTCCGTTTTGTATTTCTTGAGGTATCCATCAAAAATTGCTGCAATGTCACTATCCTGAAGTTCACGCACCCACGAACCGTAGTCTAACAGCTGCGCAACCACTTCCCTGGGCGTGCGATTCCTCTTCAGTTCAATCGCGACTAATTTTCCATCTTTATCTATTGCCAAAAGGTCCATAAATGTGCCATGAGCTGTTGGCACTTGCCGACCTATCAACAAAAGACTCGGATCGAGAATGGAAATATCCTTCGCGATCAACTCTTCAAGTTTATCTTCAGTTTCAATGGTCGAAAATGATAAACGATGCGGCCCATCATTTAACCGCCATATTCCAATCTCAATTGGCATAGTTTACTCTCATGTTTTCGCCCATGAACTTTCACACCAAGAAAAGACGATTTTACTTTTCAAAGGTAGCTTATTCGGTATTGGTAATTTACGTTCCCGCCCGCTTTCAGCTTCCCCGCCTTCTATCTCCCATCACCGGGCTGAATTCTAACTGCGGCCAGAATGCGCGTACGGATTTCGTCATAAATGGCAATATCTACTCCTTCGCCGACTTCTAAAGTCGCTGCGATGCCATACGAAATAGGTTCGGTTATCTTTCCTGCGTCGCTCCGACAATTAACCTTGATTTTAATAGCATCGCCATCGGAAAAAGGAACCGCTTGTTGTCCTTCAAAAATTTCGTGTTGCAGTGTACCTCTTCTTACGGCCTTCCCATCAACGTTACTTCTATCTGAGGCAACGCTATTATTTGTTTCAAACCACAGACTTGCCGTTCGATATTTTTGAGTATTTGCTGAAATTGGCGATAACCAAGCGAGAGTAACCGTTAATCTGCGCCAATCTGTCCGTGACCCTAACGAAGGTGGCAAGGGGAGCTTAAAGACGTGCGCTTCACTGTCCTTCAATTCTCCAAAACCCAACAAGGTAACTCTTTGTTCTGTGCAACCTAAGACGCGTTCAACTTGTGGCATACCATAACCAAGCCAACGAGATACCCAACTCTTTAATTGCCTTGAATTTTCTGCAGTGCGTAATATCTGAGAAATCCGCTCACCGCTGTCTCCCCATCCCGCGCCATGCACAAGCATTGCTTTCAATAAAGGCGACACACAATGCGCATAATCAATTCCAACAGCTTGCTCATTAATTACATCCATTAAAAGCTCGTGGCACATGCCTCCCGCTCTCGTAACCAAGGCGGCGGCATTGCTTGTACCACATGAATGGGATACCGACGTCAAATCACCGGGCGTGCTCCCAGGACAGGCAACCTTATTCCCCGGAGCGGATCTCAAAATAACTGGATCGATAACAATAGGATCGGTTGCGATATGGGGTCTGTATAATTGTCTTCCTCCAGCGTAAACAATATCTGGCTTGACCGAACGCCGGTAACCACTTCCAAAAGCGGATATAGGGCTTGGCAAAAGGGTTGCATCGTATGGATCAACTCGATCCCCCATCGTAATCACGGTTGTATGATCTAAATGCGCGGATCCTACTGTAATACCGTTGATGCTTTCTGCAGGAGAAAGCAATCTATGGTTTCGGGCATTCTGATACAATCCTCTAACAGTTGCAGACTCAAGATCCGCTCGTGAGGATTTGTTGAAATCTGCTCTTGGGATTCCTAAGGAAATTGACCTAGCATGATTCCCCGCGCTAATCACAAAAAGTACGCTATATTTATGGCTCAACCAATCAATCAATTTGGCCAAGGGACTCATAGATTGGGAAAATTGCCTAGAGGGATCTCCAATTGATACATTTATAATACTTACCGAAGGCGCTATAGGCGGCTGACCATTCTCGCCTTCAAATATTCTTTTGACCGCACGATGAATCAAATCAACAACTAAAACATCTTCTGGGATCGATTCATGCCTCTGTGGGCGCCAGTCAGTAGGATTAGGTCTCATGATTGGTCGCATATAAACTGGCTTCTTCAGCGGATTAACTACATCTGAATTAATATCGCCTTGAATAACAAGCGAAGCCATTGCCGTGCCATGAGAACGATCAGACACTGAATAAGACGAGTCCCAACCATCAGGATCATCGATAATTATTCTATTCGACAATAATTGATGATTGGATAAAGGCATTCCATCTAGCACAGCGATAATCGGATCACCTGAAGGAACCGGGCCTGCCTGATCGCCTGCACGCTCATAATCACCTTCAACAGGCTTATCCCCAGCCGACACTTGACCAGATGGGCGAAAGAACATGACGCTATCGCTTTTAACTAAAGCAGCATTCCTATTAGCGAGGATATTCCGGATTTCAATAGCGGGTAGTTCTGCTAAAAGAGCATGATATGAGATTTCTGGCAAAACACATTGTCCCAACACCTGCCCCCCAAGCTGTGTAATCAATGATGTAACCTGGGTTTGGCTAGTCTGCCTTATGGCAGTAATATTTCTGTACCAAAGTTCAACTTCAAAACGAATCACCCGATTTCCATCATGTTGGAGGGTTTCCTGCCACTCATCTAAAACCCCTGTTTCCAAAAGTCGGTCTTCAACGCCCCATCGGCGAACATTTTTCAACGATTTAAATACATCCTTAAATTTATTCAATCCTCGATCAAATGACACCAAAGGATCTGCTTTATAACGCTGCCAAAGAGAAAGCATCTCTTCAAGCGCGCGTTGATTCGTCATGACGAGATAAAGTCTTCCGGACAATTCTTTTTCCGGTCTTGACTCAATAAAGAAATCTTCATCAGGAGCGATCTCGTCGACCTCCATCTCACCCATCCATTCAAAGCCATCAATGCGCTTTACTGCATTCGCAAAGTGGTCAATCCCCCCGATAGTTTCAATAACTAAGACCTGTTCGGGATCAGCGCCAGCGGCAGTCTGTTGCACTTCAACAAATGCAGACTGGAGTTGGTTAAACATGGGGGTTAAACGCACGCCCTGTCTATCCGGTGAGGGCAGGTGAACTTTACCACGAAAACTTCTGGGTTTAGACCGAGAAGCGACTTCCGGTTGGGGGAAAAGAAGTAGGGGTCGCTCAGCCATTCTTCACCTCTTGCTGACCTTGTTGCTTCACTTTTACAGAGCGAGATCCCCACTGGCGAATTGTTTGCGAAATAATATTCTTCATGTCGGAACTTGGTTGGTTTAAAACATATTGTCGAAATACGCTCGCGCCAAATTCCTCAACTTCTGCAAAGCTCGAGCCGAGCAAATTCTTCGCAAGTGTTCCCGGAGCGCACCCTAAAGGAACTTTAATTTTTCGCTCAAACTTCTCAAACCATTCCGTTAAACGAGCTCTTGTTGGAGCTGGTAAATTCACACGAATTTGGAAACGCCTCCAAACCGCCCGGTCTAACAACTCAGCATGATTTGTTGCCCCAATAACAACAACGTGACTCGGAAGCCCATCAATTTGTAACAATAGAGAACTCACGACGCGTTTAATTTCACCCGTCTCATGTATATCTCCTCGTTCTTTGCCAAGAGTTTCAAACTCATCAAAAAACAAAACACATTTCCTCGTCGCCACATAATCAAATATTTTTTTAAGACGAACCGCCGTTTCCCCCAAGTACGTACCAACAATGCTCTCATATCGCACAACCAAGAGGGGCACCATTAATGCATCTGCTATTGTTTCTGCTAAAGATGTTTTTCCATTTCCCGGAGGCCCGATCAGCAAAAGACGATTTCTTGGCTCCAAATTATAAGATCTCAATAAATCCGCCCTATGATGCTCTTGAGCAAATTCTTGACATATCTGCAGAACATCATTCGGCAGTATCAATTCATCCATTTTCCGTTTTGGCATAATCTCATGGAGTAAAGCGCCTATTCGCTGATCCGGATTTGATGAACCATTCAAAAACGGCTTCTCATGCAATCCACTAGTGGGAGCGGAACTCAACGCCTCATCTAACTTATCCGCCAGCACCTTATGCTGTTTATTCCGTTCTTCGGCAATTATTGCCTCAACTGCTTTTCTGAACACTTCCTTATCGCCTTTAAAGCCCGATTGAATCAGCTTAAGTAATAAATCTGCTCTAGCCATATGGTAACCCCCACACCAAAAACGTCATTATTTATGAAATGGTTTGAATTATCCTCGACACAAGTCATAGCAAAACACGACCCGCGTTCATAAAAAATTACTTTGAAGCTCTGCCCTCCTCATATGTCACCGAAAAGATTGAATCGGCCAGCCATTTGCGAAAGCTCGCGTTATCGCTGTATTGTTTAAACAATTCCGCATGATCAGTGAATAGCCCCAGGAGCACCTTCTGCAACACCTTGTCGTGTTCGATGCGGGCGTTTTGCTTATCAGAATTCTTAATGGCATTACGGTATGCCTTATCTGCCGAAACTTTCGCCGGGATCTCCTCGGTAATAACCTTGCGAATCTTATCGGCGTCCTTCCAATCAATATTGCCGAACTGATCGTTGAACATCTTGACGATATTGCTCAAGAGATCAAGCTCCGGCTCGGCCTTGCGGCCACCGCCGCTGGTCGGAACGGCATCAACCTCGCCATCCGTATCCGGCAATGCAATATCGATGGTTGCCTTCGCTTCAACGCGATAGCTGTCCATATCGATTGCCTCCAGAACGCCTTTTGAAAGATCCTCTTCAATTGGGGCGGGAAGTTTGGGATTAAGGAAATTCAAGAATATCGACAACTTCTCCCAAGCCGCGTTCGTATAGGGCAAAATTGTCGCCAAAAAGCTGTACGTTCTCACGAAGGCCTTCGATTTACCCTTAAAATCAACTTGCCCATCCTCGTCGAGGTTGTCTTTATAAACTGCGACGCAGGCGTCCAGTATCGGATCCAGCCGGTCGCGATCAGCACCTGAAAGATACATTTGAACAAAATCTTCGACCTGCTCCCACGAGTACACCTGATATCCGTCCAAAGCCGTCTGCAGGTCATGCAATTTGTTCGGATCCGTTTCTTCGCTCAGGATTGTCGTGCGGTAATACGGCTCAAATGCCTCCCTGATATCATCGGCGGTATTATAAAAATCGAGCACAAAGGTGTCGTATTTCTGCGGATGGGCCCGGTTAAGCCGCGATAGCGTTTGAACCGCCTTGATATTTGTCAGTTGCTTATCGACATACATCGTATGAAGCAACGGCTCGTCATAACCCGTCTGGAATTTCTCGGCACAAATAAGAAAACGATACGGATCCTCTTTAAACTGATCTGTGATTTTATTGCTAGGGAAGCCATTCACCGATGCTTCGCTTAATTTATTTCCGCCATAGTCGTATTCCCCAGAGAACGCAACGATGGCCTTATAGCGGCTCTTAATCTCTTTCAAATATTCCTTAATCGCATTGAAATACTGAATAGCGCGTTCGATGCTCCCCGTTACCACCATGGCACGCGCCTGACCATTAATCTTGCGATGCGCGACCACCTGTTCATGGAAGTGATCAACCATGATCTCGGCTTTCTGCCGCACCGCATGATCGTGTGATTCTACATACCGGCGTAACTTTTTACGCGTTTTCTTGACATCAAACTGCGGATCATCCGGCACCGTCTTCATAAGCCGATAGTAGCTTTCAACCGGCGTATAATTCTTCAAAACGTCCAAAATGAAGCCTTCTTGAATCGCCTGCTTCATGGAATAGGAATGAAACGGCCGGTGCTTGACCTTTTCACCCTCCTTATACGGCTCTCCAAATATCTCAAGGGTCTTATTTTTCGGAGTCGCGGTAAAGGCAAAGTAACTGGCGTTTTTCAGCATCTTGCGGGATTCCATAATCCGGTTCACGGTATCCTCATACGACTCCTGTTCTTCCTCTTTGCCGTCCTCGGCGAGCGCCCGATGCATCTTGGCGGTTGTCCTGCCGCCCTGACTTGAATGCGCCTCATCGATAATAATGGCAAACTTGCGGGTCCGGTGCTCATCCCCGATTTCATTGAGAATAAATGGAAACTTCTGAACCGTTGAAATGATGATTTGCTTTCCGGACGTCAAAAACTTCCTGAGATCCCCGGCGTTTTCGGCATGACCGACAGTCGAAGCAACCTGAGCAAATTGCTTGATCGTGTCCTTAATCTGTTTATCAAGAACCTTTCGGTCAGTTACAACGATAATGGAATCGAATACCGGCTTCCCGGCCTTCTCGACACCAATAAGTTGATGCGATAGCCAAGCGATAGAATTCGATTTACCACTCCCGGCCGAATGCTGAATAAGATACCGTCTGCCGACATCATGCTTGTGCGACGCGACCAACAACGCCCTCACCACATCAATCTGATGGTACCGCGGGAAAATCTGCCGCTGTTTCTTGCGACCGGTACGCTCGTCCTTTTCTTCAACGATCTGCGCGTAATTCTCAATAATGTCGGTTAAGTCCCTCTTCGTCAGGATTTCTTTCCAGAGATAATCGGTTTTCAAACCATTCGGATTGGGTGGGTTACCTGCTCCATCGTTCCATCCTTTATTAAACGGCAAAAACCACGATCCCTTACCTTTTAGGTGGGTGCACATCCTAACCTCGTGATCATCAACCGCGAAATGAACCATGCATCGCCCGAATTGAAACAAAAGCTCCCGAGGATCCCGATCACGCTTATACTGCTGAACGGCGTCCTCGACCGTCTGCTTCGTTAAACTATTCTTTAATTCAAAAGTAGCTATCGGCAAACCGTTAATAAACAAGCACATATCTAATGAAAGCTGGGTCTCGTCCTTGCTATAGCGTAATTGACGCGTAACGCTGAAAATATTCTGTTCAAAACGTTTCACGGCCTCTTTGTTGCCGGGCGTAGGCGTGCCATAGAACAAATCAAGTGCATGGGGCCCATGCTTAACACCTTGCCTAATCACATCGATAACTCCTCGTTTGGCCACCTCTCCCTGAAGTCGGGCCAGAAACTGGTCGCGTGTCGGCGAATCAGAATCTAACCCCAGCGCCTCAAATAACTTAGGCTGGGTAGTTTTTATAAAGGACGAGAGTTTCTTTAAATCAACAGCGTGATCCCGATCATAATCATCAGCATACCCGGGCGCATACCCCTCACCGCCGTATGGTGCGACAGGTTCAGCGACACCACCCTTCTTGGGATCACATGGAAGGCCCGTGAGCGCCACACAAATCAATTTCTCTAGGCCCTTTTCGCTTGTGTCACTCGTCGGCATTCACTGGCTCCTCGGCATCTTCAATTTCGGCTGATGTTTCTTCGTCATCAATTGGTTCTGACGGGGTTTCTTCTTGTAGGTCAGGCAATTTGATATTACGAACATCAATCTTTCCGGTCACAACATCCGAATGTAATCTCAATCGATACTCTTTTATAAGATCAATTTCAGCACTAGCACTTTCAATTATTCTTTGGAAATCAAAAACCCCTTCCGAAATGTAGGCAATAATCTTTCTTTGTTCTTCTAACGGGGGTACAGGAATTAAAACATCCTTAATTGCTTGATGTGATAATCCATATCGGGTCACACCGTTCGCGGAGACATGAAATTGGCTAGCAACAACCGAACTCTGTAAAACCCGAAATAAAAATTCGCTTTCAATTTTTTTTATGTCTGGTCGCAAGATTGCCAAATGATATCCACAAACAAAATCATTCGCTTCATATTCTACAAGCGCAGGAACAGCGATATCCGTCCATTCCTCAGAATCTTTAGTTATGACAACATCCCCCATTCGTAATTTGAAGCGCAGAACTTCATCGGGGGTAGCCGTGGCCCGCATAAAATTCATATCGGCACGAATTCTCTCGTTCTTGTAAATATCTACGTAATTGCATAACCTTACAGGAAGCTCTTCCGGAAATGTGTGTTTATCAACATTGCTAACGATGAGATTCGTTGTTTGTTTGATCTTCCTAACTTCCCAGTGCGCTGGGATATCTCCGAGAAACTTAACCCCAGATGGTTTGAGCTTTACATTGCGATCAATACCGCGAGCGATGGCCCTATTGATAATAGCCTGCTTCTGTTCGTTCAAAAGCTTGATAACTTGTTGCTTATCCCTGATATAACGACGAACTCGAATATCAACGTTATCCAAAAATTTAACAATAGAATCTTGTTCTTTTTCCGAAGGAACTGAGCAATAAATCATTTTGAAATGTTCCGGCCGCAAACTCCATTGATCGGAAGTTATGCCGTATGACCACCGTTCTGCCTCTTTGGCAAATGCAGGGGTCCGCAAGAGATAATGAAAATATCGTGCGTTGAGTTCTCGTCGTGGTCGTACAACAATATACGCGGGACTAACAATTCCTCGATACTGCGATATTCCAATTGCCCCCTGCCATGCTCGCATCTTGTTATATGCAATATCCCCGGGCTCAACCAATTTATACTTCGATTTATCCTCGTTTGATGAGTCTTTTTTAGAAGAATTGGAAATTAAATCTTCCTGACGAATTACCCCTTGGGAAATCGTAACGGATAACAATTTTTCATCCACATGTTCCCGCTCTTTTACCTCAGCAAATAACGTCCGAGTTGGAAGAACATCCCAATTTTCCGGCACTTTTCCGAGCCACGGGGCCTCGGAATCTTTATATTTTGGATAAGCCTTCACCATTCCTTAGCGCCTCCCGGAAAGATCAAGAATAGAGCGAAGCAATCCTTTGGATTCCTCTTCTATCTTTTCTATGTCAGAATGAATTTCCTCGAGCGTCCGCATTTGTTCCGGCTTGTAAAAATAACGCGTAAAAGATATCTCGTAGCCAATCTTGGTAGACCGCGAATCAATCCATGCATCCCAAACATATGGAAGCACCTCTCTACGGAAAAATGCCTCGATTCCACCTTCTTCTAAAAGCGGGACTTGCTCAGTGTCACGTAGATCTGTGTCAGGCTCATATTCAACAATATGATCTTTACCCCCAATCTTTACCAAAAATAACCCCTCGACAGGATTTGCTTCGACCTGACCATATTTGTGAATCTTCTTGATTATCGGTTGGGCTTTCTCGTTTTTCTTGGCCAATTCTGACCCGATCAATTTCTGACGTTTGGAGGTCATCTTGACATTGTGTTCGTCGGCATCTTCCTCAATGGCCTTCATGAATGCATTGAAATCCATGTGGGGTCCGGCACCCAGAGATTTTGAAACACGCTGAACTAGCTTTGCCAAAGGTTCATCATCCGCATCTTTGCAAAGCTGGGCGAATCGATTTACTTTGGCCAGTGATAAATCAACGCTAAGACGCAGTGGCCGCTCAACAGTAATTTTCCAATACCCGAATGCTTCGTTAGGAAATATTTTTGATTCGAGAGTTTCTTTGAAAGAAAGGAAAATATCCGATATTTTCTTAATATCTTCCTCAGCCAACTCACAATTCTTCTTGCCAAGATTCTTACGTAGCGGCTTAAACCAAGCGGAGGCATCAATGAGTTGGACCTTACCTTTTCGTTCGGGAGCTTTTTTATTGGTAAGAACCCAAATATAGGTTGCGATACCCGTGTTGTAAAAAATATTCAAAGGGAGAGCGACAATCGCCTCCAGCCAATCATTCTCAATAATCCACCTGCGGATATTGCTTTCACCTTGCCCGGCATCACCTGTAAATAAGGCTGAACCGTTATGAACCTCGGCGATTCGGCTTCCCAATTTGGTATCATGTTTCATTTTGCAAATCTTGTTTGCAAGAAACATTAACTGCCCGTCGCTGGATCGCGTTATAAGGCTAAACTCCGGGTCCCCGTCATATTCAATAACAAACCGAGGGTCTTTTATATCTGCCTTCCCTCCCATACGATCCAAATCCGTCTTCCAGCTCTTGCCGTACGGAGGATTGGAAAGCATGAAATCAAACTCTCTCGTTGGAAAACCATCCTGCGATAACGTAGAACCCCACTTGAAGTTCTCTGCCTCATCACCCTCGCCTTTGATAAGAAGGTCGGCCTTCGTGATGGCATACGTTTCCGGATTGATTTCCTGCCCGAAGAGATGAATAGATACTTCTTTTTTATGCTTTTTTGCCAACTCGGCTAACGACTCTTCTGCCACAGTCAGCATGCCTCCGGTACCGCAAGCGCCGTCATAAACAAGATACGTTCCGGACTCAATCTTCCCGGCAACAGGAAGAAATATCATATTGGCCATGAGTTTGACGACATCCCGCGGCGTGAAATGCTCTCCGGCCTCTTCGTTATTCTCTTCATTGAAACGACGGATAAGCTCCTCGAAAATAGTCCCCATTGCATGATTATCGAGTGCTGGTAGCCGAACTGTCCCATCCTGATTGAATACGGGATTCGGGCTCAGATTAATCGAGTTGTCCAAAAACTTCTCGATAAGAGCACCGAGAATATCAGCCTCGACTAACGTGGTGATCTGATTGCGAAATTTAAACTTTTCAAGGATTTCCTGAACATTCGGGGAGAATCCATCAAGGTAATTTTCAAAATCAGCCCTGAGTTGCTGTTGTTTAGCGCGGGCCTTCAAATCACGAAGCGTAAACGGCGAGGTATTGTAAAATGCCTGCCCGGATGCGCTTCTGAGCGCGGCATCCTGATTGGCGATCTTTTTCTTATCAAGGCTCTCCTTCATTTTAATGACGTCCTGCTTCATCGGCTCTAACACCGCATCCAATCGACGAATAACAGTCATCGGCAATATGACATCGCGATACTTGCCACGCACATAAACATCGCGGAGGACATCATCCGCAATGCCCCAGATAAAATTTGCTATCCAGTTATAATCCCCATTCGCCATAATTAATCCTTTTTTCTTTTAGGCCTTTGATTTCTGAGCCAGGCATCGATCTCTTTGACATCAAACCGCCACTGTCCACCAAATTTCGAAGCTGGCATTTTGCCGCGCTGGCAATGCTTGTAGATTTTCTCCTTCGAGACCTGGAGATAGTCCGCAATTTGGTCAATGGTCCACCATTTGTCCGTCGTTTTAACGGCTTTCATAATGCGCTCCGTGGCCGCAAAATGCTGCGGCAGGCATGTATTTATCACTCATATATAGGGTTTCCAGAGAAAAACAAATTATAACAAAGAAAGGGCAAAGACTGAAGGATTTAATCGGGGAAAGCCTTACAGGGCATTAGGGCCGGTGTTGATGTCATTGACGACGATGTTGCGAGATTCAAATTTCGAGGCTCGATTTTCAGCTGGTTTTAATTTCAGAAGGCGGGTCAGGGATTCTAAAGAATTAATGAGGAATTTCAATTGACCCTTCATTGCTTCTAAATCGAATAGCATGTGTACAATGCTGTTCCTTACCACCTTCGATGGGGAACCAGAACGGCTCATTAGCGTTAGGCATTTTGGGGCTTATATCCCAAACTACGTTGCTTATAAAATAAGCCGGTGCCAATTCTTTTAAATTGTAAGCTCGCCACTGCGAGCCATCGCTTTCATTTCTAGCAAACATTGAGCCGGGTTCCCAATAGCGGAAGAATTGATTGCTTCCGATGGAAACCCAATTTATTGTTCTCTGAATGTGTGCGCCTGAAACAGCACTATCATTCAAAAGTTGCAAGATATCTGGATTCTGAAGATTCGTATCATCATATACAAACAATCCAATACGGCATTCAATGTTTGAATCGCGCCGTAGCCGCTCCGCATTATCACCCAGCCTGCAAAAAATTTCTTTTAAATCAGCGCGGTCATTTATTTTTGTTTTGACTTCAATAATAGATTTTGCAACGTCGGAAGTTACGATCACAAAATCATTGTCTTTGAACAAGGTTGGTTTGGACGTATCCGAGATTAAAATATCAATTTGAGCGGTATTGCCGCTTGAGCAACTAACAAACCCTCGGCCAATTCGAAGCGTTTCAGGAAGATATAAGCCCAAGACCTTTCTTAAAATGGCTTCTTTATGCTCCCCGTCGGACTGCCAATGGGTGCTACCAATCAAGTTCCTTACGCGGTCTTGCGCAGCTTTTAACTCGGCAGAAATAGATCTGTGGTATTGCTCAAAGTTTCTTTCCATTTTTTTAGGGAACCGTTTGCTTAACCATTACGTCTGCTTCGGGCCATGGCAAATTGGAATCAAAGTTTGGATGCCTCGGCTCATTACTTGGCCGTCCATACTCCAACCGCCATGACTCAATTTGTCCAAGAAGCAACCAAGCGGAGCGCTTCCTCAAATCATCCTCTTTGGACATAATGAAAAGAAGTTTTCTGATCTCATCCGAACTTCTTGGCTCAATGGTATACGAATGCCCGCTTCCATATGGTTGCTTTCCAAGAAAAGCATTTTCAAGGCCGGCGATTAACTCCTGAGGAACCATGGGATTTGAGCGATCCTGAATCAAATTCAGGCCCGTAATCAAAGCTTCCGATGTGCCCAAAAGAGAAACGACTTCGGCAAGTAACCCACGGGCTTGCGGATGATCTGCTGCCGCGCAAAGCGTGTATATCCGCTCTTTGACTGCGCGATCCGAACGTGCCAGATTCGCAATGCGAGAAGCTATTCTCCCGCGCTCATGGTATTCAAGACCACGCCCGCCCATGATCTGTGGAATCTCATGATCCACAAAACTCATCACAACCTTTTTCGCTTCAACCGTATCAAGGGCTGTAATGGCGTCGATCCATTCGCTTCCCATGTGCTGCAACTGCGAGCCGTATTTTGCGGAAATTTCCAGCAGGAGATTAAGCGCTTCATCACTTTGACTATGACCAAGAGCGGTCAGGACTTCGCGCAGTTCATAAGCCTGAAGGTGGGCTGTATCGATTATTTCTTTTATTTTCGCTATGCCAGCCGAGGGAGGATCAAAGAATGGCAAAAGGGTTAGACAGCGTTGTAAAAGATAACGACTCGACTGATCATGCGCTTGCCCTGGCTGCATCGCATGGCGGATTGTTTGGTCAAGCGCCTTTAACCCGGCCTCCTCTTTTATAAGGGCTCCGTTAAAAAGCAGTGCTTCAAGCATATCAGCTGCATGGCCATTACCACCCCACTCGCTGGGCAAAGCTAAAATCTCTAAAATTAAATCAACAGATTCGCGGCTATCCAGATAGGCTAAAGCTAACGCCTGCGTTTTCAATCGCCCATTGAAGGAATCAGGCTTTTCGCTTTTTGATCTCTGCGCCTGCAGTGCGGATATTTTAGCCTTGATGACGCTCACATACCGTTGCCGTCGAGTTTCATCATAAGGACTTTCAAGTTGTCCAGCGCGAGCATCCCATATTTTTTGGTAGTTCTTTCTTCTAAAGCCTTCGGAAGCTTCTAAATTCCTCACCCTGGCCAAGCGAATCAACGCCTTGGAGATATCTTCTTCATACTCTTGTTCTGAAAAAATGCGCAAAAGCAACTCCTCAGCGCTTTGAAAATCTAAATGCTCTACCGCTCGGACATACCAACCGCGCCATGACTGTCTGGAAGCATCAACCGATGGACTTCTCTCCCCTTTCCGCCATGCCTCAGAACCTTTCTTTACCCGTTCGTCATCAGCTCGAATGAGGCTGTGCAAATCAGCCATGTCCTCAGGATCGCCGACCCGTGATAGTGCAGTTGCAAGATGCACCTTCAACTCGCCATTAAAATCCTCATGGCTCAGCACAAATGGCAATCCCTTTTTTAAAAACTGGCGCAACTCCTGACGCGACTTCTCGGTCAATTCGGTTCTAAGATGAGGGCCCTCATTACCTATCTGTCCAAAAAGGTCCATGACAACTTCATACTGGATAGGGTTGGGCTCTACGGGAACGTTGCGAAGCATGCCAGATACGACGATCTCAGAAGGCAGTGCTCGAAAAAGAGTTTGCAGTTGCCTTATAATTTCCCAATTCGTCTTTGGACGAGATTTTGGATCATCCGTTTCAAGCAAACACAGTTTTGAAAATATGCGTCCCGCCATCCCTTCATTTGCTGTCGCAACCAAGACGGATATGATCGAAGAAATGTCTTTATGTTCAAAGTCCTCACTCTCAATCTTGTTGAGCAGGTCTTCACGAAATTCCTCAGAAACTTTCGAGATAAAATCTACCCATCCCTCTCGCCATAAATGGCCCTGAGCGACACGCGCGGCCACCCATTGACTGACCCAATCGGGATCAGTTTTTTGAACCAGTTCAACCGCCTTCTTGATAAGCATTTCTTCTCCGTCTTTTATTCTTTCAGACGGCCATTTACTCAAATCTTCTTTTACGCCACGAATGATGTTCGGCCTGTCAATTTCCTCCAAGGCCAGCCGTATCCTGAGGCGTTCTCTCGGTTCGTCTGTCTTTTGCAAAAGGCTGTTATAAACTCCGACTGCGCGAGGCCATGCTTCCTCTGGAATTTCATGAATCACATTCTTGCGCAATGCTTCTTCAAATGCGGCATCGTCATAAGAATTTAAGACCCGGCCCAGCGCCTCAGCGGCTCCGCTCCAGTCAAGCGCTCGCAGCGCTGCATTCCGCACTTTGACGCTGGGATCTGTTTTAGCAAATTCTTCAGCCACACCTGCCATGGAGTATTCGTCCGCGACTTCAGAAATAAAATCCGCGCGCTGATCTTCATCCCATCCGCTGACTGTTTGTTTCCAGGTTGACCCAAGGCTGGACAGATGGAATGTTCTGGATAAGCGATACATCCTAAGGCGGCTTTGATGATCTTTATTCACTAAAAGCGGCAAAAGAATGTCTTTGAAGTCTTCCGAACCGCTGGCGAACATTCCAACCACCGCGCACTTTCGATTAAAATCTTCGTCCGTGTTGTGCCACGCTCTTAAGCGTTCTCCCACCGCTTCTCGTACTTCCGTCCAAACCCCGCTTCCACCCAAACGAGCAAGTTCCGCCGCAAAAATAGAGTCTACATCTAAGGCAAGCTCAACCAACATTTTGCCCGCTTTTGATAACTCACCGCCCTGCTCCCCGATATTTTGGGCGATCATAAGAATCGGCTCTTCCCAACGCGGTTCATTAATATATCCCCGCGTAAATTCTCGATTGAGATTTTTGTCATTTTTTTCGACAAGTTCCAATAAACGATTCTCCAGCATGAGGGAAGCATGCCATTCTTGAAATACTTGATGCTGAAATTTAAATGCAACGGAAGGATAGTCTATTCGTTCCAAGATATGATGAGCGCAAAGGGCGTTTAAAATTCCCCCTGGTTCTGGCTGCGCGACAATTTGCCCAGCAGAAATTAAGGCGCGGCCAACCGTAGTAACCGCACTGCGGGCGACCGCATCTTCAAGAATCACGGTATCTCGCGCAGTCATCTGAACGGCAAGCTCAAGCAAATAATGATGGCTTTGTCCTTGGAGCGGCGGACAGGCTAAATGATGACGGTGCTCAATAGATTCTTCAAATAATCGCATCACGGCCTTGATGACGCCTGCTTTCGTTCTTGGAATTGGCTTGTCTGACAGAAAAAGGGTTGTCACTTCCGCAAGAACTAATGGAGTCCGCGTTAATTTATCTAAGGCCCTATCGCTTTCTAATTGTGAAATCAGTTCGCCCGCCCGACTTCCTATTGTCCGACGTATGTATTCCGCTCTCTGTTTCCGGTTAAAGGATAAAAGTCTCGCCGTAAAAGAACCTGGCAAGGGGGGCTCGATATAGTGATTGCGGGTCGCCACGATGATGCCGGCTTTAGGAAAATTGCGTTCCAAATCTGCAAAAGCGCGAGCGGCTTTGGCGGAACTTTCCCCCGATATTTCATTCCATCCATTCAAAAGAAAAGAACAATGCGCCGCTTTGTAAATTTGGGCGAGGTCTTGCGCTTGGATTTTGTGAGATTGAAATGGAGGCGCTTGAGCGATATATTCCAAAATACTTTTTCCTGATTCTACCCACCCGGGCAGATCAATTAAAAAGGCTACTCCACCCTCTTTGCAAAGCAGATCTCCAAGTTGGGCTAAGGTCGTTGTCTTCCCTCGCCCGGCGGGCGCTTCAAGAACAATGCGACGTCCTTCTTTGAGCGCTCGTTGCAAATGCTCAAGATTTAAAATCTCGCGGGTGTCTCTTCCCTCATCATCAAGTTTTGTTAATTGCAAATTTATCGTGGGTCTACCGGATAAACGCCGGTTCGCAAGCCATGCCGCAACAACCTCCGTTGACGCCTCAAGCACTTTATCAATTAATTCCTGCGCCGTTGGCTCGATAGCAACATTGATGCCCAGGTGTGATCGGCAAAGAGAAAGATTAGCTGGAAGCATTAAATCTGTGATGACGTCTTCTCTCGGAAGGATTTGAAGCTCAACGCCGAACTCTTTTAAAACTCTTTCCCTCCATGAATTCGACTTACGGTTCGTAACTTTGCAGGGCGTTGAAAATAAAAGAACTTTTACATCGCTATAGTGCTTCTGGAATTTCTTTATGTCGCCAATTATTTTTCCTATTGTCGCGGTTGTTGAACAAATCAACCCTTTTGCAATGCCGTCCCGAGCGCACGAGGCTGCCCCATACGCATCCAACCCCAAATCATTATGTCGCTCAGAAGCAATTAGCTCGGGCCATTTTCCTTTTGCCAGAACCACGGCGAGCGCTTGGAAGCTCATCCCAGCCTCATTTGAGGCCATTTCATCAAGAGCTTTTCCAATCTCAGTTCTATAAGTCGTCATTTTTGAATCCCAATCTTTATAGTTCTGGGTATTTTAACAGGAACCAGCGAACAGGCATATTGAATTAGCTCGAATGTCACCATCTGCATAAGGACATGAGATCCACAGGGGAAGGCAAGAAGACTCAGCGCTGGAAGATTCTATTCTTCCCGTTGCCTAAAACGGATAGTAGGCGTTCGAGTTTCTGATTGAGCTTTTGCACTTCTTGGTTCGAGGTTTCTTTGACGAGGCATTTTACGTTATGGTCGATAACCTCGCGAAATTTGTCGAGATCAAAAGGTTTGAGGAGAAAATCTGCGATCTGTTGTCGATAAGACGATCCACTATGACGTGGCATCAAATACCAGGCATCTCCACTGCCATCTCATAAAGACTCTTGTCTAATCTCCCCGATTGTAGACGCAAGGATCTTCACCAACTCCTCAAACTGCATTTGTTTATCCTTGAAGATTCTCCATGTGTGGTCTTTCGTTGTCTTTATGGTGCAGTTGAATTTCTTCGATTTAGTTTCACCATCAAGTTTGCGCGGCAAACGCTTACGGCCTTTGCCCTTTCTCAGATCATGAGGGAGCTGAACCTGAATCTTATAGAAAACGGCGACCTCTACTTCTGCCCCATCTATCCCTCCGAGATACTTCTCAAAATCCTTTTCCGTGTCCTCCTGACATGTA
>OBEQ011996253.1_pt1 | contig 23466 bp, 17 predicted proteins | sample 1670901 | NCBI WGS metagenome assembly OBEQ01 (sample SAMEA104232315, study PRJEB22302) | groundwater metagenome | biome: forest; feature: aquifer; material: groundwater | place: USA | collected 2011-08-07 | depth 5.4 m
CTACACCTTGGCCATCGATTCCACCTCTCCCAAGTTCCCGATCGTGGGCGACTCCGCGGCCGTGAACACGAACGGCGAAACGGTTGATGCGTTCAAGAACTCCCCGTCCAAGAAGGCCTTCCTGGTCCTCTCGGGCGAAGTTCCCCAGAGCAAGCCCGCTACGGTGTACATCACCTTCGCCAACGGCAGCAAGAACGGGGACGGCCCCAGCGGACCCGAACCGACCACGCCTCCCAACGTGATATTCATTCCCTTCGACAAGACGGCCACGGCGCTCAATGGGGATCCTGCTGACGGCAAGGTGCCCGGAGGCTTAGTCGGCGCTGAGGGGCATTTTGTGGGCACGGTCATCTATATGGAAGTGCCCGGCGCGGTCGCTTACAACCTCAAGATATTTTCCAACCTGGGCGAGTTCGTTGCCGATGGGACCGGAAAAATCACCGTGGACGATCTGCCTTTCCTCACGCCCATCCACAACGGCACGGCCTATCTGGCCCGCATCGTGTGGACCGGCCGCACGGCCCTGGGGGACAAGGCCGGAACCGGCGCCTATGTGCTGGTTGCGACCGTGAAGACGGAAAAGAATTTCAAGACGGGCGCGCCGCCGGCCACGCAAACCAACCGCATCCGGTTCGGGTTGCTCCGGAGCTACCGCGGCAGTTGAGCTTGGAAGTGCGATGGCCGCAGCGCAATAAGTCAGCGGCCAGGGTGGGAACTTTTCAATCATGGGGAAGACAATGCAAGTTTCGCGGGTTACGAAATATCTGAAGGTGGGGAGCATGGCCGTGGGGGCCGCGGTTTCCCTGATGGACGCGCAAACCCAGACCATCAACGTCCATGCGGACCTGGTCCTGAACCCCACGTTCACTATCAGCGAAGCCCATCCCACGTCCTGGAACCCCCAGGTCGGGGACATGACCCTGATGCCGGACGGCCGCCTGGTCGTGCTCACCCATGAGATGAACGTCAACGATGGCGAGAACACGACCAACGTGGTCCGCCCCAACGGCAAACTGTACATCGTCAGCGGCGTCAACGGCGGGGACACCAGCAAAATCGTCCCGACCCTGGTCGCTACCGATCTCAAGGAGCCGACCGGCGTGGCTGTCGTCGACGGCAAGATCTACGTCGAAGAGAAGTTGCAGTTGACCGAGTTCACCTTGGGCGCCCCCGGCGCCATGGCCACGGCCCGCAAGGTCACGGACATCCCCGTGGACCCTTCCGGCCAGGTGAACTTCCAGGAATACGCCTTCGGGCTCATCCACAAGGACGGCTATCTCTACACGGCTGCGGGCGGTGGGGTGAAGATCGGCGGCATCTCCTGGGTGGATGATCTGAGCAAGCTCACCGAACCGCTCAAGGACGGCATCCTCAAGATCAAGATCGCGGACGGGACCAAGGAGCTGCTGAACGGCGGCCTGCGCGCGCCCAACGGCATCGCCTTCGGCCCCAACGGTACCTTGTGGGTTACGGACAATCAGGGCTCGTTCCTGCCTTCCTGCAAACTCATCAACGTCGTGGCCGGCCGCAACTACGGCTACGTGAATGGTCCGGGCAAGTACCGGGACATGGCGGAGACGCCGCCGACGGTGTGGTTCCCGTACGCGGAAATCGGACGCTCGCTGACCCATCCCACCTACCTCAAGAAGGGCGTCTTCGCGGGCCAGTTCCTGATGGGGGATATCTGCCAGGGCGGCATGATTCGGGCCGCGGTGGAACTCGTGAACGGCGAGTACCAGGGCTCGGCCCATTCCTTCAGCGGCGGCTTCTCCGCGGGCGTGGAAGTGAATATCGAACAGGACGACGGCAGCATCCTCGTCGGCAACCTGGGCCGGGGCGACCTGGCCAACTGGGGTTGGCGCGCCAAGGTGCGCGGGCTGCAGAAGATCACGCCCAAGCCGGGCGCGATGAACTTCGAGATGCTGGCCTTGCATGCGAAAAAAGAAGGCATCGAGATCGAGTTCACCCAGCCGGTAATGGCCGGAGCCGATGTCGCATCGATGTATACGATGTTCTACGGCACCATGAAGCCGGGCCCCAAGTACGGCGAGGGTAACATGCAGGTGAAGACGGTCATGGCCGTCAAGGGCGTGAAGGTCTCGGAGGACAAGAAGCGCGTGTTGCTGGAAACGGACGGGATGGTGGCGGGCACGGTGGTGGCGGTGAAGGTGGCGGGCCTGAAGTCGGCGACGGCGGACACCCTGTACCGTCCCGCGGCGTGGTACACGCTGAATACGCTGTCGACCATCAGCTGGAGCGGCACGTCCATCGCGATCAACGACCGTGCCAAGGCGCGGGGCTATTCGTTGGAAAGCATCGTGACGCGGCGCATGGGCCGCAACCTGTCGGTTACCGTGCCTTTCGAAGGCGGCCATGAGCTGACGTTGCGCAACCTGCGGGGCCGGGCTTTGGAAACCCGCACCGGCGCGGGACCGGCCCAGTACCAATTGGGCGCATCCGGCCTGGTGTCGGGGGTGTATCTGCTGGACCTGAAGGTCGGCGATCAGTTGCTGCGCAAGAGCGTGGTGTTCTAAGGCCATTAAAAATAAAAAGCGAGGAGCGTGGAGTTGCGCAGCGACTCCATAGCGATAAGCCACTAGAGCCATTAAGAGCGAGGAACGTGGAGTTGCTTAGCAACTCCATAGCGACGAGCCACTTCATGTTTCCCACGCGGTCCCGTTGGTATCCCCCGGTTCCGTGAAAAACCGCCGGCCTCCCAGGCCGACGGTTTTTGCAATTCAACGGCGCCCCCCTCCATGCCTAACGGCGGACACTGCGCCTTCCCTCCTTTTCATCTTTTCTCCTTTCTTCTGATCGCGGTCCAAAGTCGCGATCCCGCCCATGCCTCAAGTTGCCCTAAGCAGGTTCTCCGCGGTCTTTCCGCCGGCGCCATGGGCTTTCCCTTTCCGCCGCCGAAGCCGCCAGGACCCTCCCGGGCCCGTGAATACGGCTCCAGAACGGCGTCTCTCCGATTCGGATGGCGTATCCGCATCGGGCTCCTGAACGTTCTCTCCACGGAGAACCATTTCCCTCCCCCAACGCACAGATGGCGTGGCCCCTGGTTGCGCGGGCATTAAGTTTTCCTTCGACATCGGGCGCACGGCTTCCTCGTGGGGAGGAGAGGCGGACGCCGGGGAATCACTTAAAAGGAGCCAAGCAATGTTTCAGTTCACCTCAAGAGCGAATGGAAAGCAGGCCCTCTCGGCCGGCCTGTCCATGATCGCCTGCGTCACCGCGGCGGCCCTGTCCTACGGCCATGCCGCCGATCCCGTGTACACCATTGGCGCGCGCACGACCGTCCTGGGCGACGGCGCCGGCGGGCTGAATCAGTTCCCGGAAACCCCGATCGCCATCCTCCAGACGACTCCGGAATACCATGTGCTGATCGGCAACGGTCTCAAGACCTCCTATTGCAAGGGTTCGAGCATGTCCACTCTGGGCGCCGTTCCCGTTGCGGCCCTGGCTCCGCTGCCCGCGGGCGGCAAGGGTTACGACCAGGTCTCCACGCACATCTCCAGCGTTTGGAAGGATCCGGGATCCACGGACATCTATGCCGTGTTCAACGCCAACGATTCCGACGACGTGAAGCGCATCTCGGGCCCCGGCATCGGGTTCCGCGGACGTTATTTCTCCGCCGGCCTCGCCAAGTCCACCAACGGCGGCCTGACCTTCACCAAGATCGGACCCATCCTGAGCATTCCCAAGAACGCCACCGCCGACGCCCTCCAGGGCGACGCCTTCGCGACCGTGGTCATGGATCCCACCAGCACATACCTTTACGCCTATTACGGCGACATGTACAACGCCCAGTTGCGCCATGGCGTGCAGACCTGCGTGGCACGCGCCACCGTGGCCTCCAAGGGCATGCCCGGCTCCTGGAAGAAATACTACGGCGGCGATTTCGTCACCCCCGGCAACTCCGTCATCGACACCAACACCTACACCGGCGCCGAGACGGATCCCGTCGTGACCTTCCCCGGCCTGGACTCGGGATTCAACGGCGACGCGATGTACCCCCATGTCTCCTACTCCAAGAAGGTCGGATGTTACCTCATGGTCTACGCCGTGAACTTCTTCGACGAAATCCCCCAGGCGGACTCGCTCGGCAAGTTCCCGCCCGCGGATCGCAGCGGCATCTGGATCTCCTATTCCGCCGATGCCGTGCACTGGGGCGGACAGCACCAGTTGGTGAAGGCCATCAGCATCGATTACCCTGGACGCGAAGTCGCCTTACATCCCACACTCGTCGTGAATGAAGATGCCTCGTCCAAGTCCGCCATCAAGGCGACCCTTTACTATGGCTACAACGCGAACATGTGGCTCGGCAAACCGGCCACCCAGTACCTGGCTTCGCAGTCCATCGACATCAGCGGCTTCGACATCGCCGCCGGAATCAGCAACCCCAACCCCAAGGTCAACCGCGGCGCGCCCGGATTCTCCGTGCTTCCGAGCGGCGCCGGCCAGTGGCTCATGAGCTTCGGCCGCGATGTCAACGATCTCCGCATCGTGGGCGTGAATGGTTCCGCGGCCGGGAAGGTTCTGCGCGTTGGTGAGGGACGTTACCAGCTTCAAGTCTCCCGTTCCGCCGGTCCCATGTTCGTCCAAGGCAAGCAGAACGGCGTTTCCTTCTCCAGCCTGCTGCGCCTGCCCTGATTCGGCTTCACCTTTAAGCGGGAACGCGGCGCCCGCCGCCTTCCCTCCCCGGCTCTCCGCTTTGCCCAAAGCGGATCCCGGCGGACAGACGTATTCGCGTACCCAAGACGGAACCGGGGACCCATCTCACCCCTCTGCAATGTTTCCGGCCTTCGTCCTGGGATTCTCTCCGCGAATCACGTCTGCTCCGCCCCCCTTTGCTTTCTGTTCCCTGAATCTCCCGGTATCCGGCGCAAACCCTCCCAATATACCCCCGAGGCCGGCACCGGCCCCCAAATCAGCCTCCAATCGCACTTTCGTGAATCCCAGATTCCCTGACATCACCCCCCGAATCTTGACCCTTTCCGGGCCCGCGAATATAATGGAAGCATGCGGTCCGGCGCGGATTAAGATCCGCTGACGACACGGAACGGCCTTGGGGGCCGTGGCGGACCCAAGCCTCTTCGGTGCCTACGATGCAAGCCGGGATTCTGATACCTCTATGAAGCCTATACTCTATGCCAGATCGTCCAAGCGCGCCCGTTCCAAAAGGGGACAGGCCGGTTTCAGTTCCGTGGAAATCATGGTCGGCATGACCATCCTCATCCTTGTCGTCGCGGTCATCGCCGGATACTTCCGCGCCAACCTCAAGGCCGCGCGCAAATCCGACTCCTTTTCACTGACCACGCAATTGGCCACCTCGTATCTGGAGAAGACCAAACGCGATCTCACCAATCCGGACACCTTGAAGACGATTCTGGCCATGATAGGGACCACCGAGTATACGCGGACCTCGACGGACAATATCCAGGGCAAGGACTACAAGGTCTACCTGCGCTACCGCCGTCTCTCCGCCACCGGAAAACTCATCAAGGTCAAGGCCACGGTGGTCTGGGACAATGGCAGGACCAACAGCCTGGGAACGGCGTTTCCGTATGGGGAATGAACGGGTCGAGGAACGGGCCGAGGCGCGTATGGCCTTGGCGGGGAAATCCTCCGGCATGACCTTGATCGAAATCCTGGTCGGCCTGCTCCTGAGCACCATCGTCATTTTCGTCTTCCGCGTGGCTTACAAATCCCTGGTCCGCGGGGGACAGGACGTGGACCGCACCACGGCCATCCAACGGGAGGTCAAGGGCATGACCCGGGATTTGGAGATCGATCTGCGCCGCGCCGGCTTCGGCCTTTCCGGCATGGACATTTTCGCCACCATGAACCCGAGTCAGGTCCGGTTCCTGTTCAAGGATCTGGTGGGCGCGGACTGCGCCGCGAACGACACCGCGACCGTCACCTATACCGCCGACGGGCATTCCCTCATCAAGGACCTGGCGTGCGCGGGAAAGAGCCGGCCCCGCAAGGTCGTGGACATCTCCCCCGACAGCCTCACCCTGGCTCTGAGCTACCTGGACGGTACCGGAGCGGTTACGGGGGCCTCGGCCAACGTAAAGACGGTGAGCTTTTCCGTAGAGATCCTCTCCAATCCCAACCTGAAGAACTTCAAGAAGGCGCGCGCGTCCCAGGGCAGCATCGCGATCGTGAACAACCAATGACGCGCTCCGTATCTCGGGCCCGCGGGCAGGAAGGCATGGCCATCGTCCTGGTCCTCTTCTTCATGGTGGTGGCGGGCGTATGCGGCTTCGTCTCCTACCAGAAGGTGCGGCAGGACGTGAACGAAACCGGCCAGAACGTCAAGGTGGCCAGGTCCAAGTTCGCCTCCGAGGCGGCGGCCTACATGGGCCTGGGGATCGCCAATCCGGACGGGTCGACGGCGCCCGCCTGCGTGACCCATGATGTCGATGGAACCACGCCGGCCACGGGAGCGGCTTCCTGCCTCATCGCGGATCTCTCGCTCTTCGAACGCGTCTACCCCAAGGCCTCCCTGCAGGTGGACGGCAAGACGGGTTGGCTCGTGAGCCAGCCTTCCGACACCTCGGAGGCTTTGAGCGGAACCTTGAAGGAGAAATTGGAAATCAAAATCTGGCAGCCCACTCCCACGACGGTCCGGGTGGTGGGGCGCGGCACCGTCAACGGCATCACCACGGATATGCAGTTGTTCGGGGAATGGACGCCATAATCGGACGACCGGCCGGATCAGGCGGATCCGGGAAAGGAATTGCCATGACAAGGAAACCAGGATATGCGGCTGCGGAAAACAAAGGCATCGCCCTTGCTCTCGCCGCGCAGGCCGCGATCGCCGCCGTCTTGCTCGGCGTGGCGCCCGGCCGCGCCTGGGCGGGCAACCTCATGGTCAACGACACCCTGAACACCTACCAGCTTTACGGCAAGGATTTCATCCGCATCGATGGGGATGCGGAGACCAGCCAGGACGGGGGCGTGGGCTCGGACAAGCTGGTCCAGTTCACCAACAACAACATCAAGCTGAACGGCAACCTCACGAGCGGCGGGGACATCACCACCCAGTCCAACGTGGACGTGGCCGGGTACGTCAACGCCCGGGGCGATCTCACCTTCATGAGCGACAACAGCGAAGTCTTCAAGTGGATGAACATCGGCGGCAAGATGGCCATCCTCGGGGGCAACCCCATGGCGAACGTGTTCCACGATTCCATGTACATCGGCACTCCTCCTATCACGGTACTCGACTGGGCCTCCAACACCTACATCGGCAAGGTCATCACCGGTCGCGTCAACCCCGGCAACAAGCCGCCCGAAGTGCGCTTCGGCGTCAACAAGGCCTTCCCATCCAACAGCCTGATTCTGCCGGACACGACGGTGAATCCGGACGCGTCCAAGCCCTGCACCACCGCCGCGGGCGTCACCTTCAACATGTCCATGTGCGGTCTGGGCGGCAACGCTTCGGATTCCATCCTGCCTCCGGGCCGTTACGGGGATTGGGTCATCGCTTCCGGTAACACCATCCACCTCACTTCCGGGACCTACCATTTCCGCAGCCTCTTCCTCATGTCCGACGGGACGAAATTCCTCTTCACCCAGCCCGGCGGCGCGGTCACGCGCATTCTCATCCAGGGGAATCTGGATATCGGCGCGGGCGACAACCTTATGGCGCCCACCCGCTATACCGATCCCTCCTTCAAGGCCGGCACCGTGCTCATCTGGGTCAACGGTACCGCCACTTTCAACGACGACAACAAGATCTGGGCTACGGTGGTGGCGCCCAAGAACAACGTGAATGTGGAGACGGGCCTACGCCTGTTCGGACAGATCTTCGGGAAATCCATCACGGTGCAAAACGGCTTCAAAGGCGGAACCGGCTTCGGCCGCTACATCCCGCTCAAGAAACCGGGCGGCTTCAAGTACTCCGTGATCCATTATCAGTACAAGGATTGACAAGGACTGAACAAGGACGGAAACCGCGCGCGGCGGTTTCCGGAACCGGCGTTCTTGATTTTGGGAAAAGGCCTGCCGGGCGTTTCCGTTATTTGAGGGGAAACGGCGCACCTGCCGAGTCCGGGCAGCTTTGGCCCCGTGCAAACCCGCTATCGGGTAACTCACGCACCACGGTAGCGCGTAGATTTCGGGCATGCGATTTCTTTCCGGGTCGGGCGCGCGCCGCAGGATCCGCGCGCTCCGTGCGCATCTCATTCCGCTCCTGCTGGCGTTCATCGGCGCATGCGGAGGAGCATCCGCCTGGGCCGCGGCCGCTGCGCCGCTCTGGCCCCATGATGGGAAATACGGACACGGCACGCGCCATCTGTTCATCCGCAATCATCTCTCCAAGGACATCTACATCGAGGTCCTGAGCGGCGGGAGTTCCGCCCTCAAGAGCGACGCCTTCTCATTGCGGGCCGGCGGCGATACCGTCTACGAAGTGCCGAACATCTGGCGCGCCAGCCGCCTTTGGGGCCGTACTGACAAGGCGCAGAGCGGCCCCAGCACCCTCATCGAATGGACCATGGGCAAGCGCGACTGGTACGACATCAGTCTGGTGGACGGATACAACCTGCCCGTGATCGTCGCGCCGGTTCCCGGTACCTACGTCAAAAGCGATTCCACCGATCCGTTCCAATGCGGCAGCATCAGTTGCGTGGAGGATTTGCTTCCGGGTTGCCCGGAGATCCTCCAGAAGAAGGATGTTTTCGGCCAGGTCCAGCAATGCCTGAGCGCTTGCTCCAAATACAACAAGGACGAGTTCTGCTGCCGCGGAGTCTACAATTCCGCCGAAGTCTGCCGCCCCTCAACCTGGGAGCCGGACTATCCGCGCCTGTTCAAGAACGCCTGTCCCACCGCGGTTACCTATGCCTTCGACGATTCCACCAACAACTTCATCTGCCCTTCCGGCGCCGAAGCGGTGGGACCGGATTATGAAATCGGCTTCGGAGTGTTGCGGGCCAGTCCGGAACCCAATACCCGGGTGGCGTCCCAGTCCGGTCCGCTCTTGCGGACCTCCTTCGCCGCGGGCCGGTTGCGCTATGCCTTCACCGGAGCGGGAGAGATGCGCCTGGCCCTGTTCGGCGCGGACGGCGCAAAACGGTTCGAGAGTCCCTTGCCCTCGGCCGCGGGAACCTTTCTCCTGCCGGCCCTTCCCTCCGGCGTCTATCGCCTGGTGCTTTCCTCCGCCGGGCGGATTCTGGAAACGCGCCCCTGGGTATCCAACGGATCCGATCGCCCCGAACTTCCCGCTCCCTAGACTCCTCCTGCTCAAGGCCGCAAAGTGCCGTGAAGAGCCGCTTCCACAAAGCGACATCAGTTTCCACTATTGTAGAAATGCCGACAATTCCGGTACGCGGATCCGGAATCCGCCCCGCAGGTAGGCATGGCATGGACCATGCTTTGTTTCCTGACGACCGGCGCAGAGGCTAAGGAATAGCCGATAAATGGGCAAGGAAAGCCAAAGGAGTTCTAGTGGATCGGTTATTCAATTTCGTGGGCGGGGAAGAGGGACCTTGGAAAATATCCTCCATCAAACCCGTGGTAGGCGAATCCCTGCGCCTTGCCGAACGCCTTTCCGTGGTAGGAGGGGAGACGCGCCTTCCCCAAGGGGGCCGCTGGCTGCTCCGCGGCGTCATCAGCAATGAACGTTACGTAACGCACGGGGAAAGGGAAGAGCTCCGGGCCGGGCAGCCTCCGCTGGGACGGGAACAGGCGCGTTTCGCGGCCTTGATTCCCATCCGCAAATCGGAAGCCTGGTGGTCCCTGGCCCAGGATGAACGCCGCGTCATCATGGAGGATCAATCGAGGCATATCCGCTTAGGCATGAAATACCTTCCAGCGGTGGCGAGGAGGTTGCATCATTGCCGCGACCTGGGCGAACCCTTCGATTTCCTCACCTGGTTCGAATACGCGCCGGAGGATGCCGGGGCTTTCGAAGAGCTGGTCGGTTTGCTGCGGGGTACCCCGGAATGGAAGTACGTCGATCGCGAGGTTGACATCCGGCTCGTCATGGCTTGAAGGCGAAAATCGGGTTCGCCCACGCCTAGTAAAATCGGGGAGGAATCGCCATTTGGGAAACGGGCGACATGGCGCTTTTTTATCCCCGACACCGTAATTCCAGAGGAAACAGGCGGGGTCACCCCATTTAATCCCCCCTCAATTCTTACTAAATATGACCAGACCAATGTGGCTGGACTATTTCGTTTTTATACCTTTTCCGCACCGGGCATCTGGAAGGAACATGGATTGATAACCAAATGGTTAAGACCTACCTCTGAGACCAGGGGATGGTTGCTGGATAAATTCGCTATGGGAACGGCCAATTACTGGTTCGCGTTCTTTGCCGATTTCGCCACCGCCATGTTCTTCCTTTACTGGGAAGTCGCCATCCATCACGGCAATCCGCTCGTGACCGTGGGCATGTTCGGGGTCGGATTCGTGCTTTGGGGTCTCACCGAATATGTCTTTCACCGCTGGGTTTATCACCAGCCGAAGGGTATTTTCGGCGACGGCCACCGCATCCACCATACCCAGGCAGAAGTACTGATCGCCATGCCCTGGTTCATGACCACCTTGACCATGTTCGCGCTTTGGCAGTTGATTGGTAAAAAGTTGGGGTTGCCCTATTTTTCCAGCGTTTTGGCAGGATGGCTTGTCGGTTTCGTCTGGTATTCCTTGGTGCATCACAGCCACCATCATTGGAACATCCGTAGCTCCTGGATCCGTCGGCTCAAGGCCTATCATCGGGTCCATCACCACTTTCCCAACCACAATTACGGCGTGACGATGCGGATGTGGGATTTCGTCTTCCGGACCCAGTACCAGAAGACCGTGCCCGGGCAGACCCGGCCTAGGACTGCGGGCGATGCCTATCCGGATCCCGTGCGGGAACCGGTCCTGGCCGACGCCTAAACCGGTCCCTTCAGGCTTTGTCTGCTTCAAGGGACGTATTCCCTATTTCGGGAGACCTTTCTCCCGCTTCGGGAGACTTATCTCCCGCTTCGGGAGACCTTTCCATCCCCAAGCGATCAGGACTTCCACCAGTAGAAAAAGCGGTGCGGTGAAGACCGCCCCGAAGTTATCCAGCAAGGCCGGCCTTTTGCCTTCGATGGCATGGCCGAGCAACTGGAAAACCCAGCCGAAAATGAAGCTTACCGCGAAAACCTCCAATGATTCCTTGAAAGGGAGCTTGGAAACCCAGGCGGCTGCGTAGGTCACCGGAATCATGGCCACGGTCATCAGCGTTGCCAAAACCGGCTGCAAGGTGAAATAATACACGAGGGTTATTCCCACGAACGCCATGGCCAAGGTGGGCCGATGGCCGAAGGCGGGAACGGAGAGCCACCCCATGGGGATGAGAATGGAAAAAGTCACCAGCGGCACGCCGATAAAATGCGTAGCCTTACATGCCAGGGTCCGGTGGTAGGACTGGTAAAAGGCCAGTTGTTCCGCAAGGGGCTTCATCCTATTCCTATTATAGCCGAAATGCCCCGATGAAGAAAGCCGGATTGACGCGAACATTGCTGCTGATGGGCCTCCTGCGCGGCCTTTCCACGGCGTTCAGCATGCAGGATCCGTCCACGGACTTCGCCTTCCTTGAATTCGAACCCTATCCCAGTTTCGGCGGCCCGCGCTTCAGCGGCCCGGCGGTGGCGGACAACAGCGCCAAACGCCTATGGCGCCTGGCGGGCCAGCTTTCCTTTCCCGCGGGTAAAATCGACAACCACCAGCTTTTCGGGTCGTTCAAGACCACGATCATGGATCGGGACATCGTCTACCGCGATAGCCTGGTGCTGAATGACGGGATGCTCAAGCGGTTCTGGCTGAGCGGCGGCGATTCCTGGAAAGGATCCGGAGGGCAGAGCAACATGGCCCTGGTGGGCGTAGGCATCAACAGCGACTTCGCCGATCTGGGGACCAAGGACTACAACACCGAATGGATCTATTCGCACTTCTGGACGCCGAGCGCGGTCTTCAATTGGGGCTTGGGCCTGGATATCCAGCAATACTTCGGGAAGTACGAACCCTATCCGCTGATCTTCTTCGAGTGGATGGCGACGGACAGGACCAAGCTGAAATGGGACGCGGATTACCTGGAGGTGCGGCGCTTTCTCAACCCTTGGCTGTGCTTCACGGCCGGAGTGCGCTTCAACCTGGAGTTCTTCGCGCTCAAGAACGACGCGGACTACGAATACAACAGCGCGGGCCTGGAAACGGGCTTCCAATACGCCGTGGGCGCCAATTGCTACGTGCGGTTGAAATACAAGGAACTGGTTTGGGGCAGGCAAACGCTGGGATTGCCGGACGGTACCCATCATACCGAAGGCATCGACGCGGGGCGAAGCCTCCGGCTCAACTTCGCCTACGGGCTCTGAGTCCTATTCACTGAGGTAGGTTTCGAACCAGTGGGATGCGAGTCTCGCGATCTTTTCCGTGACGCGCGCTTCGTTGCCGTTCCAATCGTGCTTCGCGGGGCCTTTGTCCTCCTGCAGGCCCGGCAGGCATTCCAACCGCTTGCGGCCGCCCAGGGCTTCATAGCAGGCCCGAGCGACGCCATCCTCTCGGACCGCGGGATCTCCGCGCTTCAATGCGTCTTCGCGGACTTCACCGCACAGGATCAGGACCGGCGTGCGGACCTGTGAGAGCAGACCGGGTTCCGATGGCGTAATGCCCGCGGCGACCACGGCGCAGACATCGCTGGGCCTGGCGGAGGCCACTGCGAAGGCCGCCCAGGCTCCGGCGCCCGCGCCGAACAGGCCGATGGGAAGGCTCTCGGCTTCGGGAAGTTCGCGCGCCCAATCGAGGGTATCATACAGGCGTTCGGCCAGCATGCCTTCGTCGAAAGAGGAACCCGCCGATCCCTGCGTACGCTCCTCGGCCTGCTTGCCGATCTCTGACTCTTCTTCCGTAAGCAGATCCATCAACAAAAATCCATAGCCATGCTTGAGGAATCCTTCCGCCAGGTTCTGCACCCGCTGCGATCCGTGTCCGCGGTTGCCTGCCTGGGACAGGATGATCAACCCTTTGGCCGCGGCGGGAATCTGAAGTTCCGCGTCCAGGATGGACGTGCCCGCGGGAACCTGTACGGCGAAACCATCGGAGAACCATTCCTGCATCATCATGGGGTTGCCTGCTTCTTCGAATTAAATCCTTACGCGGTCCCATCCCAACAAAAACCGCCGTCTTTTCCGATCATGGGCTCGCTGCGGGCGAAACGGCTCCGGCTTTATCCCGTCCGGAGCGTTGTGAATGCTATTTTAGGTTGCTATGCCCTTGCCAGGATTCTACCCGGAAATCGAGCCCTACCGTTCCGGATACGTGCAGGTTTCGCCCATCCACAGCATTTATTTCGAAGAAGCAGGCAACCCCAATGGGACGCCGGTGGTTTTTCTGCACGGCGGACCGGGCGCGGGCATCAATCCCAAGCACCGGCGTTTCTTCGATCCGGCCCATTACCGCATCATCCTTTTCGATCAGCGCGGGGCGGGGCGCAGCCAGCCGCATGCCGAAATCCTGGAAAACACCACGGATCATCTCATCGCCGACATGGAAAAACTGCGATGCTTGGCCGGTGTGGAAAATTGGTTGGTTTTCGGCGGCAGTTGGGGCAGCACCTTGGCGCTGGCCTACGCCATCCGCCATCCCAACAGGGTTACCGGCCTCATTCTGCGCGGGGTTTTCCTTGGGCGCAAAAGCGAGGTCCGCTGGCTGTTCCAGGAAGGCGCCTCGGAGGTGTTTCCGGAGTATTGGGAGCGCTTCCTACAACCCATTCCGCCCGCGGAGCGCGGCGATCTGGTGGCCGCATACCATCGCAGGCTCATTGGAGAGGATCCGGTGGATCGCCTGCGTTGCGCCCAGGCCTGGAGCGGCTGGGAAGCGTCCGTTTGCAAAATGGTGCCCGATGAAAACCTGATCCGGGAATCCGTGGCGGACCAGATGGCGCTGTCCCTGGCGCGCCTGGAGTGCCACTATTGCCTCAACGGGCTTTTCCTTCCCGCGGACAATCACATCCTCGCCAACGCGAAATCGCTGTCCGCCATTCCCACCCGTATCGTGCAAGGGCGCTATGACATGGCCTGTCCCACCGTATCCGCCTGGGATCTGCATCGCGCCATGCCGCATTCGGAAATCGCCATCGTCCCGGACGCGGGGCATTCCGCCACGGAGCCCAGTCTGATAGCGGGATTGATCACCGCGACCGACGCTTTCCGCCGCTGACGCGCGCCGAAACGGCCTTGGCGCAGACGCGCCGGCGGAAGTACAATTGCCTTCATGCCCGCATCGATCTTCCTCACCTTCTCATTGTTGACGCTGCTGGCCCTGGCGGGCTGCAAGGACGCGGGTTCCCCGACCAAGCCCGATCCGGTGGAGGAGGGCCTCTTCGTCGCGGACACCAGCTTCACCATCGACGCGTTCAATTTCGATTCCCTCGCCTGCGCGGAAGTGTTTCCCGCGGGATCGACCAGTTCGGAAGCCCCCGCCGGGAACGCGGTGGCCCACCTCCGCGTCATCTCGACGTCCTGCTACCATGTGCATGTGGCCGTGATCGATACGGCCAGGGACACGGTTCGCACGTTCGAATCCCGCTTCGCGATCTTCAACCGCTCGGACTCGGAAAAGACCCGCGGCGTGGTCGGCTACCTCTCCTGGGACGGCAAGGATGATAAAGGGGCTGCCGTTCCCAAGGGCGCCTATCGTTGGCGGATGGAGTTCGACTTCGGCGCAAAACGCGCGTTGATTTTCCGGACCGATTTCCTGGTCCCGTAATTCCGGCCGGCCGGGTTGAGCCGCGAGCGGAGCTCTCCGCGGCACACGGTTGCGGCCTTTGCGGCTAGGCCGCTGGCGGGAAGCTTCCGCGGCTACGCCGCGGGCGGCTTAAGAAGATTCGCCAGCATGCCCGGCAATTTACGGGTATCGATGGGCTTCACGATATAGGCATCGCATCCCGCTTGCATGGCCCGTTCCTCGTCCCGTTTCATGGCGAAGGCCGTCAGCGCGACCACGGTGATGCCGCGGGTGGATTCCTGGCCGCGCAGAAGACGAGTCAGGTCCAGACCGTCCATGCCGGGAAGGGCCAGATCCATCAGGATGAGATCCGGGCGGTTGCGCGCGATGGCGCTCAGGGCCGCTTCCGCGTTGCCCGCGCGATCGACCACGTAGCCTTCGCACTCCATCAAATCGCTCGCGAGCTTGAGATTGGCGGAGTTGTCGTCCACCACCAGGATGCGCTTGGGCATCTTAGTCATCGCCTTCGGCCCGGGGGAACACCGCGGTAAAGGTGCTACCCTGGCCCGCTTCGCTTTCCACTTCCACGGTGCCGCGATGCAGTTCGACCAGCTTCTTGGTGATCACCAGGCCCAGGCCCGTGCCGGGGTAGTGCCGGGCCGATCCCGAATCCAGCTGCTGGAACTGCTGGAAGAGCTTACCGAGATCCTGCTTGCGGATGCCGATGCCCTTGTCGATCACCTGCAGGCGGATGCCGCCCTGCGAATCGTTTTTGGCGACCACGGAAACCCTGCCGCCGTTGTGGGAGAATTTGATCGCGTTCGAGACGAGGTTGTAGAGCACCTGGCGGACCTTGCCTCCGTCCAGGAACGCGTTCTCCACGCCAGGGCCCGCCGCGGTCTCCACCGTCACGTCCTTGCCCAGCGCCATCGGGAGCAGGATGTCGCAGACTTCGCGCATCGCCTGGGGCATATTGATCTCCTCGCGGAAGAGCTGCATCTTGCCCGCTTCGATCTTGGCCAGATCGAGCACGTCATTGATCAGGCGGAGCAGGTGCATGCCACCGTCCAGGATGTCGCCCAGGTATTCGGACTGCTTCTCGTTCATGTGCCCGACCTTGCGGTCGATCATCAGCTGGGAGAACCCGATGATGGCGTTCAAGGGCGTGCGCAATTCATGGGACATATTGGCCAGGAATTCGCTCTTCATGCGGCTGGCTTCCTGGATGCGCAGGTTCTGCTCGGAGAGTTCCTGGTTCTTGCGGCTGATCTCCTGTTGCCGCTGGCGTTCGATGGCGATGGCGGCCAGGTCCGAGGCCGTTTCCAAAAGCTTGATGTCGTAGGCCGGCGGTTCCCCGGGATCCGGGTAGAAGAACGCGAAGACGCCCAGCACCTGGCCGAAGGAGCCCAGGATGGGGCGCGACGCGCAAGCGCGGAAGCCGTTGGCCAAGGCCTCCCGGCCGCCTTCGGTCCAATCCGGATCGGCGGCGATGTCCGGCGTACAGGCGAATTCCTTGGCCGTGACGGATAGCCCCAGGGCGCCCCCCGCCGGCCCTTGCGGAAAACCGGGAGCCTGCGTCTGGAACGTTTCCGCGATGCCGGGAGCCGAGAACCAGCCCAGCCGTTTGGTCTCGGCGTCGAGCTGCAGGACGCAGCCCTTGCCTCCCGCGGATTCCTTTTCCGCGTAGCGCACCAGGCTGTCGAGCACGTCCTGGATGTGCCAGCCCGAGGCCACCATGGCCAGGGTTCGCTTCTGGCAGGCCAACAGGATCTCCGCCTGCTTGCGTTCCGTGATGTCCGATATGGTGCCTACGTACCCGATCGCGGATCCGTCCGGGGCCTTGTCGGACAGGGCGTTGCCCATGACCCAGACGATGCGGTTGTCCGATCGCATCAGGCGGTATTCCGCATGGAAGGGGAGATTGCGGGAGGCCGAGGTCTGCCAGGTCTCCAGCACCCATTCCATGTCGTCCGGGTGGACCGAAAAGGTGACGACGCGGCCGATGACGGCTTCCTGCGCCAAGCCCAGCAGGCCGCACAGGTGATCGTTGACGTAGGTGCAGCGCCCGTGCAGGTCCGTGCGATACAGGCCCACGGGCGAGACCGCGGCCAGGGTGCGGTAGCGTTCTTCGCTGTGGCGGAGCCGTTCCAGGGTTTCCAGTTTTTCCGTGATGTCGTTCGCCAAGGCGATGGCCGCGCCCTTGCCGGAGAATTCGATGTAGTGGTGGAAGACTTCCGCGTGGATGACGGAACCGTCCTTGCGGCGGTGGCGGCGCACGCCGCTGGTCTCGAGTTCGCTCCGCAATTTCTCGATGGCGCCGTCCAGGAGGTGCAAATCCTCCTCCAGCCAGATGTCCCGCATGGACCGGGTCAGGAATTCCTCGCGCGAGTAGCCGTACTTGGCCATGGCGGCTTCGTTCACGTCCAGGAACCCCAGGGTGTCGGTATCGTAGAGCCACATGGGCTGGGGGTTGTTGAGGAACAGCAGGCGGTAGCGCTCTTCGGATTTGCGGAGGGCGGACTCGGTCTGTTTGCGTACGGTAATGTCGCGGATCACCGCGAGCTTGGCCATGCTGCCCTGGTATGGAAAGGAGATGGCGCGCGATTCCGCCTCGATGGAGGTTCCATCCTTGCGCAGGAACTTGTGCTCCATCGGCGGGATTTCCCGGCCTTCGTCCAACTGCTTCAGGCGTTCCATCACCGCGCCGCGGGAATCCGGATGGAAGAAATCCATCCCCGGTTTCCCCACCACCTCGGCGGGATCCGTGACGCCATGGAATTGCAAGCCGGCCTGGTTGACGAAAGCGATCTTGCCGTCCACCAGGATGGCGATGATGTCCGGGATGACCTCGATCAGCTTGCGGTACTTCTCTTCGCTCTCGCGCACGGCCTGCTCGGCGCGCTTGAGTTCGGTGATGTCCAGCATGGCTCCCAGGATGCGCACCGGGGCTCCCGCCGCGCCGCGCATGACGTAGCCGCGTTCGTAGATGTAGCCTGTGGTCCCGTCGGATCGCTTGATGCGGTATTCCCGCACCCAGGTGTCCGCGCCGCCGTCCGAGACCTGGCGGAAAGATTCCAGCACGCGCTCCCGGTCTTCGGGGTGGAGACGGGCGCGCCAGGCGCTCATGATCGACGCCGTGCCTTCCGGATCGTAACCGAAAAGCTGGTAGGCCCGCTCGTTCCACCAGGTCTCGCCCGTGGCGGGCTTGAATTCCCACACCGCGTCGTTGGTGGCGCGGGCGATCAGTTCGAAGCGCTCCACGCTCTGGCGCAGGACTTCGCGGTTGCGCCGCTCTTCCGTGACGTTCTCGAAGGCCACGGCCACGGTGTCGTTGGGAAGCGGGATGATCTTGGCGGAGTAATGGCCGATGGGCGCGCTCTTGCCTCCGTAAGGGAGCTCGCCCAGATCCATGGAGGCGCCCGTAGCGATCACTTGCAGGCATTTGGCGGTGAGGCCCAGCTCATAGATGCCGGGGAAGGCCTCCTGCATGGTCTTTCCGATCACGTCGTCGATGGAGAGGCCGGTCATGCGCGCGGCCGCTGCGTTGGTGGCGAGCAGGCGGAAGCGCGCCTGCTCCATGGGACCTTCCAACTGCCACACGAACAGGCCCGCCTGGATGTTGCGGAAGATGTCCGCGAACACGCGGATGCGGGCCTCGGACTTCTCGCGCTCGGTGATGTCCAGGGAGATGCCGCCGATCAGGCGCTGGCCGTGCCTTCCCTGGAAGGGGAATTTGCTGACCCACCACGTCCGCATCACTCCGTCCGGGGTGGGCACCTTTTCCAGATACTCGAGGTTTTCCCCCTGCATCGCCGCCCGATCGGTTTTACTGATCGCGCGCTTGGTTTCCGAGGCGAAGCCGTTGAACCGGGCCGCCAGATCCGCATTGTCGGATTCGACGCGGAAGGTTTCGCGCATGGAGCGGTTGATATATACGAAGCGATTCTGTTCGTCCTTGATGAACGCCATCAGGGGGCTGTGATCCATGAAGGTCTGGAAACGTTCTTCGCTCTCGCGCAGGTTTTCGGCGGCTTCCACGCGGGGAGACACGTCACGCGCGACCACCATGCGGCATTCCTCCCCGTCCAAAAGGACGGCGATGGAGGCGACCTCCAGGGGGATTTCCTTGCCGTCGTGGCGGCGGTAGCGAAGGGTTCGACGCGCGGTGGGCAGACCGCTCTGATAGGAATCCTCCATGCGCCCTTCCACGGCTTCGCGGGTTTCCGGCGCGAACAGGGCCGCGACCGGCTTGCCGACCAGGTCCCCCGGGGACTTGGCCCCGGACAGTTTCACCGCTGCCGAATTGACGAAGGTGAGGTGGCCCTTGGCATGGATGAGGATGGCGTCCGGGATCAATTCCAGGATATCGTGGAATTGCTTTTCGATGGGGGCGATGCGGAATCCCCTGCCGCCCAGTTCCAGCAAGGCGGCGGCCTGCCCGGCGAGGCCGGAAAGCATTTGGCTCTGTTCCGAGGAGATGGCCGTGACCGCGCGGTCGAGCAAGGTGAGGGTTCCCAGTAACCGGCCTCCCTCTTCGCAGATGGGAATGACGGTCTGGTTGGGGAAGGTTTCTCCGGTTTCCGCGCCGAACGCATGGATGCGCCGCTCCGCGTCCGTGCCGATGGTTATTAGGGCGGAGGGAGTCCCGGCGATCCGGGACGCCAACGAGGCGAGTTCTTCCAGGGCCCGGTTCGCGATCCCGGCCGAACGCTGCGATTGTTGATCTTCAGGACGGGCGGCCCCCCGGGGCGGTTCGGGAGCCGTCATGCGCCGGTTACCTCAGTTCTCGAATCGATAACCCAGGCCGGGTACATTGACGATTTTCTTCCCCAGGTCCGGGCCGAGTTTGCTTCTGAGGGAAGAGACGTGAACCTTGACGGTGTGGGAATCCACGGGAGCGGAAGCCCCGTATCCCCAGACCGTATGGTAAAGCTGGGTGGTGTAGACCACCTGTCCGCGCTTGCGGAGCAGGGCGGTGAGGAGATCGAACTCCTTGCGGGTCAAGGCGATGGGCTGGCCGGAGACCAGCACCTTGCGGGCCTTCACGTCCAGGGCCAGGCCTTCGGCCTGCAGCACGTCCGCCAGTTCTTCAGCGGAAGCGTAACGGCGGAGCACCGCGCGCACTTTGGCCACCAGCAATTCGTTCGAAATCGGCTTCAGGATGTAATCGTCCGCGCCCTCTTCGAATCCCTGCAGCTGGAACTCTTCGTCCGTCTGCGCTCCCGACAACAGGATGACGGGAATGGAGCTGGTATAGGGCTGGGCCTTGAGCTTCTGGCATAAGGCAATGCCGCTCTGATCCCCAAGGACCACGTCCATGAGGATGAGGTTCGGCTGATGGGTCTTTGCCAGGTTGAGCACGTCGTTCAGGTCTTCGGCGGCGATGACCAGGAACTTTTCCTCTTCCAATACGACCTTGACCATTTTCCGGAAGGAAGGGTTGTCCTCCACAATCAGGATTTTGGTATCGGGCCGGATGGCGCCTTCTGCGGAAGTGGTGCTGCCTTGTGGGTTCTGAGACATTATGAGGTTTTCCTTGATCCAATCATGGCTGTTGGAAAGCGGGCCGACATCGGTTGGGATGGACCCGCCTGAACCACTTATAGGACCTGAAATTTAGTTGAATTCGGGCCATGACACCAACCATTTGTCCAAGGCCAAGGCGCGCCTGCTTTTGCAAGCCGTGCTGATAAGAGTAAGATACGTAATTGGCGGGAGTCTACCCAAAAACCTGAAATGGCCGCGTACACTTCGCACTTCCGGCCCAGCTAGCCCGTAGCGCGCAGCCGGCTCTCGGCCGCTCCATCCAGGGTATGGCCAGGGAGCACGCGCATCTCTCCGCCTTCCAAAACGGCCACGGGCTCGCCGTCCCTGAAGAGGATCCGATTCTTGCGCGTTGCGGGCACCCGTGGACCTGGAGTCAGGATGCCCTGCAAATTGGCCGGGTCCGCGGCACTCAGGCTAAGGAGGGCCCCATTTTTCTCCTTTTTCCGCAATAGACGAAGCTGCGCCACGGCCTCCGGCAAGGCGAACTGTTCCCCGTAGAAGCCTTCCACGAAGCGCCCTCCGCGGATTTCACCGCGCGCCTCGAGGAGGCGAAAAGCCCTGACCAGTTCCCGCCAAGGAGGAAGCAGATTCTCCCGATCCGCCAGTTTGCGAAAGACCACGCCATAGCGTTTCAAGAGCACCCGGGCAATCGCCTCCAGGCCCGGATTCTCCTGGCGACCTTTGCGCACAGGCTTCGGATCCACTCCCAGCGGGGAAGGGAGGTTTCCCGGGTAAGTGGGGTAAGCTGAAGCGTCGGGATGGGAAAAAAGAGCAGAACCTCGCTGAGCCGGTTGGCCATTGTGGTTCAGGCGCAACAGGGACCAGCGGCCCGAACGCTCCAGTCCCGCGGACGCATCTTTTCCAGAGGCCTGTGCCAACAAGGCACGCAAGCCCCGGAAGCCGTCCGAAGTGAGCCATCCGAGCGTAACCAGTTCCGCGATGGCCTCCCGGGCCTCGGCCGGAGTCAAACCGGTGTCCCAAAGGATATCTCGCCAGAAGGATGCGCCGCGTTGCCGGAGATGTTGGAGCATGCGCCGCGCCGCCGCGCCTTCCGGTTCCGCCGCGTCCCATCCATCCGAACCCGCCCCCGGATCCGGCCGATGTCCCACCAGGCTCCGACCGGAAAGCCAATGATCCAGATTCTGCCGACCCAGGAAGGCGATGGGCGTGGCCTTGACGGGGCCGGGCTTGCGGCCTTCCACCCCCTGGGGCTGGACGCCGGGACGCACGCGGCCCCAGATGAAAGTACCGGACAGGGATTGCAGATCGAGCCACGCGGGCTCGTACCGCGCGAGCCGCGCGGGCAGGATTTCGTTCTCCCACGCCGCGCAGGGAGCCTCGAAGCCCTCCAGGCGCGCGAGCACGGTTTCCACGCCCTCGGGGCCCGTGGGCTGATCGTGGTTCATGCCGCCCGTCACGGGAACGGAAGACTCCAGGCCATGCCAGGCGAACAGGAAGCGCAGATAGTCCGCGGCCGAAACCGGTTCGATCTCCCGCCGGAGTTTGGCCAGGGTGTAGCGGTGGATGCGGGCCAGCAGGCGGCGTTCGCACCATTCGACGTCCTCGGATCCGGGAGTGAAGCGGCCGCGCAGGACGAAGCCTTCCTGCTCCAGCGCCAGGAGGGCAAGTTCGACGCGTTCCGGACGTATCCCCAAGGATACGGTAATGTCCAAGCTACGTAAGGGCCCCAGGGATTCCATGCGGCCGCGCACCATTTCGACCAAGGCCTCTTCTTCCGACCATTCCCGCGCCTGCCAGATCCGCACGGGAGCAGCCGGGGCCGGGTTCGATTGCCCAGGAGTCGCGACTTCGTTCCCGGTGGCGGCGGTCGCATGTCCGGTGGCCGCTGCCGTCTGTCCGGCAGCCGTAGGCATCGCGGCGTTCAGGCCAGTGACGGCGGAGATTCCGTTCCAGACGGTTTCCGCGCCCGGGAAGGCGGCCAAGGCCTGCTGCAGGCGTTCGGCCGCCACCCAGATCGGTTTCGATCCCGGCTCGATGCCGCCGTCCGGCCTCATGCTACGCCGCGCGGCGCGGATGCAGGCCACGCGGTTGTCCGCCTGCAACGTCTCCAGATGATCCGGCCATTCCGCGATTTCCGTTTCCGTCAGGAAGCCGGTCAGCATCAGGGCGTCGTGCAATTCGTCCGAGCCGCGCACCTGGGGCCAGGCCTCCGCGCGCACGGCGGCGATGGCCTGGGGATCGAGGCGGCCCAAATCGCCTGCGTCCGCGGGATCGAGATAGCGGCGGCTCTGGATGGCCCGGGTGCGGCGCTCTTCCAGGGGCGCATCGTCCAGGAACGCGTAGGGCCGGGCGTTGATGACTTCCTGGGCCAGGGGCGAAGGTTCCTTGAGATCGCGCGCCTCCAGGATCAGACGGCCGGCCTCGATGTCCGCGAGCAGGCTTTCCAGCGCGTCGATGTCCATGGCCTCATGCAGGCAATCGCCTACGGTCTGCCGCACCAGGGGATGATCGGGCACTTCGCGCTCGCCTTGGATGTTCTCGAAGCAGGCGCGTTGATCCGGGAAAACCAATGCGACCAGATCCTCCGCGGCCATGCGCTGCAATTGCGGCGGGACCTTCTTGCCGTTGCGGTTGCGCTGGATGGCCAGGGCGCGGGTGGCGTTCCAGCGCCAGCGCACCTCGAACATGGGCGCGTCCAGCAAGGCCTGGATTAGAATGTGGCGCACGGAACCGGAGCGCAGGTATTGGAACACCTCCTCCAAAGGAAAGCTGTGCGTGGCCCCCAGGGAGAGGATGATGCCGTCCTCGGTGGCGGCGGCCTGCAATTCGAAATTGAACTTCTTGCAGAAGCGCTTGCGCAGGGCCAGGCCCCAGGCGCGGTTCACGCGGCTGCCGAAAGGCGAATGCAGCACCATGTGCATGTCCCCGGCATCGTCGAAGAACCGTTCCAGGACCAGGGTGCCGCGGGTGGGCATTACGCCCAAGGCCAGCTTGGCCGATGCCAGGTAGTCGATGATCTGTTCCGCCGCGGCTTCGGGAAGGCCCATCCCGTCCATCAGCCGATCCAGGGAGGCGCGCTTCCAGGGGGCGCCGGGGCCGGAACCCTGGAGGTCCACGCGCTCCTGTAACACGGCGGTTTCCCCCAGGAGGGCGGAAAGATCCTCCCGCAGGCGCGAGACCGCGGTGGAGAATGCCTGGGAGCGGCCCGGGGCTTCGCCGAACCAGAAGGGGATGGTGGGCGGATGGCCA
>OBEQ010122809.1_pt1 | contig 23458 bp, 23 predicted proteins | sample 1670901 | NCBI WGS metagenome assembly OBEQ01 (sample SAMEA104232315, study PRJEB22302) | groundwater metagenome | biome: forest; feature: aquifer; material: groundwater | place: USA | collected 2011-08-07 | depth 5.4 m
ATCGATGGGTCGTCATTATAAGGAAATGGAAATGAAAGCGCAGTTCCAAATAGCCCAGGACGCAAGACGGGCTCGCTTGGGATTGCCAGCACCTGTTGTGGCTGGTTCGGTTGCTGACAGAAATGCACGACTAGGTACGGTGTATGGTCCTCTAGCCTTAGCAACTCAGGCAAAAATTAGAGATGAGATGGGTTTTGCAAGAAGAGTTGGCGATGATCGTCATCAAATGCAGCCAGGTGACGTTGTCCAATTTAATGGTGAATATCCTGAAAACTTGGGACGAGCGGTTCAAAGGGCCAAAGCGACATCAGCACATCCTGAAAGATATGCAGATCTTCCCGCGGCTATTATTTTACGCGAAGGAAGACCTTGGGCCGCCCATTTCGCAACCAGACAACATGGAGGGCCGTTCTTTACCCTCATGCGACCTGGAGAATTAGAAACAATGGATGAAGTTTTAGCTGAGCTAGCCGCTCCTGCTCCTGTCGAAAGCCTCGACCGTGCGCGTGAAGAAGAAGCGGCGCGCGATCGTGATTTACGGGGAGTTGATGGTGGTTCACCCGTTCTTCCAGCCGCTGGCGCAGACGCTCCCGTAGATGTAGCGGATGGTGCAAGAGTTGTGGATGAAGGAAAAGATGGTTCCGGAGAAGGAGGCGGCGGTACTCCAAGTAATTCATTCGCTGACCATCCACCATCCACCATCCACCATTCACCAGGCATCTTACAGCAAAGTGAAGCCGACCGCATCATGTCCCAAGCCTCTTTTTCTCCCAATGGCACGCTGGCCTTGGCCAGAGACAAGTCCACTGCGAGCAAAGCGACCGGCGAAAAAGCCATGCCCCGCAATGCGGCGCTTGGTGGTCGGGCCGCGCTTGCATGGATGGCTCGCCTTCAAGAGACGGCTAATAATTCGGTTGTCACTGCGCCCGTGCGTCACAGTTCGGTGGCGACAACGCACCATTCTTCGCACGGCACACACGACCCTCATCACCACGCGCATTCAAATGGGCTGACGGCTGGCATCCACGAAAGAGCGGCGGCCGACGCCAATCTCTGGGCCACCACGGGTGAAGGGGCGGGAGTTGCCGGTATGGAAGCGTTCTTGGTGGTGGAATAAGAAAAATCCTATCGAGCTAACAGGGGATAATTTTCAGGGTGGGTCAGCGATTCCAATTCTAAGTCAATGTCCAGGTCTGGCCAATAGAGATGATGGGAGTGAACTAATTCTACGTTCCAGACTTTGGCGATAGGCGCTTCACGAAACCAGGGAAAACGTTTAAAGTCCAAAAAATATTCTTCGTCTCTGACAAGCATCCATACTCCCTTGCCAGAAACCCCTAATACCTCAGTGTCCGAAATGTTTTTTCCAAGCTTTTGTGATCTCATTTTTTCTCTTTTCAATTACTTTTTGTAATTCGTTTAATGTTTTTGCCGATAACCCCATATTCTTGGCCAGGGCCACAATCGGTTCGATCCAAAATTTAGCCTCTCCTTCAGGACAGGTAATATGAATGTGTATCCGAGGCTCTTCACGAGAAAAAAAGAAAAAACGGAAATTCTTATGCTTAAAGATTGTCGGGCTCACAAGTTAATATATTATATTAAGATCAGTCTGTTTGTCGATAGAGGAATAAAATTTAAAAATATTTTGGTTGATACTCTCTTCTTGAAAGAACATAATTTTTTTATGGATTCCAAACAATTCAGCCAGATTGAAAGTTGGTTTGTTCTTCTTATCCAGAAAATTGAAGGGGTTGAACAACGACTCGATCTGAAAATTGAGAATCGTTTTCAGGCTCTGATGACAGTCTGTTCCAATATTCGCAAGGAAGTAGAAATCCTTAAGGCCGATCTCTCCGAAGTCAAAAAAGATCTTCATGCATTCAAAGAAATCCAAGGGAAGTTTGATGAATATGATGCCCGTATTAAGGTGTTAGAACTGGCCCTCAAAGAACTTGAACGTCGTTTGTCCCATTAATCTTCACCATTTTCCCCTTGCCTTTATCTAGCATAAAGACCTTGATTTTTTCTTAAGATTGTCTTACATTGTAAGACATGGAAAACCTTCTTACCATCCGTCTCGACAAAGGGCTAAACACCCTTCTTAAAAAAGCCAGTCGTGTTTCTAAACGCAAGCGGAGCGATATTGCCCGCGATGCCTTACGGCGCCAACTGTCCATTATTCTTTTTAATCAACTACGGGCAGAATCAGTTCCCTATGCCGAGAAAAAGGGATATCTCACCGATGATGATGTTTTCCGGGATATCTCTTAAAAATCTTGAAAATATTTTTTGATACCAATGTGCTCGTGAGTGCCTTTTTAACACGCGGTTTATGCGCTGACCTCATGCGGCTTGTGCTTGCCGAACACCAATTCATGACGGGTGAATTTGTCGTGAATGAACTTCGCCGTATCCTTGCCGAAAAATTTGAAATGCCTGTAAAAAAGATATCAGACATTGCTAGTTTTTTATCTCAACAGACTCTGGTGTCAACTCCTGCCAAAAAGGTTGATGTTGCTGTAAGGGATAAGGATGACCAATGGGTTTTGAGCGAAGCTTTATCGGGGGAGGCGGATTATCTGGTGACCGGAGATAAAGATCTTTTGGTGCTTTCCAAAGTTCATCATCTAATCATTCTTAATCCCAGAGATCTTTGGACTAAGTGTAATCCATTTTGACAGATTTCTTTTTTATAGGGGTGTGATGGTTTCCAATATAATTCACATTTGGGTCTTACCTATTCCTCCAACCATTTCCCCTGAAGAGGAGCGACGGTTGCTGTCTATCTTGGGTGAACAGGAAATGAGTCGGTATCAACGCCTATCAAACCGTTCCCGGCAGATTCAATATCTGTTGGGGCACGCGTTGGCTCGTTTTAAAGCGGCTTCTTTGTTAAATCTTTTTCCCCAAAATGTTCCGCTGATTTTTGAAGAAGGGGGCAAACCGCGGTTGGAAGGGAACAGCGGGTGGCACTGTTCTTTGTCTCATACGTCCGAATTGATTGCTTGGGCCATGGCCCCTTTTCCCGTGGGGGTCGATCTGGAAGGGGAACGAGTGATTAAAAATCCTTTAAAAATTGCCCGCCGTTTTTTTTCTACAACAGAAGTTGCCGAGTTGGAGTCTCTTGATGAAATGGCCCAACAAAAAAGGTTTCGCCAAATTTGGTGCCTGCGCGAAGCCCTTTACAAAGCAGAAACCGATTCGCCCCATCCGTGGCAATTTGAACTTTTCCATTTTTTCCAACATGTTATGGCGCTGGCCGCCGCTACTTCTGCTTTACCTCAGGTCATAGTGGAAAAAGTAGTGTATCAGGAATTCCTAATCTTTCCCGTTCCTTAACGCGACCTGTCATCCAAAAAAACTCGAACAAAACTCGAAAAAAAATTTTCCCACGCAACTTTTCCAAAAATCTGCCGATAACCCTGCTACTATGACTCAACGTTTTATTTCTGTAAGTACAAATCAAGCCTCTCAATTCGACGGGCTGGATGACACCAATTCCTCTACAGGGGCCTTTCATAAGCCAAAGGATCGGGATGGCGTTATTATCAATGAGAAAGAAGGGGCCCAGGATATTTATGTTGTGGATACCGAAGATGCGGGCTTTTCCCATTTTAAGGAGGGAATTCTCCAGGCTGATTTCAGTTCGCTGAATGATAAGACCATCCAGGCCGATATTTTCAATCTCCAGACCTTTATCACAAATCCCGATAACTTGGTTTTGACCATGCCCGCTGATGCAGCAACAACACAAGCCCTCCAACAGATTTTTGGCAACAAAGCTCAAGTTGTAGGAACCTACCCCGATACAGGTCTTAACAAAGTAAAAATAGGCCCGCTGATGGCAGAAGATTTACCAGCCCTTCAAACTTTTTCGTTCATGGCGGCACAATACCCACAACTTTTTTCTACAGCGGATGATCTCAACCTGACCATGATAGCTCAGGAATTAAATGAGAAAGTCACGCGGGCTGGCATGGAGGCACTGAGTAGCGGCACTACCTCCGGTGAGGTGGCAGGGGCTACAACTGGGGGTGCCGCTAGTTCCGACTCTCTTCATTCTTTTACAGACTACAGTACAGTGGGGTTTAATTTTTTTCCTCTTCTGATCGATGATATCAGCGGCCTTGTGAGAGATGATCTGGAATTTGCCATTGATGGTGAAGGGCTTTTTACAGGCGCCCCTCAAGGAACCCATTTTCCAAATACTCCCGCAGAAATGCAGTTGGTAGAAAATTATATCAGTCAACACCCTAATGCAGAAATAGTAACCCATCCTTTGCCTGGTGGGCAGGCAGGTGAAAATGTGAGGGGGGTGGCGACGAAAGTGAGTGTGGGAGCAGAAGTAGCAGGGCCGTGGTATGACAGGGGGTGGGATTGGACAGTTGATCATGTGTTTACAGTTGTCCCAACTTTCGTTGGAGCTTCTTTCGTATTTGGTTATGTTGTTTGGAAAATACACAACCGTTTGTCGAACCAACCCAAAGCTATTCAGGATGAAGCCCTTAAACAAGCCGAACTGGCCAGGTTAAAGGAAGAATTTCAAAGATTAGGCAAAGAAACTTTTATGTCCAAGTATGCCGATGATCTGATTGAAGTCGCCGCGCAACTCCATGAAAAATCCAAGACCAGTGGTGAAAAAATACAATTGTTGGGAAGAAGCGTAGAAATCAAGGAGGCTTTTTCGGTATGGTTGATGAAAACAAAATCGATGTCTGTCTTTTTAGCTCCCGCTGGGGCTGGAAAAACAGTTTCGGCCATCGAAATGGCTCTTCATATTTATTTCCGTCGGTTGATCATGCAAAGAGAAGTCGAGCTTCGTGCTAAAAAAGAATTGGGGCCAAACGAGCGGTTAACAAAAGCCATGTTCGAAGCTAAAGATCCCAAAACCGTAGGCTTAGAATGGAGTCTTTGTCCCGAAGTGTTAGCGCGGGAAGAGTATTGGAATTTTGGTATGACCAAAATGGTTTCCGGAACAAACCTTCGAGGAGATTTAGAAGGACGTGTCACTTTTATTCTCGACTTATTAAGAAAATTTCAGAACATGCGTCTTCATATTGATGAACTGGCTGACTTGACAGAGGATCATGGACAAAACGAATCATCGGAAGCACGTGTGATGAAAGCCTTGAAACCAGGCTTGGCCGATGGAACTGTCAAAGGGACTGCCAGTGCGGTTTTTAAGCGCTGGCGAGCTATTGCCTCCAAGTCCGATGAAATGGGGCGTCGCTTCAGGCCGATTATGCTTCGTTTGCTTCCCGATGATGTCGTAGATAACATCGGCGGACGTTCTATATCCAATCAACTTATTTACTGGAAAGATAGGGGGCGTTGGGTTCCTCCCTCCGATGACGCTGTCGGTCGCTCGATCTTGGGGAAAAAATCAGCAAAACCATCAACGGGAGCCGACAAAATTTCCCGGAGAGTTCTTCCACCAATGGATAAAGTTCCCCCATCTGTTCTTGTTCAAGGGGTGACGCTGGTTGCAGATGATGGAATAGGAAATTTAGTTCCGCTTCTTAATGCAGATGGTGAATATGTGATTCCGGGTATTAACAAGGTGCTACGAGAAAAGTCAGCGAAAAACCCGGGAGCCAATCCGGATCGAACTAAATCATTGGGTGAAGATGTTACAAGTCTCATTCTTTATGATCTGAGCCAAGGGGATATAGATCCCGCACGCGTTACTGTAAATGCTGATGGCAGTTGTACCATAAGAATCGATGCTCCTTTTATAGAAAATCTGATTGGTACGCGAATAACGGATCCAGTAGTCCAAGGTGTCCTGTATAGACTGGATGAAACTGTATCGGATCTATCTAGATTCAGCGTTTCTGCCGAGCAGTTGGGAGTTGATTTGACTGTTTTTGAACCTTTGCTAGGTGAATCGCCTGATGAGCATACCACACGTATTTTAAATCTTCAGGCGGAACTAGAAAGAGTGGCCAAACTTTATGCCGATTTAGAAGCGGGAACCCCGACTCCTCCGTATCGAGTCAAAAGAGCCGTTGATGAGGTAAAGATTCTTTTTACCCAGAAAGGGGTGGTAACGGTGACTGGACCTGGCACAGGCACAGGAGGAAGTGGAGTTCCATCAGCCTCCGCCAACTATTCATTTGGTGATGATACAAACCCCGCACAAGAAATTATTCGTGATGGCAGTGGAAATATTTATTACCTCACACCGGAAGAATTAGAACCGGTCGCTGATGCGTTAGCCGATGCCGATTCAATTCCGTTCGAAGAGCAACCGGCCGCTAACAATACTCTTCATTTCGAAGACGAAAATAAACTCTCAACCCCACAGCCCTCTTTTTGGAAAGGTTTCGGAATGGAAGCCGGATCTGCCGCCGGAGTCGGTGTGGCCATGGAAGGGTTCTGGATGGGAGTTGAAGAAGCAACAGATTTGCATATTCCTTCGATCGTCCGTACCCCTCTGGACCTAGGAGCTATGGGTATCATGGCTGTGGCGACTGCGGCTAAGGGAGCGGCATCGTCTACGGCCTCTGAATTTGCCGAAACATTGCTTCCCGGTATGGCTCGCTTTCTGCCTGGTGCGATCGTTGGAGGAGGACTCACTTCGTGGGGTTTAAATAAGATGGGGTATGAGACGGACGGTGTTGTTAACAGACTCGGTTCGGTGGCAGCGGCGGGAGTAATGGGCGCTGGTTCCAATAAATTATTAACAGCTGTGTGTGAAGAGATATCTTCCATTCCTCTTGCGGGACCAGCGGTGAGCGAGGCGGTTGGAGGAGTAGTAGCCCCTGTCATGGGAGCGGTGATGGCTTACCCGATGGTGGGAGAGGCCATGGATTTTGTCGCCGATGAAGTGGGCGCAACACGCGATTACACCGGCAGAACGACGATTCAAGTTACAACCTCCGGTGCGTTAGGATATTTGGGGAGTAAGGCTTTGGGAGTTGTTGCAGAAAAAGTGGGTGTGACATCGGCCATCGAAGTGGCCAAGCAAGCGGGTCAGCAGGTTGTTATCCGTGGCGCCACGGCTGTTTTGAATACAGCGTCTCAGGCGGCAACTTATGTCACCGAGACAGCCATTCCCGCTGTGACCAGTTATGTATCAGCTCAGGTGTCTGCTACGGGGGCCGCGATAGTCGAAGGAGGAGCGGCGGGAGCCAGCGCTTTAACCGGCGTCGTCTTAGCCGCCGGTGGATTGGTCGCCTCGACCTGGGAAGTAAACACGATGAGCACTTCCGATTATCAAGCCCAGCGAAAAGAAGGGGGAGTTATGGCCGGTATTTTGGATAGCGACATGTCGTGGATGGAATATCTCAATTATCAAAATCTTCCAAAAATTTGGGGAGGAGAAAAAGTCACCACCAATCCTCTCGATCGCAATACGTGGAAATAAAAAACCCTCTCCGTTTTCGCGAAGAGGGTTTTTGTTTTTTATCGATGTAGCGGGGCTTGGATTTGAACCAAGGACCTTCGGGTTATGCTTACCACTACAGTTTTCACTGCTCCCATCCGAAGACGGGATTTGTGGTCTGGACTATCTCTTCATCCGCCGATAACACTGACGGATGCCTGCCATTTAGTCTCTACACCTTCCCAACAACTCTCAAAGTTGTTTGGGCTTGGCTCGGGATTGCCACGCCTAAGGTTTCCCCGAGTTTGACAGGTGTTCGTACGCAAGTTGCCTCGCGTACAGCCCATTGCGAGATTAATTGCCAAGCGTCGCGATATTCGGCGGAACGCGGTTTGCGTTGACGCTTGCTGGCTTCGACAAGATGAATTTCACTGCCGTAACCGATGAACACATCAACTGGAAATACATAGAAGAGATTTAATTCTTCTATGAACGCCAGAGCAAAATCAAAATCAGATATTTTATATGCTTCCCGGATCATTTGACGCCGGTTGGTTTTGGTACGTCTGTTATCAACAACATAATTGTTGGACGATTCGTTCAACCACGCATATTTTACCTGCACCTTGATTAAGGAACCCTCTATATCGAAGACCAGATCATAGGGTAATCGGTCTCCAATAGGTTTAAGAATTCCCCAGCCGTGCTTCAAAGCTTTCAGCACGGCTGCTTGCTCTGCGAGGTCTCCTTTGAGTTTAGTGCTCATTTTATTAATCTCGCGGATCGAGCCCGACGAGCTACCAGACTGCTCTACCCCGCAATAAGTGGGGTGATCTATAGTCTTCCTCGTCTAGCGTGTCAAGCCATCTTGGTTTTTCATTTATAATTGATCAGTCATCGGTCTAAATTTATGCATCATTCGTCACACCGGCGAAAGCCGGTGTCCATTTTAAATTGGATTCCGGCTAAAAATCTGCCGGAATGACGGGCTTAGATTTCGAAATATTTTTTCTTGAGATACAAACTGAAAACAAGCGTTCAAAACCATTTTCAGAAAAAATTTTTATAAAAAGTCAAAAGAAAAAAACGAAAAAAGAATAAAGAGATGAGTTTGCTGTTGACTCTGTATATAAAAACTCTTTATAATTTATTTTGTAACTAAACCCACACCAAACTAGGAGGCAATCATGGCAGCCAAGAAAAAAGCAAAAAAGAAGTCGAAGGCCAAAAAAACCAAGAAAAAGAAAAGATAGTTTTTCTTTTTTAGTTTTTGAGGAATTGAAAAACCCGTCGGCCGTTGGCAGACGGGTTTTTTCTTGCTACGTATGAAAAAAAATATCCAATCTCTCGCTGGCATCACGGTTCTTGATCTTTCGCGTCTGATCCCCGGTCCTTTCTGCTCGCGGGTTTTGTGTGATCAAGGGGCCAAAGTCATTAAAGTCGAAAACCCCGAGCTTCCCGATACTCTCAATTTTTTTTCAAAGTCACTTTATCAGAGCCTCAATAAAAATAAAAAAATAGTTGTCTGCACTTATTCCAAACCGTCGGGAAAAAAAGAAATGGAACATCTGGTGCGAAAAGCGGATGTATTGATCGAATCGTTCCGTCCCGGCATTTTGTCCTCGATGGGGTGGTCCGTCAAAACCCTTCACAAAATTAATCCACGTCTCATCATCGTGTCCATCACCGGTTATGGACAAACAGGGGCGAACAAAATGAAAGCGGGACACGATGTAAACTATTTGGCGATGTCCGGAATTTTGAGTAAGGGCGCAGCAAGCGTCGCCCCTACGCTATCCGGAATTCAATGGGCCGATTTAGTGGGAGGGGGAATGTTTGGAGCGTTGGCCATTGTCTCGGCTCTTTTGCAACGTGGAAAAAAAGGACAAGGGAAACATTTGGATGTTTCGATGACCGACAATATGAAATATTTTGTAGGGGCGCCGCTTGCTGCGCACCAGGGCAGGGCAAGCCCTGCCCCTACAATTTTATCCGGCGCGCTCGCCCGCTACAATATTTACAAAACATCCGATGACCGTTTTGTCGCTTTGGGAGCGTTGGAGGAAAAATTTTGGAATCGGTTTTGTGATTGTGTTGGATTGTCTGATCTTAAATCCAGTGGAGATTATCCCGATCTTTCGGAAGAGGTGCATCAAAGGGTTAAAGATTTATTTGCGACAAAAACATGGAAGGAATGGAAAAGGTTGGGGGAACAAAATGATATTTGTTTAACGCCCCTATTGTAAATGATGACACCCGGAACCCTATACATTGTTGCGACTCCCATCGGAAATCTCGAAGATATTACTTTGCGTGCGCTTCGTATTCTCAAAGAAGTCGACGGTGTTGTCGCCGAAGACACGCGTCGGACTCGCGTGTTGCTCTCTCATTTTGGCATTCAAAAAAAATTGATCGCTTATTTCGAGTACAGCAAACAACGCCGTTCCGATTCCATTTTGGAACTTCTCGAAAATGGAGAAAGCTTGGCTTTAGTCACGGATGCTGGTACTCCAACCCTTTCCGATCCCGGGGCTCGAATCATCGCGCAAGCTTACGAAAAAGGAATTCCAGTTGTTCCTATTCCCGGTCCTTCCGCTTTATTGGCCGCGGTTTCGGTGGCGGGGTATCGGACCGATCCTCTCCACTTTTGGGGGTTTTTGTCGCCGAGCACTTCCAAAAGAAAAAGAGTGTATCGCAAAGTGGTGGAGATGGAGGGAACACACGGTTTTTATGTTTCCCCCCACAAATTTTTGAGAATATGGGATGAGTGGGAAGAATTTTTTGCCGACTATCATTTTTTCGTGGCCAAAGAGATCACCAAAAAGTTTGAGACTTTTTGGCGGGGAACTTGGAAAAGTTTGGCCTCCGAACTCCGGATATTGGAAGTTCGCGGTGAGTATACGGTGTTGTTAACAAAGGAAGTGCTGTGATGGAATCTTCATTTCGTGTCAAAAAATCGGAACGGGGCAAAAGAATCGATTCTTTTCTTCATTCCAAAATGGAGGAGTGGTCCCACAAAAAGGTGAAGCAGGCGATCGACGACAAACGGGTGTCGGTCAACGGCAAGAATGTTTTTATTTCGAGCTGGAATTTAAAACCCAACGATCGTGTGGTTCTCAAGCCAGCACTTCAAGAAAATAATCGCCAACAGTCCGCCGACCTTTCGCGCTATCACTATGTCAATGTAGTTTTTGAAGACCAATATCTTCTTGTCACCAATAAAGCCCCCTGCATCGATTACGATTCGTTTGTGGCTCATGTGAACGAATATCTCAAACGGATTCATAAGGGACATCTGAAAAAATTCTATCCTTACTTGGGGCAGATGCATCGTCTCGACAAAGAAACTTCGGGGCTTCTCATTTTTACCAAAAAGAAAAGTGCCAACACCTTGGCCGACCAGTTTCGTGATCGGAAAATACGAAAATATTATCTCGCGTTGGTGAAAGGGAAAGTGGACAAGGAACATGGAGTGATTACCGATCGGTTGGTCAAAGGAAAATTTGAAGGAGGAAAAAAAGCGCAAATCGGATTTGGCAAAGAAGGAAAAGAAAGCCACACCGAATATTGGGTTGAAGAGCGGTATTCGGGCACCACTCTTTTAAAAGTTCTCTTAGGTACGGGGCGTACGCACCAAATTCGTGTCCATATGAGCGAGCGAGGGTACCCAATTTTGGGGGACAAATTGTATGGTGGTGAAGGATTAGCCCGTCGCCAGATGCTTCATGCCCATCGTGTCGAATTTACACATCCCGTCACCCACAAAAAAATGAAACTCGAGGCTTCCCTCCCACGCGATATGACCGATCTGATCGATAAGCTCCGAATGGGAGAGTAAATACCTTTAGTATTTTTCGTTTGCCAATCCCCCCCTTTTTATCATATATAGGACGTACATTTTGGTCGTAGTCATTTTGGACCAAGAAGTTTACTTGGTCCTTTTTTTTTGCCTAGTATGGCACAGGAATCAGTTGTTAACAAAGTGAGTCGTCTCATTGCCCCGGTTGTCGAGGAAGAAGGGTTGGAATTGTTGGATCTACAGCTTTTTTCCGAGATGGGGAGACGGATTCTTCGAATTACCCTCGAAAGACCTGGGGGAGTGGTCACCCTTGCGGATTGTACGCGGGTGAGTCATTCGATTGAAGATCTTTTGGAAGTGGACGGAGAAATCCCTTCCAATTATCATCTGGAAGTTTCGTCTCCCGGCATTAATCGTCCCTTGAAAAAGTTGGCTCATTTTGAAAGGGTTTTGGGGAAAACCATCCGGGTGCAAACCATGATCCCGTTAGATGGACGACGGAATTTTAAAGGGGAACTCAAAAAGGCGGACGCCAAAAATATTTTGATGGAAATAGACAAAAAGGAATATGTCATTCCTTTGGAAAAAATTGAAAAAGCGAACCTGGAGGTGATTTTATGATGTTGGACTTAAATCGAGTGATCGAACAAATTGAAAAAGAAAAAGGGATTCCTAAAGAAGCTCTCATCGAGGCGATCGAATCGGCTATGTTGTCGGCAGCTCACAAAAAACTTGGTTTTTCTGGTGCGATCGAGGCGCATTATAATGAAGAAGTAGGAGAGGTCGAACTTTTCCAGTTTAAAACTGTGGCCGATCCGGTCACCGACCCCAACACCCAGCTGAGTGTGGCGGAGGCGGCCAAACTCGATTCGGATGCAACCGTTGGTGACAGTTTGGGGCAAAAACTCGACGCCTCTATTTTGGGACGTATTGCCGCGCAAACCGCCAAGCAAGTCATCATTCAAAAATTGCGTGATGCCGAGCGCGATATTATTTTCAAAGAATACAAAGATCGCGTTGGCGAAATTTTGTCGGGGATTGTTCGCCGGTTTGAAAAAGGAAACATGATTGTCGATTTGGGCAAAACCGAAGCGCTGATTCCCTACCGCGAACAGGTTCCTACCGAGGGATACAAAGCGGGCGATCGAATTCAAGCTTATTTTCTCGAGCTCAACATGGGAGGACGCGGCACGCAGGTGATTTTGTCGCGCCGGAATCCCGGATTGCTCAAGGCGCTTTTCGAAATGGAAGTGCCCGAAATTTCCGAATCGATTGTCGAAATTAAAAGTTGTGCCCGCGAGCCAGGGGTTCGTGCCAAGGTGGCGGTTACTTCCAGCGACTCGGATGTCGATCCTGTCGGCGCTTGCGTCGGGATGAAAGGGTCGCGCGTTCAGAGTATTGTGCAAGAGTTGCGCGGCGAAAAAATTGATATTGTGCTGTGGGACGACGACCCCGCCAAATTTGTTTGCAACGCCATAGCGCCTGCCGAAGTGGGCAAGGTGATCATCAAAGAAAACGAGCACGCGATGGAAATTATTGTTCCTGACGATCAGTTGTCGCTCGCCATTGGCCGCAAAGGACAAAACGTCCGTTTGGCGGCCAACCTCAGTGGTTGGAACATCGACATTTTTAGCGAAACCAAACATGAAGAGCTGGCCAACCAGGCGCGCGCCAAGTTGGTTGAAGATTTAAAAATCGACGATGCGACGGCGACCGTTATTTATACGCATGCGTTCCGTTCGGCCGAAGAAATTGTGAGTGCCGGGCTGGAAGAATTTTTGAGTATTCCCGGTATGGATCCGGAAGCCTTGAAGCGCATTTTCAACGAGGCCGCAACCGTGGTGAAAGACAGAAAAGCGTCTGGCCATCGTATGACAGAAGGAGTTATTCGTCGTGCGAAGGAAGAAAAAGCACCGGAGAAGAGTGAAGAGGCGCCAGTCATCAATAAGGAAGCCGAGTTCGCGTAAATTATGTCCAACGAAGACACACAAGTTGTCGAAAAACGGATCAAGTCCACCGTGATCCGTCGCCGCAAAGAGGCGGCTCCTCCGACGCCTCCTGTTGTCGAGACGAAAAGAGAGGCCACAAAAGAGGTCGCCCCTGTGACCACATCTGCGAAAACCGCTGGCATTCCTCCTCAAACATTCACTCCCATCCAAAGAGAAGAGATCAAGAAAACAACAGAGGTGGTAAAAAGTTCAAAAACTGCTGTCGCTCCCGTTACTCCTCTTCCCATTCTTGCCGAAGAAGAGGGGGACGATAAAAAACTCAAACACAAAAAAGTTATTAAAAAGAAAGAAACGGGGATTGAGGTTGACCTCGAAGGGGTTGGACGTGTCAGTTCGATCACCCAATTAACCCGCATCGCCCATGCGGATCGCATCTCCCGAGTTTTTCAGCCATCACGCAATACCGGCACCGGTAAACGCAAAAGAATTATTACCAAGAAGGGGATGCAACACACCCCCCTCACCTTTACCAAAGCGGCCAAAAGAGTGGTCGACATGGACAAAACCATTTCGGTTGGAAATCTAGCTCATGCCATGGGGGTGAAATCTTCGGCGGTGATTACCAAATTGATGGGAATGGGAACCATGGTGACCATTAACGCCGAAATTGATTTTGATACCGCCACTCTCGTTGCCCAAGAATTTCAGTTTGAAGTCAAAGACGTTTCCTTCAACGAAGCCAAAGTTTTGGAAGGAAAAGAACAGGTTAAGCAAGAAGGGGAATCGCGTCCGCCAGTGGTGACCGTTATGGGACATGTCGATCATGGTAAAACCTCACTGCTCGATGCCATTCGAAAAACCAATGTGACCGAAGGAGAAGCAGGCGGCATCACCCAGCACATTGGTGCTTATACCATCACGCTTCCCAAGGGGAGCAAGTCGCAGGGAAAAATTACTTTCTTGGACACGCCAGGTCACGAGGCTTTTACCGCCATGCGCGCGCGCGGAGCGAAGGTGACTGACATTGTCATTCTCGTTGTTGCGGCCGATGACGGCTTGATGCCGCAAACGTTGGAATCTATCGATCACGCGAAAGCGGCCGGGGTTCCCATTGTGGTGGCGGTCAACAAGATCGACAAGCCCGAGGCCAATGTTGACCGCGTGAAACGCCAATTGTCCGAACAAGGTTTGTCGCCCGAAGAATGGGGAGGAGAAACCCAATACGCCCTCGTTTCTGCCAAGCAAAAACAAGGGATCGACGATCTTTTGGAAAAAGTTTTGTTGCAAGCCGAAGTGCTCGAACTGAAAGCCAACCCGAACGAACGGGCCAAAGGGACTGTCATCGAAGCCAGACTCGATCGTTTCCGGGGACCGGTGGTTACGGTGTTGATTAATCAGGGGACACTTCATTTGGGAGATATTGTTGTCGCCGGATCGTCTTGGGGAAAAGTAAAGGCGATGACCAACCATCGTGGCGAGGCGGCTAGTGAAGCCGGCCCTTCGGTGGCGGTCGAAATTTTGGGACTCAACGCTGTGCCAAGTGCTTCCGATTTAATTAATGTGGTTGAAGACGAAAAAGCGGCCAAAGAAATTGCCGGACATCGCAGTCAGCTCCTCCGCGACACAAAAATGATTCCCGTCACCAAAGTTTCTCTCGAAGACCTGATGAGCAAAATTCAGAAGGGGGAAATCAAAGAATTAAATGTCATTTTAAAAACCGATGTTCATGGTTCACTCGAAGCGGTGTCGGAAGCCTTAAAAAAATTGGCGACCGAAAAAGTGCAAGTGCGCCTCATTCATAGTGGCGTTGGTGGCATTACCGAATCGGATGTTTTGTTAGCGTCTTCTTCCAGCGCCGTGATTATCGGATTTAATATTCGTCCCGAAACCAATGCCATCAAGGTCGCCAGCAGTGAAGGGGTTCAAATTAAACTTTACAAAATTATTTATGAAATGGTGGATGATGTGAAGTTGGCGATGAAGGGACTTCTGACCCCCACCAAAAAAGAAAATTATCTGGGCCGTGCCGAAGTGCGGCAAGCCTTTGTCGTCTCTAAAGTGGGAACCATTGCGGGCTGTCAGGTGGTTGATGGAAAAATTGCGCGTAGTGCCCAGCTTCGTTTGCTCCGCGACAACGTAGTCCTTTTTGAGGGAAAAATGTCCTCGCTTAAGCGCTTTAAAGATGATGCCCGCGAAGTAGCTCAAGGCATGGAGTGCGGTATTGGCATCGATGGTTATCAAGACATCAAATCAGGCGACGTACTCGAGGCGTTCGAAGTAGAACTCATCCAACCCGAATTATAAAAAAATCATCCGTGGAATCACGTCGCATCAAAAAAATCGAAGAACTCTATCGTCACGAAGTGGCCCGTATTCTTTTGTACGAAGTGCGCGACCCCCGCCTCGTCAATGTTCATATTACTCAAGTGCGGGTCACTCCCGACATGCGTTTAGCGCGAATCTATTTCGAAATGCCCGAGGGCAAAGTGCGCGAACCAGAGGTTCAAAAAGCTCTTGCCAAAGCCAAAGGGTATTTGAAAAAAGGTTTGGGTAAAAATGTTCTTCTGCGTGCGATGCCACAACTGGAGTTTTTTTACGACGAAACCTCCGATCTGGTGCGAAACGTGGAAAATATTTTCAAACAGTTGGAAGAAGAGAAAAAATCCAAATGAATGGTTTTTTGCTTATCGACAAACCCGCCGGCCTTACCTCCCACGACGTTTTAAAAATTCTCAAACGTAAACTTCAGCTTCAAAAGTTAGGTCACACCGGAACGCTAGATCCCTTTGCCACAGGCTTATTGGTGGTAGGAATTGGTGAAGCCTTAAAATTTTTATCTTATCTCAACGAAGAACCCAAAAAATATGAAGCGGTTTTAAAATTGGGAATTGCGACAGATACGCTTGATTGTGATGGAAAAATAATCGAATCAAAATCAATTCCTGTTTTAGATGATAAAATTGTTGGCAAAGTCTTAAAGGGGTTTTTAGGGAAACACCAACAGGTGCCGCCGATGTATTCCGCCAAGAAAATAGAGGGGAAAAAACTTTATGAATTGGCGAGAGAAGGAAAAACGGTTGCGCGAAAACCGGCGGACATCGAAATATTTGATATTGAATTCGTAGGGGCGCGATTCATCGCGCCCGAAGAGGGCGTCATAAATGACACCCCTACAATTTCCTTTCGCGTTTCCTGTTCGCGCGGCACTTATGTCCGTGTTCTCGGTTCTGATATTGCAGCGGTATTGGGCACGGTTGGGCATTTGACAAGTCTGCGTCGCACACAGGCCGGCCCTTTTCTCATTGAAAATGCCGTTGGTCTCGATGACAATTGGCAAATCAACGATGTTCTTTGGCCTCTTTCAAAGGCGTTGTCGCATTTGCCTTGTTGTGTGGTGACCGCTGATGAAATGAAGGAACTTTATTTTGGCCGTCCTCTTTCAAAAGAATGTGATGTTCCCGACGACACTCTTTTTTCTCTCAAAAATTCCGATTTTTTTGGTGTTGGGGTTTATCGGCAAGGACAAATTTATTCCAAACGATTAGTTGCTGTACAATAAATATTTTTTTCTTTTCTTGATAAAAAGATCATAACCTTTTTCCCAGTCGTCCGTGATATTTTTTAGCGGAGCATGTTTCTCCAGTTTTTTTCTTAACATTTCATCGCCGCTTAAAAGATCAATCGCTGGAATCTCTTTGACGAATTCGTAAGGCTGATCACGCCAGGCGAAATCGTTCGGGTAAAGATCAATGATTGTTTTAAGCAAAGTGACTCCGGTTAACACGGGGCGAAAGACCTGACGGTCTTTAATATGAATTTGTACTCCCCCACAATCTTGATCTTTCCATTTCTGGAAAGCCGGCCGAAAAACGTGGCCGCGAAAAACAACCCCTTCCAACTGAAGTTCGTTTAGTTTTAAGGCCAACTCGTGCGGATCGATAAACGGTGCGCCGATAGTTTCAAAGGGGCGTGTGGTTCCTCTTCCTTCCGAAAGATTAGTTGCCTCGATCAAACACATTCCCGGATAAACAAGAGCTGTGTCCATTGTTGGCATGTTTGGAGAAGGTGCTACCCACGGCAGTTTGGTCTCGTCGAAAAATGCGGATCGTTTCCATCCTTTCATCGGCACCACTTTTAGATTACATTCGATATTAAATTCTTCGTTAAAAAAGTTAGCCAGTTCCCCAATGGTCATCCCATGGCGGATGGGAAGGGGATAGAGCCCGACAAAAGACTCAAAACCTTTTTGAAGAATTTTTCCTTCGATGTTGACGCCGTTAATCGGATTCGGCCGGTCGAGCACAACAATTTCTTTTCCCAATTGCGCACACGCCTCCATGCAAAAAGCCATGGTGTAAATAAAAGTGTAATAACGGCTGCCGATGTCTTGAAGGTCGCAAACAAGAATATCCACTTCGTTTAAATCTTTCGCTGTTGGTTTGAGGGAATTAACCGTAGAACCGTACAAGCTTTTGACTGGGAGGCGCGAATGAGAATCGATGGCTGATTCTACGCCGACCATGTCCTGCGCGCATCCCCAGATTCCATGTTCCGGGCCAAAAAGCTGGGTGACGGTGACTTCAGGTTGGTTCAAAAAAATATCGAGAGTGGGAATAACCTCGGCATTGACACTAGCCGGGTGGAGCAAAAGCCCCACCCGTTTATTTTTAAAATCGATCAAATTTTCTTCAAATAGCCGGTCGATGCCAGTTTGCATGGATGGTAAATTATCATTTTTTAGTGAGGAAGAGCTACTGTAAAATGCCAGAACGATGATGCAGGGCCGTAGCTTCCATTGGCCGAGGCTCTTACCGACCAGCGGTAGCTGGTTCCATCCGTTAAGGCTGTGATGGAACCAACGCTGATGTCAAAAGCGTTTCCATAGGTGTAAGAAATTTTTCCATTACCGAGCAAGATCCCGCGGGCGACTACAGTTCCTGTCGATGTCGTCACAGTTACTTGATAACGTTGCGCGCCGCTGACCGCTTGCCAACGGAGAATCGGAGTCGTTGTCCGTATACGGGCTAAATTGACGGGGAAAACTAAAGTAGGCGCCGATAACTGGACGGCGAGCGAAAGAGAACCTGTGTTATTGGTTTCGCTGATTTCTTCGATAGCGTTGGACGGATCGAGAGTGGCCATCAGGACATGAGGGTTTGGAGAAATAGAAACGCCACTGTAGGTATAAGTGAAACTGCTCGCGGCACCTGCGGCAATCGAAGCGATAGAAACAGTGCTGACTGTCGTTCCATCAATGGAGACTGTTGCATCCAAGTCACCCGAATCGGCGCTACCGTTATTTTGAATCGCAACCGTGATAGTCGCATTTCCACCGGCTGTGGCGGTTGTCACGTCCGAGGTGACCGAAGTGACGCTCAGATCGGGAAGGTTGGTGAAGCTATAACTGTTTGATGAAGCATCGACGGCAATTTTTCCGGTATCGGTCATTCGCGAATAGACCGGGCTGGTCTCGATAATATCTCCCACAAAAGAAGTGCCGACATCCACTGTGGGTGGGGTGTGGAAAGGCAATATCGCATCATCGGCCCCAAAAATAGTATCCCCCCATCCCACCGCTTCGTAACCCGACAAAAGTCCGGAATACCAAGCGTAGAAAAATTTGTTTTCGTCATACGTATCGGTGGCATCATTGGTTGTCACCGCCAACACCTTAAAAGCGATGGAACTCTGATAACTGGCTAGTTGATCGGCTTTGGTGCGCCAATTAGTTTCCGATTCGTAAGCTCCGGTGTTCACCTGATAACTTTCGTACAAATAATAATCATCCGAATTCAAACTAGGGCTGAATCCATCGGGGTTGTAAGTTGCGTCCACATCACTTCCAAAAACATCTGCCGGTTCCCAACCGTTGGCCACAACACTTAAACCTTTGCTGTGGGCATACTCCACCGCTTCATTTTGACGCGAGCGCGATGTTTGAAAATCGTATCCAAAATCATCCAAAAAAATTCCGACAGCGCCAGTGGTTTGCCATTCGTCGATGTGAGTCTCGATGTCAGCCATCGAAAGATTTTGTGTGGAAACACCCAGGTCGATGTAACCAAAAACGGAGGTATTCGCCATATCCGCATGGGCCAGGATCGCCACCGTATTAGCATGGTCTCCGTGAGTGGTTTCTTCGAGACCATCTCCCAGCACGACATAATTATATTGTCCCAAATCAGCCGCCGCCCCATCGACTGTATAAGTTCCATTGATCGAAGAAGGCCAACTATAGTCAACGAGAAGAGATTTGGGTTGAATGTCCGTGGCGTAGGCCCATGTGGGTCTAAAAAGCCAAGAGAAAGTAGCCAGGGCTATGGCCAGAATAAAAATTTTGAGGGGGGGAAGTTCGACGATTCGGTTCATATTGTCTCCTTTCAGGTTTGTTGGAGCTAAACATTTGCAACTATTAGGCCATTCTTTAAACGGAAATTTTAAAATATTAAAAATTTAGTAATATCAATAATTTATAAATAATTTTTCAAAAAATAGAGGTAATACTTATTTTAAATATGTATATATTTAGTAGTTTTTTTACATTAACTCTATTTAAAGTACGTTATGTCTTTGATAAACAATCATCTCATTCCCGAACCTTCTGACCGAAATCGAAACGATTTTTAGTGGATTTTATTTTGTTCGTTGCCGGCTGTTATCTTTAAACCACTAATTTATTTCTGTTTTTCATAAAAATTTTTCTCATGGTCGGATGGCACAGTTCTTGAGTTAAGGAAAAGTCTATGACTCTTTTAGAAACGAGCCGAGATGTTTATGTTGGTGTCGAACTTTGGGTGAATCACCCTTGCCTGAATCAGGCTTCCTTTAGTGAAGATGATGAGGTCACTCAAAAGGTCGAAATATTTTCCTAATTTTTTTTAAAAAAATATGCTTGCACGTGTTTTGTCAGCAGGTCTGGTGGGAATTGATGCTTATCCTTTGGATGTGGAGGTGGATATTTGTCTTCAGTCGATGCCGAAATGGCACACCGTGGGGTTGGCCGAAAGTGAAGTGAAAGAAAGCAAAGAGCGCGTCATTGCCGCGATTAAAAATAGCGGTTACGACTTTGCCAAACGGCGGATCACCATCAACTTGGCCCCCGCTGATATCAAAAAAGAGGGAACAGCTTTTGATCTTCCCATCGCATTGGGACTTCTCTCCGCATCCGGTCTGGTCAATGCCGAGCGGCTTCGTTCATTTTTGTGTGTGGGGGAACTTTCGCTCAATGGCGAATTGCGTCCGGTGCGTGGTGTGCTGCCGATGGCGGTGATGGCTTCGGCAAAAAAGTATGAGGGAATGATTTTGCCGACAATCAATGCCGGTGAAGCGTCGATGGTTGAAGGGCTTCCCGTTTATGCGATGAATCACTTGTCGGAAGTGGTCGAGTTTTTGGAAGGAAGGCTCGTCAAAACTCCTCTGCCCAATCGGCGTTTTGATGAGCGAACAGTGATTAGTTATTCCACCGATTTTGACGAAATCTGCGGACAGTATCAAGCCAAGCGGGCGCTGGAAGTAGCGGCTTCTGCGGGGCACAATATTTTATTTATTGGTCCGCCGGGTGCTGGTAAGACAATGCTGGCGTCCCGGCTTCCGACTATTTTACCGCCACTTACGTTTGAAGAATCTCTCGAAACAAGCCGCGTTTATAGTGTGCTGACACTTTTAAAAAATGACGGTCTGTTGACCGAGCGTCCGTTTCGTGCGCCTCATCACAGCGTTTCGGATGCGGGGTTGGTGGGAGGAGGGAGCATTCCACGCCCGGGTGAAGTCTCCATGGCTCATAACGGCGTTCTATTTTTGGACGAGATGCCGGAGTTCAAAAAAAATGTGTTGGAACTTTTGCGTCAGCCGCTCGAATCGGGCAGCGTCACCATTTCGCGCGCCGCGATGAGTCTGACTTATCCCGCCGATTTTATGTTGGTGGCGGCGATGAACCCCTGTCCATGCGGGTATCACGGTCATCCGCGGCTTGTTTGTAGATGCACTCCGCAATTGGTCCAAAAATATCGCAACAAACTTTCAGGCCCCTTGCTCGATCGGATCGATTTGCAAATTGAAGTGCCCCCCGTTCCCTTTGACGAAATAGCTGCCTTAAGCCCTGTGCGTGAAAATTCCACGACCATTCGTAACCGCGTGATGAAAACTCGCGCCCTCCAGAAAGAACGTTTTATCGCCGATAAAATTTCCCTCAATTCCCAAATGGGGCCGCGCTTGGTTCGCAAATATTGTGCCCTCAATCGCGAGGGAAACCAGATCATGAAAAGTCTCATGGAAAAATTTCACCTCTCCGCCCGCACTTTCACCCGCCTCCTCAAAGTCGCCCGCACCTTGGCCGACATGGGGGAGTCTCCCAATATCGAAACCTCCCACTTGCTTGAAGCGGTGCAGTACCGGAGCTTGGATCGAAGTACGTTTTAACTCTTGCTAATACCAACTATAGTTGGTAAGATGATTATGCCATTAAGCGGAAAAGAAATGATCAGGCTCTATTTAAGAAATGGATGGACTGTCCTTTGGCAAAAAGGAAGTCATGTACAGGTAGGTAAAGGGAGCGCACGTACAACAATTCCCATGCATCGGGAGCTAAAAAAGGGTACGGAACACGGTTTGCTCAAAATATTAAAGAGAACAGATAAGGAGGAGCAGTAATATGGAATATCATTTTAAATTCTACAAAGAAGAAATAGGTTATTCGGGGGAATGTGTGGAGCTAAAGGGGGCTTTGAGTGAGGGGGATACTATGGAAGAGCTTAAATACAATTTTGCCGAGGCTCTTAATCTTTACTTAGATGAACCGGAAGGCTCGGATGTTCTATTCCCTCTTCCAAAAAAGTCAGTCAAAGGTCGAAATATCCTTAAAATACCCGTCGAACCCCAAATCGCTTTAGCTATGCTCGTGAGACAGGCACGGGTTAAAAATAAACTGACTCAAGCCAAAGTAGCTTCCCAGATGAAAATCCCTTTATACAGTTACCAACGCCTGGAAAATTCCAAAACGGCCAACCCCGAATGGAAAACGTTGGTTAAACTAAAAAAAGTTTTTCCAAAATTAAATTTCAATCTAGCCGCCTAAAATTTAATCTTTCCTCTCAAAATTTCCCCAAACATCACCCAATCGCCCATCAAACTGTAAAATGGGTATTTGAAAGTGGCCGGTTTATTTTTTTCGAAGAAAAAATGTCCGATCCAGGCAAAGCCGTAGCCGATAAAAGGGGTGAGAAACAAAAATTTCCAGCGTTGTGTGATCAGGGTGACCAATACAACGAACACAATCAGACCACTTCCCAAAAAATGGAGACGGCGGCAAGTTTGGTTTTGATGTTCGGAAAGATAGAAAGGATAAAATTCGGCGAAAGATTTGAATTTTATTTCCAATTTATTCCTTATCCAATTTCATTCGGAGAAATTCACGGATGCTCACTGCTTTTCGCAAGGCATCGCGGGCTTCTTCTTCGGTGGCCGATTCACCGGGATAACGAAACTGGGTGGCATATTCTTCCAGTTGTCCGGCATCGAGAAGGAGTGTTTGAAATTCTTCATCAATCTGACGGCAGAGATCAACGAGTATTTTGAGCGCATGAATTTTGGGGGCTTCTTGTCCCTTGGAATTAAGAAAGGCCTTCAGATATTTTTCGGCGCATTGCTGGGCATGAAAACAGACCACATCAGCCACGTCGGCAAGTCCTTGAGTCGGTGACTCTTGTTTTGAGAGCCGCCGACAGGCAATCAAGTCTGCTTCTGCTTTTTGGATCCATTCATTAATGAGCAGTTTTTTCATTTTTTTCAAAAAGAACTTTGCCTTCGACAAGAATTTTTTTAAGAAACAAATCTCCCCCCTCAATTCTTTCATCTATTTCTGATGGCGTGTAAACCAAAACGTCCATCGGCACAAAAGGAGGTTGGCAGAGTGACTTGATCGTCCAACGTCTTTGGGCTGGTCTTAATGAATTGAGCTGGTCCGTAATCACCAAAAAATCAATATCACTATCGCGATGGGCTTTTCCCCACGCATGCGATCCAAAGAGAATAATTTTTTGCGGTTGAAAGTGAGCGCCAATATTTTGGGTGATGTTTTGCAATAGTTCCGGGGTCACCGGTACGGGATAGGTATGAGGAGTGAGTGGAGAAATTGTTTGTGCTCGGGGAGGCGGCGTTTGAAGGGTCGGCTCTTCATTGAAAAAGAAGGAGAGCGGTTTTTTGTAGAAGTCAGAGAGCCGTTTTAATTCCACGGCAGTTGGTTCCCGATGCCCCTGTTCCATTTTTGACAAAACCGCCTGAGAAAAACCGAGGGCTTTTTGGATTTCACGTTGTTTTCGAGGTCCCCGAGCTTGCCGTAACTTAAGAGCCAAATTTCGACCCATTTTTGATAATAAGTTACTA
>OBEQ011333614.1_pt1 | contig 23454 bp, 20 predicted proteins | sample 1670901 | NCBI WGS metagenome assembly OBEQ01 (sample SAMEA104232315, study PRJEB22302) | groundwater metagenome | biome: forest; feature: aquifer; material: groundwater | place: USA | collected 2011-08-07 | depth 5.4 m
ATCCGCCGCCGCAACAGAATCCGCCGCCGCAGCAGAATCCGGACTATCCGCCGCCGCAGCCGCCGCAGCAGAATCCGACGCCTCCGCCCAGCGACTATCCGCAGCAGCAGCCGCAGATAAACTGAGCCGCGGCCCGGGCGGGACGTCGCGGGCTGGTCCGGATCCGGGAGGTAGCTGCGTCGGCGTTGCGTCGGCGTCGGCGTCGGCGTTTTTTTCTGTTCCGGTCTCCGCCGATTTCTCGCGCTCGCGCACTTACGCCGACGCAGTCACCTTCCGGATGGGTTGGTCAAGAACGCCTCACTCGTCCTCGCGCCCGCGGCGCCCGCGCGCCGCGACCAGGCCGTAGCGATGGACGCGCTCGTTGAAGGTCGAACGCGACATGCCGAGGGCCTCGGCGGCGCGCCGCTGCGAGCCGTGGCGGGCGAGGGCGCGCGCGAGCACATGCTTCATCAGCTCGTGCATGCTGGCGTTCTCGGGCAGGACGCCATCGATCGCCAGGGGCGCCCGCCGCGGGCGCGCCGCGGGTGGCGGCGGAACGTGGCTCTCGGGCAGCAGGTGGCGCAACTCCAGATGCTGCTCGCACAGGGCGGCGGCGCGGTGTACGGCCTGGCGCAGCTCGCGCACGTTGCCCGGCCAGGCGTAGGCGGCGAGCGCCTGCAGGGTGGCGTCGTCGACGCTGCGCGCGCCCACGTGGGGGATCGTCTCGGCCAGGAAGTGCTGCAGCAGCGGCGCGAGGTCCTCGGGCCGCTCGCGCAGGGGCGGGATGCGCAACGCGATGCCGGCGATGCGGTGGAAGAGGTCGAGCCTGAAGTCACCCGTCTCGGTCATCGCTTGCAGGTCGCGGTGCGTCGCGGCCACCACGCGCACGTCGACCGGCTGCTCGCCGCTGCCGCCCACGCGGCTCACGCGCCGTGTCTCGAGCACGCGCAGGAGCTTGGGTTGCTGCTCGAGCGGCAGCTCACCCACCTCGTCGAGGAACAAGGTGCCGCCGTCGGCCTGCTCGAAGACGCCCAGGCGCCGCGCCTGCGCGCCGGTGAACGCGCCCTTCTCGTGCCCGAACAGCTCGCTCTCGACCAGCGACGCGGCGATGGCGGCGCAGTTGACCGCCACGAAGGGCCCGGCCGCGCGCCGCGATGCCTCGTGGACCAGGCGCGCGAAGGCCTCCTTGCCGGTGCCGCTCTCGCCTTGCAGCAGCACGGTCACCGACGAGCGCGCCGCGCGTGAGGCCAGCTGCACGGCGGCCTTGAATGCGGGCGCCTCGCCCAGGAGCTGGGCCAGCACGGCGGCCTCGCCGCGTGACGCGCGCCCGACCAGCGCCAGCGAGCTCTTGCCCAGGACGATGCGCGCGCCCGGCTCGACCACCGATTCGGCCACGCGCACGCCGTCGACGAAGGTGCCATTGGTGCTCTTGCGGTCCTTGAGCACCATGCCGTGCGCGCCGCGCCGCTCGAGCACACAGTGCAGCGACGAGACCGTGTCGTCGTCGAGCACCAGGTGATTGGACGTGTCGCTGCCGATGGCGAAGCGCTCCAGCTCGAGCGGCAGCGGCACCTCCTTCTCGCTGCCGAGGATGCGCAGGGCGACCGGCGTGGTCGAGCGAAGCGCTCCGCCGTGGGGACGCGTGTCGCGTCGCTTGCCGTTCACGGTCGCACCGGCTCGCCGCTCAGGCGCACGAGATATGCGCCGGTCGCGCCGCCCACGTGACGCACGACCGCGAACGCGCCCAGGTCGTCGGTCGCCATCCACGACGCCCGCTCCAGCGCGCCCGCCACGCCGTCGTCGCAGGCCCCGATGGGCAGCGCACGTGCGTCGTAGAAGTCGATGGCGAGGTCGACATCCGCCGGCGGCGTGACGACCACGCGCCAGCGGCCCGCCGGCACGTCGAGACGAAAGACGTCAACGTCGCCGACGCTGGCGAAGCTGGCCGACGCCACCCCGCCTGGGCCGAGCAGCGCGTCGTCGCCGTCGCTGCCGCTGGCCACGTCGCCGACGCAGGCGCGGATGACGCCGTTGCGGACCACGGCGCAGAGCCCGGTCACCTCGCGGCACGCATGCGCATCGTCGGCATCGCATGCGGCGGCGCAGCGAAAGTCCACGCAGCGTCCCGGCGTGCACTCGTCGTCCTGGCCGCAGCTCGCGCCCGGCGGCGATGCGTCCGGGTCAGGCAGGGCAGCAGGCGCGGCGTCGGGTGCAGCGTCCGGTCGCAGCTCGCCCTTGCCACCCGTTGCCACCGCGCCCGGCCCTGCGTCGATCACCTTTGCCGCGCCTTCACCGCCGCATGCCGACCATCCTGCGGCCGCGGCCGCCACCCATAGCCTCGTCACTCCTCGCATGAACGACCTCCTCGTCGCGGACTCGACGTCCGGACGAGGCTTCGGCGCGAGCGCGCGAAGGTTGCGTGGAAAACCGCGGCATCGTCGCGACCCGTCGGAAGGACGGAATTCAACACACGAGTACATCGCGAGTGCATCGGGTGACACTCAACATGCCGCGAAACGTTCCAAGAGACGTTCCGCTGGTGCTGTGGTCCATGTCTGAGGTCTCGTCGGGGACAGAGAATCCGGTCAGTTGAAGCTGTTGCTCGCCGCCCGAGTCGAGCGATGACCTCGGCACGACTGCTGCAATCGGGTCCGAGCACCTTCAACAAGGAGCTCTGTCCGAATGCGTGCGACTACCTATAGGTCATTTCTCTTTCCAGTCCTGGGAGTGGCCACCGGCTTGCTCTCGGCTCTCCTACCGAGCACCGCGAATGCCGCGGTTTGCCCAGCGCCCACGCTGACGCAGTGCAAGACCCCTGCTTTCTACGACACTCCCTGCGGGGCCGAGCAGAAGAGCCCGACGTCTGCATGCTCGACGCTCATCCAGAACGACTTCCAGGCGAACTACGGCTCCTGGCCACAGGTGCAGCGCAACGTCCCGAGCACCAACACGTCGGTGCCCACCGTGGTGGACCACCGACAGTCGAACATCGCGTACACGAATCTAGTGCCTACCTTCACTACCTACACCAACTGGATGACGCGACTGAGAGCGGCAAACTTCTCCAATACCGCGTTGGGCATCCCGTGGCTCGACAACGGCCCTGTCGTTGGCTCGTGCGAGGAGTACGCGTACGACTCCTCGTACGACTATTCGAAGTTCGACCAGCAGGCATCGCAGTTCGGACCTGACTACCGGGCGATTTACGATTTCGCCTTCATGCCCGGCGGCATATCCACGAGGGTCCTCAAGGACTCCAATGGCGAGGCCATCGGAATGCCGGTGTGGCCGGGCGAGAACCAGCCTCCCAATGTGGTGGTGAACCTGCCCAAGAATGCGTTCTTCGAGGCCTATGAAGTCCTCGGCCCCAAGCCGCCCTCCTACTACGCGGCGGCCGGCATAGGCGACTATACGCCTTGGAACGTCGAGGAATTTCCTGAGTCTGCCGGCCTGGCTGCAGGCCAGCATTACTGGCCGAAGCAGGACTGGGCGTGGCATCGGCAAATGAACGATCGGATCGCACACACCGGTGTGGCCGACGACGTTCTGTTCAAGTTCGACGAGAAGAAGGAAGCCTTCAGGGCGTTGCTGCGCAAGCGCGAAGCGTTCTATCGGGCCGCTCTGACCGAGCGGGATCCCGTTTGCGGGCCCAGCCAGCCGTTCTGCGGGCGGCAGTCTGCCGTCGACCTGATCGTCACCGACCAGGAGATCTTCCACGCGCTCGCCGAAGCCCGCGCCATGGGCTGCCTGTCGATGGAGCCCAACAACCCGTGCGACTGGTCGCCGCGTCTCTTCGTCAAGATGCTCTCCGATCAGGCCACGCGCCGTCGCGAAAACGATTTCCAGACCTGCGTGAGCTACACGGGTAACAACTTCAGCGTCGCGGCATTCGCGGACAAGACCTCGCCGCACAAGTTCCGTGACTTCCTGGGCCGCCTTGCCACGCAGACCGCCAGCCTGCAGTTCCCCATCGATCCCGTCACTCACAAGCCCATGCTGGGTGACTCCGCCGCCGATAACGGCCTTTTCGGCAGCAGCGATATCAATGCGAAATGGAGATATGACGCGTCCTGGAAGGTCCTCAACTTCAACAAGACCACACCGCTCTGCCAGGCGCAGCTGGAAGTCAAAGGCAACCTCCACGTCGATGGCAACGTCTACTCGGCCACCAAGGAGGTCTTCGATGCCGATGTGCGAGGCTTCACTGACTCGTCGGGCGGGCACGGCGTGGTCACCATCAAAGTCGGCGGCGAACAGATCTACGACAAGCACCTGAACGACACCTTCAACCACACCTTCAACATCGTCGAGCACCCGAACTTCGAGAAGTCGTACAAGGTGCCCGGCCCGGCGGTCTCCTTCTTCGGCTTCACCATCGGGATCAATGCCGGCTTCTCGGCCAAGATGGGCGTGAATGCCGATCTGGCCCTCTTCGCGGGCCGTGGCTGCGACTCCGCCGACAACGTCGACCTCGCTTCAGTGACCGGTTCCGTGACGCCGTACGTGGATGCGAGCGTGTTTGCGGAGCTCGCGGGTGGTATCCCGCATGTCCTCGAGGTCGGCATCAAGGGTACCCTCGTGCTGGTGGAGGCCTCGCTGCCGATTTCGGCACACGCCAAGCTGCGCATCAACCGGGGCCCTAACTTCGTTGCCGTGTTTGCGGACCTCGGCATGTCGGTGAAGCTGAAGCTGCAGACGCTCAACGGCAACATCTCCGCCTTCGCCAGCTTCCTCGACGGCTTGAAGCACGCCGAGAAGGTTCTCTTCGAGTGGAACGGCTACACGACCGAAGCCACGCTGTTCGAGATCAGCAAGGACAACATCTCGCTCGTGGCCGCGCAGATCGCGCTGCCGTCCAGCTAGACCAAGCTCAGTGCCAGGGGGATGCCGTCGCAATGCTGCGCGGCGGCATCCCCTCGGCCTTAACTTTTTTCGACCAGGAGTTCGCCCATGCGCCGCCACCGAATCACTGCACTCGTTCTCGCTCTGGCCACCGCTGGCTCTGGCTATGCCCTGTACTCGCGCTCGGCGACCAAGGCATCCGTATCAGCGAGTGGGGGAGCGTCACTCCGCTTCCGTCCCGGGTTCGAGTACCGCTACGCGCTCACCTGGCAAGGTCAGCAACGCGCGGTCATTGGCGTCGACGCCAATGCGCCAGCGCAGTTGCTCGGCACGGTGGACGTCGCCGCGACGCTGCTGCTGCGCGGCATCAGCGACGATGGGACGCGCTCCCTTGTCGAGGCTCGGCTGCAACCCGGTAGCCGACACGAGGTGTCGCTTCTGGGCCAGCAGATCTATCCCGATGACGCCACCTTTGAATCGGTGTTCGCCAACCGCAGCGCCTACATGCAGGTCGATCACACGGGCCGCGTCACGGGAATCCGCTTCTCGTCCCAAGACCCCTCGGTCTACAAGGACACGATGCAGTGGCTGCTGACGCAGACACAGTTCATCGTGCCTGCCCTGCCCGAGAATGACTGGCGCGCCGAGGAAGAAGGTCCATTCGGGAAGTCGCGCACGCACTACCACCGTGACGATGCCGCCAGCCCCATCGACCGCGAGCGCATCGAGTACACCTCGCTCGTGCTGCCCAATGGCCTGGGCTCGCTCGATTCTGGCCAGGTCACCAGCGCCGGCTCGACGCGGGGAGAGTTCGACACGAGCGGACAGCTGGTGCGCCTCGTGCTCGACGAGCGCGTCCTCGAGCGCAAGGGAACCAAGGATGAGATCGGGTCGCTCGCGCTGCGCTTCGAGCTCGAAGGCGTCTCGCGGGGTACCGCCGTGAGCCTCGATATCGAGGGGCTAGAGAGCCGCGAGCCGGGCGAGCTCGTCATGTCTGACGAGATGCGCGAGCAGCTGCTCACCGCCACGGCAGCGGGGCTCACCGGCGAGCAGATGGTCGCGGATCTCCTGCGCTTCGGTGGCCAGGTGCCCGACGAGAAGCGCTGGATGTGGCGAGCGGTCGGGCTGCTCGAGCTCGATCCCGACCTGGCGCGCACCCTGATCGAGCCCTTCGGCAAGCTCTCGATGACCGGCAGGCAGACCGTGCTCGACGTACTGGCCTCGGCCGCCACGCCGGAGGCGCAGGAAGTGATGCGGACGCTGCTCGGCAATGTCGACCTGCGCCAGGATGGCCACTACCCGCAGCTGGTGCAGCGCTTCGCGCTCGTCGCCACGCCGGTTCCCGAGAACGCGAAGTTCCTGCTCGACTCGTACGAGACCTCGCGCAGCAGCCAGGCCGAGGTCTCCTACGCCAGCGTGGTGGCGCTCGGCTCGACGGTAGGTCATCTCGAGACCAGCACCGACAAGAACTACGTCGCCGAGAGCCACCATTACAACCAGATCCTGCGCGACGGTCTGGCCAACGCGGGCGACGACGAGGGTGCCCGCGAGGCCTTCGTGATGGCGCTGGGTAACACCAAGCTGGCGGAGAACTCGTCCTTGCTCACCGACAAGACCCACGATCAGTCGAGCAGCGTGCGATCCGCCGCAGCCACCGCGCTGCGCTCCTACGACGACACTGGCTCGTTCCAGGCGTTGCTCGGGTTGCTCGCCGACGACAATGTCCAGGTGCAGCGAGCGGCCATGAGCACCATCGCCGGGCGCGAGCTGTCGAATGCGCAGGTCGATGCCCTGGTGGTCCAGGTGCTGTCAGGCGCGACCTCTCCCGAAGTCGATACCCAGCTGGTCCCTGTCCTCGGCATGCACATGGGCGCGAGCACGCGCATTCCCGAGGCGCTTCGCCTGGTCTTCTCACGCAACGACAGCGATCCGCGGCTGCGTGCGATGATCCTCGCCCTGCTCGACCAGAGTGTCTGAGCTCGCGGTCTACGGCCCCATGCCGACCCAGGTCGTCCCGTCGGGGCCGGTCTCCTTCTTCCAGATGGGCGCGCGTTCCTTCAGGCGATCGATCATCGCCTGGCAGGCGCGGAAGGCCTCTGCACGATGCGGTGCCGCCGCGGCGATGACCACCGCGATGTCGCCCACGGCCAACGTGCCGACGGCATGCTCGACGGCGAGGCGAACGCCGGGAAGCTCGCGCTCGATTTCCTCGCACAGCTCGACGAAGACCCTCTCTGCCATCTCCGCGTAGGCCTCGTACTCGAGCCGGGTCACGTCGCGCCCGTGCGAGCGCGCGCGCACCATGCCGGTGAAGGTGGCGATGCCGCCCGCGTCGGGGCCTCGCACCGCGGCGATGCACGCGTCGACCGAGGGCGGACGATCCGCGACCACGTGCGCGCGCCGGCGGCTATCGCTGCCACCCGCGACGGGAGGAATCAGCGCCAGCTCGTCGCCGTCGGCGAGTGGATGGTTCGCACTCGCCATCGTCTGGTTCACCGCCACCTGCAGGTACGGTCGGAGCGGGCCGATCGCGGCGTGGCGCACCACCAGGGCATCGAGCGCGGCGCCCACGGTGGCGCGGGCGGCCCGCTCCAGCTCGTCTTGCTCGCGACCGAGCCGTTCGCGCACCACGGCGAAGTAGCGGACCACCACGCGCATCACTTGGGCTCCCGGTTCGCCATGGCTGCGACTCGTAGTAGCGTGATTCACCCATGCCGTCCAGCCGGCCCAGCAAGCGTAAAACCGCGACTGCCGCCTCGCGCGGCACGCGCCGCTCCGACGCAGCCACCGCCAGGTTGATCCAGGCGCACATGTCGCGCACCTACCGGCGCATCCACGACGTCGTGGCGCGCATCCCGCGCGGCCGCGTCATGACCTACGGAGACGTCGCGGCCGCCGCCGGCATGCCGCGTGCGGCGCGCGTGGTCGGCTACGCCATGCGCTCGCTGGGCGAGCGCGTGCCCTGGCAGCGGGTCATCGGCCGTCGCAGCGCTCGGCTCGGCCAGGTGACCATCAAGGATCCCCTGGGTGGCGCGCGGCAGCGCCAGCTGCTCGAGAAGGAAGGCGTGCGCTTCAGCCGCTCGGGCGGCGTGGATCTGGAGCAGTTCGGCTGGGGCGCGCCGGCGCGTGCGAGCAACAAGCGCACGCCCCGAAAATGACGAAGCCGGCACGGGTGAACCGGCCGGCTTCGGTTGCATCAGGTCATGAGACTAGGGAGGGGGAACGGTCGTGTAACCGATGAGACCGTGACCCGCGATGATGTTGGGCCGACCCTTCAGCGCCTCGACGCGCAGGATGCGCGTCTCGATGCGCGTCGGGCTGGCGGCGAGGACCGCAGCCCACGCCTCCTTCGGGATGGTGCCCTGCGAGCCAATGAACGTGCATGTGAAAGAGGCCACCTTGCCCGTCGCAGCCGGCATGAAGAAGGGCGGCACGCCAGCGGGGACCACGCCATCGGTCGTGCGACCGGTGACGATGAGACCCTCAAGCGAGCCCGTCGGGCCGGCGCCGGCCGAGCCGCAAACGCCGTTCTGGGCCACGTTGCAGGAAACCTTGAAGTTGACCGCCGCCGTGAGCGGCATGGCCTCGGGCAGTGCAGAGTCATCGGCCAGCTTCAGCCCGGCTCCGGCCGCCGTGAGCTCGATGTCGACCGCAGGCGTCGCCATCGCGGCCTTGACGATGTGGACCTTCGCGGCCGCAGCGAGGAAGGGCCGCTGCGCCGGCGTCGGGCCGGTGCCGGTGAAGATGGTGTAGCCGGCGACCGCGGTGGCGACGACCTCGTTGACCGCGGCGGGGTTCAGGACGACGATCGTGCTGGGCGCCGGGTTCGCCATGATGAAGAACAGCGGGCTGGCCGCCGAGCTGTTGTTGGCGGCGTTGCTGAAGCCAGCCAGCTGGATGGCGCGACCGACGTTGTCGGTGGGCAGCGTGGCGCCCGCACCGAAAGTGATGGTGGCCGTGCCGTTCATGTTGTTGGTGATGGTCGTGCCCACGGTCAGCATGCCAGGCGCGCCGGCCGGACACACGTAGGCCTTGGCCATCGTGCTGAAGACGCACACGCCCACCGCCGGGGTGCTGTCACCGGTGATGGTGAGCATGCCGTCATCCTGGGGAACGCCCGGATGCTTTCCGGCGGCCACATCGTAGATGTGGACCTCGCAGCCCGGCTGTGTCGGCATCATGTTGGGCGGGAAGGTGATGGTGCCGGTGTCGCTCGCGGGTGCCTCGAAGCTGGCCGAGATGGCTCCGCCGGCCAGGCCGGGAAGGCCGGTGCCGGTGAGGTCGTTGGTGATCTTGACGTCGAGCGCGGCGATCGTGCCGCCCACTGGCGCCGCGTCGGGGCCCATGGGGGGCCCATCCGGAACCGCGGCGTCGAACATCTGCATGATGCGTGCGTCGGGGGCCGAGCCCGCGTCGTTACAAGCCGCGAGATATGCCGAGGCGCCCATCAAACAAAACAGCGCCGTGAACTTGTTTCTGACGAGACTCATTAAGCCCTCCTATACAGCTAGTTTTCGATTCCCCAGGGTCGTCCCGCGGGATGCGCCGAGATGGCAGACCGTGACAGTTAATCAGAAGTTTTTCTCTCACGCAAGCGTGACCTATCCGCACCGTCGGACTTCTTTGACAGCGCGCTTCGCGCGCGTGCTCGGCGCGAGCGCTCGCGAATTCTCCGACGGAGAACGCGCACACGACGGGATCAGTGTCAGCCCCGCGTGCTAACGTCCAGAGCGTCGCTGATTGGCGATTGATTCTCGTCGCTTGGATCATCGAATCCCACGACAACCGAGAGCTGTCCGCCTGTGGATAATTTGATCCCGGCACTTTGGGACGATATGCTTTTCGCACATCGCAACACACAAGAGTCCCTTTGGCGGAGGTGTTAGTGGCGACCTTCGGAGAGCCGACGTTTGTCCGCAGTTCGGACCGCAACGATCGTGATGGCAATGCAGACACGAGCGCGCCATACGGGCAGCACGAGGGCGTGCCCGAGAGCGCATCGGTGCGCACCCTCGAGACCGCGTCCAAGTTGCAGAAGATCACCCAGGAGCTGCGCCGGCCTCGCCCCGAGGCGCCGCGCATGTCGACGGGTGCCGACTTCGTCCAGGACGCGTACCGCGAGGCGTGCGAGCGCCTGGAGAAGCGCATCACCGCGCACCTGCCGGGCGGGCGCTTGACCCTGGCGATCACCGACAACCAGCACACGATGATCTCGGTGAAGCGCGACGAGGGCCCGCACTTTCGCGCGCGCGTGCACCACATGTTCCTTGAGGCGCCGCCGGTGATCACGCGCGCGCTGGCGCGCTACATCGCCAGCAACGAGCGCGACTCGTCGCGCGAGCTGGGCGCCTTCATCGATGCGCACCAGGGCGACATCCGGCCCGGTCGCGGCGCGGGCCTGCGCGGCCCGACCATGCTCGAGACGTGCGGCCGCTTCTTCGATCTGCAGGAGATGTTCGACGCCCTGAACACGCGCTACTTCCAGGGCCAGATCGACGCGCGCGTCACCTGGGGTGGCCGGGGTGGCGCACGTCGCCGGCGGCGCACCAGCATGAAGATGGGCTCGTACTCCGTCGAGGAGAAGCTCATCCGCATCCATCCGTCGCTGGATCGCGACTTCGTGCCGCGCTACTTCGTCGAGTGGATCATGTTCCACGAGATGCTGCACCAGGTGCACACCATCAAGCTCGTGGGCGGGCGCCGGCAGTTCCATCCGCCCGCGTTCATGGCGCAGGAGCGGACCTTCCACGAGTACCATCGCGCCCGCGACTGGGAGCGTCGGAACCTCGATCGTCTGCTGACCTACTGATTTCATTCGCCTCCTTCGTGACGACCTGAACTTTCGCACCACTGTATTTGCGATCAGCTGCTGATCTGACGTAGCGTGTCCTTCCGTTCAGTCAGGACGCGTTGCGGAGGTGCTGCATGGCGATCGCGAAGACCAAGGTTCCCGTCGCCGACGTGCTGGCGCGCTGGCGATCCAACTCGCGCGTGGCCGCCAGCCTGGTCGACATCCGTGAGCTGCCCGGGCGGCCGGCGCGACACGTGGATATTCCCACCACGCTCGATCCGCGCCTCATCAGCGCGCTGTGGGCGCGGGGCATGACCCGGCTGTACACGCATCAGGAAGAGGCATTGCGCGCCTCGGCCGAGGGCTTCGACGTCGTGGTCGCGACGCCGACCGCGTCGGGCAAGTCGCTCTGCTATCACCTGCCTGTCTTCGACGCGCTCCTGGGCGACGCGCGCGCGCGGGCGCTCTACCTGTTTCCCACCAAGGCCTTGGCCCGCGACCAGGTCGCGTCGGTGCGCGAGCTGGCCGAAGCGGCGCGTGCGCCCGAGCTGGGCGCCGCGGTCTACGACGGTGACACGCCCGGCGACCACCGGCGCGCGGCGCGCGAGAAGGCGCGCATCGTCGCCACCAACCCCGACATGCTGCACGCCGGCATCTTGCCCCCCCACGCCGCGTGGGCCGGGTTCTTCGCCGGCCTGCGCTACGTCGTCGTCGACGAGCTGCACATGTACCGCGGCCTGTTCGGCTCCAACGTCGCCAACGTGATGCGCCGGCTGCGGCGCATCGCCGCGTTCTACGGCGCGTCGCCCAGGTTCATCGCCACCTCGGCAACCATCGCCAACCCGGGCGAGCTGGGCGCCGAGGTGCTGGCGCAGGCGCCCGAGCGCGTCAAGGTGGTCAGCGACTCGGGTGCGCCGGCCGGGCCACGCACGTTCGTCATCTACAACCCGCCGGTCATCGACTCGGCCATCGGGCTGCGCGCCAGCTACCTCAAGGCGGCCAAGCGGCTGACCCGCGACCTCATCGACGCGGGCGTGAGCACGCTGGTGTTCACCCGCTCGCGCCGCGCGGTCGAGATCCTGGTGCGCTACCTGCGCGACGATCTCGACGAGGACGGGCCCGCCGACATCGACGCCGAGGAGGCGGTGCGCGGCTACCGCGGCGGCTACCTGCCCGATCGTCGGCGCGAGGTCGAGGCGCAGCTGCGCGCGGGCGAGACCCGCTGCGTGGTCGCGACCTCGGCGCTCGAGCTGGGCATCGACGTGGGCGGCCTCGACGCGGTGGTCATCGCCGGCTGGCCTGGCTCGCGCGCGGCCGCCTGGCAACGCGCCGGGCGCGCGGGGCGGCGTGGTCTGCCCTCGCTGGTGGTGATGGTCGCGTGCTCCGAGCCGCTCGATCAGTACGTCGCCGCCGATCCCGAGTACCTGTTCGGCGAGCCGCCCGAGCACGGGCGCGTCGATCCCGACAACCTGGCCGTGCTGGTGCCGCACGCCAAGTGTGCCGCGTTCGAGCTGCCCTTCGCGCCCGACGAATCGTTCGGGCGCCTGTCGCCGGCCGAGACCACCGAGGTGCTGCGCGTGCTGGCGCGGCGCGGCCTGCTGCACGAGGACAAGCGCGAGGGCGGGGGCGGCTTCCACTGGATCGCCGACGCGTACCCGGCGCAAGGTGTGCCGCTGCGCGGCTTCTCCGACGAGAACTTCGCCGTGGTCGACCACAAGAGCGGGCAGGTGCTGGCCGAGGTCGACTACGACGACGCCGCGGCGCAGCTGCACGTGAATGCGATCTATCCGCTCGAGGGCCGCCTCTTCCAGGTCGACCGGCTCGACTGGGACGCGCACAAGGCCTTCGTGCGCGCCGTCGACGTCGACTACACGACCGAGGCCATGACCTACCGGCGCGTCAGCGTGCTGGAGACGCACGACGAGGCCGCCGGCGGCGTGGCCGGCGCGGGCGAGCTGCACGTGGTCGAGAAGGTGGTCGGGTTCAAGAAGATCCGCCTGCACACGCACGAGAACGTCGGCTACGGCGAGGTCAGCTTGCCCGATCGCGAGAAGCACACGCGCGGCCTGTGGTTCGACTTCGTCCAGCCGCCCAAACATGGAGACGAGGCGGCCGAGGAGCTGGCGGCGGCGTGGATCGACGGTGTGGGCCGCGCCGCCTACGCGCTGCACGGCGTGGCCGCGCTCATCGTCATGAGCGAGGCGCGCGATCTCGGGCACGCGGTCGGCGAGGCGGAGGTGGCGCGCCACGGCGGCGCGGCGCTGCCGCGGGTGTACGTGTTCGACGTGGTCACCGGCGGCGCGGGGCTGTCGGAGCGGCTGTACGAGCGACGCGTCGACCTGGTCGAGCGGGCGGCGCTGCTGGTGCGTTCGTGCCGCTGCGAGCGAGGATGTCCTGCCTGCGTGGGTGCGCCGGCGCAGCACGTGGCCGCGCCGGGCGCGGCGCCGCGGGCGCTCGTGCCCAAGGATCCACGCGTCGAGGCCACGGCCGCCGCGCATGCCAAGGCCGCGGCGGTGGTGCTGCTGACGACCCTGGCGCGGAGGCTGGCCTCGTGAGCGCGTCGTTCCTGAGCCGGCTGGCGCGCGCGGGCTACGGCGGCGGGGCGGACGAGGCGTCGGCGGTGGCGGCCATGGGGTCGCTGCCCGGGCCGTCGCCGTCGCCCTCGCCGCGTACGGCGCTGCTCGAGGAGCTGCGTGGTCGCATCGAGCGCATCGAGGCGCGTGCGCCCGCCGCGGCGCCGCGTCTTCCGCCCATGCCGCTCGTGGCGGGCGGGCGCGCGGCGCCCATGGCGCTCGAACGACTGGAAGGCGCAGTGCGCGAGCGCGACGGTGTGGTGGTCGTGCGCCACCGCGTGGCGCCCAGCGAGCGCGTGGGTCGGTTCGCGCCCGCCGACGCGATGGTGGCGCATCCCGACCTCGCGGCGCCCCTGGCCGGGCTGCCCACGCCCGCGCCGCGCGAGCTCCTGCACGGGCTACGCGTGCTCGACATCGAGACCACCGGGCTCGCCGGCGGCACCGGCACGCTCGCCTTCCTGGTCGGCGTGGCCCAGTTCGAGGCCGACGGCACCCTGCTGGTGGAGCAGCTGGTGCTGGGCGCTCCTGCCGAGGAGGAGCGGCTGCTGGCGCGCCTGGGCGACACGCTCGAGGGCGCGACGCTGCTGGTGACCTTCAACGGCCGCTCCTTCGACGCGCCGTTGCTACGCACACGCTGCGTGCTGAGGCGGCGTGCGCCCGGGCCACTGGCGACCGCGCCGCACCTGGATCTCCTCGGCATCTCGCGGCGTCTGTGGCGCGGGCGTGGCTGCGATTGTCGCCTGCAGACGCTCGAGCGCGCCGTGCTGGGCAGCCGGCGTATCGACGACTTCCCCGGCTCGCTGGCGCCCGCCGCGTACACCGAGTTCCTGCGTGGCGGCGACGCTTCGGTGCTCGCGCCCATCATCGAGCACAACCGTCTCGACCTGGTCGGCACGGCGGCGCTCCTGGCCGCCGCCCTGCGCACGCTCGAAGATCCACTCAACTGGGCCGAGGATCCGGGCGAGCTGCTCGCGGTGGGCGAGCACCGCCTGTCCCTGGGCGAGGTCGACGCCGCGCTGCCGCTGCTCGAGCGCGCGCTCGAGTTCTCCAGCGCCGACGAGACACGCCGGCGCGCCATGACCCAGCTGGCCCGCGTCTACCGCCGCGCCGGTCGCGTCGACGCCGCGCGCGCCATCTGGGATCGCTACCGGCGCGAGTTCCCGCGCGAGAACCTCGGCTACGAGGAGCTGGCCAAGCTGCTCGAGCACCGCACGCGCGACCCCCACGCCGCGCTCGCCATCGCCGCCTCCGCGCCCCACGTCGCCGCCGACTCGCTGTCCCGCCGCATCGCCCGCCTCGAGCGCAAGACCCGCCAGTCACTCCTCTGAGCCGCCGAGCTCAGCTCGCGGCTGCCGGGCGGCTCAGAGCCAGCCATCGGCGCGGTAGGCCGTCCACGCCTTCGCCAGCGAAGCGACCAGCGAGACGTGCGGCGTCCAGCCGTGCGCCTTCTGCAGCGCCTCGCTCGAGCACATGAACGCCGGCGCGACCATCTGATCGTATTGCTTCGCGTCGAGCTGGTTGGTGAAGCCGAACACCTTGGCGAGCCCCGAGCCCATGACCGAGGCCCCGCGCAGCAGCGGGCGCGGCACCCGCGCGATGCGCACGCGGCGCCCGATCGCCTCGGACATCGCGCGCCACAGGAGCTCGGTGTCCATCTGCTCGCGCGCGGCGAGGAAGTAGGTGCGGTGCGCGTCGCTGCTGTCCTGCATCATCGCGGCGATGCCCGAGACCGCGTCGTCCACGTCGATGAAGCTCAGCCCCTGCGGCTCTCCGGCGACGCGAAAGCCGACCCCGCGCTTGGCCATCTTGAAGAAGGTCAGCGTCGCCCGGTCGCGCGGGCCGAACACCAGCGAAGGCCGGAACGAGGTCGTGGGGAAGGGAGCCTCGGCAGCGAGAAACTGCTCCGCCTTCAGCTTGGCGCGGCCGTACGGGTCGATCGGCTCGGCCGGATCACGCTCCGTCATGAGCACGCGTGTGGCGTTCGGACCGACGGCGGCGAGCGACGACGCGAACAGCAGCCGCCGCGGTCGCCAGGTCTGACGTGCGAGCGCCTTGACCAGGCTCTTCACCGCTTCGAAGTTCACCACGTCGTACTGCTCGGCGGTTACCCCGGCCACCACGCCGGCGAGGTGAATCACCACCTCGCAGGCAGGCAGGACCAGGTCTTCCTGTTCGAACAGGGACAGATCGCCGGCGAGCGTCTCCACGCCGCTCGCGGGCAGCTCCGCCGCCGCCTTCTCGGGATCGCGCACCAGCGCCACGATCTCGTGGCCGCGCGCGACGAGCTCCCGGCACAGGTGGGCGCCGATGAACCCGGTGGCCCCGGTGATGAATACGCGCATGACGTGTCTCCTCGCGTCGCCTAGTGTGAGGCGCTGAAGCGCTGTTCGAGCTGCCGGGCCAGCTTGTCGAAGCCGCGCTTGTTGATGGGCCCGAGCGGCAACTTGATGAGCCGGGCGAGGCCGGGGATGCGCGAGGAGAACTCCATGTGGAAGGTGAACCGCGTCCCCGTCCCATCCGGCTCGGTGCGGTAGCTGCCGTGATGGTGGTCGAACGGCGTGCCCTTCACGGTCGTGTATTCCATCAGCCGATCCGGCTCGAAGACGAGGATCTCTTCCTCGTAGGGCGGGCCGAACCAGGGTTGAATGCGTCGGATCGATCCGACGCCGTAGCGATGTCCGTGACCGTCGCGCACGTGGGTCACCTTCACCTTGAAGGGCGCGATTCGCTCGATGTACGAGGGATCGGCGAGCTCGGCGAAGACGGTCTGCGGGGGGCAGGAGAGCCGGTATTCGAGGTCGAACGATTCCATGGGCTGATCGCGACATACCACGGGGCTCGGCGAGGACGGCCTCACCGTGCCTGTCTCATGGCCGGCAGGCCTCCCATGGGAATGCGGCCGATCCCCGTCGCCAAAAGTGACTAGACGCCGTAGATCTGGCGCAGGTGGGACGGACAGTAGGCGGTCGGGTCGCCGCTCTGGCGCCGTTCTTCGGCGCACTCCCGACACTCCCGGGCCTTCTCCTCGGCTTCTTCGAGGCGAAGGCGGGCCTTCGCCTCCTCGATCGCGATTCCTGGCTCTTTCTCACGTGGCATCGCGTACGAACCGGGGCCGAAAGTTAAACTGTCAACACCGTCCCCTGGCGGCTCCTAGCGGCTCTTGGCGCGCGCGCGGTCGATGGCCTCGTCGATCATCTTCTGGTGCTGGCCAGGGTCGGCCCAGCGGGTGCGGCCGGCCTCGGGCAGCGCGTCGATGGGATCGAAGTAGGTGAAGTAGCGGCCTGGCTTGACCGAGGGAGCCATGTAGACCGACACGCCGGTGGTGCGGTCGTAGTACTCGTACGAGTGCACGTCGCGCTTGCCGCCGCCGCCGGGCGCGTCGCAGACGAAGGTCGGCGTGTTGAAGCCGGCGGTCGAGCCGCGCACGTGCTTCTCCAGATCCAGACCGGTCTGCAGGGTGGTGCGCAGGTCCTCGACGCCCTTCACCAGGTCGTGCATGTACACGTAGTACGGGTGCACGTTGACGTGGCCGAGACGCTTGACCAGGAGCTTCATGGTGTCGACGTCGTCGTTCACGCCGCGCTGCAGGACGCTCTGGTTGCGCACCACGATGCCGCGCTCCATGAGCAGGTTCATGGCCGCCTCGGTGATGCCGGTGATCTCGTTGGGATGGTTGAAGTGGGTGTGGAGCACGACTTCCTTGTGCTCCTTGCGGCCGCGCTCCACCACCTGGGTGAGCGCGTCGACCCAGGGCGCGTCGCTCAGGATCTTCTGCGGCATCACCGCCGGTCCCTTGGTCGCGAAGCGCATGCGCTTCACGTTGGGGATATCGATGAGCGCGTTGCCGATCTGCGCGATCTGCGTCGAGCGCAGGTTGTAGGCGTCGCCGCCCGAGATGACGATGTCCTCGAGCTCGGGCCGGCTGCGGATGTAGTCGAAGGCGCGCTGCCAGCGGCCCTCGTTGACGTTCAGCTGGACCTTCTCGACCTCCTCGGTGTCCACGCCCACGGCGTAGCTGCGCGTGCAGAAGCGGCAGTACACCGGGCAGGTGTCGAGGGGCAGGAACAGCGCCTTGTCGACGTAGCGGTGGGTCAGCCCGGGCACGGGCGCGTCGGCCTGCTCGCCCAGCGAATCGAGACCCAGCTTGGGATGGTCGGGCAGGAGCCGCGACGCCAGGGGCACGAACTGCCGGCGCAGCGGATCGCGGTACGGCTCGGTCCAGTCGATGAGCGAGAGCAGGTACGGCGACACGCGCACGCTCATGGGCGCGCGCTTGAAGCCCTCCTCGGCGTCCTTGATGAACTCGTCCTGGACCAGACCCTGCAGCGCCGCCAGCAGCTTGGGCACGTTGGTGATGGTCTTCTGCGACTGCCACTTGTGGTCGAGGAAGGTCTTCTCGTCCACATCAGCGTAGGCGGGGATCTTCTGCCAGAACTCGCCCCGGCGCAGCTGCTTGTGCGTGAGCGTGCGCTCGTCGACGGGCGGCTTGAGCGGCATCATCGGCAGCGTCAGCGAGGCGGCAGCGCTGCCGTTGGCATTCACGCCCGTGGCAGCTTTCGGTTCGGTCTGGCTCATGAGGTCCACCTTCGGAGTTCGGGGCCGAAGTCCAAGTACTATGGTACCAGTCAGACTGACACAAGTGCCAAGCCGGCGGACCGTCCCGGGCCAAGGTTGTGCCAAGACGTACCAGCCGTTTGCGCCGCCCGGACGCCGCCACTGCCGCAAATGATGCACCTCGTCATTGCCATGTTCCTCATCGCTGCGGGTGCTTCGCTCGTGGCGTGCCTGGCGGTGGTGCTGGTGCTGCGTCTGCGCAACGAGCGGCAGGCGCGCCGTGCGCGTGCGGCGCGCGCCGCGCTGGCCACACCCGCGCGTCTCGACGCCGTGCTCGGACCGCTGACCGGGCGGAGCTTCGAGCTGAGGCTGCCCGCGACCACGGTCGGGTCGGTGGGCGGCAACCACATCGTCGTGCCTGACAGCGCGGTCTCGCGCCTGCACAGCCTCATCCGGCGCACGCCCGCCGGGCTGGAGCTGTCGGATCTGGGCGCCACCAACGGCGTATGGGTGAACGGCGAGCGCCTGCGCGACGCCCTCCTGCTCGTGCCCGGCGACCGGCTACGGGTGGGCGAATCGGAGTTCGTGTTCGCCATCGGCCGCCCGCCCGCCGACGAGAATTTGGGATCCTCGTCACCGTAGGTTAAACTCCCACCGAATGTCCCGTCTGTTGTTCCGCGACGCGCAAGGGCGCGATGGCGGTATCGAGCTCAGAGACCAGCCCGTGTACATCGGGCGTGGGGTGGACTGCGCGATTCGTACTGACGACGCGATGGTCTCGCGCAAGCACTCCCTGGTGGTCTACCAGGATGGTCGCTACTGGATCGAGGACCTGGACAGCTCGAACGGTACCCACGTCAACGACGTGCGGGTGAAGCGCCAGGCGCTCGCGCACAACGACGTGGTGCGCTGCGGCAGCCTGTGGCTACGCTTCGTCGAGGACGCGCCGCGCGTGGGCGCGCCGTCCACGTCGGCATTCCGCGCCCAGCAGCCGACCGCGACGCCCGGACAGATGGCCGACGCCATCGGCGGCGGCGGCATGGGCGGTGGTGGTGGTGGAGGTGGAGGCATGGTGGGCGGCGGCATGGGTGGTAGCGGTGGTATGGGTGGCAACGGCGCGCCCATGGGCGGCGGAGAGGACCCCGCCACACTGCGCCAGCACGTCGCCGAGATGCAGGTCGCGCGCGACCAGGCAATGGCGCAGGCGCGCTACATGCGCGACGAGGTGGTGCGCCGGGTCAAGTCCATGGCCGGCGAGCTGGACCGGATGCGCGGCGAGCTCGAGGATCTGCTGCGCAAGCTGGGCAGCTAGCCTGGCTACGGCGCCACGGCGCGCAGCAAGATCACCGACACGTTGTCCGCGCCGCCCGCCGCATTCGCCGCGGCGATGAGCTTCGTGCCCGCGAGCGGCAGGTCGCCCACATCGGCGAGCACGATCTGCCGGATGACCTCATCCGGGACCATGTCGGTCAGGCCGTCGCAACAGAGCAGGAAGACGTCGCCCGGGGTCATGCCGACGATCTGGTGGTCGACCTCGACGTACTCGTGCAGACCGACCGCGCGCACGATGATGTTCGAGTGCGCCGGGCCCAGCTTGCCGGCCAGGTCGGGGTTGTCGGCGTACAGGTTGATGAGCGAGTGGTCGCGCGTGATCTGCGCCAGCACCTCGCCACGCAGCATGTAGCAGCGCGAGTCGCCCACGTGACAGAGGTGCAGTGCGCTGTCCTGCTGGCGCACCGCGACCACGGTCGTGCCCATGCCACGGCAGTCGGGGTCGCTCTGGCCGCGCGCGAACACCTGCGCGTTGGCGTACAGGATGGCGTTGACCAGGGGCTCCTCGCCGGGCGGCGTGGGCGGCAGGCCGGTATGCGCGACCTCGGAGATGGCCGCGACCGCGGTCTGCGAGGCCACCGCACCCGATGCGTGGCCACCCATGCCATCGCAGATCACATACAGCCCGTACTGCGGGTCGAGCAGGATGGCATCCTCGTTGTGCGTCCGCTGGGCGCCCACATCGGTGAAGCCCGCGCTCACGAGGCGAAGAGTCATCGAGGCTTTCGACCGTATCACCCGATCCGCGTGCTGTACAGAAGCTCGCCTCGGCGGAGCCGGCGCGCCGGCTGCGATTACTACTGGCAGATGCCGGTCGCGGTGTGCCCGGGCATGGCCTGGCAGGTGCCATTCGTGCACGCGCCCGCGCCCGCGCCGCGGTCGCACAGCTTGTGGCACTTGTGGTCGGTGGTCAGGCAGGTGAGCCCCTTTCGGCAGTCGTTGGCCAGGCTGCAGGTGTCCAGCTCGGCGCCGGCGGCGGCCTGGGCGCACACGCCTTTCTCCATGGTGGTCACGATCGCCGAGGGATAGCAGCCCTGGTCGGCGAGCTCGCAATCCTGGCCCAGGAGCGAGCACACCTGGCCGCACACGTGCGCGTCGGCCACGCCGCTGACCGGGATGTAGCAAGCCTGCTCGGCGGGCGTGGTCGGACAGGCATGGGTGGCGTCGCAGTACTGCATGCAGCGTTGTGCGGTGCCGCCACCGAAGACGGCGCACAGGCTCACCGCCTGGCAGTCGACCTCGCTCACGCAGGTCGCGCCGGGCGCCAGGGTGCCGGCACGGAAGCAGTCCCGCTCGTGGGTCGTGACGTCGACGCTGCACTTCTTCCCCTCGGCCACGGCGCAGCCACACGACAGGAAGAAGTCGCACGCGCTCGGCTCCGGTTCGGGGTTGGGACACTCGACGCGGGCGTCGGGCAGGGGCGCGGCGTCGGCCTGCGGCGCGACGTCAGCGCCACCACAGGCGGCCAGCGCCAGAGCGCCCGCCGCGATCAGCATGGGCAACAACGAGGAAATTCGGGACTGCATGACTAGTCTCCCTAATGACCGGCAACGATCGGCTAGGACAGGCCAAGCACAACTATACAACACACTGGGACGGCCACCCGGGCTGGGCATTCATTGCGCTCGTGATACATCTCACCCGGATGAGACTTCTGGCCGCGCTCGCCCTCGTGCTCGCCTGCGTCGCGATCGGCTGCAATTCCGGGGCGATGACCTCGAAGGACGGCGCCGTGCTCTTCGACAAGACGTGCGCGCAGTGCCACGGGCGCGACGGCAAGGCCGACCCGATCTGGAAGGCGCGCCTGAGCGTGCCCGACCTGTCGGATCCCGCGCTGCAGGGCAAGCTGTCCGACGACCAGATGATGAAGATCATCCAGGACGGCTCGGAGAACCGGCGCATGCCACCCTGGCGCGGCGCCTTCAACGAGGAGCAGGTGCGCGCCCTGGTGGCGCACGTGCGCACGCTCAGGAAGTGACCAGCGCCGCCAGCGCGGCGTCGATCTCCTCGCGCACCGTGGCGTCGGTCTCCTCGCCGCAGGCGGCGCGCGCGCGCAGGCCCGCGCCGTCGCCCAGGCGACCGAGCGCCCAGGCGGCGTGCGCTCGCACCAGCGGGTGCCGGTCGGCCAGCGCCGTGCGCAGCGCCGGCACCGCGGCCACGTCGCCGGCGTTGCCGAGGGCGACGCAGACGTTGCGCAGCAGCTGCTCGCGGTGCACGCGCCGGAGCGCGCTGCGCTTGACGAACTGGCGGAACTGGTTGGCGCCCAGGGCCAGCATGGGGATGAGCTCGGGCGCGCCGCGCTCGACGCTGAGCGGGGCCAGCTCGGGCGCGGGCGGCATGGCCGGGTCGCCCGCGCCGGCGTTGAACGGGCAGACTTCCTGGCAGATGTCGCAGCCGAACACGTGCGTGCCCACGAGCGGACGCAGCTCGCGCGGCATGGGGCCCTCCAGCTCGATGGTGAGGTACGAGATGCAGCGGCGCGCATCGAGCACGTAGGCATCGACGAACGCGCCGGTCGGGCACGCGTCCAGGCAGGCGCGGCACTGGCCGCAGCGCTTGCGCGGCACGGCCGGCGCGGCACCGTCGGGCAGGCGCGCCTCGGCCGCGAGCAAGAGCTCGCCCAGGAGCACGTACGAGCCCAGGCCGGGCGCGATCAGCATGGTGTTCTTGGCGACGAAACCCAGGCCGGCGCGCTCGGCCTCGTCGCGCTCGTAGAGCGGCAAGGTGTCGACGCACGGCCGCGAGGCGATGGGCTCGCCGGCGAAGTCGACGATGCTGGTGGCCAGCCGGGCCAGCTTGGACTTCAGCACCGTGTGGTAGTCGGCGCCGCGCGCGTAGCGCGCGATGCGTCCGCGCGGGCCGGTGCGCAGGGGCACGGGCGCGTCGCGGTGCGCGTACGACAGCGCCAGCGCCACGATGGTGCGCGCGCCCGCGAGCAGGCTGCGCGCGTCGCGCCGGGCCCGCTCGTGCTCGTCCGAGGCCAGGTAGGCCATGTCGCCGTGGCGACCGGCGGCCAGCCAGTCGCGGTAGAGCGCGTGCCGCGCCGCCGGCGCGATGGGCGACAGGCCGACCCGCTGGAATCCCAGCGCGCGCGCCTCGGCGACGATGTGCGCGCCGAGCTGTTCGGGCGAGACGGCCATGCTGCTTTCGGCATCTGGTAGCATGCGCGCGTTCGAATGCACAGCAGAGGAAGAAGAAGTGGCGCCGCGTGGCTCGCGCTCGCGGCAATCGTCGTCGTCATCCTGGCCCGGGCCCCGCGCGCGGCGTCCGCCGCGCCGGTGGCGCGCGGCTGCGACGTCGTCGACGAGGGCGGCAAGTGGCTGGCACGTTTCCCCGCCCCGGTGACGCTGGGCGCGCCCGGCGAGGGCGGCGTGCTGGCCGTGCGGCTGTGGGACCTCGAGCTGCCCTGGACGCCGGGCACGCCGGTGCCGGCGCGCGGGCCCATCTTCCCCGCCGCCTGCGGCGCGCCGCCCGACGACAGCTGGCAGGGCACGCTGGTGCACGCGGCGCGCGCGGCCGACGACGGCGAGCAGGACGCCGCGGCGCTCGCCTGGGAGGCCGGGCTGGCCGGGCTGCACGCCTCGGGCGTGCGCGGCGACCGCGTCTTCGCCCTGCCGTCGCCCGAGCTGGTGCCCGCCGGCGCGGTGCGCCGCGCGCTCGCCGCCGCCGACCCTGAACGGCTCGACGCCGCGCTCGCCCGCCTGGCCACGACCTTCCCGTTCCTGCGCGAAGGCGCCGACGCCTACGCCACGCTCGCCGCGTGGCTGCGCGCGCACGGCCGGGCGGACCTGGCCCACGCCTGGGACGCGCGTGCGGCCGCGTCGGCCAACGGCTTCATCAACGACGACCGGCGCGCCGCCGCCGCGGTCGAGCGCCTGGTGCCCTTCGCCCTGGGCGCCTACCTGGCGCTGCCGCTCTTCGGCCTGGTGCTGGGCCTGGGCCTGGGCGCGCGCGCGCGCCGCCAGCCCGGGCCGCCCGGGCCGCTGGTGCTGCCGCTCATCGGCCTGGGCACGCTGCTGTTCGTCGCGCTCATCCTGTGCGCCAGCCTGACCGGGCAGCTCGACGTCATCGCCAAGCATCGCGACGTGCCCGCCGCCCTGCTCGAGGACGGCATGGCCGCCCCCGAGGTGCGCACCTGGATCGAGACGCGCGTGCGCAAGCCGGCGCGCGCCCGCCTGCTCGCCAACGTCGACGCCGAGCGCGCCGCCATGAAGGTGGGCAAGCTGGCCGAAGTGCCTCCGCCCTCCGACGACGAGATGCGCCAGGCGCTGGCGCCCACGCAGGGCATCGGCGGGCGCATCGCCGACGGCGCGGGCGGGCTGCACCTGGCGCGGCTCATGGACCCGGGCCGCCTGCTGTCGCGCGTGGTCGTGCCCTTCGACA
>OBEQ010612208.1_pt1 | contig 23453 bp, 23 predicted proteins | sample 1670901 | NCBI WGS metagenome assembly OBEQ01 (sample SAMEA104232315, study PRJEB22302) | groundwater metagenome | biome: forest; feature: aquifer; material: groundwater | place: USA | collected 2011-08-07 | depth 5.4 m
GATTCATGCATGGTCATCGAATATTCCTGGTGCCCGTCGTAATCGTCGTCGTGTACGAGATCGGAATCGCACTCTGAATCGAAATAGCGATGAAGGAATTATAAAATTGGGATTAAGAACCGGGCACGCTCGTGGATCAGCACTCGAAGTCGGCGCGATTTTCGATTTCGCAGCAGCGATGCAATGGGGTGATGCAGCGTATTACGTCGATGCACAATCGATGATTGAGCGTGTTGTGCAGATGGTGAGCAAGTTGCGGTGAGGTCGCACAAATAATTTGTCCATACGCCCTACGGCAATCCCCCAGTCACAAACCATGTCTCCCCTGATTGTTCGGCGTGGCGCGAACTTTTATAGTGCCGCCGGGTAGGAAATCAACGCATCACAACAAGGAGCAACACCATGGCAGCAGCAGACGGAGTCTCGAATCAACACACCACGGATTTTCGCAAGCCAGCCTCTACGATTGGGCACAGCATGGAAGAGCTGGGCACCATGACGAAAGAAATGGCGAGCGACGCGGTGGGCAAGTTTCAAGAGAATGCGGCGAAATATTATGACCAGGGAGTGAAACGCGCCGAGAGTTTTGAACGCGGGATCGAAAAAAAAATCGGCGAAAATCCAATCGTCGCGTTGTGTGTGGCCGCTGGTGTGGGCCTGGTCGCGGGCGCGTATTTTAATCGTCGCTAATGCGCCCCCTCTTCCCACAGATGACCCAAAAAATCCTGGCCGCTGGTGCGGCGGCCGGGATTTTTTTGATGGCGATTTTTTTCCTGATGTACGGCGCCGCAGTCGGTTTGGGCACGGTCTTCGTGCAACCGTGGATTGGTTGGGTGATCGTCGGCGGAGTCGTGTTGGTGAGCGCGCTGATTTTTTTCGCAATCCCATGTCAAAAAAGACCAAAGGCTCCGCGTGGGCTCCTGCAGCAAATTCTCGCGCGCGTGGACGGTCCGGCGCTGCGGGCATGGACGCAGCGTCATCCGTATCACGCCACCGGCGCCGCCGCTGCCGCGGGTTTCGTGGCGACCGGCACCGATGTTGCCGAGCTCACCGAACTGCTGAAAACCGCGCTCGTGCCGCTGTTGGTGGAATATTTTCAAGCCCAGTCGAAGTCGGCGTAGGATAATCCCCCAGTCAAAAACCGTGTCTCCCCTGATTGTTCCTCGGTGCATTCTTTCGTACATATCCGCCACTCAGTCATTTCGGCTGACACAATGTAGTTCATGAGGAGATGTTATGAGAAAAAATCAGATCGTGTGTTTGGTAGCATGTCTGGCGGCCTTCGCCGCGGGATGTGACAGTGGTGGTAGTGATGAGCCAACGACAGGCACTGCCACCGTGGCAGGTGTCGCGACGGGCACTACAGAAAGCGATGCTAATAGTAGTGCAAGCAGTACTGCTGACAGTAGTACAACTGAAACTACAACTGACACTACAACAAGCACTACCGCTGATGGCACCGTAACGACCACCTCGGGACGCACGGTGCTCGCACCGACGATCAGTGCCACCACTCCTGCCGATGGGGAAATTGGCGTCTTCACCAATCGACAGATTGCCGTGACGCTGAACGAAGCGATGGATCCGGCCACGATCAATGCCTCCACATTCATTGTCATGCAAGGCACCACACTGGTGCCAGGCACGGTGACGATTGCGGGCAGCGTGGCACTTTTTACGCCCACCAGTGATTTGATCGCGAGTTCCATCTACACCGTTACCATTACCACCGGCGCGAAAGATTTGGCCGGGAATGCCTTGGCGGTTGATACCGTCTGGAGTTTTACGACCGGTGCGACCGCGGACACCGTGGTTCCAACGATCACTGTCCTGAATCCGGTGAACGCCGACACGCATGTGGCCGTGAACCAAAAAATCAGCGTTACGTTTAGCGAGGCGATGGATGTCCTGACGATGACCACGGAACACTTCGTGGTGACCGGTCCAGGGAGCGCGCTGATTGCGGGTGTGGTCGATTACGACGCCCTCGTGAACCGTGCGATTTTTACCGCGAGCAAGAATTTTGCGCCGAACACGCTCTTTACGGCAACGATCAACACGGGCGCCAAAGACCTTGCGGGCAATGCGTTGGCGAGTGATGTCGTCTGGAGTTTCACGACCAGCGCCGTTGCTGGTCCCGCGCCGCTTGTGCTGGGCAGTGCGGGTACGTTTGCGATTCTCACGAAATCAGGCATCACGGACGTTCCATCGTCGGTGATCACCGGTGATATTGGTGCGAGTCCCATCACGGGTGCGGCCCTGATCATCTCGTGTCCCGAAGTGACGGGGACCATTTATTCCGTCGATGCCACGGGTCCTGCCTGCAAGGTGACGGACGATACATTTTTGACCACGGCAGTCGGTGACATGGAAATTGCCTTTACCGACGCCGCTGGGCGCACGTTGCCGGATTTCACGGAGCATGGTGCCGGAGAAATTGGCGGACTCACGTTGGTTCCGGGTCTCTACAAATGGAGCACCAGTGTGTTGATCTCCACCGATGTCACGCTGTCCGGTGGCGCGGACGACGTCTGGATTTTCCAGATATCGGGTGACTTGACGCAGGCCAACGGAAAAATTGTGCACTTGGCGGGTGGCGCACAAGCGAAGAATATTTATTGGCAGGTTGGTGGTGGTACGGGGGTCGCTATTGGAACGACCGCGCATTTCGAAGGCACCATCCTCGCCTTGAAAGGCATCAATCTAGCAACTGGCGCGACAGTGAACGGCCGACTGTTGGCCCAAACTGCGGTGGCGTTGGATCATAATACGGTGACGAAACCAGCCCCATGAACAGTGCTCAACGCCTCATGCTGTTCCTGTGTTTGCTCTCATGGACGTCCAGCGGTTGTGCCACGCTGGGCGTTGCGTTGTTCTATAAAAAAGTCAATCTGCCCGAGGTGCAAGTGGTGCGCAATATTGCGTACGCAAAAAATGTGCACGGCGATCCGACGCTGACGCGGCTCGATCTGTTTTTGCCGAAGGGAAAAAATTGGCCGACCATGATTTTTGTGCATGGTGGTGGATGGGATACCGGCGACAAAGATTTGAAAGTGGCGGGCGCCGATGTGTATGGCAATATTGGGCGCTATTTTGCGGAACAAGGCATTGGCACGGCGATCATCAGTTATGGACTGATGCCCGAGGTCAATTGGAAAACGCAGGTGCTGGATGTTGCCAAAGCCACCGCGTGGGTCTACGCGCACATTCACGAATATCGCGGCGATGCGAAATCGATTTTTCTCGCGGGACATTCGGCGGGCGCGCAGCTGGTGAGCCGCGTGGCGCTGGATGCCTCGGTGTTGCAATCGCTGGGCCTCTCGCCGGGCATTGTGTGTGGGGTGATGCCCATCAGCGGTGCGGGGTACAATTTTTTGAATGAGGAAATGTATGCGTACGGAAAAAAACGGGGATCTTTTGAGGCGCTGTTCAACCAAGAAGAACTCAGTAAAATTTTACGCAAAAAATTATCGCCCATCTTTTTTGTGCGGCGCGCCGCCCCGCCGTTTCTGATCCTCTATGCCGCGCACGAGGCCAAAGAGATTCAACATGATTCGCTGCGACTGGATCAGGCGTTGCAATCCGCGGGTGCGCAACGGCAGTTGTATGTCGTCCCCAAAGTGAATCACGGCAGTATGGTGCTCGCCTTGAGTCATCCGAATAAACTCCCCGCGAATCTCATGATGGTTTTCATGCGCACCTGCGAGTGTGGTCGCTCCACCACCAAAAAATTCAACACCGCGCCAACGCCACGATAGGGGTGTGGCTCACCGCATCTTGCTCGTCGTCATCTTGATCAAAATCACGGTGACGATCTCGATCACGACCACGATTACGAGGGGCACCGAGCTGCAAAGATCGCTGTGCAGTCATCGTCATTCGTAATCGTGTACGTTGTCGTTATCAGTATCGATTACGATCATGATCACGATTAGGATAAAGAGGAGTCCGAAATAGGTCCACACGTCCTACTCATCACTCCGGGAATCCCCCAAATGAAAATCAGGTCTGCCCCGATAGCCTGTGATGCAATGCTTTTGTAGTCTGCCCGCCTGACCAATCGGGGTCAGTGCACAGAGGACACGTTTTCACCCAAAGGAGTTTCGTATGAAGAAAAATAACATCGCGGTATCCTGCCTCATCGTGGCGAGTTGTGCGCTCGTGGTGTTTGCGTCCGGTGGCCAAGGCACTGCCGTGGCAGTGGCCGAGACAAAATGTACCATGGATTATAATCTGAAGAGTTGGTCGGTGTTCTACAAAACGGGCAAGGGCTCGGGCACCATTCGCTGCGATAATGGCCAAAAGGCCCGCGTGATGTTGCGCAGCGAAGGGGGCGGAATTACCTTTGGTACGTCAAAGATTGTGCATGGGCATGGTGTGTTTTCCAAAACGGCGAGTATCAAAAATATTTATGGTGCGTATGCCAATGCCGCCGCGCACGGTGGGGTCGGTGATGCGGGCGCCGCACAAGCCTTAACCAAAGGCGATATTTCGCTCGCACTGACCGGCACTGGCAAAGGGATTAATGTCGGAATTGATTTCGGCAGTTTCCGGATTTCCAAAATGTAAATTACTCGGCGGGTTTTTTTAGGGCAATCCCCCACGCACAAATCATGGCTCCCCCGATTGTGGCGATTTGTCTCTCTGGTACAACCGCCACATTGATGTTGAGCAGATGTCTCACGCAGTACCGCAAAGGAGAACGACCATGGAATACAAGAATGACCAGGCCCCGAAGGCGCAGCACAATCCTGTGCATCACGGGATGCAGAAAAATACGGCGGGCTGTTGCACATCGAAAGATGACAACAAACGCCATGCGACCACACCGTCGAAGTATCCGGATCAAGAGGCCGGCGAGTGTCGTGAAAAAACCGATAATCACGATGCCAACAAGAAATTTCCGAAGAAGCACGCGTAAGGAGTCATGGGCCACCGAAGCCCGGATGAACGATCTCTGTCGTTGATCGACACAGGAAAAAAATTCATCCGGGTTTCATTATAACAATGCACGACAACAAAGGACGATCATATGAAAAAAATCTCTGCACTCTTGTTAGCCATCACATTGGGCATGCTTTCGAAATCTGCGCCCTCGTTTGCGGAAACCACCACGACCACCGAGCAAGTCACGACCGAAAGTCATGTGGTGCCTCGGGTGGTGCATCATCGAGCGCGCCGCGCACGGCCGGTGTCGACGAGGACACTGCACACGACGGAAACGATCGTGCAAACCACGCCGCGAAAAATTCTGGATGAAGACATGTTGAAGAAAATTTCCAGCACACTCTGCACGGAAGGTTTTAAGGCGTACGTCAGTCGTGACAGAAAAAATGTGTGTCAAGGCATGGCGATGGCGCCAGATCTGGCCTACAGCTGCGTGTGGAATAAATCGGGGGCCTCGGCGTTTTCGCCCGTGGATCAAGGACCGTGCAATCTGGATTTTGTCGAACACCGTGGCAGTGTGATCATTACCAAAAATGATTACCAATCGAATCCGCCCCTCTCGTACGGCGTCGAAGCGCAATGTTGCTTCCGGGCCGCACAAGATCCGGTTCCCTCGACGTCGACTTCCACGTCATCGATCAAATATTAAGCGTCTCCCCAAATAATTATTTTCAAAACCACGCAACCTTATCACGGCGGGCTCCGCCGAAAATAGGCATGGCCACAAAAGAACACAGAGAAACGCAAAAAAATATTCTTTGTGTTGCTTTGCGTCCTTTTGCGGCCAATCAGAAAATGGGAAGCAACTTTTTCCACGAGTCCGCCGATACACAACCGGTATGAACCGTTGGCGCATACAGCGTGGGATTGGTGCCCGACCGATGGCGCCGGGACTGGGGCGGGCGGTTGGCGCGAGTGTGCGGTCGTGTGTCGATCGTTACGCGCGGGCCGCGACGTTTCCATTGCGCCTCGCGACCAGATTTCCGGCGTTGCAACTCTTCATCAACAGTCAGGTCATGAACCCCGCGCCGCTCGCGGCGTTGGTGTCGATGCTTTTTTCCGGTGGTCTTGGGATGTGTGTGCCCAGCGGACCGGGCGCGATGATGGCTAGTGTGAAAAAATCAAAAGACCTCGCAGCGCCGCGCGAGCCATTGCAGTTGCAAGGCACCTTCACGTTGTCTGAACCGCCGGTGGAATCCGAAATCGATGCGATCGTGCGTGCCATCGTGGCACAAGATGCGGTGTGGTATCCGCACGGTGATGCGACGCCGATGAGTACCGCGGCCAAATATCTTCACAATCGGCGGTATCAAATTGCAACGAACGTTTTAATACGGGGTTTTTCTTTGCAGACTTTGGGAAATCAGGTGCGCCGTGCACGGGGACTTGGCACAGGCAGCAGGGGGCAGCGCTCGCTGCACAGCAGCACAATTATCGAGGACTGGAAGGTTCGCTTATTTGGTGTGGTGACTGAGAAGAAGATTCACACCGCATGCCCATTGGCGGGCACCTTCGCACTTTCCGAACCGCCACTGGAATCAGAAGTTGAGGCGGTCGTGCGCGCGATTGTGGCGCAAGATGCCGCGTTGTATCCAAAAGGCGATGCGACGCCAATGAATGCGGGACCAAAATATTTCAGTGATTCCTTCTATTGCATCGTCACGCCAGCGGGATCTCTGGAGTTTCCTCTGGGCACGTTGGCAGCTTGGGTACGTCGCGCGCGTGGGTTCAAAGCTGACGACAGGCGTGAATTGTCAGCCTGTATGATCATCTCCGAATGGAAATCGCGGCTGTTTGGGATTATGGAGGTCGCGCCCATGCGCGCCGTTCGGCCGTTGATGGGCACGTTTGCCTTCTCCGAGCCGCCGCTGGAACCGGAGGTCGATGCGATCGTGCGTGCGATTGTGGCTCAAGATTCGGCGTTGTATCCGAACGGGGCTGTGGCGCCGATGAGTACCGGTCGAAAATATTTTCGAGATTCATTCTATCAAATCACCACGAGCGCTGGACGGCTGGATGTCTCTCTAGGCACTTTGGCCAGCTGGGTGCGACGTGCGCGGGGGCTCAAAACAAACAGCGATGGTCAACGTACGTTACCCAGCGGCACGATTATAGAGGACTGGAAGGTTCGCCTGTTTGGTGTGGTGATTGAGAAGAAGGTTCACACCGCATGTCCATTGGCTGGCACCTTCGTGCTCTCCGACCCGCCGTTGGAATCAGAAATCGATGCGATCGTGCGTGCGATAGTTGCTCAAGATGCGGCATTGTATCCGAATGGCGATGCGACGATGATGAGTGTGAGTGATAAATGTTTTGAAAACCCGCGCTATCAAATCACCACGAGTGTTGGACGACGGGAGCTCCCCCTGCAGACTTTGGCAGGTTGGGTCCGCCGTGCACGGGGGCTCAAATGTAGTGATAAACGCACCTTGCCAGCCAGCACCATCATCGCCGAATGGAAATTCCGCCTCTTCGGTATTCGCACCGACGCAGCCACATTGGATCCGGCGGCAATTGAAGAATGGTTTGCGGCGCAGGGGTTGAGTGATTTGGTGGCGGCGTTGCGATCCGCACCCGATGCGTTGTTGGATTTGTTGCACGCGCTCTCGCCGGAGATGTCGGAGCGCGAGCAGGCGCAGCAGGTGCGGATGGTGGCGCAGTGGCAATTGGCGAGCGGGTGGCGGCCGAGTGCGAATGCCGCGGTGGCGGGGGTGGGCGGGCAGGATCCGTTGTTGCGCGCACTCATGATGCGTCGCGACATGTTGGAGCGCATGAGCGCGGAACAATTGCTGCGCGTGCAACGCGTGATGGCGCGGCATTGGGCGCGGGCGTTGAATCGCGATGCGCCCGGCACGCTGCAGGCGTTGCGACAATTGGCGGCGGAAATTAGCGATCCGCGCGTGCAACAATTGTTGCGCGCGGTGGCCGACGAATATGCTGCGGAATTGCAGTGGGACGTCGAATCGGTGCGCACCACACTCTTTCCCTTTCAACGCACCGGCGCGAAATTTTTGGCGCGTCGCACGGCGGCGCTGTTGGCCGACGATACTGGTCTTGGCAAAACGCTCGAGGCCATTGCCGCGGTGGAGGCGCTCTGGCAGGCGGGCGAGCGGGGGCGTGCGTTGATTGTCGCGCCGGCGTCGGTGAAACAGATTTGGGCGCAGCGATTGTCGATGGACGCGACGGACGGATATTTGCGCGTGCCGCGCCGTGTGGCGTTGATTTCTGGAGACCGGGAAATGCGCGCACAACGCGCGTTGGCGGCGGGCGATGCGGACTATGTGATTGTGAATCCGGAATATCTGGCGAATGCGAGTGCGACAGAAATCGCGGCGTTGCAGGACAATCTGCTCGTGCTGATTGTCGATGAAGCACAGCTCGTGCAAAATCCGTCCGATACGATTCAGCGCGCGGCGGCGGTGCGACAGATTCGTGCGCCACGTACCTGGTTGCTCACGGCGACGCCCTTTTTTGCACGCGAGGAAAATTTGTGGACGCATCTGAATATGCTGGAGCCGGGGCAGCATGGCACGTATGCGGAATTTCGCGCCGCGCATGCGCGCGATGAAGTGGGTCGTGTCACGTTGCATCGTCGCGCGCAAAACGTGATGTTGCGCCGTCGCAAAACCGATGTGCTCGGTACGTACGATCCCGCGCTCCCGCTCGACGCGCAACCGCTCGCGTTGCCCGCCGTGCGGTGGGTTCCACCATCTGAGGCGGGTGCGTATGACATGAGTACTGAGCAGCGCGACGCCGCGCTGTTGTTGCTCACCGATTTCCCCACGTTTTGGGAGACGTATGGCGACGCCGATCGCGCGGCGTCGAGTGTGGGACCGCTCGAACGCTTGCACTTCCTGTATCAAATTCAACACGAACCGGAACGATTGGGAATTAACGGAGTCGCCACCAAACTCGCCGCGCTCGATGCGTTGGTGTTGCCGCGGATTGCCGCGGGTCAACAAGTCGTGTTGTACGTGAATCGGCGCCGCCAGGCAAAACGGTTGCAAGAACGCTACGCGTCGCATGGTGCGGTATTGTTTTGGGGCGGCATCGGCGAAACCAAAAAAGAACGCGGGCGACGCGCGTTTCAAAATGGTGCGGCAAAAATTTTGGTGGGCACGAGTGCGATGGCGTTCGGGATTGATCTCACCGCAGGGCACGCGATTATTTTGGTGGAAGAACCGCGCACGTATGTGGAGCGGTATCAGGTGGTGGATCGCTTGGTGCGCCTCGATCCGCAGCATCGCCGCCACGCCATCGATGTCATTCGCCTGATTGGAACATATCCGCCGCTCGCCGACGCCACGCCCGACGAGGTGCGCTGTCTGGCGCTGGGGAGTTATTCCGAATTAGTCGATGAGTATCTGGAACGCATGGGATGGATTTTTCACGTGGTGATGGATTTGCCGTTTGCGGAAACGGAACTCACCAAATTACTCCAAGAACAATTGCATCGCCGATTATTTCCCGACGCCACGGGGTATCAACGCAAAGTCATTCAGGCGGGCGAAATTTTTTATCCCGTGCATGTGGGGTTGTGCAGTTTCGATGTCGCCGTGCAAGAGCGCGCGCAAGCGGCTGTGCTGGCGGTGGCGGAATTGTATGTGAACAACACCGATGCGGCGGAACGATTGCGTGATGAGTATCTGGCGATCCAACAACAATTGAATGTCGAATTTCCCGTGGCCGAATTGGAAATCATCGCGAGTCTTTCCCACGTGCGCAACAAGACGTTGCGGCGCGCGGCGCTGGAATTGTTGCCGAGCGCACTGACCACGTTGCACGCCGCGGGAAAAAATTTGGACGCGGTGGTGCGCGTGCGGGAATCGTATCAGCAGACGATGTTGCTCGCGTGGCTCGCCGTTGCTGGACGTGACAATGCGGTCGCTGCGCTGGAGGCGGCGGTCGATCAACTCTCCGTCATGGAATCCGATGTGGCGCTGCGACTCGCGCATCGTGTGGAGCAGAGTGTGCAACCGTTGCTCGCCGTGCGTGATGTGTTCGGTGGTTTTGTGGAACGCCACGCAGACGTCGTGCGTGCGAGCGATCTCGCACAAATCGTGGAATGTCTCGCACAACTCAGCGCGACCTGCATCGCATCGCCCACACTGTTTGCCATGATCATGGACGCTGATTACGATTCGATCGACGCAGTGATCGCGGACACGCGCGCGTTTGCGGTCGATGTGATTGTGGAAGGTTTGGGATTGCCCGATACCACTGCGACCCAAGCGGCGGTGCAGACGGTGTTGGACAGTGGTGCGCCGTTGGCGCAACTCGTCACGCTCGCGCAATCGTATCGCGCGGAGGAAAAAGTGGAAGCGCTCGCGCGGTTGCAAGAAATTGCGCAACACGTTTTGCACGGCGACTTCGCACAGTGGCGGGCGGCGGGTGCGGGCGGGGCGGGTGCATTTCGCGCGGACGATATCGCACTGTGGAATGCGTGGAATAAATCCTACGCCACGAGTCACACGCTCGACAACGGGACGCAACAGGTAACCGCGGAATTACACAGTGCGTGGGAGGAATGGCGCGACACCCTCACCGCGTGCACCGCCATAGAATCGCCGTTCGTGTGGGAACGCGTTGGAAAATTTTTGCAACTCCCCGACGACGCCGCGCGTGAACGCGTGTTGGCCCACATGCGCAGTGCGCTGAAAATTCTGGAACGCGTGGCGGTGCGACCCGAAATGGACGCCGCCGACATCGCGCGCGTCGATGGTGTGTTTGGTCCCGGTGCGCACAAAAATTGCGCCGATGAAAACGCTCGTCGTCGCATGCACACTGCTCTGGCGCGCTTGGTGCCGTGGCTCGAGGCGATTGCGGCGACACAGCGTGCGATGCCATCCGGCAAACGCACTGAGTTCGATGCGGCGTATGCGAAACTCGCAACGCTTGAACGTCGCTTTGCCGCAGCGTTGCGCAAAAAAGATCCGGTGGTGAGTACGTTGTCTGCGTTGACGTACGCGCTCAAACATCGCCACCCGGCGGGCCGCAGCAGCACGGTGCGCGTGGAGGATCGCGCCGATTGGCCGATGTTGGTGAACATTGGCGAACTCGGTCCCGCGTTGGTGAATTGTTTGATCACCACCGGCGAAGCAAAATTTGCGGAGACGTTGGTGGATGTGTTGGGGAATCGCGCGCAACGTCTGTTGATCGTGCGTTCGCCCGACAGCGGTGAGGTGGTCGCATGGGCGATGTTGAAATTGCGTCGCGATGCGAATGGCGCACCGGTGGTGCATGTGGAGCGCCCCTTCGGACCGCAGGCCGCGCACTATGTGCCCGCGTTTCTCGCGCACGCCCGCCACAAACGCGATGCGATGTCTTCGGATACTGCGCGTCCGCCACTCACGCGCTTCGCCCGCAACGAGCGCGAACGCGACGCTGGCATGTGGCTCTACTCCGCCGGCCATTTCGGTCCGGTGGAACATGTCGAAGACCTCTTCGATGTGCGCGCCGCCGACCAGGTCGAATTTCGCGCGTGGGTGGTTGAGTGACAAAAAATATTGACACCGCTTGGGCACGCAGATAATCTAGTCGTAATTCAAGTTGACTATAATTCAGGTCATTTATGAAAACACTGCCGCTGTCCGAAGTTAAAATGAAACTCTCCGAATTGGTGGGTGATGTCGCCGAGCGCGATGAAGAAATTACTATTACCCGCAATGGCAAGCCCGTGGCCATTTTGGTGAGCCCCGAGGAATTCGAGAGCTGGCAGGAGACGTTGGCCGTGCGCAGCGATCCTGCACTCATGCGCGAAATTCGCAGCGGACTCAAAGGCCTGAAGCAGCGCCCCAAAACCTACACGCTGTCTGAACTGTTCGAATAATCATGGCGATACTGCGTCGCATCCGCATGCCGGAAAAAGTCGCGTTGCTGATTCGTCGGCTCCCGCCGGCGCTGAAGCCGAAAATTCGCGCGGCCCTAGACGCCATCGTCTCAAATCCCCACTTGGGCAAACCACTGCGTGCGGAATTAACATCTCTCTGGAGTCTGCGGGTCGGCCGCGTGCGCATCATTTATCGCATTCATTCACATCATCTCGATATTGTCTCGATATTGTCTCGATCGGGCCGAGAAAGACGATTTACGACGGTTTGACTGCCGCACTGCGTCAGTCGCTTCAGGTGTAATTTCTAATTTTTTGTCCCTACGTCCCTATGTCCTTACGTCCCTACGTCTTTTAGCGGAGCGCGACAGAAATATTTATTTTCACTTTTTTAGCAACTTTTTCTGGAAACTGCCGATAGAGATATTGTAAGCCGATCAATCTCGATCGGAGACCATAACAGGAGGTTCGTATGGGTATCGGTAGATGTGCAGGACAACGGGCGCAATATCGCGCGGCATTTCAAGCCGTTGGCGGTCGAGTGGGTGGGCCAATCCGCACGAGCGCTGGGTCGTCTAGCTATCGCAGCGGCGGCGTGGGCAAAGTCGGTGGTATCGGCGGGGCGGTGCTGGTGTCAGCGCTGTTTGCGCACGAGGCCAAGGCTGCGAGTATGAATGACATGATGGGCGACGGAGCATCCAGCGCCAGAGCCGGCGCGAATTGCATGAGCGACGCCTCGCCAAGTGCGAAGAGCACCGCTGGCGGTGGAGCCTTGCTCTTCCTGCTGGCGATTACGGCCGCTGGTATGATCGCGGTACGCAAAAAAGGTTCGTCCGAGTAATCGGCGCATTTTTCGGCACGAAACCCTTGCCAGCGCTGACGCGGATCAGCTACTAGGACGGCATGTCAGCGCTGCGCAAATTTTTTGGGACCGATGGGGTGCGGGGGATTGCGAATCGCGATCCCATGACCTCGGAAATCGCCCTACGCTTGGGCCAGGCGGCCGCGCAGGTGTTTCGTACCAGCGACAAGCAGCGGCACGTCGTCGTGATCGGCAAAGACACGCGCCTGTCCGGTTACATGATTGAAACCGCGCTCGCCTCCGGGATGTGTTCGATGGGCATCGATGTCATGATGGTCGGCCCGCTCCCCACGCCAGGCATTGCCTACATTACCCGCGGGATGCGCGCCGATGCCGGTGTGGTCATTTCCGCCTCGCACAATCCCTACCAAGACAACGGCATTAAATTTTTCGATCGCGACGGATTCAAACTCTCCGACGCCGTCGAAGCGCGCATTGAATCGCTCATGATCTCGGACGAACTCGACGCCGCGCGCCCGACCGCGGAATCGATTGGCAAAGCGGTGCGTCTGGATGACGCCGCGGGGCGCTACATTACCTTTCTGAAATCATCCGTGCCCAACGGGCTCACGCTCGACGGATTGAAAATTGTTGCCGACTGCGCGCATGGCGCGGGGTATCGCGTGGGGCCGGCGGTCATGGCGGAATTGGGCGCGCACGTCATGGCGACTGGTGTGTCGCCCGACGGCCGCAACATCAATCGCGCGTGCGGGTCGCTGCATCCAGAAACCTTGTGTCGCACCGTGCAGCAACAGGGCGCCGATTGTGGGTTTGCGCTCGACGGCGACGCCGATCGCGTCATCATGTGCGATGCCGAAGGTATGATCGTCGATGGCGACGCGATCATGGCGATCTGTGCGATCGACTTGAGCGAACGCGGGCAACTCAAAAAAAATACGCTGGTCGCGACGATCATGAGCAATCTCGGTCTCGACATGGCCCTGCGCGAACGCGGGATTACCGTGGTGCGCGCGGGGGTCGGCGATCGCTATGTGATTGAAGCCATGCGCGACGGCGGATTCAATCTGGGCGGCGAACAGTCGGGTCATATTATTTTTTCGGATCTGAATACCACCGGCGATGGCATTCTGGGCGCGTTGCAGGTCTTGGCGATCATGAAACAGACCGGCCGCACGCTCGAGCAATTGCGCAGCGTGATCACGAATTTTCCACAGGTGCAGACCACCGTGAAGGTCCGCGAAAAGCGGCCGTTCGCGGATTTGCCGCCGGTGCATCGACTCATTACCGATTTTCAAAAGGAGTTGGGTGATCGCGGCCGCATTGTGGTGCGCTACTCCGGCACCGAACCGATCGCGCGCGTCATGATCGAAGGCGAGGCCCTCGAGCGCATTCGCGTCATGGCCGATTCGATTGCTGGGGAGATTTCGCAGCAGGTGGGAATCTAGCGTTGAGCGGAGAGTCAATGCGAGGGACGGGTTTTCCGAGGGACGAGGGACGATCGTGAGCTAACGCTCACTGGGACGAGGGACGCAACACCAATTGCTGCAGTTGCGTCCTTCGTCCCAGTCTGCCAACGGCAGGCGATCGTCCTTCGTCCCAGTCTGCCAACGGCAGGCGATCGTCCTTCGTCCTTCGGATAAAGATAACAATGATTCTCGGCATTAACATCGATCACATCGCCACATTGCGCCAGGTGCGCGGGACGCGCTATCCCGATCCGATTGCGGCGGCGAGTCTGGCGGAAAGCGCGGGGGCGGATCAGATCACGGTGCATCTGCGCGAAGATCGGCGCCATATTCAGGATTTCGATGTGCGCCTGTTGCGCAAGACCGTGACGACCGCGCTGAATCTGGAAATGGCGGTCGCGGAAGAGATTGTCAGGTTGGCGGAGGAATTGCGACCCGATGTCGCCACGCTGGTGCCGGAACGCCGCCGCGAACTCACAACCGAAGGCGGACTGAATGTCGTGAAAGGTGGGCGCGCATTGCGCAAAGTCGTGCAACGATTACAGGCTGCACAGATTCGCGTGAGTTTATTCGTCGATCCGGATCGCCCGCAAATAGAGGCGGCGCGTGCGCTGGAAGTTGAGGCGGTTGAATTGCACACCGGCGCGTATTGCGAACAACGCAACAGTGCCGACGCCGCGCGCGAATTAGAACGACTGCAACACGCCGCGCACTGTGCGAAAGCGTGCGGCTTGCAAATCGTGGCGGGGCATGGCCTGAATTACGAAAATCTGCGCACCGTCGTGAAAGCATTGCCAGCGGTCGAGGAATACAATATTGGGCATAGCATCGTGGCGCGCGCCGTCTTTGTCGGGCTGCCGCAAGCCGTGCAAGAGATGCGGCGTTTGTTGGATTATTTTGAGGGCAAGTAAGGACGAGGGACGAGGGATGACCGCTCCCTATGGTCGCTGGGACGAGGGACGAAAAAACATTGAGAGTCATTCACTGTGGTTTCGTCCCTCGTCCCAGTGAGCGCAGCGAACGATCGTCCCACGTCCCTCGATAAAAAGGGAGCAACAATGATTCTCGGCATCGGCATTGATTTAGTCGACGTACGTCGCATCGAAGGAATTATTTTCCGCTGGCAGGAGCGGTTTTTGCGGCGGATTTTTACCGACAAAGAAATCGGTTACTGCAACAACAAGAAAAATCCCGCGCAACGCTTCGCGACCCGCTACGCCGCGAAGGAAGCGGTCGTGAAGGCGCTCTATCCAAAAAATCAAGATGGTGTGAACATGCACGAGATCGAAATCGACGAACGCGAACGTCGCCCCGTCGTCAATCTCTACGCAAAAACCAAGACCGACGCCGATGAACTCGGCGTGAAGCGCATTTTCGTCATGCTCTCTCACGACGGCAACTACGGCGTCGCGCAGGTGATTCTGGAGGGGTGAAAGACAATGCAAAATGCAAAATGTAAAATGCACTGGCTAGCCACCGCTTCATTTTGCATTTTGCATTTTTCATTTTGCATTACGGTGTCGCACGCGGCGCCGCGGTTTGTCTCGGAATATACCGGCATTTCGATCGAGCGTGATTGCACGATGGCGACGCAGGGCGCGGATTATGCCGAATATCAGTGCCCCGGCCACGATGGATTTCGCGTGCGAATTGTTTCAGGCGAAGGTGCGGCGTCGTTGGGCATCGCCCGCGGAAGAGAAACAGAATCCATTTTGCATCCCGACGATCTGGCGCAAACCATTGCCGGCGTGCCTCCCTTCAGTAGCCCGTTCGTGAGTGGCGACACCTTGGAATGGCGCTATCGCACGGAGGGCGCCACCAAAACGCTCGTCGCAGTCATTTTTCGTATTAGCGATCAGGCGTGGCCCGAGAAAAATATTCTCTTCGTGGCCCGCGCGCAACCGGATCGTTTCTGCGCACTCGGATTTGCCAAGACCAACGCGGCCGCGCGGGCGTTGGCGGACGCGAGCGGGGCAAATTGCAAAATGCAAAATGCAAAATAAAATCCCCCAATGCGACGCGCCGAGCGGGAGTGCATTTGCTATCCACTGCGCCATTTTGCATTTTTCATTTTGCAATTTGCATTAGCAGTATCGCAGTCCCAACCACGACCCGATACACCCCAAACACCGTGAACGAATGATGTGCGATGTAGTGGAGCAGCCAGCGGATCACGAACCATGCGACGAGGAACGACGTGAGAAATCCGACCGCGTAGGCGGAGAATTGATCGGTGTGTAAATCGTGGCGGGATTTCCAGAGATCTAAAGTCGTCGCACCAAACATGGTGGGAATCGCCAAATAAAAAGAAAAAAGTGTCGCGGTGGTGCGATCGAGACCGGCGAGCATGCCGCCCAAAATCGAGGCGCCCGCGCGCGAAAATCCCGGCCACATGGCGAGCAACTGCGCGCCACCAATGCCCAGTGCTTGTCGTGTGCGCACGGTGTCCAATGTGTGCGTGGTGGGCGTTGCCGCGCGGCGTTCGATCCAGATAATCGCCACGCCACCGACAATCATGGCGAGACTCACCGAGAGCGGATTGAATAAATACTGTTTGATGGTGTGATGCAGTGCGAGTCCAACAATCACCGCGGGTGCAAACGCCGTGAGCACGCGCACGACGACGCGTTGGTCGTTGCCCACGTGCCACATTCCGCGCAGACGTTGCCCGAGATCGCGCCAACACACCACGACGACCGCGAGAATCGCGCCCAGCTGAATAAAAATTTCAAACGATGCATCGTCGAACCCAATCATTTTTCCCGCGACAATTAAATGTCCCGTCGATGAAATCGGCAAAAATTCCGTGAGCCCTTCGACGACGCCCAACAGAACGGCTTTGAAAAGGAGTGTCATGGGGAAGCTCAATAAAATGTAACAGGCAAAATGCAAAATGAAAAATGGGTTTTTGACTTTCCCCCAACGCTTCAGGTAAGAGCAGCGCATGCAATCCGAGAATGTGGTGATTGTACAATCAAGTGTGACAGTGCTCACACCGCGGCAGATTGGCGAAAAAATTGTTGCCGAGTTGGTGCGGAATTTTTCGGAGCGCATTCTGCGCGTGTTTTTGTTCGGGTCGCGCGTGGGGAATCGGCAGTTGAATCCGTGTGCTGATATCGATATTGGTTTTGTCGCGACGGAACCGCTGTGTTTTGCCGAACTGGCCCAGGTGCACGATTTCATCGAATCATTGCCCACTTTGCTTTCGGTAGATCTCGTCGATTTCACCAATCGCCACGACGAATTTGTGACCGAAGCGTTGCAACACATCGAGGTGCTGTATGAAGCTCCACGCATTAATGCGCCAACTCGCTGAGGCCTACCGGCGTTTGCAGGAAGCGGTCGTGATCGATCCACAAGCGCCTCTGGCAGTCGACGGAACCATTCAACGATTTGAATTTTGTTTCGAGTTGTCGTGGAAGGCGATCAATGCCTGGCTCGCCACCGAAGGTATCAACGCCAGTTCGCCCAAGGCGTGTCTGAAGGCTGCATTTCAGCAAGGTCTTGTCACCGATGAAGCCGGATGGTTGGCGCTGCTGGAGATGCGGAATCTGACCGTGCATGTCTATGATGAATCGCTGGCACTGCGCATTTACACTGACATTATTCAACACCACGGACTCATCGCCGCACTCATTGCGGCATTGGACACTGCGGTGCGAAAAAATTCCACGAAAATATTGGAAGAGGGCTGAGCTTCAGGTAAGACCATCCCATGCAATCCGAGAATGTCGTCATTTTAAAATCAGCGTTTGCGGTGGCGGCGAAGACGGGCGTGCGGTCGGTGTTTATTTATATCGATCCGCTCGACGATCTGCATTTTCCGTTTCCGATTCCACGCCAACTCCAACTCGTATTGGTCACCAAAAAAAAACGCCCCGAGCTGGAAAACGCCGCGTCACGCTCGTTGGCGGCCCGCGCGACCGCAGTGATCACGTTGCCCAAACTCACGCTCACGCGCGTCTCCATGATCAAGATCGCCGTCATGCTCGCACTGTCCAAAGGCGAAATCGATCGCGACGCGCCCATGCTCTGCGTCATGGGACATCGCGATCAGGATTGCCTCGATTGCATTCAACGCATCGATCCGTTGAAAGAGACCGAACTGCTCACCATGCGCGGCGATGTCGTGCTCACCGACGAAATCGCGCCGGAGGTTTTTCAGGCCGTGCTGAACCTCACGATCGAATTGGCTGAAAAAGGGCGCGAAGGCAAGCCGGTCGGCACGATCTTCGTGGTCGGCGATGCGGAACGCGTCATGCAATTTTCCAAACAGATGATCATTAATCCGTTCAAAGGGTACGAAGAGGACGAACGCAACATTATGAATCCCGGCATGAAGGAAACCCTGCGCGAATTTGCCGGGCTCGATGGCGCCATGATCGTGGCGGGCGACGGCACCGTGCTCACGGCGGGCCGCTATTTGGGCGCGACCACCGATGTGGCCCAGTTGCCACGCGGGTTGGGGAGCCGTCATATTGCGGCGGCCGGCACGACTGCCTTGACAAGCGCGGTGGCCTTCGTTATCAGCGAATCCTCCGGTGATGTCCGTATTTTCAAAGACGGCAAAATCCTCATGGAGATCGAAAAAAGTCAGCCGATGAAATGAAACAGCGAGGGACGAGGGACGATCGTCTGCCTACGGCAGACTGGGACGAAGGACGAAACCACCGTGAGGCTTTTTCGTCCCTCGTCCCAGTGAGCGTAGCGAACGATCGTCCCTCGTCCCTCGTATTTGAAAACAGGAGATGAACCATGCAACTCAGTCCCCTCGAATCCCACTTGTTGCTCGACACGCGATTGCGGGAACGCTTTCTGCGCGACGGCATCATCGAAGAAAAAACGGTCGCCCAAGACATCAAGGCGCTGCCGGATCTGGCGGGCGAGGTGATTCACCTGCAAGCCTGGGAAGAAGCCGCGCTGCCTTCCGAAACCGTCTTGTCGGGCAAGAAAAATTCCGGCGAACTCACGTTTGCGCCGATGGAAGAGGAGTGATGGGTCGTGAGTTGAGCGCGCGACCGTCATCGATTTTTTCGTAATCCAAATCGAGTTCGTCGTCTTGATCGCAATCGGCATCGACTGACAACCGATCTCGATCTCGATGAGGAATGAGGATGAGGAAAGATCCGATTACGAAGACACTGCGTCGAGGTATTGGCGGGAGTCCTAATCCGGTGTTTCCTAATCCTAATCCAGATTCCAGATCGAGATCCTAATCTTGATCGCAATCGGTATCGACTCACGACTTACGAGTCACCCCGCAACAACGACTCACATGGCGTCCCGGGGAACTGCCATTTAAGGCGGTTCCGCTCAACTCACTTTTCTTCGATATGGATCGCTCGCCGTTGTACAAAGGTGTGATGTCTGCCGCCCGGCGCGTGCAATTCGATGCGGTACCGGCGGTATTGGCCAAAGGCGCGTCACATTCGCCAACCATCATTTCCGGGATCATCGCGACTGGCGATGAATTTATCGCGAGTGATGCCAAGCGACAATGGCTGCAGGAGACATTTCATGCGGACGCCACCGAGATGGAAGGCGCCGCTTTTGCGCAGGTGTGTGCCGTGAATCACATCGATTGCGTGGTAATTCGCACCGTGAGCGATCTTGCCAACGAAAATGCCCACACCGATTTTCAGGCACTGTCCACCTATGCCGCAAAAAATTCCGCCGCCCTGGTGAAGGCGTTTTTCGCAACGCAATGAACGAAGTGTGCGCCGACGTTGATCCGCGAGCGTGCTCGGTTCTTAATCCCAATTTTATAATTCCTTCATCGCTATTTCGATTCAGAGTGCGATTCCGATCTCGTACACGACGACGATTACGACGGGCACCAGGAATATTCGATGACCATGCATGAATCGTAACTCGGCAATTCTATGGCCGCCGCTCTCAACACGAGAAAAATCGCTTTTTCGACATGTCGATTGCATCAATCGATGAAGTCGATGCCGCGTGTGATTTGCTCGTGGCGTTTGCGTTGGTGCCCTTCCTCGTCATCGAACCGATTCAACACGACTTGCGTGCCTCTGCGGCGATGATTATGAAATTGCGGCGCCTCTGAAATTGGGTGTTCTTCGTAATCATGTACGTGATCGTTGTCGGTATCGGAATCGATTACAATCAGGATGAAGATTTAGGATTATGAGGGTGTCTGAGATTGTACGATCAGTGTCTTCAGCGCCGAGACAATCTCCGCCTGTACGTCCGCACGCGTTGGCAGACGTTCGCCGAGTAATTCTCGCATTGACGTCACACCGCGGTTCGCAATCCCGCACGGCACAATGTATTGATAATCGCTCATGCGCGGGGAATGATTCAATGCGAAGCCGTGTTGCGAAATGCCGCGACTAATGTGCAATCCGATTGCACCGAGTTTATTGTCTTCCACCCAAATGCCCGGATTGATCGCGTCGCGCGTGGCGGAAATGCCAAACGGCGCGACAGATCGAATCAGTAATTCCTCGATGCGATCCACAAACGCACGCACGCCAAGGTTTTGCGCGGTGAGGTCGAAAATAAAATATCCGATGATTTGTCCGGGACCGTGATACGTAATGCGGCCGCCGCGATTGGCTTCCACGACATCGATGCCCGCGTTGCGAATATGATCGAACGTCGCGCGCCAATCGTCGCGACAATCCTGACGACCGACGGTGAAGACCGGCGGATGTTCACAAAAAAGAAACGTATCGGGAATTTTTCCAAGACGTCGCGCCTCGCGTAATTCTTCCTGATAATCCCACGCCTCGCGGTACGGAATAACGCCTAAATCTTCAACACGCATTGGTCACATTCTCTTTTGACCCCTGACCCTCTGACCCTTTGCCCCCTGCCCCCTGCTGTTCCGCGCGACCAATCAATTCCATGCCGTGACGCAGATATTCGAGAATCGTAATGACGATGAGTACCGCGGTGACAAACGTGCCGCCGAAAACAAAATCGGACACGGGATAGACAAAAAACGCGATGCCCGGAAACACCAGATCGACGAGACCCAGCGTGCCGATGCAGACCAAAAAGAGGGTGGCCGCTTTACTCCAGAAGAGTGCTTCAAAACGAAACGGGAGTTTTTTCCACCAGAAAAATCCCACGCCCGCCACGACAAACACATCTTTCACGATCATGAGTGTGACGAACCACCAGGGCACGGCATCGACGGTGCCCAGGCAAATAAAGGTGGTGACCATGAGCAGTTTGTCGGCGAGCGGATCGAGCATGGCGCCGATCTTCGAGCGCTGATTCAGGCGACGCGCGATGTAGCCATCGATGAGGTCGGTGCCGCCCGCGACAAAGAAAATCACCAGCGCGGTGGTGTAATGCCCCAGCAAAAACGTCGCCAAAAACACCGGCACCATCGACAATCGAAAATAGGTGAGCAGGTTCGGAATATTCATGTTCATGGGCGGGACTATGTACGGGAGTGGAAGGGGACTGTCAATTTATACTCCTCACTTCTTGACACCACTTTCCCGCCCGTGTAGTGGCCGTCCATGAAACTCCCTGCCATTACGGAAGCGCTCACGTTCGACGACGTTTTGTTGGTTCCGCAGGATTCCGCCGTCGCACCGCAGTCCACGAATGTCGCAACGCGACTCACCAAAAATATCGAATTACAAATCCCGATTATCAGCTCCGCCATGGACACGGTCACGGAAGCGTCCGCCGCGATTGCGATGGCGCAAGAGGGTGGGCTGGGTGTCATTCACAAAAATCTCTCGATCGAACAACAAGCCGGCGAAGTGCAGCGCGTGAAAAAATTCGAAAGCGGGGTGGTGCGCGAACCGATTACGCTCGCGCCCGGCGATCCGCTCTCGCGAGCGGTCGAGCTGCAGCGCCAATATCAGGTGTCGGGTTTTCCGATTGTCGACGCCAACGGCACGTTGGTCGGCATGCTGACCAAACGAGATCTGCGCGCCGCGGCGTGTCTGACCGATCAGGTGCAGAGCGCCATGACGCCGCGCGAAAAACTCATCACCGGAAAAAAAGGAATCGCCACCGCCGATGCGATTGCGCTGCTGCACAAACATCGCATCGAAAAATTGCCGATCGTCGATGCGCAATTTCAGGTGTGCGGGTTGATTACGATCAAAGATATCGAACGCACGCGCCAACATCCGCTCGCCACCAAAGATGCGGAAGGGCGCTTGCGCTGCGCGGCCGCGATTGGGGTGGGAGATGCGGGCCTCGATCGCGCGGCCGCACTCGTGGCGTCGGGCGTCGATGCAGTGTGCATCGATACCGCACATGGACATGCGCAAGCCGTGATCGACACGGTGCGGGCGGTGGCGAAACGCTGGCCCGCACTCGACATCATCGCCGGAAATATTTCCACCGCCGACGGCGCAACCGCGCTGGCTGCGGCGGGCGCGGCGGCGATTAAAATCGGACAAGGCCCCGGCAGTATTTGCACGACGCGCATTGTCACTGGTTGCGGCATGCCACAACTCACCGCAATTTTGGAATGTACAGCGGCGGTGCACGGCAGCGACGTTACGCTCATCGCCGATGGTGGCATTAAATATTCTGGCGATGTCGTGAAGGCGCTGGCCGCGGGTGCGCACGTCATCATGATTGGTTCGTTGCTCGCTGGCACGGAAGAATCGCCGGGCGAGGTGATTATGTATCAGGGCCGCCGCTACAAAGTATATCGCGGCATGGGTTCTTTGTCGGCGATGGCGCAAGGCAGTCGCGATCGTTACGGCCAGGCCGACGTGCAGGAATTGTCGAAGCTCGTTCCGGAAGGCATCGAAGGGCGCGTGCCGTATCGCGGAAAACTCGCGGACACGTTGTATCAACTCATTGGCGGATTGCGCTCCGGCATGGGCTACGTCGGTGCCGAAAATTTAGCGGCGTTGCGCGCGCGCGCCAAATTCGTCCGCATGACCGGCGCTGGCTTACGCGAGTCGCACGTGCATGATGTGATGATTACCAAAGAAGCGCCGAATTATTCTGTGGAATAGGAGATAGGAGATAGGGAATAGGAGTTAGGAAGAGTTCACTAGTGAATGCTTTATCTCCTATCTCCTAAGAGCCTGTTCAAGATCTCCGAAAAAAATCAGCAAGATGTGTTTGCAAAATCAGGCTGCAGGGATCGTAGCGCGAGGGCAAAATATATTTTGCAAAAAAACATGGTCGGACAGTGTTCACCTGGCGCACCAGTTGTCACACGCGTTGCCGCGCAAGGGGGCGGGAGCGGTGGGGCACGTTAGCCGGAAGCGTGCCCGCCAAGGCCCCAGTGGCGCCGCGCGTCGCTGCAAGACAACGTGAAGTCCAGCAGGTGGCTTGTGCGGTACAGACTGACGTGAGCCCCAGCCATTGGAGCATTGGCTGGCCCAGCGTGAGGCGTGTGCCCCACCGCTCACGCCCCCTTGCTCTGCGCGGC